>Ga0209172_10004732_pt1 | contig 17697 bp, 20 predicted proteins | sample LarsenN4metaG_FD_184113 | JGI IMG/M metagenome (GOLD analysis project Ga0209172, IMG submission 184113) | Hot spring sediment bacterial and archeal communities from British Columbia, Canada, to study Microbial Dark Matter (Phase II) - Larsen... ... | reverse complement strand
GATCGTTGCCAACGACGAGCCGTTCGAGGACTGGGAAGTTCCCATCGCCCTCACGCTTCGAGGCGCGCTGCGCTCCGCCGAGAGCGAGTTCGGTCCTGACGCCCGGCGGATGAACGTCATGTTCTTCCCCATCTATCCGGAAAAGCCCGTCGGCGAAGGCGGCGAGTGGACCTTCGAGCACAAGCCGGAGGGCGCAGAGGACGCGCCGGCGTTCACCGTGCGCTATACCGCGAAAGGCATGGAGAAGATCGAGGACGTTGACACGCTCAAAGTGGCCGTCGAACTGAAGGAGTCGGGCGCCGGCGGCATGTCGGCTACCGGGTTCTACTGGTTCGACCGCGAGGGAAAGGTCCGGAAGTTTGATCTCGACATCCGCAACTGGCCCGTCCCCCACATCGGGCAGAGCGTCGGCGCGCAGATCATCGGTCTGATGAGAAAGTAGGCACGCCGCCAAACGCCGAGTAGCACGCGGGGCAGCCGAACAGCCCCGAGGCGTTCGCTTCCTCCGGCGTGGTGCCGCAGCCCGGGCACCGCGCCAGGCTCGCGGGGCGGCCATCGAGGGTGAGCAGCCCCGGGGCGGCGTTTCGCTCGGCGAGAGCGGAGTCTACGCACCCGCTGCAGAGGGCGCGATCGCCGAGTAGGTACTCCGCGCGCCCTCCGCAGTCAAGGCAATAGCCGTTAGAACGCGTCGCCAACCTCGGTCGCCTCTCGGAAGCGCTGCATCAACCGGCGCGTCACCTCTCCGGGCGTCCCGCAGCCGATCTTCTGCCCCGACACGCTGACCATCGGGATGACCTCGGCGGCGGTGCCGGTGAGGAACGCCTCGTCCGACTCATAGATGTCGTACACGGTGAGGAACTCTTCGCGCACCTCGATGCCCTCGCGCTTGGCGAGTTCGATAACCGTGCGGCGCGTGATGCCGTTGAGGATTCCGCAACTGGGATGCGGCGTTCGCAACACCCCATCCTGAACGAGGAACACGTTGTCGCCAGTGGCTTCGGCAAGGTAGCCCTGGGTGTTGAGCATGAGGCCTTCGCCCGCGCCCTGCCGGTTGGCTTCGAGTTTCGCCTGGATGTTGGCGACGTAGCGGCCGATGGTCTTCAGTCGAGGGTCGAGGCAGTCGGGTGGGATGACCCTCGTGCTGCAGAGGATGGTCTTCAGCCCGGTCTCATACGCCTCGGGCGGATAGAGGGCGAGGGTGCTGACCATCACCATGACGTTCGGCGTGTTGTTGATGTGCGCCGGGTCGAGTCCAAGCCCCGTGCCCCGCGTGACGTTCAGCCGGATGTAGCCGTTCTCGATGTCCGCCTTCTTACAGGTGTCGAGGATGATGCCCTTAAGCTCGTCCTGCGGGATGTGCATCTGGAAGCCGAGATATCGGACGCCGGCGTAGAGGCGGTTGAGGTGCAGGTCAAGTTTGAAGACCTTTCGGTTGTAGATGCGGATGCCCTCGAATAGGCCGTCTCCGTACAGGTGCGCGTGGTCGGCGACGCTCACCTTGGCGCCGTCCAGGTCGTGGATTTCGCCGTTCAGCCAGACAATCTTGCCCATGGGCGCAAGGATACCGAGTCGGGCGGGGGCTGGGGGAGGAGTGCGGTCAGCCACTACTCACGACAGGCGAGTACAATCAGCACGGTGCTTGTATGAACGAAGAAGAGAGAAATGGGATTGATGACTTCGGCGAGCGCTTCGCTGAGCTTGCCGACGAGGCGCTCCGGTACGGGGTTCATGCGTGCGTGATTCTGCAGACGGAGGATCCCCTGTCGGGCAAGTCCACGCTGACGGAGATCCTACGGGGTGGGAGGATGCGTGCCATCGGGATGCTCCAGCAGGCTCTTTGGCATCTTCAGAAGTCCGGTTGATCCGAGTTTGGCGGGCCTGACCGCCCCCTACTCGACGGCTAGCCAGTACCTCGTGCCTTTGCCCTTCCCCGTGCGGCGAAGCGCGCCCAGCTCGACGAGTTCGGCGAGGTCTCGTCCTGCCGTCGCAGGCGATGCGCCGGTGATCTTCTGGTAGTTGCCCGCCGAAAGCCCGCCCTCAAAGCCTGAGGGACCTTCGCGGAACATGCGCAGCAGCACCTTCTCCTGCCGTTGGTTGACCTTGCCGCGAACGGCATCCAGAAGGCGTGCCTTCGCGATGAGGAACTCGATCCACTTGAGCGTCCTACGCTGTCCGGCGAGCACGACATCCGCGAACCACGTCAGCCAGCCCGTCGCTTCAAGACCTCGGCTGGCACTGCTCAACGCGGCGTAGTACTCCGTCTGCCGGGACTCGATCTCCGTCGCCAGCATCGCCAGGCTCCGGTCGCCAAGCCCCTGCGCTAGCGCTACTTCGGAGATTGCGCGGCCGATCCTGCCGTTCCCGTCTTCGAAAGGGTGGATGCTTTCAAAGTACAGATGCGCGATACCGGCTCGGGCGATGGGCGGCAGGTCGCGCTCGGATCCGTTGAACCAATCGAGAAATGCGTCCATCTCTTGGGGGACCCGCTCGCTCGGCGGCGCCTCGAAGTGAACGACTTTGCGCCCTTCGGGGCCAGAAACGATCTGCATCGGGCGCGGGTGAGTCCGGTAGGCGCCTACCGTTGCAAGGCTCGATCGCCCGTCCATGAGCATCTCGTGCCACCGCCAGAGCCGTTCATGGGTGAGCTCGTCATGCCGCCCGCGAAGCAGATCCGCCATCAGCCTCGCGATGCCCTCCTCTCGGCTGTTGCCTTGCCGCGACGCGGACGGCAGCCCCAAGTGACGGAGGATCGAGGAACGGACGCTCTCGCGGTTGAGCACCTCCCCCTCGATGGCGGAGGTCGTCAGCGCCTCGCTGGTGGCTGTGTCCGCCAAGAGCTCGGTTTCCTCGGCGGGCTTCAGGTGTTTGAACGCTCCGAGGAGGACGCCCCCCTGCTTGAGGAACTCCGCCTCGTGGCGCTCGAGAATCGAAGCGTCAAAGGAGACCTTAGGCCATTCCTGGTGCTGCCAGTTCCATTTCATGAGCGATACCGCCGGGGCATTTCGCTCATGATACCCGCCGTTGGTGAGCGATATCCCGCCGGTTTATCGCTCACGCCCCGCGGGAAGACTGAAAGCCCATGGGTTCAGCCCCATGGGGGGTCGATGGGCACTGCCCAGCGGCGGGGTATCTGCGGATTACGGCGCCGAGGCCTGGCCCGCGGCTTCGGAGTCGCGCTCCGAGCCCGCCTCCTCCGGCATCGGCTCGAGCAGCATCTCCTTGGTGTAGATGAAGTCCGGGCGGGAGTAGTCCGCCAGTTCGAAGTCGGACCGCAGAACGATCGCGCCGGTGGGGCACGCCTCTTGGCAGAAGCCACAGAAGATGCACCGGAGCATGTTGATCTCGTAGCGCTTGGCGTAGCGCTCGCCCGGGCTGCATCGTTCCTCGTCGGTGTTGTATTCCGACTCCACGTAGATGCACTTCGCCGGGCAGGCGCCAGCACACAGCGAGCAGCCGATGCACTTTTCCAGGCCGTTGTCGTACCGCTTCAGTACGTGCCGCCAGCGCGTGCGAGGGAACGGCTGCCGCTTCTTCTCTGGATAGAAGACTGTCGTCTTGTCTCGCTTCAGTCTTCGCGCGGTGAGCAGCATCCCGGTGAGGATGGGTCGGATGACGTCCCTGCCGACTTCGGTGATCATCAGACGTTCACCCGTTCCTGCTCGCGCGGTTTGAGTTCGATGAGCTTGTTATGCCGCAGGCGCTTGACCTTGTCCTGCAACTTGAGCAGTCCGTACAGCAGCGCGTCGGGCGAGGGAGGACAGCCGGGGACATAGACGTCCACCGGGACGACCTGATCAACACCTTGCACGATCGCGTAGTTGTTGTACACGCCGCCGCTGCTGGCGCAAGCGCCCATGCTGATGACCCATTTCGGCTCCGCCATCTGGTCATAGATTTGGCGGAGCACCGGCGCCATCTTCTTGCTCACCCGCCCGGCGACGATCATCACGTCCGCCTGGCGCGGGGTTGCGCGGAACGCTTCGCTGCCGAACCGCGCGATGTCGAACCTGGACGCGACCGTGGACATCATCTCGATGGCGCAGCAAGCCAGCCCGAACGTGAGCGGCCACAGCGCGTTCGCCCTCGCCTGGTTGAGCAGGTAGTTGAGGTTGCCGACGATGACGCTACCCGCCTTCTCGACGTCGCCGATCTTGGGGGTCATGCTGTCGTGCGCGACGATCTCCTGAATCCGTTTCGGCATCGCTTCCCTATTCTACCTGCAGAGCCAGGGTAACCTGCGGTCAGGATGAGGGAGACATCCCGAGAACGCATCGCGAACAAGGGCGCTTGCGGCGAAGGTGATTCACGCGGCGTTCAAGTTTTTAGACGAACGAGGCGGCAGCGCCCGCCGGAGCGAGGTTCTTGAACATATCGCGCAATCGGTTCAGTTCGATGAGTGGGAGGCCGGGCGATTCGAGAAGAGCGGAGCCATCCGCTGGCAAACCAAGCTGAGCTTCTACACCGTTGGCGCCATCAAGGGCGGACTCCTGGTGAGGCGGAGCGGAACCTGGTACCTGACTCCAGAAGGCCGGGAAGCGCTGAAGCTCGAGCCGTTGGAGCTTGTACGCGCAATCGAGGAGGCCTACGCGCAGTGGGACAAAGCCCGAAACGAGCAATCCGAGGCGAGTGGGGCCACCACGATGGAGGAGGACAACGGCGACGCGGTCGAACCTTCCGAGACGCTCGATGAGGTCCGTGACCGCGCGGCGCAGACGCTCAAAGAGAGGGTCGCGGAGATGAGTCCTTATGAGTTCCAAGACCTGGTCGCCGCCCTGCTGCGCGGCATGGGCTATTCGACCCCCGTCGTCGCTCCGCCCGGGCGCGACGGTGGATTGGATATCATCGCCTACCGCGATCCCTAGGAACCGTTCCCCCTCAAATCAAGGTGCAGGTCAAGCACCGCCAAGCATCCGCGAGCGTGCAGGAGGTTCGTGAACTGATGGGCCTGCTGCAACGGGACAGCGACGTCGGCGTTTTCGTGTCGAGTGGCGGCTTCACGCCTGACGCGAAAGCAACCGCTCGATCCTCTTCCGTGCATCTGGAGTTGGTGGACCTTGATCGGTTCTTGGACCTGTGGCAGCAGTTCTATGACCGACTTCCCGAGGGCGACAAGAGCCTACTGCCGCTCATCCCGGTGTACTTCCTCGACCCAGCCTAAGAGCGGCGAGGCGAGCCGTTAGCCAAAACTGATGTGCACCTGATCCACGCGCGTGTGAACCGTGGCGACACTCAGCCCCAAGTCTACAAAGCCGACGCGCAGCCTAACCGATCGGAGCAGCGGGTGGACGTATTCCTCGCCCCGACCCGGAGCGATGACCGGCGTCCTCGAGTCGTTGGTCGCTGCGAGGCGCTCGTCAACCACAACCCAGCGGTTCTGCAGGAAGTTGAACATCTCCACGCGTTGCAGCATCGGCGGCAGCAGCACAGAAGCCTCGACGACAGCAACCACGTGACCCACGGGAGAGTTACCGACCGACGCCTGAACCTCCAGTTGCGCGACGGGCGTGGACAGTGAGGTCTGCTTCACCGTCCCGATGATCAGATGCGCGTCATCGCTGTTCGTCAGCGCCGGCAGCCCGCCCGAGACGTGGAAACCGCGGGTAACGGCGAACGATTCAAGCGTTGCGACAGTGAGAGGCGTGCCGCGAAGTTGAAACACGGGGTCGAGACCTGTTGGTCCTCGTTGCCACGTCCGGCCCTCGTTGAAGCTGACGGCGAAGGGGTGCTCCACGGCTCCAAGGTTTGCCTCCCAGTACGCCGTGCCTCCCCCAGTTGCGTTCGGGTGTCGAACTCCGATCCAGTACCTCCCTTCAGGTAGCGCGAACTTGAGGCCGGTGGTGAAGTAACGGTACTCCGGCTTGCCGTTGTAAGTGGCTCCGGTCGCGAGCCGCAGATGACCGGTGAACAGGCTGAACAGCCGCGTACCCGGCAAGGTGGCCGCGTCGGTGTACAGAAACACCTCGGTTGTGCCGCCGTCTTGCCATCCTGCATCCGCGTTTACAAGATACATCATCCCCTCGATCAGCCACCCTGACGACGGCACGACGATGTCGTCGGCGGCGCGACGGTTCGGGAACGAAGGCGGCGACAAAGGGGTGCCTTGGCCGGTGCCCGTGTTGAAGCCGTTGTTCCAGAGAAGCGATCCGTTCTCGATCTGTACGAGGTAGTCGTCGCTGCGAGTTCTCCCTCCCAAGGAGAACGTGGCGCAGAGCGTCACGAGCACGTCCTGGTTGACCTGGAAGGCCTCGAACCGACCTGGTTGGACGAACCTGCCGAACTGCGGCTGATCCACTTCCCAGGTTGCCGACTGTGTAACGTCCAGCCGCTGGCCGTCGGTGAAATACGCCCAGCAGCGGTACGACGCCTGCCCTCCCTCTGGGATGCTAACCGGACCTTCAATCTCGACTCGGTCCAGCACCTGGGCTTGGGCAGCCACACCCAGAAGCGCAAATGCGACCAGCAAGACCCTCCCTCGTGTGCAGGTCGGTTGCCGCCGATTCCAGTGGTTGGATGCCATCAGCTCACCCCGCCGCAATGAACTCCACGTGATCAACTCGGGCAAACGCCGTCGCTGCCGAAACGCCCCAATCCACGTAACCGATACGCACGCGGAACGTGCCCAAGAACGGATGCACCCAGTCCCGCGGGTTGCCCGGCGGGATCAGATCAACGCGCTCGTCGTTGAGAGGCGCGGGTCGCTCATCAAGCCGGACCCACCGGCTCTCGGTGAAGTTGAACATCTCGATCCTCTGCCCGAGGTTCTCATCGAAGGCTGACGCCTCCACACCGACCGAAAGGAACGACAACGGGTGGTTCCCCGCGCTGCCCTGAACCTCAATCTGTGCCGCAGGCAGAGACAGGGAGTCTTGCTTCACTGTGCCGATGACGACATAGCGATCGTCGCTTGTGAGCAGAGCGAGCAGGCTCCCCGCGACGTGATACCCCTGGGTCACCTGAAAGCCATCAAGTTGGGTCACCCGAATGGGCACGCCCCGCAGTTGGAAGACCGGGTCGTAGATCCGCACTCCGCGCCCCCATGTCCGCCCTGCGTCGAGGCTGACAGAGTATCGCCGCTCCCGAACACTTTGACCCTCCTCCCAGTAGGCGGTTCCCGACCCGCTCGCGTTCGGGTGGCGGGCGCCTACCCAGTACCGTCCCGGAGGGAGCAGAAACCGCAGCCTCCGGGTGAAGTACCGGAACTCCGCCCTGCCGAAGTAGGTTCGCCCGGTCGCGAAGCGATGGTGGCCCGCGAACGCGTTGAACAGATAACCCCCAGGAAACTCGCCGTCGTCGCCGTAAACGAAGACCTCGGTGACGCCGCCGTTAGACCAACCGCCATCCTCGTGTACAAGGTACATCATCCCTTCGACGAACCATCCGGGTGACGGCACAACAATGTCGTCCGCGACGCGAATGTTTGGGAATGCAGGCGGGGAGATGCCCGTGCCTTCTCCCGAATTCGAAATGAATCCGTTATCCCAAAGGAGCGCACCGTCCTCGACGTCAATCCCGTGCTCGTCGCTGCGTGTGCGGTTGCCGAAGGTGTACGTCGCACGAATGACCACCTCGAGGTCACCGGGAACATCGGCTGCGTGGAGTCGCCCTGGAGCGATGAACCACGCGAAGCGAGGTTGGTCAACCTCCCAGACCGCGTTGTCGGTAACGTCCAGCCGCTGGCCGTCGGTGAAGTGCGCCCAGCACCGGTAATTGGCGCCGACGTTCTCGGCGACGCGGACGGGGCCATCGATTTCCACTCGGTCCAAGAGTTGCGCCACACCCGCCGCCGCCGCAAGCAGGGCGCTGACGATTGCAAAAGTCCTGCCCAACATGCCCGAGTGTACCGCACAGCTGGTCGAAACAGGGGCGTGCTCCGACCGCGACGTAGCAGCCGCGGCGAACCAAACGGGGGTGGCGAGGCGTCCCTCAAGGTTAGGTGCGCTAATGAAGAGGCTTGCGGCAGTTCTTTCCCTGCTTGTCGCGCTCGCCCTCGTCTGCTATGCGGATGAGGCGGGCTGGGCAAGATACCGGGTTTTTGTTCCTAACGATGCGGCGGCGCAAAGGTTGACCGACAGTTCGCTGCCCCTCTTTTCCGACAACGTGACCCTCGGCTTCACCGACGTCATCGCTGGGCCGGAGCACCAGAAGGAGTTGAACCATCTCGGGTTGCCGTACTTCTTCGTCCAGGCGCTGCCGCCCCCTGGCCCCACGATGTGGGCGCAGAGCGGCGACTATCGAAGCGCCTACTTCCCCCTTGACGCGATCATCGCCCAGTATGAGCAGTGGCGCCAGGAGTCGCCGACGTGGGTTACTCGGGTGAACGCCGGCACCTCCTGGGAAGGCAGAGCCGTGTGGGTCTACCGCCTGCGAGAGCCATCCACTCCGATACCGCCGCGCAGCGTTGTGCTGCAGGCGGGCATTCACGCCCGAGAGTGGATCAGCCCCTCGGTGGTCATGCACCTCTTCAACAACCTTCGAGAACTGGCGCAGACATCCATCATGCACCGCTGGCTCATCAATGAGGTCGAGGTGTGCGCCTTCCCGGTCCTCAACCCGGACGGGTACGAGTACACGTGGACGACCAACCGGCTGTGGCGCAAGAACCGGCGGAACAACGGGAGTTCCTATGGGGTAGACCTGAACCGGAACTACTCGGTCGGCTTTGGTGGGGGCGGAAGCAGCGGCAACCCGTCGTCCGACACGTATCGCGGCCCTTCCGCGTTCAGCGAGCCGGAAACCCGTGCCGTGCGGGACTTCGTCGCGACCTTGCCCAACTTGGTCGGCTTCATTGACTACCACAGCTACGGCCAGCTGATCCTTTGGCCATGGGGTTACACAACGAACTCCCCGCCCGACCGGGACGAACTGGACCGAATCGGGCGGATGATGGAGCAGGAGGTGGAGTCAGCCTACGGCGCCGACTATCGCCAGGGCCAGACCTCAACCACCCTTTATCTCGCCAGCGGCGTCTCGAACGACTGGGCGTACGGCGTGTACCGAGTGCCCGGCTTAGCCATCGAACTGAGGGACCGCGGAACGTACGGGTTCCGTCTGCCCCCTGACCAAATCCGGCCGACGCAGCACGAGAACTACCTCGCTTTTGAGGCGTACCTGATAGACCTCGTCCGCTGAGGGCGCGAATCGGTATACTCGCGCGTCAATACCAAGGATGAAACACGGGTTAATACGGCTGGCTGCCGCCGGAGTCTGTCTCGCCGCTATCGGCTGCGGGGGAGGCGGGGGCGTTATCTCAACCGACTTCTTCGTACGCTTTACGAACAATGTCGTTGACCTTCCCGGAGGCGTGGACGTCTTTGTCAACCAAGAGCCGTACGCGGTGAGCCTCGGCTACGGCGGGTCTACGCCCGACTACGACAACCTCACCACGGAGGAGGAGATCTACCTCTTCGACCTCTTTCGCGCGGGCACCCAGAACATCATCGACTCGTGGGCAGAGATCCCCCGGGAGCGAGAGAGCCACCACCTGGTCGCCATCGGAGCAGCGGACGCCGGCTCCCAGCAGCCGCTTGCGAGGATCGTCGCCATTACGGTCAATCGGAACCGCCCGTCCGGCGCAAACGCTCGACTCATCGTCGTGCACGGCTTCGTTCGCGAGCCGGGTCGCCAGTCGCCGAACATAGACCTCCTGCGCAGCGGGAAGATCTCACCCGAGGTGTCCGACCTCGCCTTCGCCGACACTCAAACCTTCCTGCTCGCTGCGGGGACTTACGACTTCGAGGTACGCATCGCCGGCCTGATGAGCGGAACCCTGTTCACCAAACCGGGCGTAGCCGTAGAGGGCGGCAAGGTCTACCTGGTAGTGATACGGGGCGTGGAGGGCGGCAGCGGCGTGTTCGCCCCGGACATCCAGTTCATCGAGGAACCGCTCCTCTAACCCGACCTATTCAGCCCTCCCAACCCGTCCGACACTCAATAGTAAAATGCGGGGCTCCATGGGACATTTGAGGGCGGGCTTGTGTCTCTTGATCGTGGCGGCGAGCGCGCCTACCTTCGGCGCAGTTGCCTACGAAAAGAAGAAGGTGGACGGGAGGTGGTTTCACGTCGTCATCGTGAACCTGAACTCCGACAACGTGCGGGTGTCGGCGCAAGTGAACGCCAACCGTGGTCAGGCGGAGCCGTTTCGCAGCATGATCGGTCGCACGGCGCCGTGCGCCGCCATCACCGGCACGTTCTTCGACATCCAGACCAGCCGCCCCGTTGGAGCGATCGTCTCGGAGGGGCGGGAGATCTGGCCGGGGAACCGCGGCAGCGCCCTGGTCATAGACTTCTTCAACCGTGCGTCGGTGATTGACCCTCCGCACGGAAGCCGCCTCGACCCCGGGCTGTACCGGCTGGTCATCCGTGGCGGCGTGCGCATTTTGAATGCGGGCGAGTTCTTCGCCTACCCGAGAGAGCAGAAGTTCAAGGACAGCAGGTTGTGGTCGGCAGCGAGGCGCGTAGGAGTCGGGGTTACCGAGGCGAACAAGCTCGTGCTGATGGCGACCTCCGAGTCCGTGTACATGCGGGACCTTGCTGCGGCGATGAAGACCTACAAAGTCCGAAGCGCCATCGCGCTGGACGGGGGGACATCAGCCGGGATGTACTGGCGCGGCAGCTACCTGATTGCGCCTGGCCGGAGGTTGACGAACATCCTCGCGGTGCACGAGGGGCCGGGAATCGCTTGGGTTATGGCACCGCCGCCGAACTGGTAGGCGCGGCCGTCCTACAGGCCGAGCAACTTTCGCACGCGCCGCTCCTCGCCGGGAGCCAAGGGCGCTTCCTGGTCGAGGCGCCGCTTCTGCGAGCCGCTCTTGTGCAGGAACATGTGGTTGTTGTACGCCTTCCGGCGGCGAATCTTTCCGCTACCCGTTATCTTGAACCGCTTCGCCGCTGTCTTGCACGTCTTGAACTTCGCCATTGCTTTTTTCCTTCTTCGTTGTCGGTTTCTTGCCGGGGCTGATGACGAGAGTCATCTGCCGCCCTTCGATTCCCGCCGGTTTCTCGATCTGGATCGGGATTTCCAGCCTGTCCAGTATCCACTGCAGTTTCGCTTCTGCGATCTCCGGGTGCGTGTGCTCCCGGGAGCGGAACCGGACGGTGAATTTTACCTTATGGCCCTCCTCGAGGAACTTGCGTGTCCGCTTCAGGCGCACCTCAAGGTCGGCTCCGGCAGTGCTGGGGGTCAGTTTGATGCCCTTGACTTCCTGAACCTTCCGCTTTGCCCGGCTCTCCTTCTGCTTCTTACCCAGTTCGTACTTGTGCTTGCCGTAGTCCACGATACGGCACACGGGCGGAGAGGCGTTCGGAGCCACAAGGACCAAGTCGAGACCTGCCTCTCGTGCCATGCGAAGAGCCTCCATCGTGCGGACGATGCCGGCTTGCCTCCCTTCCGCGTCAATCAGACGCACGTCCGGAAAGCGAAGGCACTTTTCGTTGATTACCGGTCCCGGTTCCGGCCGCACCGGGCGCTGGGGCCTTCTTCTAATGGCTTCTCACCTCTACTGAGCTTGATCGTCCTTGCAATGCTGTGTCCCAGTATACCTTATCGGGCGGTAGAGCAAGACCGCTCACCACGCTTTGCCGCCATTCGGGGAGGACGCAGTTAGGGTGGGTAGCATCCTTCCATGAGCAAGAACCGCCTTTCCGACGCGGCAAGCCCGTACCTCCGCCAGCACGCCGACAACCCGGTGTGGTGGCAGCCGTGGGGCGATGAGGCATTTCGGCAGGCGCAGGGAGAGGGCAAGCCTGTCTTCCTCAGCATCGGCTACAGCGCCTGCCACTGGTGCCATGTGATGGAGCACGAGTCGTTCGAGGACCCCGCAGTTGCCGCGCTCTTGAACGAGCACTTCGTCTGCATCAAGGTTGACCGAGAAGAGCGCCCCGACGTGGACGAGGCTTACATGACCGCCCTGCAACTGACTCGAGGCGGCGGAGGCTGGCCGCTCTCGGCGTTCCTCACGCCCACGGGGGAGCCGTTCTTCCTCGGCACCTATTTCCCCCCGGAGGACCGTGCCGACTACCCGGGCTTCCGCTCGCTGCTGCACTCCGTCATCCGAGCGTGGACGCAGGAACGAGCCAGTCTGGAGGCCGCCGCGAAGGAGTTGGCGCGAGCGGTCGAAGAGGCAAACCGCATGACGCTGCCGCCATCAGCGCTGACAGCCGACGGGACCGAGGAGGCGGTTCGGGCGACGCTCAGCCGCTTCGACCGAGAGCAGGGCGGCTTTCTCGGCAGCCCGAAGTTCCCGCCGCACTCTGCTCTTCTGCTGCACCTCGATTGGCTTGAAGGCAGCGATGCCGGCGACCGCTCAGACTCGCGGGAGTTCGTCGAGCGAACGCTCGAAGGCATGATGCTCGGCGGCATCCGAGACCATGTCGGGGGCGGCTTTCATCGCTACTCCACGGACGGAGAGTGGCACCTTCCCCACTTCGAGAAGATGCTCTACGACAATGCCCTGCTGCTCGAGGCGTACGCGCGCGCGGGACGCATCTTCGAGCGGCAAGACTTCCGTGAGGTGGCGGAAGAGACCGCCCAATTCCTTGCCAGAGAGATGACCGCCCCCGACGGCACGCTCTACTCGGCGATTGACGCCGACTCGGAAGGGAGCGAGGGCGCCTTCTACGTCTGGACGACAGCCGAGGTACGGCAGACGCTCGGCGACGCTGCAGAGCAGTTCATCAACGCGTACGGCATTGCGGATGAGGGCAACTTTCGAGAGGAAGCGACCGGGCACCGCACCGGCGCGAACGTCCTGCACGCTCAGGAGCCGTTGGGTGGGCGCTTCCATAAGGAGCTGGAGGCGCTGCGCTCAGTTCGCGAGACGCGGGTCAGGCCCGCCCTTGACGACAAGCGGCTCATCGCGTGGAACGGGTTGGCGATTCGAGCGCTGGGTGTGGCCGGCCATGGTGACGCCGCGAGACGTTGCGCCGACGCCTGGCTCTCCCACGACCCCCTGCCGCACCAACTGTCCGGCGATCGGGCGCTCGGAGTGCCGTTCCTGGATGCCGCCTACTTCGTGCATGCTCTGGTGGCCCTCGGCGGGTCGTACGCCGACGCGGCGCGCGACGTGTACGCTACGCTCTCGCAGCGGCTGCGGGACGAGGCTGGCTGGACGCTCAGCGCAGCCGAGCACAACGCTCCCCTCGGCAGAAGCGTGCCCGTACTCGATTCGGCGCTTCCGAGCGCGTACGGCTACGCTGTCCTTTGCTCGCTGGCTCTGGACGAGGTGGAGACCGCGAGCCGAGACCTCGGGCGGGTATCGGGGTGGATGGTGAAGGCGCCAAGCGCGACTGCGACGCTGTGGCGCGCCTTCCTTGCCTTGAGCCAAGCGGGCGGCGTAGCGAGTGCCGGCCCCGCGCCAATCCCAAAGGTCATCCTGTTCCCGAAGACGGCTGAGGTCACCGAAGGCAGGGCGGAGTACACGGTAACCGTAGAGGCGCCCGAGGGGTGGCACGTCCAAGCGGGCGTGAGCCTCGAGGTGGACGGCTTGTCGGGGGTTGAGGTTGATCACGTTGCGGAGAGCGGCGGACAGCAAGCAAGCCTGAAGTTCTCCGGCGAGCCGCCCCCAGGCGAGGAGGGCGAGGCGCGCGCCCTTTTGCGCTTCCAGGTGTGCACCGACCGCGAGTGCCTCCCTGCTGAGGAAGTGGAGATTCCGCTCGCCTGGCGAAGGTAACATCCGCGCAGATGGTCGAAGTCACGATGCCGAAGATGGGCGACGCCATGGAGGAGGGCACGCTCGTCGAGTGGCTCAAGAAAGAGGGCGACAAGGTCGTGGAAGGCGAGCCGATCGCCAGCATCCAGACGGACAAGGCGACCGTTGAGATGGAGAGTCCGGGCGCGGGCACGCTGGGTGGTTTCCTGATCCAGGAGGGCGATACTGTGCCCGTCGGCGAGCCGATCGCTTTGGTCTTGGGCGAGGGCGAGTCGGTCCCCGATGGCTGGGGCTCCGGCAAGGCGCGCGGCTCCGCGCCAAGCGCCGCACCTGCCAGGGAGCCGGCGCGAAAGCGAGAAGAGCAAGCGGACGGCGCACAGACCGCGACCGCCGTAGTCGAGGCGGCCGACAGCGATGGCGATCGGGTCCTCGCATCGCCTCTGGCGCGGAAGTTGGCGAGACAGAAGGGCGTGGACCTGCACGCGGTGCAAGGCTCCGGGCCGGGCGGTCGGATTATCGAGAAGGATGTGCTTGCCGCGGGTGAGGGCGTTCCTGCGAGGGCGACCGCCAAACCTGCGCCCGCGCCGGCGGCTCGACCCGTTGCTCTCGAGGCGCGCGAAGTGCCTCTGACCACCTTGCAGCGCATCACCGCGGAACGCACAGCCGAATCGAAGCAGACGATTCCTCACTACTACGTAACCGTAGACTGCGACGTTGAGGAGTTGCAGCGTTTGCGCGCTTGGATGAACGAAGAGAATCCGGACGACAAACTCAGCCTGAACGACTTCATCGTCAAGGCGTGCGCGATGGCGCTGGTGGAGCAGCCGCACATCAACGCAAGTTATCAAAACGGCAAGCGTCATGAGTACGGCGAAGTGAACATCGGCGTGCTCACCGCGGTGGAAGACGGGCTGACGCTCCCGGTCGTGAAGAATTGCGAGTCGAAGCCGCTGCGGGCGCTGGCGATTGAGGTGAAGGAGTTGGTTCAGAAGGCGAGGGACAACCGCCTGACGCCCAACGAACTTACCGGCGCTACCTTTGTCGTCAGCAACATGGGCATGTATGACGTGGACTCCTTCTCTGCTGTCATCAATCAGCCAAACGGCGCGGTCGTTGCGGTGGGGACGGCAAAGCGCGTGCCGGTCGTGTTTGAAGAGGACGGCGAAGAGTTTATCGCTCCCAGATGGCGAATGAAGATGACCGGAAGTTTCGACCATCGCGTCATTGACGGCGCGGTCGGAGCGGAGTTCCTTCGCGCCGTTCGGAAGTACCTCGAGTCGCCGACTCTGCTTCTGGCGTAGCGAAGGGCGGCTACTCGCTCAAGCCGAAGTGCTCGGCGTACCGGCGGAAGAGGTTGTGCGCGGCCGGATAGCAAGAGTGCGGCGAGAGGAAATGCGCAAACTCAAACGTGATGATCTTCTCCACGTGAGGTGACGCCGCCTCCATCTTCCATCGCAGGTTGCGCCAGTCCGCCGGAGGAAACCGAATCGGCATGTCCCTTGCGAACGATTCAACGTTCGCCCACATCTTTACGCCGTGCCGCTTGCCGAGTTGCGCCATTCCCTGCATCAGTTTCGGCACGTCCTCGTAGTGCACCTGACCGTCCTGGAACGCGCAGAAGTCGAGGGTGTCGCGCACGTCAGTGAAGATGCGCTCCCAGTGGTCGAAGGTTTCGTCGAGGGTCAGCCCGTCCCCGCCCTGTCGCGGCCCGTGGGGGTAGGGCGAGATGAGCGTGGGCAGGTCCTTCGCCGCTTTGCACGCCTTACCGAGGTTCCGAATCAATTCGACGACGTGCAGGTCGTTTCGACCGACCTCGTGGCAGAGGTACCAACCTCGGAACGAAGGGTGATGGCCGTAGCGCTCAACCACTTCCTCGATGAACGCTCGGTTCAGGTCAACCTCCTTCCACCAGCTTGACCGCAGCCAGTGGACGCCGGAGTCGTAGAGCCCGAAGAACAAGGCAATCCCTCTCTCGTCCGCGAGCGAGAGAAAGGTCTCGGCAAGGTCGTCGTAGGCGGGAAGCAGGTTCGGCACGGTGCGACTGGGGAACACGCAGCGGTTCTTGTAGCCAGCGCGAATCAGGATGACGGTGTCGATGCCGATTCGCGAGTACAGGTCGAACTCGCGCCGCCACTCCTCGATGCCCCAGTTCTGCGAGGGGATGTCGTGCGTTATCTCGTCGAGGAAGGTGCCGGTTATGCGGAGCATCGCGCACGGGATTTACCTCATTCGCCCCCAGCGCCGCAGGTATATTGCCCCGACCCTACGAGGAGGTCTTTGAATGAGAATGAAGTGGATTGTATTGTTGGCGGCAACCTGCCTCTTGGTCCAGCCCCTGAGCCTGCCGGCGCAGGATGTGCCGGTCGAAAAGCCCTGGGAGGCGACCGCCGGGGCGATGTTCTGGCAAGGCGACCATCAGGACGCGGGCATCGAGACGGGCTTCATGGGCGGCCTCGACTACTATCTCCGCGGCACGGAGTCTGCAGTGTACGGTGTCGGCGTGCGCGGAATCTTCGGCAGCGGCGACGGGACCGACAGCACGACGCTGGGCGCGCACCTGATCTTGCGCGGCGCGTTCTCGCAGGGGGGCGGCGCCGGAGCCGCCATGTTCTACAAGGTAGCAGCGGGCCTCTTCTGGACCGAGATCAGCCCCGCAGTCGCGGTAACCGCCGACGAAATCGGGTTTGGCGGCTCAGCGAGCATCGGCTACGACTTCTCGATGACCGACGGCGCAGCCGGCACGCCGTTCTCGATCGAGGTCGGCTGGTTCTTCGGCCCGAGCGTTGACGGCGCAGACAACAACGGGTTCTTCGCTCTCGCTGGCGTTCGGTTCTAACAGGCGCCGCTGCTCTTAGTCGAGAGGCTCAGGCGCGAGAACGTTGCCGTCGTCGTCGACGCAACGAATTGCGTTGGTCGGGCACACGCGGCACGCGTCAATTAGGCGGTCGCGGTCGCATGAGAGGGTTCCGTCGCGGAACGTGGACGTGGAGGTCTCGTCAAGGACGAACACTTCCGACGCCACCTTCACGCAGTTTCCACTGCCGATGCAAAGGTCGCGGTCAATCGAAATCGTCAGATCTAAGACTCTCTTTTCGTCCAAGTTCACACCTCATAGTCCGGCGAGGTCGCGCCAACGTCGCAACTCGCACTGGTCGTACGCGTCCAGTATGGGCGGTGGCGGAGCCTCGCCGCCACACATCACCAGAACGTCGCATCGTATCGCCTCGTAGAGCACGTTTTGCGGTTGAAGGGCACAGGCGCGCTCGACAGGAGCACGCGCGTCTTCATACCGCTCGAGGGCGCAAAAAGCAGCCGCGAGCTTGATATGCAATCCCGCGTCGGACTCATCGAGCCGCGCCGCCGTTTCGAAGCAGGTTACCGCGTCGGACGGCTGACCGAGGGAGAGCAGCAGATCTCCGAGCCAGGCGTGATAGAAAGGGTCTTCGGCATCGGTGATCGCCGCCCTTGCCGCGGGTTTGACCGCCTCCTTCTTCCGCCCGGCCTTGACGCACGCTTCCGCGAGGCGGAACCAATAGAAGGCGTTGTCGGGTTCGAGGTCGCACGCGCGGCGGAGCCGCAGAATGGCGGCTTTGTGTTTTCCGAATCGGCGGTAGACATCCGCGAGGCCCACGTGCGCCTCGGCGAAGGCGTCATTCTTCTTGAGCAGTTTCTCGTACTGCTCTGCAGCCTTCGCATTGAGTTCCTTCGACTCGTACGCCTCGGCAAGCCTCATGCGCGGCAGCGGGCTATCCCCGTCCTGCTGAATCGCGCGCTTGTAGTACCGAACGGCGCTGTCGAGGTCGCCCCGGCGACGAAAGCGGTCGCCCATCTCGACGCTCTCGGCAGCAGTTTGCGGCTCGGGCGACCGCGTGCTGTGGTCGCCGGCTTCGTGCGTGCCGGGATTGGCGTCGGAGGACATCGTCGAGCATTTTACTTTACGGCGAGGCGAGGACGAGCGTGACGGGTCCGTCGTTCACGAGCGAAACGCGCATGTGGCTGCCGTAGGCGCCTGCCTGGGTGCGGGAGTGCGCCTGCCGGGCTTCAGCCACCA
>Ga0209172_10004730_pt1 | contig 17703 bp, 17 predicted proteins | sample LarsenN4metaG_FD_184113 | JGI IMG/M metagenome (GOLD analysis project Ga0209172, IMG submission 184113) | Hot spring sediment bacterial and archeal communities from British Columbia, Canada, to study Microbial Dark Matter (Phase II) - Larsen... ... | reverse complement strand
GCTGCCTCGCGCCGCTCGCCCCGGGCCTGTCCCGTCACTGCGTCCTGAAATGGATCCGCACGGTCAGCTCACCATCCACCGGCACGTCCCCCTGCATCTGGGGATCGAACTTCCACTGGTTCAGTGCCGCCAGCCCGGACACAGTCAGCTCCCGGTGCCTCGCCGGCTCCAGCACGACGACGGTGACCTTGGCCTCTTTGGAGACCAGCATGCGCGCCATCATCCAGTCGTCCAGCTCTTTACCGTCCAGTGAGGGTGGGATGCTGGGCCACGGCGTGTAGGTTGGCACGGGGCCTAGTTGCTGATCCTTGTTGAGGGGCAGCCCATGCACGTGGACTTCCGGCAACTCCACCACATCCTCGGCATGGTCCGACTCATGCGTGGCCCGGTCTCCCTCCGCCGCCTGGAGCGGTACGGCCCACAGCCACTCAAGCCCGATCATAGCCATGAATGCCATTATGCGCACCGCGACTTTGGTTCCCAGGTTCATCTTACGCTCCCGCCCCTCACCTCTGGCCGGAATCTAGAAGAACCACTGTACTCGCCCGAAGAACGACCGCGGCATGCCCGCGTGCGCCACACCGAGGCCGATACTGCCCTCACCGGAGTTGTAGAAGTATTTCTCGTCGAACATGTTGATGATGTCGAACCCCAGCAACAACTTTTGGCCGCGCCACGGAAGCGGCACCACGTGAGTCACGGACGCATTATAGACGGTGTAGGACGGCAGGTGGGTGGAGTTTGTCTTGGCCTCTTCGTTCGCGGCGGTTCGCAGACCCGAGCCATAGAGCATCTGCCCGGCAATCATCGTCCGTTCCGAGAACCGGTAAGTCAGAACCGCTGAGCTCGTCATCGTCTGCGAATGGTCGCAGAAGACACCGCCTGGCGAGTTGATGTCGTCGATTTCTTTTTGATCCAACAGATATTGGCCCGATTGGAGGCCCGAGCCCTTGCACCGACCCCATGCGACGCTGCCGCGACCGCTCAAGGTGTCGGTGAACTGCACCTTCAGTGCGCCATCGATGCCCATCTGATAGCCCCATTGGAACGCGAAAAAATTAAGGAGCGGCGTGGTCCCGAACTGCCCTGCGTCGGACAGATAATGGCTTCGCTTGTAATAGGCTGCCAGCTCCAGGGTTGCCAGGTCGTGCAGGGCGTGATAGCTTCCGACCTCAAAATAATGGGCACGTTCCGCTCTTGGCCGAAAGCCGGTGGGATCATCCGGAGCCGCTGTGGTCCCGGCCGTATTCAGGGTGGTAAACGCGATCTGTTCGACGTTGGGAGGACTAAACAGCCGGCCATAATAGGCATGGAAGACGTTCCACCGGTTGAGCGAGTAGGTCACACCGATGCGCGGGCTCACCTGTCCTTCATCGTAGAATCCTTGGATTTGGTCATACCGCAGGCCGAGATTGAAGGTCCAGCGATCATTCGGACTCCACTGATCCTGCACCCAGAACTCCTCGCGCCACTGCGTGTTGAGGTTGGTCGCCTGGCGGATAACGAGCGCCCCGCTGCTGGTATCAAACGCAAAAATCTCAGTCGCGTTGTTCGCGTTCGTATAGTCGATCTGGAAGCCGGTCTTGATCAAATGCCGGGTGTTTGGCGTCCAGGTATAGTCCAGGCGCATGCCGCCTGAATGAGCCGTGCGCTCCTGATCGGCAGTCGTGGCTTCGTTTACATCGTCCGCGTAGGCCAACGCGTTCAACGGATCGGTCTTGAAATTCGCATACCCGCTGCGAAAGTAAGTCCCTAGGCTCAAGAAGCTGGTGGCGTTCAGATCATGTCGCCACACGAGTTGGGTGTATTGGCTGTTCTCCTTCTGCGATTGATCAACGGCTTGCGAGGCGACAGGCGTAAAGCCGGGTAGGAGCGCGAGCACGGCGGGATTGGCGACCAGGCCGGGGGTCGTCGGAATCTGAAACTTACCAGCAGAGTTCAGAAAAATCCAACTGAAGTTGTTGCGATTATCGAGCTGGTAATCGCCCCGGAGATAGGTGTTGTTCTTCTCGCTCTGATTGTGAAAATTCGTCTTCCCCAGCGTCGGCGGCTCGATACCCCTGTTCGTGGTGACGTAGCTGTTCAGAACGTAATAGCGAAATTTGTCTCCGACCGTCCCGCCATACTCGAAGGATGGATTGACCGTTTCATTCGACCCGCCGAACATCTGCAATGACCCCGATCCCGGCCTGGTGCCGCTCTTGCTCGTGATATCCACGAGGACTGCGGTCTTATTCCCGTATTGCGCCTCCATGCCGCCGAGAATGATATCGGCGCGTTCCCAGGCGCGCGGCGGCACGATGTCGGCAAATTGGCCGGTCACCGTATCCGGAATAGGGATCCCGTCGATGCGGAACTGCTGATTGGCATGGTCCTGCCGGATATGAGTCTGCTTCAACGCACCATAGACCACGCTCGGAACCGTCAGCATGACGTCGGAGATATCGTTGTTGTTACCTCGTGGGAGGGTTTCGATCTCCTTGTGGCTCAAAGCGTAGGTCTCACTCGACGCCTTGTACCGGATCGGCGGCAGCGGAGCTACCACCTCCAGGGCGATCTCCCGCGTATGCGCCAGGGTCAGCACAACGGGCCGGGGCGGCTCGCGGCCGATCTTGAGCACCACGTATTCGCTCCGGTGATCTTCGCTTACCGCGTTGACCGAATAGAGGCCTTCGCCGGGCGTGATCAGTGAGAATTCACCCGCATCGTTGGTAAGAGCCGTCGTCACGCGTGTGCCTTCCTGATCTTTGAGCTCGACCGCGGCCTGCGGGACGCGCCGCAGGTCCTGATGCTGCACGATGCCACGAATGACACGGGCGGCGGCATCCGAGGGAGGCGGCGCGGTGCCCGCCGCCACGGCGATGGCGGGCGCCAGCGCGATACCCAAGGCACACCCCAGCGACCAGAAGCAGCCAAAAGCACGTTTCGAATATCGGCACATCCAAGTCGCCAGACCGGCTCAACGCGAACGACCGATGACGCCTGCGCCAAACGGACAGGGTGTTCCCCGCCCGGTTGCAAAGGCGGTGATCAGTTGAAGCGAGATCGATCAGGAGAAAGGAGGGGCGCGCGATGAACTGAAGCGGATGGACTGGCTGGAGAGGAGACTCTCACCCCTGTGGACGGTGCCGATCCATGGCCCCAGAGACGAGCACGGAATCGGAACATCAGCCACCAGGGAATGGCCGGTATGCTGCTGAACCCACTGGCAAAGGTCGTTCTCAGAATGCTGGTGACCGTCATGATCGGCTGCGGCAAGAATGTGATGGATTTCCAGGGCCAGCCCGAACGGGGACATGGCCGCCATCACAAGGGCAATCCCGCAGCAGGCAGCCAATAGGCCGAGGCGAGGAATCAGATCGTTTTTCACGAGAAATCTCATTGCAGATCAACCGGATAGCACGATCCAGCGTCGAGGGTCAAGATCGTCGGGAGTAATCGTGCGGCTGGCGGTCCATGTAAGAAGTGCTTGACATTCCACCAGGAATCCCTTTTAAATCCAGGACTTCAAGGTTCATTTTTCGCCTCCATCCCCGGGTGCATCTGCACGGGTGGGCATTCCTGAGGTTCGCACAGCATGAAAGAACGGATAGAAAATAGAAACGTCATTGAAATTCGGCCGTTGGTTCCCCCGCGGGAGATCAAGTCCAAACTCCCTCTAACGGAGGGTGCGGCCGCACTGGTCGTGCACACGCGTCAGGCCATTCGCGACATTCTGTATGGGCGCGACATGCATCGCCTGCTCGTGATCGTCGGTCCCTGCTCGATCCACGACCCCGTCGCCGCGTACGAATACGCCGACCGGCTTCGCGCCGTCGCCGATGCGACCAGCGAACACCTGCTCATCGTCATGCGCACGTACTTCGAGAAGCCGCGCACGACCGTCGGCTGGAAAGGCCTGATCAACGACCCGCATCTGGACGGCACCTGCGACATCGCAGCGGGTTTCAGCCTGGCGCGGGAGATCCTGTTGACTATCAATCACCGCGGGATCCCGTGCGCGACCGAGCTTCTGGACCCGGTCACGCCCCAGTACCTCGCCGATCTGCTCAGTTGGGCTGCGATCGGCGCACGGACGACCGAAAGCCAGACACACCGGGAGATGGCCAGCGGCCTCTCGATGCCGGTCGGGTTCAAGAATGCCACCGACGGGTCGCTCCAGGCGGCGGTCAACGGCATGATCGCCTCCCGCCAGCCCCACAGTTTCGTCGGGATCAACGTGGACGGTATCACCTCCGTCATCAAGACGATCGGCAACCCGGATCGGCACATCGTGCTTCGTGGAGGCGGCGGCAAGACGAACTACTCCCCCGAGCATGTGGCCCGTGCCGCCCAGGCGGTGTCCGGTGAGGGGATCACGCGCCCCATCATGATCGACTGCTCGCACGAGAACTCCGGCAAGGACCATACCCGGCAGGCCGACGTGGCGCGGGCCGCCCTGAAGCAGTACTGTGACGGGCAACGGGCCGTCATGGGACTCATGCTGGAAAGCAATCTCAAGTCTGGAAAACAGACCTGGCGGAAGGATGCCCCGCTGCAGTACGGAGTCTCGATCACCGACGCCTGCCTCGGTTGGACTGAAACCGAGGCGCTGTTGAACGAGCTGGCCGGCTCGGTTGCGGCCGGGACAGTGGAAGCCGGGGTACGGTGATAAAAACGAGTGCTGAGTTCTGAGTGCTGAGTTGTGAATTCCCAGCAACGTGGGCGGAGCCCCACCGGGATACCGAGCGTCCGCGTTAGTCCCTGCCCCAAGCTTCAAACCTTCGCACTCCAACAAGCGCTCTGTTACCATCCAGCGGCCACCCGAGACAACCGTCATGCTGATCGACACCCACACGCATCTGGACGACGCGCGCTACGACGCTGACCGCGACGAGATGATCGCCCGTGCGCGGGACGCGGGCGTTGAGACGATGATCACGATCGGCTGCGATCTGGCCACCAGCCGCGCCGCAGTCGAGCTGACGGAGCGGTTTTCCTTCGTGTACGCAACGGTCGGCGTGCATCCGCACGAGGTCAAAGAGATCGGCGACGGCTGGTATGACGACCTCCGGCGACTGGCCCGGCACCCGAAGATCGTCGCGTACGGCGAGATCGGCTTGGATTACCACTACAACTATTCGCCACCCCGGCTACAGCGGGACCGGTTCCGCGAACAGATCGAGCTCGCGAAGGAACTGCGGCTGCCCATCGTGATTCACACGCGGGAAGCTCAGGAAGACACGATCAGGATCCTGAAAGAAGAACACGCGACGGCGCTGGGCGGGGTATTCCACTGCTTTTCCGGAGACGCATGGATGACAAAAGAGGCGTTGGACCTGGGATTCTATCTGTCGTTTTCCGGGGTGGTAACCTTCCAGAACGCTCAGGCGCTTCGTGAGATCGTGAAGACCGTCCCCCACGACCGCATCTTAGTGGAAACCGACTGCCCCTACCTGACGCCGGTGCCGCACCGGGGCAAGCGCAACGAACCCGCGTACGTCCGGTTCGTCGCCGAGCAGATCGTCGACCTGCTCGGTTTGAGCGGTCCGGACCGGATCGAGCAGGTCGCCCGTCTCACGACCGACAACGCCCGCCGACTCTTCAACCTGCCGTAGGCCATGTGGGAGCGGCCTCTCGCCCCCAGCCTCGTGCCTGGAGTTCAGAATCGCCCGAGCATCCGGTTCCGTTTCCGCACCGCCTTCGGCAGCTTGCGCGGGTTGCCCTTCTTCTCGGGATTGCGCCTGACCGGACGCTCATCCCCCGGTTCGGCACCCTTGGCCGGGAACCGCCCGGGCGGCACAGGAGCCGCGCGCAGGCGAGCATCGAATTCCCACGCAGCGATGACGAAGGCGCCCCGTGCCCTCGCATGGTCCGCCACCTCCCGATCCGACGAAACGACCGCGCAATCACGCCCGTACCCCTCGACCAGCCGTCGTATGACCTGATCCGCCCGCTCGCCGCGCCTGGAGTACACGACCTCGACTCCGGATCGGTGCTCGCGCCGTTCAGCTCCGAGCCCGGCCTGCCAGCCGTCAAAGACCACCGTGACGGGATGCGCCTTCGTCTGGCGATATCGAGCCAGTTCCTGGATCAGCGCCTCCCGCAAGGGTTCCAACTCCCGCAAGCCGCCGCCCGGCCCTTGCCCCCGCGCGCCGAGCAGGTTATACCCGTCGATAATCAAATGCAAAGCCATGCCCGCCACCCTAGGCAAACTGGCGATCCTTTGTCAAAGGAGAATTTCCCACTCAGCGCTATCTCCTGTGAACCATTCTCTTGGCCGCTCTCTCAGTTCTTGACATTCCCAGGCCCATCTGCGAGAAGATTGATCCAGTGTTTTTGCGGGGATGCCCACGATGCACAGACCAGCTGGGTCCATAGCTGCCTGGCTATGCGCGTGCTTGGCTGCCTCGGCCCTTTCGCTGGCGCATTCTGACACTGCCGATGCGCGGGGCGAAGTTCGCGCGGCGGCGCCGGCTCCCTCTGCACTCGCCGCCGTTCACGCACGCAAAACGAGGAACAAGGGGACCTCGGCCAAGGCCTCGTTGACGCTCGTGCGCGACCTTCGGCTGAAGGACTACCCGGACCACACCCGGGTGGTGCTCGAGTTACAGCGCAGCACGTCCTTCACGCAAAGCCGGGTCAAGAACCCCGATCGTGTCCTCATTGAATTGCAAAACACGCGGCTGAGCGAGACCGCTCGCCGCAGGCTCACGGAGCACTCGCTTCCGCATGACATCACTATTGAACAGCCGCATCCTCGGTCCGTCACGGTGTCCCTGAACCTCACCGCCGTGAGCGATTACAAGCTCCTCCCCCTGCGTGATCCCACCCGACTCGTCATTGACGTGTTTCCACGGACGGCGCGACAAGCGGCAGCCAGACCGGCGCCGCCGGTCGCGCAGGTTCCTGCTCCGGCAGTCGTCCCACCGTCCGCCTCGGTGCCTTCGATCAGTAATGCGCCCCGGTCCTCACGCGCGGAGGTCAAGACGATTGTGGTCGATCCCGGCCACGGGGGCAAGGATCCAGGCGCGGTCGGGCGCAGCGGACTGGCCGAGAAAGACATCACCCTCGAGGTCGGATTGAGGCTCAAGGAGCTGTTGGCCTCCAGGCTCGGCAAACTGGTGCTCATGACACGCGAGCGGGACGCGTTCGTGGAGCTGGAAGACCGCGCGACGTTCGCCAACAAGCACGACGCCGACCTGTTCATCTCGATCCATGTCAATTCGCATCCGCATCGATCCACGAAGGGGCTGGAGGTCTATCACTTCGGTGAGGCGACCGATCGGCGCGCCCTCGAGGTGGCCGCCCGAGAAAACGGGACGCCGATCAAGGACACCGGCGTAGGCTGGGAATACCTGGTGGCCGATCTCCTGACCACGAGGAAGGTGCAGGAATCGCTGGAGCTGGCCTGGTCCACGAAGCAGGCCATGGTCTCCCACCTCGATGGTCACTATGACGTGGTCGACCACGGCGTAAAGACTGCGCCGTTCTACGTGCTCCGGTTCACGAGCATGCCGAGCATTCTCGCCGAGATCGCGTTCATTACGAACCCCACCGAGGAGCGCCAGATGCAGAGCGACGCCTACTTGATGCGGATGGCTGAGGCGATTTTCGACGGGATCAAGCGCTACGTCTTCCCGCTGCAGACAGCGTCGCGCTTCCCTTACCCCTTACCCCGCTAACCCTTTACCCCGCGTCTTCCATGCCCACTTGGAAACTCACCCTCGAGTACGACGGCACCGCCTACGCCGGATGGCAGCGGCAACTCGATCAGCCCACCATCCAGGCAGCGGTCGAAACCGCGATCCAGCAAGTCACGCAGACTGAGATCCCGGTCATCGGCGCCGGCCGGACCGATGCGGGCGTGCACGCCCTAGGGCAGGTCGCGAGCTTCCTCTCGGACAAGGCTCTGACAGCCGAAGAATGGCTGCGCGCGCTGAACGGACTCCTTCCGACTGACATCAGCGTCCGCGCGGTGGAGCAGGCGCCGGACGACTTCCACGCACGCTATTCCGCCACAGGGAAGCTCTACGCGTATCGCATCATCAACAGGTCCGAGCGCTCGGCTCTCGAGCGCACCCGGGCCTGGCACGTCCGCGTGCGATTGAACGCCGAGGCGATGCGGGAAGGGGCGCGCCTGCTGGTCGGCCGCCACGATTTCTCCTCGTTCCAGGGCTCTCCTACCGACACGGAGAATCCCGTCTGCGACCTGACACGGCTGGATATTGATCAGGAAGGCGAGCTGATCCGGTTCGAGGCGGAAGCGGATCGCTTCCTCAAACAGATGGTGCGGGCGATCGTGGGGACGCTGGTCGAGGTAGGAAAAGGAAAGCGTCAGCCCGCGGACATGAAGACGATTCTGGAGGCGCGCGACCGCCGCGCCGCCGGCTACACCGCGCCCGCCCATGGCCTGTATCTCGTGCGGGTAGATTATTGAGAGTCTCGGGCCACGAAGAGCGAGGGCGGACGGGCTGGCTGCCTTCACTCAAGGCCAGGGGTGGGCGCAAGAACAATCCGAGGACTGCTCCGATACAACGGAGAGGACTTAGATTCGCAGAAGACCCGTGGAGACTTCAGGTGCTGCGCTTGGCGGTGAAGCTCCGGATGATGTCGGCTGCCACATCCCGGCCGCCCAGGCCAAAGGCAATTGCGATGGCGAGGCCACAGGTGGCCAAAATAATTTGTGCCGACGACGTCAGGAGGGTCATGTCGATCCCCAACTGCTCGATCGCCATGACCGCCGAAAACACGACGATCACGAACTTCACGGTCTTGGAAAGGCCCAACGCCCCCTGAATCCGGTTGGCCGTTGCGGCATTCTGAACGATCTCACCCATGAACCGGGCGAACAGCATGCCGGCGCCGAGCACCAGGACGGCGGCGAGCACGTGGGGCATGAACTCCAGAAACCGCTGCAACACCATCGCGACCACGGTGAGCCTCATGGCGTTCGCTGCTGATAGGAAGAATACCGCGATCACCAGCCAGTACACGATGAATCCGATCACGAATGAGGGGGAGCGTCCCATCCCAAGACGGGCGAGGAGCTCATTCACCTTCACCTTGTCGGTGTACTGATCGACATTGGCGTACTTCAGCCCCTTCTGGATCCCGCTGCGGAGGATCCGGGCCACGACCATTCCGATAAGGAGCAACAGCATGGCTGTGAGGACCCCCGGCATGAGGGCCATGAATTGAGCCCAAAATGCGCGGAGCGGCTCCATCAGCAGCGCGATCCATTCCTGTACCATTGGCCACCTCACTTACTATTTGATGTTGACGTCACAGTACGGCCAGGCAAGTGACGTGCCAAGATAAAATCAGAATTCAAAACGAATTGATAATTAATGAGAAGTTATTCTCAGGCAGGGCGACTTGAGGAACCTCGCCACATGAGAAATTAATGCGCGACCCTGGCCATAGCCGTCATGTCCGCACATTTTTGTATTGAAATAACACTTCTCCCTATTTTCTCAATGGCCTCGGGATTTTCGTCCGCTGAATCTGCTATGCGCTGAGAGGGAATTTCACACGGGCTGGTTCAGGCGAAACCGGAGGGGACGAACTCAGGACTTCTCTGATGGGAGCTGGTTCTCGAGCTTTTTGCGGAGTTCGATGAGCTCGCGTTCGAGGGCTTCGAAGCGCTCAACGATCGGGTCAGGGATATTGATGTGATCCATCGTCGCATCGGGCATCCGCTCGCCTTCCGCCTTGATGATCCGGCCTGGCACGCCGATCACTGTTGAATTCGGCGGAACCGATTTGAGCACGACCGAGTTCGCGCCGATCTTCACGTTGTCACCAATTTTGATCCCGCCGAGAATCTTGGCTCCGGCTCCCACGACCACGTGATTCCCCAGCGTCGGATGGCGCTTGCCCCGTTCCTTCCCGGTGCCCCCCAGGGTCACTCCCTGGAACAGCGTCACATAATCGCCGATTTCTGCGGTCTCCCCGATGACTACGCCCATGCCGTGATCAATGAAAAAGCCCTTCCCGATCACGGCGCCCGGATGAATTTCGACCCCGGTCAGCCAGCGCGCCACCTGCGAGATCGCGCGCGGGATGAACGGCACCCCGTGAATCTTCAGCCAGTGCGCGACGCGGTAGGCCAGCACCGCATGAAAGCCGGCATAGGTCAGCACCACTTCCAGCGTGCTCGTGGCCGCCGGGTCCCGGTCGAAGACGGCTTGTAAATCCTCTCGCATTCTCTTGAACGTGTGCCTCGGCATCGAGTGCTCTCTCTATGGCTTCGGGACCCGCTCGATCAGGCACACAGCCTGCGTGGCAATGGCTTCCTCCCGCCCGACTGCGTCCAGCCCTTCCCCGCTCTTGACCTTCACGTTAACCGCCTCGCGCTCGATCTTCAAGACCTCCGCCATCCGCGCCTGCATCGCCGCCAGATGGGGCCCGAGCCGCGGCGCCTGCGCGATGATCACGGTATCGATGTTGACGATGCGGTAACCCTTCTTCGTGAGCATGCCCGCGATTTCCTCCAACAGCAGCAAGCTGGAGATAGCCTTGTAGCGCGGATCGGAGCTGGGGTAGTGCATGCCCAGGTCCCCTTCCCCCATCGCCCCTAGCACCGCGTCGCAGACGGCGTGCACCAAGGCATCAGCATCGGAATGCCCGACCAGGCCTTGCGTATGCGGGATTTCGATGCCGCCCAGAATCAGCTTCCGGCCTGTGCCCAACGGATGAATGTCATAGCCGATGCCGACGCGCATGTTTCGCCAGTAAAGCTTGTTATAAGGCTCGTTAGGCCCGACATAACGGAACTAACGGGTTCACGGACCCAACAGGCACAACCGGCTTAACCCGCCAAACGGGCTAACGTTTCGCCCGAGCAGCCAGGATCGCCTCGCCGATGCCCAAGTCCTCCGGCCGCGTAATCTTGATATTCTCCGCAGTCCCCTCGACGATGCCCACCGGACGGCCCAGCCACTCGACCAACTGGGCATCATCCGTCGCCCGTTTCCCTTCTGCGAGCGCCGTCTGGTGGGCCTCCCGCAGCAGCCCCGTACGAAACGCTTGCGGCGTCTGCGCAAGCCAGAGGCCGTGCCGTTCCACGGTGTCTTCGATCAGCCGATCGGGGCTGACCCGCTTGACCGTATCCCGCATCGGGATCGCCACGATCGCCGCGCCGACGGCCGCCGCCCGCTCGAGCACCCGAGCCACCATCTCGACCGTCAGGAACGGCCGCACGGCATCGTGCACCAGCACAAGGTCCGCTCCGCCTTCCACGGCCTCCAGCGCATGGCGGACAGAGTCCTGCCGCTCCGCTCCACCGGCGACGATTTGGCGGACTTTTTTGAACCCGTGGGGAGTGACGATGTCCCGGAGGCAGGACTCGCGATCCGCCTCCGGCACCGCCAGAATGATGTCGTGCACCCACTCCGCTGCGTCCAGGACCCGGAGCGAGTGCACAAGAAGGGGCACACCGCCCAGCGTCAGGAACTGCTTGGGGACCTGAGTCCCCATTCGGTGCCCTCGTCCCGCGGCGGGCACGAGGGCCACGGCATACCTACCCACGCGCGACCTGGATTTCCTCCTTCTCGGTGTCTTCCTTCAGCCGCGTGAAAATCATCCGTCCCGCCGTAGTCTGCAACACGCTCGTCACGACCACGTCCACATTGCGCCCGATGCAGCGCTTGGCGTTGTCCACGACGATCATGGTCCCGTCGTCCAGGTACGCGACCCCTTGCCCGGCTTCTTTGCCTTCTTTCAGCACGAAGACCCGGATCGTTTCGCCGGGCAGGACCACGGGCCTGAGCGCGTTGCACAGCTCGTTGATGTTCAGCACGCGAACGCCCTGCAGTTCCGCCACCTTGTTGAGATTCAGGTCATTGGTGACGACCTTGGCATTGAGCTTCTTCGCGAGCACGACGAGCTTGGAGTCCACTTCCTTGACGTGCGGGAAATCGTCGTCCACGATCCTCACGTCGATGTCCACCATCTTCTGAATCTTGTTGAGGATATCCAGCCCGCGCCGCCCTCGGGCTCGCTTCAGCGAATCCGACGAGTCGGCGATGTGCTGAAGCTCGTTCAAAATGAACTGCGGCACCACGAACGTGCCCTCCAGAAAGCCGGTCTCACACAGGTCCGCGACCCGGCCGTCGATGATCACGCTCGTATCGAGCAATTTCGTGCTGCCGGCCCCGCCGGCATGCTCGCTCATCTTGGCGGCCCCCGGAATGGTCTCCTTGGCGAGCCGCGCGCCCAAGACGATCCCCAAATACGGCATGCCCAAGAGGAACACGAGCCCACCGATATGAAATAAGAACGTTTCCACATCGAACACGACGCTCCCGACCCACTCGACCAGACCGGTTAGTATCAATCCGATGGCCATGCCGGCCGTTCCGCCCAAAATGATGCCGACGGAGCATTTCTGCAACGCATACTCAGCGGTGACGATCACGCCTCCGACCGCTGCGCCGATCGCAAAGCCGGCCGCGAGCTGAGGCCCGGTCGGCTCAGCGCCCCGCAAGAAGAGGGCCGTGCCGGCAAGGGCACTGACGAGCACAAAGACGATCCGTCGTGCCATGCGCTCACCCCCTTTCCTCCATGAATTAGCGTCTTGTCCGTTGCGTCAGTTCAGCCAGTTGAGTCCGTTCAGCCGCCCACATGCTTCAATGTCCTTTCCGTCCTTGCACGAACTCCTCCGCCTCGTTCACGTCCTCCAGGCTTCCGATCATCAGCGGGACACGTTGATGCAAGCTCTTGGGCTCGACGTCCAGAATGCGCATGGTGCCCGTACTGGCCCGCCCGCCGGCCTGCTCCATGACCATCGCCAGCGGATTGCATTCATAGAGCAGACGCATCTTGCCTTCGGGCTTGTCCATCTCGGCCGGGTAGAGAAAGATTCCCCCTGTGAGCAGGATGCGGTGCACATCCGCCACCAGACACCCCGAGTAGCGCCCGCTGTAAGGCCGGCCGGTCGCCTTGTCCTTCGCTTTCAGGTACTCGACGTACCGCCGCATGCCCTCCGTCCACTTCCCGGCGTTGCCCTCGTTCGCCGAATAGACCCTGCCCCGGCTCGGAATCTTGATGTCTTCGTGCGACAGCACGTACTCACCCACCCCCGGATCCAGCGTGAACCCATGGACCCCGCGGCCCGACGTGTAGACCAGCATCGTGCTCGAGCCGTACATGAGATAGCCGGCCGCCACCTGCTCGGTCCCCCTTCGGATCAGGTCTCTCTCGACGGGCAGCCCCTCCTTGCCGTGATAGCGGAGCACCGAGAAGATCGATCCGAGCGGCATGTTCACATCGGTGTTCGTGGACCCGTCAAGCGGATCGAAGAGCAGGATGTACTTGCCATGGGGCCAATTCTCGGCCAGGTAGAGCGGCTGCTCCATCTCCTCCGAGGCCAAGGCGCACACCAGACCGCTGTACCGGAAGGTCTTCAGGATCGTCTCGTTCGCGATCGCGTCGAGCTTCTTGACCGCTTCGCCCTGGATATTGGTTTCCCCCGTCAGCCCGAGGATACTGATGAGTCCGGCGCGGCGGAGATCGTGGGCGATCATCTTGCCGGCCAGCCCGAGCTGCGCCATCAGGGAGGAGAATTCTCCGGTCGCGGCGGGAAAATCGGCCTGTTTCTGGATGATGAATCGCGTGAGGGTGATGGGGAAGGCCCCCATATCGACGCCCTTCTGCCTGCACGACTCCGGTCTATGAGTCAGGTACAGGTCGCGATTATAACGGTTTTCCGGAAGGGGGGCAATGTGCTTCGGGCTCAGCCCGTGAGGTTGATTTAGCCGGTTAGGCCCGTCTCAACGGGCTTCACAGGCTCGACAGGCAAAACTGACTCAACCGGCTCAACGGCTTCGTGCATTCTACGGAGCCCGCCACCCCTCCACGAGGGTCGCCTCGACCGAGCCGATGATGACTTTGGCCCGCATTTTCAGTGGGACGTGTCGGGCATCATTGGTCAGCCAGATGCGGATGTTCCCTTCGTTGAGGAAAATGCCCTGAAAGGGCATGATGGCCAGGACCCTCACCGCCTCTGTCTCCTTCCAAGGACCCCGCAGCCGCTCGACCTCCTCCACCCGGACTTCCACTTTGTAGTTCTTGTTGTTGTGGTGCACGTTCAAGAAGACCGACGAGCCGGGGATCAGTGACGGCAGGCTCCTGACGTAGTAGAGGCAGGACAATGCATCGTGCGTCTCGGGCGGGATGGGAATCCGGCTGGACACGCCGTCTTTGATCGCGGTGACCGCCCCTTCCCGATGGTGAAAGGTCACATCGAAATCATTTTTCCTTCGTCCCTCCCTGCGCCGGAACAGCAGGCGGTGCGGCAACAGCCGACCCGCATCCACGACAGATTCCACCCGGTTATCCACCGGATAGAACGTCGAGACGAACTGATTCGACCGTGCGCTGGTGATGAGTCTGAAGGTGGGCCCTTCCGAGGGGGCCGGCAATTCCGTCACCTCCATCACCGCCGTGCCGGCCGAGATTCCCAGCCAGGACAAGGTATAGCGAAGACGCTCGCCCGGCTGGAATGGACGCTCGGCCGACAGGGTGGGCGGCTGTGGTGTTTCACCCGCGCCGCTTTGAAAATAGGCACCCCCACCCTCCCCTCCCCCCTCGAGGGGGAGGGTGTGGGAGGGTGGCATTTTCATCCATGCACGGGTAAGCAATTGCTCATGAGGACCGTCGGCAAACCGGAGAAGGCTCAAGAGTGCGACAGCGGGAATGGCTGCGTTGAGAAGGACAAGGCGAAGCGCAGCGGGGAGAGCCAGTGGCACCGGTCAGACTGCCAGCGCGCGCTGCGCCTGATGCAGCTCCGATTCAATCAAGGCGCGGATGGCGGAGAGACGCTCGGGAGAGGTGGCTTCGAAGCGGAGCACGAGGGCCGGCTGGGTGTTGGAGGCGCGGATCAATCCCCACCCGTCCTGGAACACGGCCCGGATCCCGTCGATGGTGATCACGTCGCGGATCACAAGGTCCGCGCAATTCATCGCGGGCGTCTTGGCCCGCTCAAGCAGCCTCGCCTGGACGCGCTTCACGAGCTCGAATTTGATCGCGTCCGGACAAGCCACCCGAATCTCCGGTGTGACGGTCGTTTGTGGGAGATCCGCCACCAATGAGGACAGCGTGCGCTTCGTCTTGGCCAGGATCTCGATCAGCCGGCAGGAGGCATAGATCGCGTCATCATACCCGAAATAGCGATCGGCGAAGAACATGTGGCCGGACATCTCGCCCGCGAGCAGGGCCTGCTCTTCCTTCATCTTGGCCTTGATCAGCGAGTGGCCTGTCTTCCACATGATGGGCCGGCCACCCTGCTTGCCGATATCATCATAGAGACTCTGCGAGGCCTTCACTTCGGAGATGATCGTGCTGCCGGGCCGCGCCGCCAGGATATCGCGGGCAAAGATGACCATCAGCCGGTCGCCCCAGAGAATGTTGCCCTGCTCATCCACGGCGCCGATACGGTCGGCGTCTCCGTCGTAGCCGATCCCCACGTCGGCCTTCGCCGTGCGGACCGTCCGGATGAGGTCCCGGAGGTTGTCCACCACGGTTGGATCCGGGTGGTGATTCGGAAACCGGCCGTCCAGATCGCAGTACAGGCCGGTCACGCGGCATCCCAACTGCTCAACGGCCTGTTTCGCGACCAGCGCCGCCGCGCCGTTGCCACAGTCGAGCACCACGTGCAGTCCGGCGGCGTTCACTTCCGCAAAGCTCTCTTTGAGATACTGCAGGTAATCCGGGATGATGGGCCGCTCGGTGACGGTTCCCGCGCCGGAGCTGAACCGCCGCCCCTCCATCACGCACCGAATATGCTGGATCTCTTCCCCATGCAGCGCTTCCCGTCCGATGCACAACTTGAACCCGTTGTATTCGGCGGCGTTGTGGCTGCCCGTGATCATGATGCCGCCGTCTACGGGCAAGTGAAAGAGCGAGAAGTAGAGGAGCGGCGTCGGACAGACGCCGATATCCAGAACGTGCAACCCCGCGGCCGTGAGGCCACGCACCAGAGAATCGCGCAGCGACGGCGAGCTTAACCGCCCATCGCGCCCGACGCTGACGGTCTTCGCGCCTCGCTCGCGCGCGACCGTGGCGAACGCACGCGCCATCTGCTCGGCGATCGACTCGGTCAGTTCCTGACCGACGATCCCGCGGATGTCGTATTCGCGAAAGATCCCCATGACGTTATGATCGTTCAGCCAGTTAAGCCGGTTGAGCCCGTTAGGCCGGATAAGCCCCCAAGATGGGCTTGGTCCGTTGAGTTCGATTCCGCCTGAGATATCGGAGCAATCCGTCGGTTACTTGTCTGGTTTTCTCAGATTGCTGATAGAGCGAATGAAAGTCTTCCTGGCTGATAAGTTTCCGATCCAGGGCTAGATAGCCGCAGGACTGCACTTCCGAGACCGACCGCCTGGAGTATGAGAGAAATCGTTTGAACTCCGTGTTAGATTGGCTGTCGAACGCTTCTGCCATATTGTTCATCACCGAGATGGCTGCGCCAGTAATCTGATCCCGCAGTCACCCGTCCCTTCCAATGCTCTGAGTCTCGCACAGGTCATACACCGTGTTCGCCAGAATTCTCGCCTGCTGCCAGCAATCCAAGTCTTCAAACCGCTCGACCTTCATGGGTCATTCCGTTACATCGGTTAGGTCGGTTATGCCCGTTAGGCCCGTTAACGGACTCAACCGGCTCAACGGGCCAAACGGGCCTAACGTTTCACGTTGCGCCCGTAATCATCCTGAAACCGCACGATGTCGTCCTCGCCAAGGTACGGACCGTTCTGGACCTCGATAAGGTGCAGCACCTCGGAGCCTGGATTTTCGAGCCGGTGCTTCGTTTCTATGGGAACGCCCGTGCTCTGTCCCTTTTCCAGGGTGAAAACGCGCTCCCCGCACGTGACGCGAGCCGTGCCGCTGATGACGACCCAGTGCTCGCTCCGCTGATGATGCAGTTGCAGCGACAGGCGTCCCCCGGGGTTCACTGTCACGCGTTTGACCTTATAGCCCGGCCCTTCCTCCAACACCGTGTAGGACCCCCAGGGACGGAAGACGGTTCGATGTTCGAGGTGTTCCGGCGCCCCCTTCTGCTTGAGAATCTCGACGATCTTTTTGACCTCCTGGGAGCGATCCTTTGGACAGACCAGCGTGGCATCGGCCGTGTCCACGACGACCATGTCGGTCAGGCCGATCGTGGCGACCAGCCGCTGATCGGCATAGAGGATCGAGTTGCGACTTTCCACGTCCACGACCTTCCCGCTGACGACGTTGCCCGCCTTGTCGCGCGGCGCGACTTCTTCGAGACTGCTCCAGTTGCCGACATCCGACCAGGCGAAATCCACCGGGATCATCGCGGCCCGGGATGACCGCTCCATCACGCCATTGTCGATCGAGACGGACGGCAACGTCCGATACACAGCATCCGCCCGGGCGCCGTCCTCACCGGCCTTGAGTAACGCGCCGATTCTGTCCATGCCGCGAGCCAGCTCAGGCTGGTGAGTCCGGATCTCCTCCAGGACGGTACCGGCTCGCCAGAGGAAGATGCCGCTGTTCCAATAATAGTTCCCGGCCTTCAGATAGCGGCGCGCGGTTGCGGCATCGGGCTTCTCGACGAAACGAGCGACCGGATACCCCACGAGTCCCTTGGAACGACCAAGACGAACCCGTCGCCTCGGCTGGATATAGCCGTAGCCGGTCTCCGGCCGGATCGGCCTGATCCCGAAGGTCACCAGGTATCCCTTGGCCGCCACCTCA
>Ga0209172_10004729_pt1 | contig 17708 bp, 12 predicted proteins | sample LarsenN4metaG_FD_184113 | JGI IMG/M metagenome (GOLD analysis project Ga0209172, IMG submission 184113) | Hot spring sediment bacterial and archeal communities from British Columbia, Canada, to study Microbial Dark Matter (Phase II) - Larsen... ... | reverse complement strand
CAGTTTATGTCTGGTGGCCATAGCGAGGTGGTCCCACGCCTTCCCATTCCGAACAGGACCGTGAAACGCCTTAGCGCCGATGATAGTGCAGATACCTGTGTGAAAGTAGGACACCGCCAGACGCCCCTTAAACAAAGCCCAGCTTGAGATATCAAGCTGGGCTTTGTGCTTTGTGCGCGCGGAAGAGCTTTCCACTGCCTTCTCAACGCAAAGCACTGCGGACGACAACAAGCCCGGCCTGGTGGCCGGGCTTGGCTTTTGGTTGGGCTGGGGATGCTGCCAACCTTGCTCAACTTGCCAGGGTGGCAGCGGATACCTCCACCGCACTCAACGGTTGAACAGTCCCTTGGCGAGGTCCAGCCCTTGCGCCAGCAGGTTGTCGGCGGGCAGCTCGCCACCCGGCGTCAGCTTGTCGATCAGGGTCGGCAGGTGGTCGGCCAGTTGCTGCGACAGCTGGCTGCTGTCCAGTCCCAGTTTGGCGGCGACATCGCCAAGTTGGCTCTGGCCGAGTACCGATTCGATCTGTTCGGGGGTGATGCTGAGGTTGTTGCCGGTGCCGACCCAGGAGTTGACGATTTCGCCCAGCCCGCCGCTCTGGAATTTCTCGACTAGGCCGCTGACACCGCCGTTTTGCTCCAGCAGCGTATTGGCACTGCTTAACCAGTTACTGTCGCCACCGTTATCCAGCAAGCTGCCAAGTTGATTGAACAGGCTCATGATCGACCTTTCTATTTGGGGGAGATTCTGGTTTAAACCATAGTCCGGTTACAGACAATGCCTTTCGCACGGATGTTCCCTTTGTCATTGCCGGTTTGTGGTGTAACGGCCTAAGCCGCTGTTTTTATTTGTGTTGCCGTGACCTAGCGGGGGCAATGGCGTGGACTTTGCGGCGCGGCTGGCGCATACTGCCGCGTTCGCATTTTGGGAGAGTGTCATGCCGATCAATCATTTCGATATGCAGCGCCTGGCTGCAGTCAAGCTGAAAGACGATATCCGCAAGAAGGGATCGCCGGACCGTTTTGGCAAGGATTCCAACAACGGCAAGTCCGCTGGTAAAGGCCATCCGCTGCTGGGGCAATTGCTGCAGCAGGTGAAGCCGCAGTCGAAGTAAGCCGTTGCGGCCAACGTTGGCCGCAAATAAAAAAAGCCGCTATTCCCGAGGAATGGCGGCTTTTTGTTTGGGCGGTGTTCAGACGGCGGCGCTGGCTTCCGGCAGAGCGATGCGGTTGTCCTTGCTGAACTGGTAGTCGTGGAACACGTGTTCGGCGCTGAGGATCTGGTAGCTGCCATCGGCGTTGCGATGGGTGGTGTCCTTCAGGCGGTAGGTGTAGTGGCCACAGGTCCAGCAGTCGAAGTTGCGCATGTGGGTGCACAGGCAGGTCTTGTCCCAGATGCGTACGCGGCGCTCGCCCGGATGGGCGGCGTGTTCGCGGTTGTAGGCGTCGATGTACTGGCAATTGCCGGAGGCATCGAGCAGGTAGCCGTAGGCCTCGCAGTTGGGGCGGATGATGTCACCGATCGCCGGGCTGCTCTTCAGCATGCGCATCGGGTAGCCGGTCGGCGAGATCTGGTTGACCTCGATCTCGTCCTCGCTGGCCTTGAAGTATTCCTGCTGCACGTTTTCCGGCAGGCCGCATTCGCGGGTGACGGTGAAGCGGGTGGCAACCTGCACGGCGGCGGCGCCCATCTCCAGGAAGTTGGTGGCATCAGTGCCGGTAAAGATACCGCCGGCCGGGACCAGCGGGATATCCAGCTTCTGCTCGACCAGCCAGTCGCGGATCTCGGCGACGATGGTGGCCAGGTCGTACTGCGCCCAGTCAAGGCCGAAGCCGAGGTGGCCGCCGGCGAGCGGGCCTTCGATCACGATGTAGTCGGGCAGGCGGTTGGTGCGGGCGCTCTTCTTCAGGAACAGCTGCAGCGCGCGCAGCGACGACACGATGATGCCCAGCTTCACGTCGCGGAAGCGCGGGTGGTCCTCGATCAGGGCGAAGCTGCCCAGGTGCAGGCCGGCGGCGAGGGTGATGCCGTCGATGCCGGCGTCCATGGCGGCGCGCATGCGGACACGCAGGGTGTCCTTCGGCGCGTTCATGGTCAGCTTTTCCATGCAGTTGATGAACACCATGCCGTCGCCGCGCTTGGCGTCCATGGTGTGGCCAACGTGCAGCTTGGTCGCCTCTTCCAGCAGGCCGAGGTTGAATTGCACCACCGACTTGTCGCTGTTCTCGACGTTGAATTTGTACTGCTTCAGCTTGTCCTTGACGTACTTGGTGTTGAAGCGGCGGTCGGTAACGGTCGGCACCATGGCGTCCGAGATGTGGCCGATGCCGCCCAGACGGGCAGCTTCCAGCGCCAGCGCGGCGGTGGAAATGTCCACGCCCATGCCACCGGTGATGATGGGGACCAGCTCTTTGTCGCCCAGTTTCAGGCGAAAGTCATCTACGCACTTCATTGCTTTGGTGTCCGTTTCCGTGTTGCCGGGGGCCGCGATTCAGGCCGCAGGTCAGCTTTAGAGTAATTGCTCGCTCAATATCATACCATTTTCGGCCCTGCCCGGTCTCGCCGCGTGAGCTGGCGCCGGGCGACGGTTTACAGGGGCGTCGTGGCGTACAAGGCTGGGACCGCGTGCTGCGGCCAACGTTCAGCCCCGGTGTGCGGCGCTGGTGGCAGTGTGGCGCCGCTGCATGACACGCTGACGACGTTGCGCGCGCGCGGCAATGACAATTGGCAGTGGTTCTGCTTTGCAAGCGGGGATTGCTGGCTATAGTGATACCTGACAATTGCTATTTCGATGTCATTTCTGGGCGGCCCGTGCTAGCGGTGCCGCGATTGCGTGCTGTGGTGTGTTGAAGAGGCCGGGTTATGGCAGTACTGCTTGGACTGTTGCCAACACTGTTACCCATCCTCGGCCTGTTCGGGCTGTATGTGGCGGTGCTGGCGGTCATCCCCGGCGCGCGGCTGCGCTGGCGCAATGTGGCGCTGGCGCTGATCTTTACCGGCGCCATGCTCTATACCCTGGCCTATCCGTTTGCGGTGGCGCCGGGGGTGTTCCTCGATGCGCGCGGTGCCATCCTCGCGGTCGCCATCCTGTTTGGCGGGCCGTGGGTAGGTGGCATCACCGCGCTGGCCGGCTGCCTGTACCGGCTGCAGCTGGGCGGCGCCGGTGCCGTGGCCGGCGTGTGCGGGCTGATGCTGAACCTGCTGGGCACCCTGTGGCTGTTGCGCTACCAGAGCCGGCCCTTGCTGGCGGCGCAGCCGTTTCCGGCGTCGATGCCGCTGGTGGCGCACCCGCTGCGTCTCGGCCTGCTGGTCGGCTGCTGGGCAGGGCTGGCGGAGGCGCTGTCGCTGCTGCTGATCCCTCCGTGGGAGCAGGGCTGGCGGCTGTTTGTGGATTCCGGGCTGACGCTGGCCGGCGTGCAGCTGCTCGGCTTTTTCGTGATGGGCAGCCTGTTGTGGACCTATCACCAGCGCCAGCTGCTGGAGCTGGCGTTGCGCCGCGCCGAACTGGACCTGCTGCTGGCGCGGCAGGAGCGCGACGAACGCTTCGAGGTGATCTTCGAGCAGGCCGCGGTCGGCATCGCGCTGGTGGCGCCGGACGGCAGCCTGCTCAAGGTCAACGGCAAGCTGTGCGACATCCTCGGCCTCGACCGCGCCGAGCTGGTGGCGCGCACCTTCCAGGCGGTGACCTACCCCGAGGATCTGGATGCCGATCTGGCGCGGGTGGCGCAGCTGCTGGCCGGCGAGATCGACACCTACCAGCTGGAAAAACGCTACCTGCGCGGCGATGGCGCCCTGGTGTGGGCCAACCTGACGGTGTCGCTGGTGCGCCACGGCAATGGCCGGCCGCACTACTTCATCAGCTTTATCGAGGACATCAGCGAGCGCAAGGCCTACCAGCAGCAGATCAGCACGCTGGCATTCCAGGACGTGCTCACCGAGCTGCCCAACCGGCGCCTGTTCCTTGACCGGCTGCGCTACGCGCTGGTGCGCAGCGAGCGCAGCGCACTGTATGGCGCGATCCTGCTGCTCGACCTCGACCACTTCAAGACCCTCAACGACACCCAGGGCCACGATGTCGGCGACAGCTTTTTGCAGTGCATCGCGCTGCGCCTGCGCGAGTGCGTGCGCGCCGAGGACACCGTGGCGCGGCTCGGCGGCGACGAGTTCGTGGTGATCCTGGAAGGGCTGGCCAAGGACGAGGCCAAGGCGGCCAGCCGCGCCGAGCAGCTGGCGGAGCAGATCCGGCTGGCGGTCGGGCTGCCGTTTTCCTTCGAGCGCAAGGACAGCCCGCGCGTGTTCCAGACCACGGCCAGTATCGGCATCAGCCTGTTCCATGGCGACCACGCCGCGCTGGATGACCTGCTCAAGCACGCCGACCTCGCGTTGTACGACGCCAAGGCCGCCGGTCGCAACACGCTGTGCTTCTACAATATCGAGATGCAGTACGCGCTGGAGATCCGCGCCGTGATCCAGAATGCGCTGTACCACGCGCAGGAGCTGAACGAGCTGCTGATCTATGCCCAGCCGCAGGTCGATCGCGGTGGCCGCCTGGTCGGCGCCGAGCTGCTGCTGCGCTGGCATCACCCCAAGGTCGGCTGGATCTCGCCGAGCCAGTTCATCCCGCTGGCGGAGGAGACCGGCACCATTCTGTCGATCGGGCAGTGGGTGCTGCGCAGCGCCTGCCAGACGCTGGCGCGCTGGGCCCGCCAGCCGCAGTACGCGGCGCTGACGCTGTCGATCAATGTCAGTATCCGTCAGTTCCGCCACGCCGGTTTCGTCGACGAGGTGCGTGCCATCCTGGCGGAAACCGGCGCACCGCCGGCCCGGCTGAAGCTGGAGTTCACCGAGAGCATCGTCATCGACAACGTCGACGACACCGTGCGCAAGATGAACCAGCTGCGCCAGATGGGCATCCGCTTTTCGATGGACGACTTCGGCACCGGCTATTCCTCGCTGTCCTATCTGAAAAAGCTGCCGCTGGACCAGATCAAGATCGACCAGAGCTTCATCCGCGACATGACCAGCGACGCCGACGATGCCGCCATCGTCACCGCCATCCTGTCCATCAGCCGCAGCCTGTCGCTGCAGGTGGTGGCGGAAGGGGTGGAAACCGAGGCGCAGCAGCAATTCCTCTACGACCACGGCTGCGAGTTGTACCAGGGCTTTCTGTACGGTCGGCCGATGCCGCTGGCGGAGCTGGAGCAATTCCACCAGCACGTGCGCTGACGCTTGGCCGCGGCACGGCCTCGCCATGCCATCCAAGATTTCTTAACGAATTGCCGCTCCCGATTTTCATGGTTAGCCGTTACTCTGCGTGTTACGCAGTGAATTCCTACTTCTCATGTTCCCCGCGTCCGCGCCGGCCCCGGATTCATTCCGCCTGTGGCCGCCGTGGTGAGCGCGGGCTTAACGGCAGGCATAGTCATGAAGCACAAACCCCTCCTGGCGGTGGCGGTCATCACGGCGCTGGGCGGCGCCATCTGGTGGCAGCAGGGCGCCAACTCCTCGGCACCGGCCGACGCCGCGCGCGGCAAGCGCGCCACCAGCGTCGAGCTCAGCCCGGTCAGCAGCGCGCCGGCCAGCATCCGCCTCAGTACCAACGGCAATGTCACCGCGCTGGACCGGCTGGAGTTGCGGCCGCAGGACAGCGGCGTGATTGCCGCCATCCGCGTGCGCGAAGGGCAGCAGGTGGCGGTGGGCGAGGTGCTGGTGCAGCTGGATGCCGCCGCCGAGCGGGCGGAGCTGGCCAAGGCGCGTGCCGCGCTGGCCGCCAACCAGGCGCAGCTGAACATTGCCCGCCGCGAACTTGCACGCAGCCAGGAGCTGAAGCAGCAGCAGTTCATCTCGCAAAGCGCGCTGGACACGGTACAGGCCAGGGTGGAATCGCTGGCGGCCAACCTCGCCGCCGACCGTGCGCAGATCGACGCGGTGCAGGTGCAACTGGCGCGCAAGACGCTGCGCGCACCGGTGGCCGGCCAGGTCGGCGCCATCAGCCTGTCGCCGGGGGCGCTGGTGCAGCCGTCGATGGCGACCCCGCTGCTGACCATCACCCGCGTCGCGCCGGTGGCGGTCAGTTTCTACTTGGCGGAACGGCAGCTGCCGGTGGTGCGCCAGGCCCAGGCGCAGGCGCCGCTGACGGTGTATGCGCTGAACGAGGCCGACGGCAGCTGCCATCAGGGGCAGCTGAGCTTCATCGACAGCGCGGTGGACAGCAGCAACGGCAACGTGCTGCTCAAGGCGCAGTTTGCCAACGCCGGCAAGGTGTTGTGGCCGGGGCAGTTCGTGCGCGTGACGCTGGATGCCGGCCACTACCGCGACGCGGTGGCGCTGCCGGTGGCGGCGCTGATTACCGGTCCCGACGGCCAGTTCACCTATGGCGTGGGCAAGGACAACAAGGTGCGGCGCCTGCCGCTGACGCTGCTGGCGGTGCAGGACGAGCTGGCCATCGTGCGTGGCGTGGCCCCCGGCACGGCGGTGATCAGCAGCGGCGGCCAGAACGTACGCCCCGGCGAGACGGTGACGGTGGCCAAGGGCAAGCCGCGCGCGGCGCCGGCCGCACAGCCTGAGCAGGCCAGCTGCCCGCTGCCTGCGGCCAACGTTGGCCGCACGGCGGAGGCCTCCGCCGCGGCCGGGGTGGCGCCATGATGAACCTGTCCGAACTGTGCATCCGCCGTCCGGTGATGACGGTGCTGCTGTGTCTGAGCCTGGTGATCGGCGGCCTGCTGGTGCTGGGGCGGCTGCCGATCGCCGCGCTGCCGAGCTTCGACACGCCGACCATCAACGTCTCCGCCAACCTGTCCGGCGCCAGCCCGGAAACCATGGCCTCGTCGGTGGCCACGCCGCTGGAAAAGCAGTTCGCCACCATACCCGGCATCAACATCATCAGCTCCAGCAGCACCCAGGGCAGTACCTCGATCACGCTGGAATTCGTCTCCGGCCGCGACATCGACGCCGCCGCGGTCGACGTGCAGGCCGCGCTGCTGCGCGCGCAGCGCGGCCTGCCGGCCGAGATGACGCAGCTGCCGTCCTATCGCAAGGTCAACCCCGCCGACGCGCCGATCCTGCTGCTGGCGGTGAACTCGCCGTCGCTGGCGCTGACCGCGCTCAACGACTACGCCGAAAACCTGGTGTCGCCGACGCTGTCGACGCTGGAGGGCGTGGCACAGGTGCAGATCTTCGGCCAGAAGCGTTACGCGGTGCGCATCAAGCCGGATCCGCAGAAGCTGGCGGCGCTGGACCTGACGCTGGAAGACATCGCCACCGCGGTGCGTGCGGCCAACGTCAACACGCCGCTGGGCACGCTGGAAGGCCCGGCGCAGATCCTCACCATCCAGAGCAACCGCCAGCTGCGCAATGCCGCCGAATTCGCCGCGCTGGCGATCGCGCAGCGGCAGGGCAGCGTGGTACGGCTGGCCGACGTGGCGACGGTGGAAGACAGCGTGGAAAACCTGAAGACCGGCAGCTGGGTCAACGGTGAGCGCTCCATCGTGCTGGCGGTGTTCCGCCAGGCCGACGGCAATACCGTGGCGGTGGTCGACGCCATCCGCGCCGCGCTGCCGAAGCTTGAGGCGCAGCTGCCCGGCTCGGTGCGCATTGCGCCGCTGAGCGACCGCTCGGAGTCGATCCGCGAGGCGGTGCACGACGTCAACCTGACGCTGATGCTGACGGTGGCGTTGGTGGTGATGGTGATCTTCATCTTCCTGCAGCGCGCGGCGGCGACGGCGATCCCGGCGCTGTCGCTGCCGGTGTCCATCATCGGCACGCTGGCGCTGATGTTCTTCCTCGGCTTCAGCCTCAACAACATCACGCTGCTGGCGCTGACGCTGGCGGTGGGGCTGGTGGTCGACGACGCAGTGGTGGTGCTGGAGAACATCGTGCGCTACCGCGAGCAGGGCTTGTCGGCGCTGGAGGCGGCGCTGCGCGGCTCGCGCGAGGTGGCGTTCACCATCGTGTCGATCTCGCTGTCGCTGGTGGCGATCTTCATCCCGATCTTTTACATGGAGGGCGTGATCGGGCTGCTGTTCCACGAGTTCGCGGTGGTGGTGACCATGGCGGTGCTGGTGTCGGCGCTGGTGTCGCTGACGCTGATCCCGATGTTGGCCGCACGCTTTTTGCGCGGCGACCAGTCGCATAGCACGCTGCACAATCCGCTGGCGCGTAGCTTCGAGCGCGCCTTCGCCGCGGTGCTGGCGGCGTACCAGCGCACGCTGGACGGGGCGCTGCACTGGCGCCGCACCACGCTGCTGGTGGCGCTGCTGACCTTCGCCGGTTCGGCGTGGATGTTCATGGCGATCCCGAAGGGCTTTTTCCCGAACGAGGACAACGGCCAGATCACCATCATTACCGATGCCGGCCAGGACGTGTCCTACCAGCGGCTGGCCGAGCTGCAGCAGCGCGCCAGCGACATCGTGCGCGACAACCGCCACGTCGCCAGCGTCACCTCGTCGCTGAACAGCGGCGGCGGGCGCATGTTCGTGTCGCTGAAGCCGCGCGGCCAACGTCCGGACATGGACAGCGTGGTCGGCGAGCTGCGCCGCGAGCTGGGCCGCGTCACCGGGCTGACCTCGTTCATCAACCCGGTGCAGAGCCTGCGCCTGGGCGGCCGCTCTTCCAAGAGCCGTTACCAGTATGTGCTGCAGAGCGTGGAGTCGGCGGCGCTGTACGAGTGGTCGGACAAGCTGGAGCGCGCGATGCGCGCCGAGCCGATGTTCCAGGATGTGACCAGCGACGCCCAGCTCAAGGGGCTGCAGGCGCAGCTGCTGGTCAACCGCGAACAGGCGGCGCAGCTGGGCGTCAGCCTGCAGGCGATCCGCAACACGCTGTACGCCGCCTTCGGCCAGCGCGAGGTGTCCACCATCTACACCCCGTCGGACAGCTACCCGGTGGTGATGCAGCTGGACGAGCGCTACCGCATCAACGAGAACGACCTGACGCGGCTGTCGGTGCGCAGCAGCAACGGTACGCTGGTGCCGCTGTCGGCGCTGGCCAGCGTACAGCGCAATGTCGGGCCGGTGTCGGTCAACCACCAGGGCCAGCTGCCGGCGGTGACGGTGTCGTTCAACCTCGCCCCCGGCGTGGCGCTGGGTGATGCCGACACCCGGCTGAAGGCGATCGCCGCCGACATCGGCCTGCCGGCCAGCATCTTCACCAGCTACGGCGGCGACGCCGCCGCCTTCGCCCAGTCGCAGGGCAGCCAGACCGTGCTGTTGGCGGTGGCGGTGCTGGTGATCTACGTGTTGCTGGGGGTGCTGTACGAGAGCTACATCCACCCGCTGACCATTCTCGCCGGCCTGCCGTCGGCGGCGATGGGCGCGCTGGGGGCGCTGATGCTGTTCGGGCAGGAGCTGACCATCATCGCCAGCATCGGCATCCTGATGCTGATCGGCATCGTGAAGAAGAACGCGATCATGATGATCGACTTCGCACTGGCGGCGCAGCGCGAGCAGGGCATGACCCCGTTCGACGCCATCCGCACCGCCTGCCTGCTCCGGCTGCGCCCGATCCTGATGACCACGCTGGCGGCAATGATGGGCGCGCTGCCGATTGCGCTGGGGCTGGGCGCCGGCGCCGAACTGCGCCAGCCGCTGGGGCTGGCGGTGGTCGGCGGGCTGGTGTTCTCGCAGCTGATCACGCTGTACATCACCCCGGTGCTGTACCTGTGGTTTGACCAGCTGGGGTCGCGGCGCGCCGCCGTACCGCAGACGGCGTAGCGCGTTCGCTGCCCGGACGGCATCACGACAGCCCGGGGCTTGCCCGCGGGCTGTCGCTTTTTGTCGCCGTCATTTGGCGTGATTTGATAGTCAATGCTTTATTTAAATGCAGCCATTTGCTGATAACTACATCAACCCTGCTGCCAGCAGGGTTGGCCGCAGTGCGTAGCGCTGCGCCTTGATTGCCGCCCCGCAGTGCGCACGGCATAATCGATTGATTATCAAACGACAAATGAGATTTACATGGCAATGCTGGGCCTGCGGGGAAAATCGTTGCTGGCGTTATTGCTGGCCTGTGTCATTGCCCTGGTGCCGGCGGCGCTGATCGGCTGGCAGGTGGTGGACAGCATCCGTACCCACTTCGGCGAGGCGTTCGCGCGCAACACCACGCTGCTGCAGCGCGAGAAGATCTTCGCGCCGCTGTCACGCGAGCTGGCGCTGTCGCTGCGGCTGGCCGATTCCGAGGTCACCCGCCAGTGGCTGCGCGACGAAACCGACATCGCCAAGCGCGAGCTGTTCTTCCGCGAGGCGGAGGGCTACCGCCGCGACTTCCGCGACCACTCCTACTTCCTGATCAGCAACCGCACGCACGCCTACTACTTCAACGACGGCAAGAGCCCGCACACCGAATCCGCGCGCTACCTGCTGCGCGCCGACAAGGCCGACGACAGCTGGTACTTCAATACCCTGCGCGACACCGCCACCTTCAACATCAACGTCAACCACGACAGCCAGCTTAAGGTGACCAAGGCGTGGATCAACGTCATCGTGCACGAGAACGGGCAGAAGATTGGCCTGGCCGGTACCGGGCTGGAACTGACCACCTTCCTCAACGATTTCATCCGCAGCCGTGAGGCCGGCATCACGCCGATGATCCTCAACCGCCAGGGCGCGATCCAGGCGCACCCCGATCCGCGCCTGATCGCGCTCAACTCCGCCTCCGGCAAGGGGCAGGCGGCGCGTGGTCTGCAGCTGGGCGATGCCCAGGAGCAGCAGGCGCTGCGGCTGGCGATGCGGCAGGCCGAATCCCGTCCCGGCGAGGTGGCCATGTTGTGGGCGACGCTGGGCGGCAAGCACCAGCTGCTGGCGCTGAGCTTCATCCCGGAGCTGGGCTGGCACGTGGTGACCGCGGTGGACCTCAATGCGGCGCGGGTGTTCGACGGCCCGTGGCTGACCCCGGCGCTGATCGCACTGGCGGTACTGCTGGCGGCGCTGCTGCTCGGCTTCGCCTACGCGGTGGAAAAGCTGGTGTTGCGCCCGATCAGCCAGCTGCGCAAGTCGGCACAGGCGATGGCGGCCGGGCAGTATGAGGTGGCGCTGCCGGCGGAGCGCGACGACGAGATCGGCGAGCTGAGCGCCGCCTTCGGCGTGATGGCGAACAAGGTGCGCAGCCATACCAGCGAGCTGGAATACCGCGTGCGCGAACGCACCCGCGCGCTGGAAGAGGCCAACCGCGAGATGGCGGCGGCGCACAAGAAGATCGGCGATTCCATCGACTACGCTAGCCTGATCCAGCGTGCGATGCTGCCCGACCGCCAGCTGGTGCAGGCGCTGGGCGAGAAGCACGCGGTGCTGTGGCGGCCGCGCGATGTGGTCGGCGGCGATTTCTACGTCTACCGTGCCGGCGACCACACCCTGCTGTTCGGGGTGGTCGATTGCGCCGGCCACGGCGTGCCGGGCGCACTGATGACGATGCTGGCGCACGCCGCCATCGACCAGGCGATTGTCGATGTCGGCATGGACGATCCGGCCGGCATCCTGACCCGCTGCGACCGCATCCTGCGCGGCATGCTGCGCGAGGAGCGCAGCGGCCACGTGCTGGCCACCAATATGGACGCCGGTTTTGCCTGCGTCGACCTGCAGGCGCGGACGGTGACCTTCGCCGGCGCCAAGATCGCGCTGTACTACAGTGACGGCGACGATGTCGGCGAACTGCCCGGCGCGCGGCGCGCCATTGGTGACAAACGCATCGGCGAGTACCAGAATGCACAGTTGCCGCTGCAGGCCGGGCGCAGCTTCTACATGACCACCGACGGTTTCCTCGACCAGGCCGGTGGCGAGCTGGGCTTCGGCTTTGGCAGCAGTCGTTTCGCCGAGATGATCCGCCGCCACGCGCGCCTGCCGCTGGACGAGCAGGGGCAGGCATTCAGCGCCACGCTGGCCGAGTACCAGGGCCGGCACGCGCAGCGCGACGACATCACCATGCTGTGTTTCCGTTTTGACTGATGCTCAACCAAGGGGAGCTTCCATGGAACCGTTTGACCTGTTCAGCATGCGCGAGAGCTATAACCGCCAGCAGATCATGCTGTGCTTCAATGGCCCGATCTCGCGCAGCCTGATCGAGGAAATTGGCAATGCGCTGCGCAACTACCTGGCGGCAGACCACGCGCACCCGTCATCGGCGATGGATGTGTTCGGCGTCTACATCGAGCTGACGCAGAACATCCGCCACTACGCGCAGCAAAAAGGCTGGACCGAGACCGACGCCAGCGCCACCGTGGTGGTGGCACGCAACGACGCCGGCCACTACGTGGTGTCCGCCGGCAACATCATCGAGCAGGCCGACGGCGAGGCCCTGCTGGCCTGCATCGACGAGCTGGCCGGCCTCGACAAGGCGGCGCTGAAGGCGCGCTACAAGGAGCAGCTGCGCAAGCCGCGCGAGGCCGAGGCCGCCAGCGGCGCCGGGCTGGGGCTGATCGACATCGCCCGCAAGTCCAGCGCGCCGCTGCAGGGCAGCCTGCGCCAGTTGACCGATGGCCGCGCCTTTGTCAGCCTGCGCGCCGAGATCTGAACCTTTACCGAGCACCCAGAAGATGAGCAACTTCTCCATCCCCGGCAGTCAATCCACCCCCGCCATCGACGGCGACTGGGACCACGGTACCCTGTCGATGCAGGGTGATTCCTATCCGGAAAACTCCTACGAACTGTTCCAGCAGGTGTTCAGCTGGGTCGAGCGCTTCCTGCTGGAAGCCGGCCGCCCGCTGACGCTGGAGCTGCGCCTGTTGTACCTCAATACCAGCAGCATCAAGGCGATGATGGACATCCTCGACCTGCTGGAAGAAGCGCACCACGACGGCAAGCCGGTGGCGGTGAACTGGCGCTATGACCCGCGCAACGAGCGGGTGGCGGAACTGGCCGAAGAATTCAAGGAAGACTGCACCTTCCCGTTTGCCATTGTCGCGCTGGATTCGGCAGCCAGCGCATCATGAGCCGCGACAACGGTGAGCTGGAAGAGCTGATCAAGCGCCTGCTGGCGGATCCGGACCTGCGCGAGCATCCGCTCAATTTCGCGCTGGGCCAGCTGTGGTTCCAGTACCGCGAGCTGCTCAACCGCATGGAGCGTATCACCCGCATGTCGGACGCCTACCAGAGCATGGCGCGGCAGCGCGAGCTGAGCCTGGCCGAGCGCTTCGACAAGCAGCTGCGCCAGCTGGAAAAGGTGGCGCGCATTTCCGACCGCTACCAGCACATGATGCGCGAGCTGAACATCGCGCTGAAGGAAGCGGCCACCCACGACCCGCTCACCGCGCTGGCCAACCGTCGCCCGCTGATCGAGCGGCTGAAGGCGGAGATGGAGCGCAGCGAACGCCTGGGCCACAGCTTCTGCGTCGCCATGCTCGACATCGACCGCTTCAAGCGCATCAATGACGGCCACGGCCACGATGTCGGCGACACCGTGCTGATCGAGACGGCGCGGGTGATGGAGGCGGAGGTGCGCGAGTACGACCTGTGCGGCCGCTGGGGCGGCGAGGAATTCCTGATCATCCTGCCGGAGTCGACACTGGCGCTGGCCGACGACATCGTCCGCCGCGTGCGCGGCTGCATCAGCCAGCTGAAGGTGCGCGTCGGAGACGAGGTGCTGTCGATCACGGTCAGCGCCGGGCTGGCGCAGTACCGTGGCGACGGCGAGAGTTATTCCGAGCTGCTCAACCGTGCCGATGCCGCATTGCTGCAGGCCAAGCGCGACGGGCGCGACAGCCAGCAACTGGCCGTCTGAGCCGCCAGCCGGCGGCTAGCGCGGCCGCTGGTGGCGAGCGGTTTCCCCTGCGGTGTTGCCGTCCTGCCTTTTTCCCCGGATTTTCCCTTTCGCCTCACATCGAGCGCCGGCATCAGCCGGTGCCGGCGCTCGCTTCGGCAAATTCCGCCAGTGCCCAGTCGCGGAACGCGATCACGCTCGGCAGGTCGGCCAGCTCCTGCGGGTAGATCAGGTAGTAGGCCCACTCGGTCTGCAGCGCGATGTCGGACAGCGCGATCAGGCTGCCGTTGGCCAGTTCCTCGCCGATCATGCTCTCGTCGGCGAGGGTGATGCCCATGCCGCGCAGGGTGGCGGTGATCGCCAGATCCAGCGTGTCGAAGGTGTAGGCGTCGAGATTGCCGCTGACTTCCACCCCGGCCAACGTAAACCAGTGATGCCAGAAGTTGTCGTCGTGCGACGGGTGCAGCAGCGGGTAGTCGCGGAACGCTTCCGGTGCCGGCGGCGTGGCGTTGCCGAGCAGTGCCGGCGCCGCGACCGGGATGAAGCGCGCCGGGCGCAGGCGGTGGTAGACCAGCCCCGGCTCCTTGGTCAGGCTGGCCTGGAACGAGATGTCGTACTCGCGGCTCTTGAAGTTGGGGTCAAAGCCGGTGATCGAGATCATGCTGACGATCAGCTCCGGATGGCGGGCACGGAAACCGGCCAGCTTGGGCAGCACCCAGCGCGCGGCGATCGACGGGCTGGTCTTGATGCGCAGCTCGCGGCTGCGGCGGTTGATGGCGTCGCTGGCCGCCTCGATGCGGTGGAAGGCGTCGCGCACCGCCGGCAGCAGCGCCATCCCCTCCGGCGTCAGCGCCAGTCCGCGCGCCTGGCGCACGAACAGCTGCAACCCGTAGTGCGCTTCCAGCGACTGGATGTGGCGGCTGACCGCGCCCTGGGTCAGGTGCAGGGTGTCGCCGGCGCGGGTGAACGACAGCTGTTCGGCGGCGACCAGGAACACGCGCAAGGCATTGAGGGGAGGGAGTTTCATCTACGGATTCGCCATGAGTTTTATGCATGGTAAACATGCGTATTAATGCTTTGTCAACCATGGGGCTTGCCCGTATTCTCTAGCGCGCTGCCGATAAAGATGAATGACTTAGCGCACTGTGCGGCGCCCCTTGCCGAGGTGCGTTATTTTCGAGCAATGCAATATTTTCATGCGCGGCTCCGGCGCAAGATTGTTTTTGTTCTGCCGGCTTTTTTGGCATGACCCGCTTGCGGCGGGTGGCCAGACGAATGAAGGGTGTGCTTGCGGCGATGCCGGCAAGCGCATCATGAGGAACCTGCCCTGTCCGACAGGTGTGTGGTAGGCGTGATGTCGCAGCAACGAATGGGTCGTGCTGCGGCGGATCACCACGGTGTCCGGCGTCGCCGGGTACTGGCTGTATCGCCCTGTTTGTCAGGGTTTGCTCTGTCTCACGGTGTCCCGCCGGATCATGATCCGGCGGGGTTTTTTTTTGCCTTGCGGCCAGGGTTGGTCGCAACGCCATCCGCTCAGATCTCCGCCCACATCCGCAGCAGGTTGTGATACAGCGCGGTCAGGTTCACCACTTCCTCGCTGTCTCCCACCTGCTGGCGCAGCGCGATGATCGCCATGTCCATGTCGAACAGCATCGCGCGCTTGGCGTCATCGCGGATCATGCTCTGCGTCCACATGAATGAGGCCAGCCGCGCGCCGGCGGTGACCGGCTCCACCCGGTGCAGGCTGGTGGACGGGTACAGGATCATGTCGCCGGCCGGCAGCTTGACGCTGTGCAGGCCGTAGGTGTCTTCCGCCACCAGCTCGCCACCCTGGTACTCGTCCGGATTGCTGAAAAACAGCGTGCACGACACGTCGGTGCGCACGTACTGGCCGGTGAGCGGGTCGCTGCGGATGGCATTGTCGACGTGATTGCCGTAGCTCATGCCGCCCTGGTAGCAGTTGAACATCGGCGTCATGGTGACCTTGGGCAGCGCCGCCGACATGAACAGCGCATTGCGCGCCAGCGCGCGCTGTACCAGCGCCGCCAGTTCGCGCGCGGCCTCGCCCTGCGGCGGCAGTTGCAGGTTGTGTTTGACGTCGAGCGCCTGGTGGCCGGCGGTGGCGCGGCCGTCCTGCCACTGGGCATTGGCCAGCAGCATGCGGGCGTGGGACAGTTCTTCGGCGGTGAGGACTTCGGGGATGTGCAGCAGCATGGGGTTTCCTGATCAAAACGGGGTTGGCAGACGCAGGGGACGGGGTGGCGCATCCTTGCCAGCGTTTTGGCGAGCGTTCTGCCGCGCTCGCCAAAACGGCCTTGCGGCCAACCTGTGCACGACAAGGTTGGCCGCAAGGCGCGCGGGCTTAGTACTTGTAACCCACGGTCAGCTGCACCTCACGCGGCGATGCGGCGGAGGCATGGCCGCCGTACAGTGCGTCGTAGTACTTCTTGTTGGTGAGGTTGTTGACGTTGAGGCGCACATTGTACTTGCGCTCCTCGTACGACAGCATCGCGTCGGCACGCACATAGCTCGGTGCGAAGCGGGCCTTGCTGGCGTCAAACTTCACCGGTTGGCCGCCAACCGATTGCGAGTCGGCCACGTAGCGCTTGCCGGTGTAGTACAGGCCGACGCCGGCGGTGACCTTGTCGGTGACCTTGTAGGTGGTCCAGATATTGGCGGTCTTCTTCGGCGTGTACTTCGGAATCACGCCCTTGTTGGCGTCGGTCGGCGCGTTGTTGGCCCAGCCCTGGTCGATCTTCGGATCCATCAGCGTGGCGCCGGCAAACACTTCCCACTTCTCGCTGAGACGGCCGGCGATTTCCACTTCGACGCCATCGGTGTGACGCTTGGCGTAGAGGATGGCGACGTCCGGCGACAGCGCGTCGGTGTTGCGTTCGTTCAGCTTCTCGGTGCGGAACACGGCGGCGCGCAGGGTGGCATCGCCGTCGGCCAGATCCCACTTGGCGCCGATTTCGTAGTGCTTGTTGCGCTCCGGCTGCTGTTTGTCGGTAGTCAGGCCGGCCGACAGGTCGAACTGGTAGGCCTCACCGGACGGGTTCATCAGGCTGCTGTAACCGAGGTAGTAGCTGGATTCCTTGGTTGGCTGCCAGATCAGGCCGGTACGGTAACTGAGGCCACGGTCGTCACGCTTGCTGCTGCCGGTTTGCACGCCGGTGGTGGTGTTGTAGGTCTTGTAGGTACCTTCCAGCTGGTCCATGCGCAGGCCGGCCATCACCTTCCACTGCTGGTTCAGCGCCACGGTGTCGGTGACGTAGGCGGCCAGGTTGCGGGTCACGAAGTCGTTGGAACGGTGACGGGTGTAGCCACCGGTGTAGAAGCCTTCCGGATCGCCGACGCTGCCGACCACGTTCGGCACCGCGCTGCTGGCGCGGATGCTGTAGGCGTTCTGCGTTTCGCGGGTGAATTCCACGCCGGCCAGCAGTTCGTGGCTGAGGCTGCCGGTGTCGAACTTGCCGTTGTAGTCGACGCTCAGCGACTGGGTCTCGTTCAGCGAACCGCGCAGCTTGCCGCTGTAGCCGAGCTGGGTGGCATCGGTGACCGGGGTGCCGGCCGGCGAGTTGCGCAGCTGTGGCTGCGACACGATCACCTGGCGGTCATAGCGGCCGACGCGCAGCTGGGCGGCGATCTCGTTCTTGCTGTCCAGCTTGTGGGTGGCGCGCACGGTGCTGATGTCGGCGGTGATGTCCTCGCTGTTCATGCCCTGCAGGCCGTAGTAGCGGTCCACCGGCACGTCGATCGGCTGCAGCGTGTTGGGGTCGAACGGCACGCCCAGCATCGGGGTGTTGTTTTCCTTCAGCTGCATGTGCGACAGCACGATGGTGGTCGGTTCGCCGAGGCCGAAGGCGATCGACGGCGCGATGCCGTGGCGCTTGGATTCGCTGATGCCGTCCGGGCTGCCGTCATTGGTGGCCATCACGTTCAGGCGGATGGCGGCGGTATCGGACAGCGCCTGGTTGATGTCGGCGGTGCCACGATAGAAGTCATTGGTGCCGATGGTGGTGGAC
>Ga0209172_10004725_pt1 | contig 17718 bp, 12 predicted proteins | sample LarsenN4metaG_FD_184113 | JGI IMG/M metagenome (GOLD analysis project Ga0209172, IMG submission 184113) | Hot spring sediment bacterial and archeal communities from British Columbia, Canada, to study Microbial Dark Matter (Phase II) - Larsen... ... | reverse complement strand
TGTCTGCGAGGGTGCGCTGACAATCCTCCAACTGTTGCGCCGCCGTATCGCGTTCATGCCTGCACTGCGTGAGCTGCCGAGCGGCCGCCTCCAAGGCTTGCCGCGCCTGTTCCCATTCGATGACCTTAGAGACTGTTTAACACGAGGTGCGTGTTCTCTAAAGACATGCGCCAGACAAAGGGCAAAGTAATCGGCACGCGGCTCTAAAACCCCCGCTTTCGCGTCAATATCGAGGACCCCTGGGCGGGCGTCATCAAGCAACAGGCGCTGGTTGTTGATCTCCTTCACACGCCCCTGCAATTCAAAGCGTGGTGCGAGGCGAGTATCATCTCTATCTACAAGCCGACCAACATAGAGCCCTGCAAGCGGAAAGCCAGAGGCTAGGAGTTCATCGCACGGTTGTAAGATTAGCTTGGTCGCGCGTACATTCACGGCCAGTCCGACGAATGCTGGTTGACGGTCAGGCCTGATCACACGAACCGCTACCTCATAGAAGGGTCGTACGGAGAGCCCGATGAGGGATGACACTCCAGGAGGAATCGAGGCAGCTAGGAGATTCTCCCCGGAGCCATCAGCGATGAACTTGATTGGGTCGTAATCGAGAATCTTCCGACCCAACTTGTGAAGATGATTTAACAGCGCGTTACGGATGAGTCTAGCGCACAGGTAAAGCTCTTCCGCGAGACGGATCGTTTCGAAGGTACCGCCGATCTCCGGTGCCTCAGGAACGACTGGGACACAGAGAAGCCGCTTCCCTGTGGGGCGGAAGATGTGTGTGGCGAAATGGGCAGCCCTGAGAGCTTGCAGCTGCTCCTTGCTCTGATATTCCAGGATCCCAACACGCACCTCCGCATCGCCGAACTGAATTGGAGAGAGATTCAGGACAAGGCGTCTGCTCATATCGTTATCCCAACGATCGCTAGAGGGGCCAGCTGTAACCATGCCTATGTTAGCTCCGTTTTCAGACGTTCCAGAGTTGCACGCATGAAAGGATCGCCGATTTGCAGCAATCGCTCGACCCCGCGCTGCCATGCCTCTTTGGCTTGTGCGTCGACAGCGAGGCATTCCGCTAAGGATGGTTCTAGATAGTGCAGATCCTCTTCTACAAGACTTTCTACAGGCAGCACGGCTGCCACAAGGTGGAGATCACCCAATGCTGCCATGTCAGGCGGTGCAACCCGCGTCGCCGTTGTCCACCACGCATCAAAAGCGGGGGAAAAAAACGCGTATCGCCGTGACCACTCCCTTCCTTCAGGCGTTACTAAGCTAAAGCGCGCTAAGGCATATTCGACCGGCAGATCCATGGCCTCTGCCCGTATCACCCAACCGGTTTCTTCACGTGCCAGTCTGACCTTTAGGGGCTTCTCTTCCGCCTCTACCGTCGTTGTCTCATTCCCTTCGCCCGCAAACCCTGCTGTGCCAAATGCTACCGGCACTGGCGTCGCACTCATTGGGGGGAGAGAGCGCCGGAAAGATTCCACGACCCCTGCCCGTGCTGAGGCTTGGGCAAGCGGCCGTAACACCTGCACGATGAACAAACAGCGACGACACTGGTCTGCCGCTAAATGCTGCCCAACGTGCATCCGCTCCTCATCTGATAGATCCCCGTGTGCGACGCCTAGATCTTCTCCCAGGTAGTGCCAAAGCTGTCTGAATGTCGGATGCCAGAGATGCGCCTTCACCTTAGATAACGTCATTCGGCAGTAAGAACAGGAATGTAAATGCTGGCGCTCGTCTGCTGTCCAATCACCACGCAAGAGGGCGGTGCGAAAGCGCGGGAGCTGGAGGCAATGCGCGCGTTCCTGCGTGCGACGCTCTTCATGCTCTTTCACATCCAATTCGTGTACGGCTCTCAGCAGTTTCATCACGTCGCGGTCATTCATGGGAATTCCCCCTTATGGCTCTAGCTCTCTCGTGGTCCCCTCTGCTCTAAGCATTCTCGGATAAGCTCGAAGGCTCTCCTGAGCACACGATGAGCCGTCGCCACCGACACCTCCAGCATATTTGCTAAATCTTGCAATGTCATCACCCCTTCGGTTTCTAGCCATAGCGCCACGGCGATGCGCTCACGAGGCGGCAGGCGATTCATGCATTCATGCACATCCCGTTGTTGCTGGCGCGTCAATATCTCTTCTTCAGGAGAGGGTTCCTCCACGTGAAGCGATGCCTCGAGGGGCTCGCCTTCTTCTTCCTGACTCCCCCTCTCGAGAGTACTGAAGGTGATCGTACGACCCTGTCTCCGCATGGCGTCCAAGAGCAAGCGTTTGGAGATGGTGAAAAGCCAGGTTCTAAATGATGCACCAGCCTGTGGGTTGTATGCCCGTGCCCGACTTCCAGGAGATGGATACTTTGTGTTCATGATCCGGACCCATACTTCTTGTGCAAGGTCCTCTGCCTCGGATTGGGACAGCCCACTGACCCTCAGGAAGCCTTCCAGGCGCGCAGAGTACCGATGATGGAGCTCAGAAAACCTCTCGTCATGACATGCATAGTAGTCCGCTATTAACTCGTGATCAGCTTGACGCGCATCCACCCACGTCCCCTCCGGGGCCCTTAGCCTATCTATACCCGTAAACATCGCGTCACAGTTAACAGCCAGCCCTGCCCATACTGGGGCATCTTACGCCGAATGCCTTCCACTTTTTCACCGTAGAACAAAAAAATCACGCTGAAAAATCTCTGCCGACCAGCGTATTACCTGTGAAACCACCCGGAGTATAGGAGGGCCGAATGACCGAACATCTCGCATTTGGTAGCACCGTTTGGACTCTAACCGAGCATGCCCGGCAGCGCATGCAACAAAGGGGCATCCGTCCATGGATGATACAAGCTGCCATGGAATGGGGGGAGGCTGACTTCCACTATGGGTGTGTTTGCTACCGCCTAACCGATCGCGCTTTGCTCAAAACGCCCTTTGAAAACTGCCGTGACAGGTTACGCAGCTTGTGCGTCGTTGTAAGCCCGGAGATGGGGGCGATTGTCACCGTCAAGTGGATACACGGCGTGCGCCGCCGACGGATCGGCAGCATCAGCAGTCTTAAACGACAAGGCAGCCGCTCGTCTAGACGGCTAGCATCGGTTGTTACATGGAAGCTCGCCACTGCTAGACGATCTGGCGACAGCAGTTGGGTTTAGCGAGCAAGATGAAAAATCGGCAGCCGACGACTGTATAATGCACGACACGCTGGACATCGGTCCGATCGGACATCACAGGGGATATGAGCTATGGACGACCGACAGAAGGAGCTCGCGGAGCACTGGATAGGGCAAGTGATCGATGGCCCCTTCTGGAGCGAACCCATGCGAGTATTAGGGGCACAAGCCGTCGGCGACTGGGTCAAACTGAAGCTAGAAGGCATACGGTCGCGCCAGACCTGGGAGAATTTCCTGGGACCAGAGCAACTAGCTCAACTCACGCCTCTGCTACAGCCCATGCGCGATGGACAGGGAAATGCGGAGGCGGCCTTTCTGGCACTGGAGGCGCACCGTATCCATCTAGCATATCTGTTCGACCCGCTGCTGGCGGTGACGGTGGCTCAGGTCGACCCGCTTCCCCACCAAATCGAAGCCGTCTATCACAACATCCTGCGCAACCCGCGCCTGCGTTTCCTCCTCGCCGATGACCCGGGCGCTGGCAAGACTATTATGGCGGGATTGGTGCTCAAGGAGCTGAAGTATCGTGGCTTAGTGCAACGCACCCTGATCGTCGTCCCCGGCCACCTGCGCGAGCAATGGAAGCGCGAGCTGAAAGAACGCTTCAACGAGGAATTCGTCACCGTGGAGCGTGCTGTGATGAGCGCCTACTGGGGACGCAACATCTGGCAAGAGCTCTCGCAGGTCATCACATCTATCGATTTTGCCAAGCAGGAAGATGTGCTATCGGCGCTGAAGGAAGCCCGCTGGGATCTGGTCATCGTAGACGAAGCGCATAAAATGGCGGCGTACCAGTATGGTGGGCAGGTCACGAAGACTGAGCGCTATCGTCTCGGAGAAGCGCTGTCGCGGGGCACCTCCTTCATGCTCTTCCTGACCGCCACGCCCCACCGCGGTGATCCGGAGAATTTTCGGCTCTTCCTGGACTTGTTGGAGCCGGGATTATTTGCTGGTCAAGAGGTCCCTCAAGAATGGCTTCACAGCTCAGACCATCCTATGTTCCTCCGGCGCCTGAAGGAAGATCTCAGGCACTATGACGGCACGCCGCTCTTTCCGCCGCGCCAAATTAAAACCATCTCTTATCCCCTCTCCGAGCCTGAACGGCAACTCTACAACGCGGTGACCAACTATGTCCGCCAGCACTACAATCGCGCCATGGAGAAGAACAAACGCAACGTCGCCTTCGCCATGTTAATTTTGCAACGCCGCCTGGCATCGAGTGTGCGGGCCGTACGCGCATCCCTGGAGCGGCGGCAGAGGCGCCTGCAAGAAGCACTGCAACGTTGGGCGGAATTCCAGCGCTGGCTGCAAACTCGTATCGACGAGGATGAGATAGAGGATGCCGCTGAGGTCGAACGCTGGCAGCAGGAAAATGACCTGGTAGAGCACCTGAGCGGCGCCGAAAGCGTCGAGGAGCTGCGGCGAGAGCTGGAAGAGCTAAACCGCCTAGTGCAACTGGCCACGCAGGTTGAAAGGCAAGCCGTTGAGACCAAGCTCATAGAACTGCATCGGGTGCTGGAGGCCGAGCGCATTCGCGATACCGGGGAAAAGTTGCTGGTCTTTACGGAATCGCGGGAGACGATGGAGTATCTCGCCGAGCGGCTGCGTGCGTGGAATTTTTCCGTGACGACGCTACATGGCGGCATGACCATGGACGAGCGTATCCGCGCCGAACACGAGTTCCGCCATACCTCGCAGGTCATGGTGTCCACGGAAGCCGGCGGCGAGGGCATCAACCTACAGTTTTGCGCCTTGATGGTCAACTACGACATCCCCTGGAACCCGACCCGCCTAGAGCAGCGCATCGGGCGTATCCATCGCTATGGCCAGCGCAAGGAAGTGCATGTCTACAACATGGTAGCGGAAGAAACCATTGAAGGGCGGATCTTAAGAAAGCTCTCCGACAAACTGGACCGCATTCGCCACACCTTGGGCAGCGATCGCGTCTTCGACGTGCTCGGCGAGCTGGTAGACTATCTGCTGCATGGCAAGAGCCTGCGGGATCTGATTGCGGAAGCGCTGGCACAGCGGCTGACACTCGACGAGATCATCGCCCAGATCGAGCGTGTTCCAGACGAAGAGGTGGTGCGTCAGACCCGGGAAGCCAGCCTGGAGATGCTGGCAGCCCGGCATATCGACTTTTCTTGGGTACTCGGGGAAACGGAAAAGGCACGCGAGAGCCGTTTGGTGCCCGAGTACATTGAGCGTTTCTTCGAGCGCGCCTGCAGCTTTCTAGGGTTAGAGCTGCGTCAACGGGGCGAAGGGACCTGGCAGCTTGAGTGGGTGCCCGCCTCGCTACGACCAGGATCTGCCACATTCAAAAACCGCTTCGGTGAGGTGCAGAGCACCTATCGTCGCTTTTCATTCCGTAAGGAGATGGCGCGCGACGGCGTGGAGTTTGTGGCACCTGGACATCCCCTGTTGGAAGCGGTGGCCGAGAAGATCGAGGCATTGGGCCAGCAAGATTTGGAGCGGGGGGCGGTGTTCTACGATCCCAGCCAAAGGTGGGATGGATGGCTCTGGTTATTAGAAGGGGAGATCGTCGATGCTCGGCAAACGACGGCTGGTAAGCGCCTCTTCGCCGTCTATCAGCCTCAACATGGCTACCCCCGCTCGGTTAACCCCGCAGCCTTGTGGGATTTACAGCCTGGTACTGATCCATTGCCCGAAGCCTTATTCCCGCCTGATGAGACCATGATCCCGCCGGTCGTTCTGCCTGAACTGCAGGTCTATCTGAGCGAGCTGCACGCAGAGCGCCAGCGTTTTGCAGGCGTTCGCCGCAAATACGCTGTGCCATCGCTGCACCAGCTCATCGCCGAGGCTGAGGCGAAGGTGGCAGATCTGGAGTTTCGCCAGCTTGAAGGGGAGGACGTGGATTTAGCGTTACATATGGAGCGACGGCGGCTGGACGAGTTGCGCCAGCGCCTCTGCAGCATCGAGCAAAATCTGGACGCGGAGACGACGCTGACGATCGGTCCAGTGCGCGTGCAAACCGTGTTGCGGGTGCTGCCGTTGGCACCGAAAGAAGCTGCCGTAGAAGAAGAGGCTGAGGACCTTCACGAAGCGCCTGACATAGAGGAGGTGGGGTTGCAAGTGGCGATGGCCTATGAACGGGAGCGAGGGCGAACACTAACCGATGTCTCGGCACAACGGGTAGGCTACGACCTGCGCTCGCGAGCTGCCGACGGCTCGGTGCGCTATATCGAGGTGAAAGCCCGCGCCCGCAGCGGTAAAATCGCCCTAACGCCCCATGAATGGCTCAAAGCCCAGCAATTAAGCGAGCGCTATTGGTTGTACGTCGTAGAACATGCCGCCACCCACCATCCGTCTCTCTGGTTGGTACAGAATCCAGCTACCACCCTCACGCCGGAGCACGTGGTCATCCGCCACATGATTGCGAATTGGAAACAGGCTGCCATGGCAGCGGAAGGCGCGGGAAAAAACGAAGTTTGCCATGGAGAAGACCAATGAAACTAGCCGACTGGTTCAGGGCATTTTGCACAAACATCCAGGTCCAAGACGGTGGCACCATATGCGTATGCTACAAAGCCATCACGCGGCGGAAGATGGCGAGTAACCAACCTCACACTAAAGATTAAGGCGATTCGCGCCAGAAACGCTGCCTGCAAGGGGAATCTTGTTTCTCTTTGCCGGATGATGCGATCGTGGAAAAAGAAGTGGGGCGTTCCAAGACGAACTCGTTGAGCAGCTTCATACGGTCTACAGCGGTGCGCCGAGCACGACGTTCCAGGCATATAAAAAGGCGTAAGAGGCGTTGAAGAAGCTTGAGGACATGACATTCACGGATATAGAGATCACTGCGTTTCTGCCCAAAGAACTCAAAAGAGGCTAGCAACTACGTGCGGGCGACGTGGCACCAGTGCGCCTGACGCGGAGAGTTATACTTCTGTGACATACATATCGACGTGACAAGTCAGATGCCAGAGATATCGAGGTTCCTTGGTATTGTGATTGCGCTCTTCTACCGTGACCATGCACCAGCGCACTTCCATGCGGTGTACGGTGATTACGAGATCACGGTAGCCATAGAAACCGGTGTTGTGACAGGGCGCTTTCCAAGGCGGGCTTTGCGGCATGTTCTGGAGTGGTATGAACTCCACAAAGATGCCCTGCTTGAAGACTGGGAGCTTGCCCAAGCACGAAGACCTCTGAAGAAGATCGCCCCATTGGAGTAGACCCATGAACCCACGACTCATTGCGGCAAAATATGTGCGTGACTACATTCTTCACCTGCGGTTTGCCGACGGCACCGAGGGTGACGTGGATCTTAGTCAAGAGCTAGAGGGGGAGGTGTTTGAGCCACTCAAGGATCGCGCCTTCTTTCAAGCGTTCACCGTAAGCCCTGAACTCCACACGGTGGTGTGGCCAAATGGCGCGGATTTTGCGCCTGAGTTCTTGTATGAGAAGGTACAGAGTTTGGCATAACACGGCACTGCACCTGACCGCCTACAGCGTCCGTTTCTACGTCGCGCCCGCGTCCGGCGACGGGTGAGTTTGGTCGTTAGGCGCTTCGAAGGAGGTAGGCATGAAACGAGACATGGAGTTGATTCGCAAGCTGGCGCTTGCCATCGAAGACTTCCCATCTGGCTATGCACCGGATGATCTCACCATCGATGGATTCACGAAGGAGCAGATAGGCTATCACGCCCATCTCATGATTCAGGCTGGCCTCGCTACGGGGTACGACGTGACAACCATGGAGAGCCATAGCCCGGAAGCGATGTTGACGAGTTTAACGTGGGATGGCTACGAGTTCATTGAGATGGCGAGAGACGAGACGCGGTGGAAGAAAGCCATGGGGATTGTGGAGGAGAAGGGCGGCTCTGTGACGCTCTCGGTTTTGACGCAGGTTCTGACTGAACTGATGAAGCGAGCCTTTGGACTATAGTGACCTCTTGGAGGGATTGGGAGGGACTGGGGTCAGGTCTTGCAAGATCACATCCTTGGCCTAACAAGGCAAATGGAGCCGACCGCTAAACGCGGCGATTGATTTGCGACGTTACCGAGTTGAGCGACGTGAAGCAAGGCATCGTCACCCTAACAGGAGGCAATGAGCGATGACCAAGCGCTTGATCGAGGTCGAAGGGGCGTTCCCGTTGCGAGAGGTCAGCGAGGCCTCACGGCGGGAGAAAAGCATCCGGCACGGCCATATCTCGACGCTACATATCTGGTGGGCGCGCCGTCCCTTGGCGGCGTCACGTGCCACGGCGTTTGCCGCGCTGATGCCCGACCCAGGCGACGATGCCAAGCGGGAACAGCTCAAGAAGCTCATCGCCAAAATGGCCCCCTGGGAAGCGGTCAAAAACGGTGAGAGCGACGCCATCAAGCAGGCGAGGCGGATGCTGCGAGAGGTCTATGGCGAGCATCCACCGAAAGTGTTGGACTGCTTCGCTGGAGGTGGTTCGATCCCGTTGGAAGCGCTACGTCTGGGCTGTGAGACCTACGCGCTCGACTATAACCCTGTCGCCGTGCTGATTCTCAAAGCGGTGCTCGAGTATCCGCAGAAGTTCGGCCGATCAGCGGTTGTTTCCGATCATGGAAGCGGTGCACTGGTGGAGTCAGAGCGGCGGGTCAACCCTCTGTTAGAGGCGGTGAAAAAGTGGGGCCGGTGGGTGCTGGAAGAAGCGCGGAAGGAACTGGAGCCGTTTTATCCGAATGACCCGGACGGCTCCATTCCTGTTGGCTACGTCTGGGCGCGCACGCTGCCATGCCAAGATGCCACGTGCGGGACGGAAATCCCGCTCATGCGGCAAACCTGGCTGGCAAAGAAAGACAATAAAAAGGTAGCCCTCAAGCTCGTGGCCGACAAGCAGGAAAAGCGTGTGGATGCAGTCATTGTCGAGGATGATGCCATCGATTTCGACCCTGATAATGGGACTGTGCGAGGTGCGGTGGTGACTTGTCCAGTGTGCGGCGGCACCATCGATGATGATACGACGCGGCAGTTGTTCCGTGCTGGCAAGGCCGGACAGCGCATGATGGCGATTGTCTTGCATCATTCAAAGCGCACGGGCAAGACGTATTGCCTACCGACAGAGCGTGATCGGGCGGCGTTTGAGCACGCCATAGACGCCCTGGAAGCCAAGCGGCAAGGACTGCTTAAAGATTGGGGCATCGACCCTGTGCCCGACGAGGCGATTTATACCAAGCGTCCATCCCCAAATGCGCGAGGTCTTTCGGCAATCACCCGCTATGAGATGAATTCTTGGGGCGATATATTTAACCAGCGTCAACGGTTGGCACTCGCAGTCTTTGCAGAAAAATCCAGACAAGTGCGTCAGGAAATGATGGCTGAAAGTTGCAGTTCTGAATTTGCTACATCCGTTGTTACATATTTGGCAATAGCAATAGATAGAGTGGCGGATTTCCTGTCGAAATTGTGCATATGGGCTGTAGATGGCGAGTTTGTTTATCATACTTTTGCTCGCCAAGCCTTGCCAATGGTGTGGGATTATATTGAAGTCAATGTGCTTAGTGGAGCGACAGGTGATTGGGCAGGAGCAACTAATTGGATCACTAATGCCATTAAGCATTCTACTTCATCTGAAGTGTGCTCGATTGTCCATCAAGGTAGCGCAACGTCTCTTCCTTACCATGATAACTTCTTTGATGCGGTGCTTACCGACCCACCATACTATGACAGTGTACCTTATGGTGACCTGTCTGATTTTTTCTACGTCTGGCTCAAACGCGCGGTTGGCGACCTTCATCTCGACTTATTCAGTACACCACTGACGCCCAAGTCCGAAGAGATTATCTGGCATCAGCGCCATGGCGGCACTTATGAGTCAGGGAAATTATCCTACGAGAAGATGTTGACAGAAGCCTTTAGGGAAATCTGGCGTGTCCTTAAGCCTGAGGGTATTGCTGTCATCGTCTTCGCTCATACAAGCACTGAGGCTTGGGAGGCCGTCATCAATGCGCTGATTCAAGCAGGGCTATACCTCACAGCATCGTTGCCCATCCAGACGGAGAGGGGGGCACGGGTGCGGGCCCAAGAAAACGCATCGCTGGCATCGTCGGTGTACATGGTCTGTCGGAAACGGATAGATGACAAGGTTGGATCGTATCGGGATGTAGTAGAGGAGATGCGGCAGCAAATCCCGAAGGCGTTAGAGCGATTCTGGGAGACTGGTATCAGCGGGGCAGATTTTTTCCAGAGCGCCATCGGGCCTGCTGTGGCCATCTTCGGGTGCTATAAAAACGTGATCAAGCAGGATGGAACACAGGTCAGCGTGAAGGAGTTGCTGGAAGAAGTGCGCCGGATCGTAGTGGATTACGCGTTGAAGCGGGTGCTGGAGCGTATCGGCGCCGACGCTCAGGCGATGGGCGGTATCGACCCTGCTACGCGCTTCTACCTGCTGTGGCGGTGGACATTCGGCGGCAGCAAAGTGAAGGTCCCATTCGATGACGCCCTCCGCCTGGCACGTCCTACCGGAGTGGAATTAGCAGAGGCGCGAAGCCAACGTGGCATCTTACGCGCTGAGAAAGATAAGGTGCGGGTCATCGGACCGCAGGATCGCGCCAGCGATCGACGATTCCTGGACCAAGATCGACATCCAACACTGGTTGACGCCTTACACCGGTCGGTCGTCGCCTGGCGGGTCAGCGACTCAGCAACGCTGGCACAGCTTCAGGCTATGTATGGCAACAGTCAGGTATTCTGGTGGGTAGCCCAGGCGATTGCAGAAGTGTTGCCCCAGGATGATGAGGAGCGGAAGCTGCTACATGGCTTTTTGCAACTACGTCAGCGATCCATCAGCACCATGGGTGAGCCAGAGCAGCTATCGATGTCTGAAGAAACACCGTAGAGCACTTGTCAATCTTGCCCTCTCGCTCTGAACACCCATGTGAAACTGGTCATCGTGACCAAAGCACAGCAGTTGGATTTTTGAGGCCTGAGGAACGTCCGGTCGGGCCTGAGTAGGGGATGAACACAATGGATCAAACGTTACCATGGTTCGAGGTCTTAGAGCCGGATGAAACGGTCTTGCAGGAACGGCTGGACGAATCGATGTTCGCTGCTGACTTGCATGAGGTCGTGAGACGTAAAGCAGCGCGCGACTACCGTGAGCCACAGCGGTTTTTTGAGCGCACGCACCCGACCAAAGGTATGGTGCAACTGTTGAGCGATGTCTTGAAGCGGCTGGCAGCCAGAGAGGCCGTCAATTCCGTCATCCAAATCCAGACCCCTTTTGGCGGCGGCAAGACTCACGCCCTCATCGCTCTGTATCATCTGTTCAAGCATCAAGAAAGCCATTACACGACGATGGGGGAAGCCGTCCGTCAAGCAGCGGAAGTAAACGCTATTCCACCGGCTCAAGTGGCGGCATTCGTTGGCACGGTACCGGACCCGCTGAAGGCGAAAACGCCCTGGGGCATGATTGCCGAGCAGTTAGGCCGTTACGATCGGGTACGTGACCACGACAAGCAGCGGATCGCGCCCGGACGAGAGGTCCTGCAAGAGATGCTCAGCAACGGGGCGACGCTGGTGCTGATGGACGAACTGGCGGAGTTCATCGCCAAAGCACCCACTGATTATGATACGCAGATCCTCGCATTTTGCCACGAATTGACTGAAGCCGTTCGGGGTCTCCCTGGCTGCTCCCTCGTCGTCACCCTGCCGGCCAGCGCCCCCTACGGTGACCGCGGCGAGAGAGCCCTGCGGCAACTGGAGCAAATCTTTGGGCGCATGCAAGCCTTCTATGCACCCGTAGAAGGACTGGAGATATACGAAATCGTCCGACGCCGCTTGTTCCAATTCCCCGATGGGTGGGAACGGGATGCCGCCCAAGTCGTTGACGAGTACATGAACGCCTATCGCCGTTGGAGCGACGCTCCGGAATGGGCGCGCGAGGAATCCTACCGCGACCGTATGCTGAGCGCCTATCCGTTCCACCCGATGCTGATCGATTGGCTGCACGAGCGCTGGGGAAGCTATGACACCTTCCAACGGACACGCGGCGTGCTGCGGTTTCTCGCCTGGGTTGTTCGGGATGCTTGGGACATGCGGGACCGCATGCCCTCACCGCTTATACACCCTACGCAGGTTAACCTGCGGCGCGCGGAGTTAGCAGAAGAATTGCTGCGACACATCGGACGCGAATATGAGGCGATCCTCCAGGCCGATGTGCGGGAACGGGCGGAGCCGATCGATCGAGTGATGGGCGACTGGGAGCGGTATCGCATTGCATCCGGATTGACGACAGCGGTGTTCTCGTCGTCCTTTACCGCCACAGCCCAGGGCCGGAAGGGAGCCAGTCTCCCCGAGCTCAAGGTCGCGACGTGGCAACCCGGGATTGAGCCAGCGGTCATCTCTGACACGCTGAAACGCCTGGAAGGCAGTTTGCTCTACTTGCATCAACGCGATGGCCTGTATGTGTTAAGCCTCGAACTGAACCTGACCCGCGCTCGGCTCGACCAGGAGCATCTCATCACTGAAGACGAGCTCTCGAAGGAGATGGACCGACGCGTGCGCGAGTTGGTCAAAGATCGGGGCGTGTGGCAAGTGCGGTTTGCACCGGCTGCTTCGCGGGATGTGCCTGACACACGAGATTTGCAGCTGGTGGTGCTGTCACCGACGCAGCCGCGCCGCACCGCAGAAGGTCTAGCCAAGGACATTGTCGAAAAGCGCGGCGATATCCCTCGCGTCTACCGTAACGCCGTTGTCGTCGTCTTGGCCGATGATGAAGCCTTGTGGCAGGGGCAACAGACGATCCGCAGCTACCTCGCCCTGCAGCACATCAGCAAAAGCGATTTAATGCAGCAGCTCTCCCAGAGCGACCGTCGGCGCCTCAACGATGAGCTAAGGGGCTATGATGCCGATATTCCCCGGCGGCTCTGTGAAGCTTATCGCTATCTGGTGAAGGTCACCGACAGGGGTGTGCAATGGATGGACATGGGGACACTCACAGAGGGAGAGAGCGCCCAAATCGTGCCCAGAGCGGAAGCCTTCCTGCGGCGCGAAGACTTGCTCATGAACGAGCGGGTGAATCCGGAGCAGGTCAAGGAACTCATGGGAGATCAGGCAGAGAAACCGCTACGCGAGGTATGGGAAGAATATGGTAAGTTCCCGCGTCTGCCTATGTTGCGAAGCAAGGATGTGTTGGCGGAAACGGTGCGGCGAGGGGTACGGGAACGGCTTGTCGCGGTCCGGGTTCTGCGTCGCGTGTACTATGGATCTCCCACACCCGGCGACTCCGACTGGGTGGATGATGCGGTGCTGCTGCGGGAACCAATAGCGGTTGAAGAGGCAGAAGGCGGGGTTGGGATCACCGACGTCGCCGGACGTCCAGGACCAGTGCTGACCGTAGACGACATTGTGCAGGCGATGGCCGGAACAGAGGAGCAAACGTTATCGGCGCTCTACCAACACCTTTGGCGGGAGCGGCGAGCGAGCTTCCCGAGCGAAGCTGTCTTTCGGGACTCGTTTAAGGCAGCCCTCCAAGCAGGGCAAGATGAGGGGAGATGGCAGGTCGCGGTCGGCGACACCCCTTTTATTCGTGAAGACTTAGACTTAGATGACGCGCTGAGACGCGGCCTGCTAAAACTGTCGAAAAAGCCCCCGGTTCTGCCTAAGCGTCCAGTGCCGCTCGCACTGCGATTGACTATTCCACGTGACCGACTAGGCGCGTTCGCCCAGACGGTGGTCAGCCTGACGCGGCTGGGGATGCTCTCTGAGACTGTGGAAGTATACCTGCAAACGACAGACCTGGACGAGGGCAAGCGCCGCCAACTGCGCTCGATTATCACCGAAACAATGGCGCAGCTCGGCGGGAAAACCATCGAGCCGACCGACTGGGGTGCCTAAATTTCCGTTAGCGTGGTTATAGCCTGGCGAGTGCTTGGATAGCGGCACGACGAACGGATGAAGCGGGATCTTGCTGGGCTATGTGCCGGAGGCGGCTGATGATTTCGTCATGCCGCTGGGGTGTTGCTAGATGCCCTAGATCGGCTAGAATCTCCACTGCGTTATGGCGGACTCCTGCGTCGTGAGCGGAAAGGGCATCGATCAGTTTCTGAAATACCAATGGCTGATGGTGCTGTTGCGCATCGCCAGCAAAAACAGCCACCACGTCTCGGTTCAGAGAACCATAACGATCCTTCATGGCGGTCTGCACTAGAGTCTCGATGAGATTATCGGGAAGTACGGTGACTTGGCCCACTAGGCGCAACATCGCTCCCGCCGCCCGTTGATCACTGCTGGAGGAAGAGTCCAGCAGGGTCAAAGCTTGCGCGAACGTTACGCTGGGAAAGAATCTTGTGGTCGCTTGAATGGCGCGGTCCCAGTGGGCTTCTGGTTTGCCCGACCGAAAAGCGCTGAGCCATCCCTGAATAATCTGCTGAGCCAGGCTAGTGGGGGCGTCATCTCGCTCTCCAAGGCATAGAGCCGCGACTTCCGCCCATCGTCTCGGATTGGTACCTGCCTGTCGACCAAGCCAATTCCATAACCGCGGTCCTTCTTCAGCGGGTAGCAAACTGGCAAGCAGGATAGTTCGAGGAGGTGTTTGGTTGAGGCGTAACTGCGCGTGATGCCAGCTCTGCTTCCAGTTCTCTGCCAAGGCTTTGGCCCATAGAAATTCCACTAGGAGACTATGTGCCCATGCTACCTTGGCACCCTGTCGAGAAAGCAGCCGCACGTTCGGGTGTAGGCACGCTCTCCAAAGAACTCCTCCCTCGCTCCCAGCAACATTTTGTAACGCCGCCACGAAACGCTCTTCGTCCCAAGCGATGTCTTCGGGCAGTCGCTCCATCGCCTCCGCTATCAGTCCTATGGCACGGAATATGGGTAGCCCGATATCCCCTGCTTGCCGCAGTAGAGCCTCGAATAGCTGCTGCAAGAATCTCCCTTGCCCGGTAGGTAGTGATCCCTCGATGAAACAGGCAGCAGTGCAGAGAAACGGGTTGCCTGTGAACGAAGCGGCGTGAGGCGTTGATCTTCCCAGGAGGTCTTCCAAGGAGCGCACGAGTGCGTGTGTCTGAGCTTCAGATAGCGGCAAAAGACGATACATTGGGAGAGCAAGCGCTTCAAACCAGCTCAACCATTCTACCCGAACGGCGAACACAGCCTTCAACAGTGGAAACATTTGGAGAATTTGGCGCAAATGATGTCGAAAGCTCTGGTTCGGCGCGACGCTTTCCAACTTGTCTACCAGCAGCACGGCGCGCCCTTGCTGCAGCCATTGACGCCAATGCTCAATGGAGGGGGCATTCTCGAGGGACTGATAGAGGTGATGAAGAATAGCGGGCAGATCAAAATGCGGATTGGCGCGCCAGCAACTCTCCCACTGATCTGCTGAAAGCAGCACAGGCAGAGTTTGTCCGCCGACGATTTGGTGAGCCAGATAAGACAAAGCGCTGCTTTTACCGCTTCCGCTCGGTGCAGTAATCAGACAAAAGCCTTCGTTTGTTGCTTCAAAAGTACGGTATGCGAATTCCGAGAGTCTCGTGCCTTCCCCTTCTTCACCGGCCTGGGGGTTCAAGTGGCAGACCTGAGGTTCCTGATATACTGTCCACTCTACGGGCTTTATCCCTAGGGCGAGTAGATGTCGAGTCTGCTGAATTATCTGCTGCCGTATGGCCTGAAATGGCTGGGCCTGGACTTGAAAGAACTCCATCGCCTCATCGAGCGTGGCGATGGGCACAATAAAACCAGAAAACCCATCAGACGGATTGAACTCGGAAAAATCTTGATTAGAAGCAACCAAAAGGTGCCGAAGGGGCGGCGAAGCACGGAAGCGCCCCACATGCACTTTTGCTTTCAACCCGCTCACTGGATGAAATCTTCCCTCATCACTTACAGCGGCAGAGATCGTAATGGAGGGGTCCAAAGGTGGTAAGGTCTCGTCGAGTAAGTGGTGCAGTCCGACGGTGATTGCTGCCCCCAGGGAGTCTCCCTGGAATCCCCGGAGCATGCCGTCCGATTGTTCAATCTTCCACATGACAAACGACTGAGGGAGGGCGAATCGCCGACACCACTGTCGTACAATGCCAAGAGTGGCGAGGAATGAACTATCGGCGGGCATCAGGCAGGAAGCGGGATGCGGTTGGAGGTATGACCAGGAATCCCTATATTCAGCAGATACTCCAGCAGGATGATCCCACCGTTGCAGAGTGATCCTCACGACAAATCCGGTGTTCGCACGGGTCACGCCCAAACTTTGGAGCCAGATTTCACGCTGTGGCTGCTCAAAGGCCACTCTGTCAAGAATTGGCACCTCATTATCGCCTACAGCCCACTGGATCATCCGCTGAGCTCGCTGCAGTATGGCATCAGCCTGCTCTTTGACCAAACCCTCTTGCCGTATTAGATATTGTAGAGCCGGCAGTCGCTCAGGCAATCTCTCCAGCAGTTGCTGTAATATATCCTGCTCTGCTAAGGCTAACCTGCCATGCTTTGCTGCCAGACATATGCTCCACATCCCCCCATTTGCCGCTGCCCACCATCCTTCCTGCCAAGCCAATGGGCTCTTGCCTATCAGTTGCTCCAACCAGTCGGTCATCCCTCCAACCTCTCGGAGTAATGCTCAGCATGAATCTTTCTACATTCATTTGAGTCAACAGATCAGGAGTCTAAACCTTTGTATCCAACCGTGCCTTTAAGATCTGGCATACAGCAACTTGCCTTCCCGATAACAGCGACCCACCACATGATTGAGGGAACGCCTCCATTTGGCGAATTCTTCGCTTGAATAGACGAAGATATCTGCGGAAACGCGGAAGGGCGCAAGCACCCGATAAATCAGGTTAACTTCTTGAAGCCGATTGTGCCCAAGCCCGAAGGGCTCGCGCTCAACAATCAGCAGATCGAGGTCCGGATCTTCGCATGCGTCTCCCCTGGCGTACGAGCCGAATAGGTAGATTTGCTCAGGGTCGACTTCACGGACGATCGCTTCAACCATCTCAGCCAGCAATCTATCATTTACACTGATCATGCTTCAGCTTCTTTGTGAAGCCGTTCTAACCCTGTCAAGATTCCCTGCTCGATGACAGATACTTCGCGGAATAGTTTGGTGAGATCTTCCTCATGTGCTCTTTCTACCACTTGCGGCTTATACCAACCGGTAGTCAGCGTGCATTCGCTCTCGGCAATGTGTGAATAGAAGCCCATCAACAACCTGCGGCCTCGCTGCCAGGCCAAAGCAATGTCAATGCCTTTATGTTTTGCAGGTCATTAAAGCTACGCCCCCTTTAAATTTTCTCCTATCAGAGCAGGGCAAGGATATCTTTTTTCAGGGGTCTCAGATCGTACTTGAAAACCTTTTCGGCCCAGGAGCACGGCGGGCGTACAATCTGACGTGGGGAGGCAACATTGATGTGGACAAGAAGCCGCCCGCAGTCGGGAGCGGTCAGGGCTTGCGCCGCCGCATGGAATATGGCCACAGTGGCGCGAGCCCTGGATAGTGATGCCGGCTACACGCGGCCGGCCGTCTGCAACGTGGCCGGTTCCTGTTCCAGCCGTCCGCCCATCGGCACGTGGCCGATGCGTCGCCACACCCGGTCCACCTCGGCCAACACCGCCTCGTCCGGCTGCTCGATGTCGAT
>Ga0209172_10004720_pt1 | contig 17753 bp, 21 predicted proteins | sample LarsenN4metaG_FD_184113 | JGI IMG/M metagenome (GOLD analysis project Ga0209172, IMG submission 184113) | Hot spring sediment bacterial and archeal communities from British Columbia, Canada, to study Microbial Dark Matter (Phase II) - Larsen... ... | reverse complement strand
AGATCTTTAGTGCCGACCCAGATCGTCTTCACTTGGGCAGCCGCCAGATCGTCCATCAAGTAGACCAGCGCCGGCGTTTCGAACATCACCGCCAACTGCACGGCGTCCGCGGCGAGCGAGCGCTTGCACAGCGCATCGCTGAGAGAATGCCTGGCGCTGTCGATCTCATCGGCGCAGCGGACGAACGGCAAGAGATAGGTCAACTTCCTATCTCTATATTCGTTTTTGAGTGTCGCGACGGCAGCGGTTTCGCCATCGAGCAGGTGCGGATAGCGCTTGAACAGCGACGGTCCATGGTTGCCCAGCTGTGGATTGCGCTCGGTTTTGAGCGGCGAGTCTGGATATTCATCCGAACGGGCATCCAGGCTGCGCAACACGATCTCGAAATCGCTCGGAATCCCGCCGACGTAACCGCTCCAAAGCGAATGGAGCAGCTCCCTCATGTCCTTCTGGCCCCTGCGCAACAGCTCCCATGGACTGACGCCGCCGGACGTGAGCAACTGTTCCTGGCGGCAAAAAAAAGAAAAGTTTCCACGACGACCGAGCGCTTCCGGCACCGTCGAGAGCAGCGAGATATGCCGGCCCGCCGCGATCAGGTCGGCGATCAGTCGGGTTTCCGGCAGCGGCGCATAGCCGGCAGCCGCCTTCTCGGCCCAATGTCCGTCGGGATCGATGACCACTTTCTGAGCTCTCGAATCGACCAGAACCATTTTCCCTTCGTGACGCTCGAGGGCGCCCCAGGTGGATTCGTCCGCCATGACGAAGGACTTGCCTTCCTCGCGGCAAAACTCCGCGGCGTGACTTTTCGAAACCACCGTCGTTTTCGGCGAAATAATGCCATCGACCTGCGACAGAACCGGAATCATATACGGAAAAGTTTCCCGGCAACGCAAGATAATTCCGTTGCCGTCGCGCCGGAGCCGGGCGAGCGATAGAGCGAGCTTACCCACCTCGTGGACCGACAGCGGCTTGCGCAAGCCGAACAAGATGCCGCTCGAAGCCTGCATTCCCGGCACCACCGTATCGATGGGAATTTCTTTGCCATGGCGGCGTCGAGCGGTTGGCCTTGTATTCATGGATCGCTTGTTGCGCTCACTTGACCAGCGCCGTCTCGGCGCCGTAATGCCCCTGCAACTTCGCCTCTTCGGCATGGCGCCTGGGCAGCGCCAAGCAGATCAGCGCGGCTCCGAGCGCGAGCAACGCTGCAAAATAATAGGCCCAGCTTAGCCCTATGCCATCCACCAGCAGTCCGGAAATAAAAACACCGAAGGGTTTGAGGATGTTCGTTAGAGTCGTATACGTCGCTAGATCCAAAGAAGTCTTTTCCTCGCTGGCGAATTCCAGCATCAGATGGTTGTAGTAGACCATTGCCGCGCTAAACAAGAACATGAAAACAAATACCATCGCCAGGTAAGGGTAAAGCGCGCCGGCAAGCGAGAGTGCGATACAGACCGGAATGAGCAGGGCTCCGCTCAATACCAGAACCCTGCGCGGCTCCCAGCCGAGATTCACGTACTTCGAAAAGAACGTGACGATCAGCCCCTGGAAAATGTATTCCGCCATCATGACCGTGCCCACGAACGCTGCCGACATGCCGAGATATTGGGTCAAGAAGACCGGCAGCACGACCACTCCCCACGCGTCAAGAGCGCCGTTTAGAAAACCGAAACTCAGGCCGAGGGTCTTGATTCGGCCATCGACGGCACGCCAGATCTTGAGAACCGGCGTCTGGACTCGTTCTTTCAAGTCGGGCAGGTAAAACGCCGCGACCAATGTGGAAACCGCGGTGAGAGCCGCGAACACCAGCAGCGTATGCTCCAGGCTCAGGTAGGCGATCAACATGCCGCCGCCGATCATACCTATCCCTTTGGATGCCTCTTTCAGACCGAGAATCATGTTGATCAAGAAACGCTGCTTTTCCTTGGCGGCGAAATGCTTGACGTAGACGGAGCTCATATCGGCGAAATAAAGCATGCCGCGAATGAATCGCTCGACATAGATCGCGCCGAAAGAGGGCACAAGGTAGAGCGCCGAAATTAAGCTATGCAGCGCCAGGCCGGTAATAAAGGTCCGCTTGTAGCCCCACCGGTTGAGCAGCACGCCGATGCCCATCGGCGCAAAAATTTCCGCGAACTTGAAGAGAAAAAAAAGAAAGGCGATTTTCGAGATCGAGATCCCTACGGACGCCAAATAGACCGGCAAAACCACGCGCAAGGCCCCGTTGGTCAACGCGGCGCTCCAATAGCCGAGCGCCACCATGCCGATGGTCGGTCTATAGCTATGCTGCGGGTTTTCCGGCGCAAACATGGCTCTAATGCCCTGATCAGCCGAGTTGATTTTCCGCCATATAGGCTTCGATTCTCGGGCGAAAATAATTCGCTTGGCGGTGCTGCCTGAGCTCGCCGCGAAACAGGATGCCCATCGCTTCCAAAGTCTTCAGACACTCCCGTTCGCGAATCGGATAGAGCTGCTGCAATCGATCGAACCAAACCGGCAGGCTGCCTTGGAGATATTTCAGTTCGAGAATAACGGCCCCCGCCCGCCCGAACGGCGCGATGATCGGGTCCTTCCATGAGCTGAATTGGAACACCTCGCTCGAGACGTGGTAATACTGAACATCCCAATCGATCGACAAGCGCTCGTTTTCGTTTTGAAAGGCGACCCTCTTGTAGACGATCAGGATAAAAGGCTTCAGGCCCATCGTCAGGATCGATTCCTGGGTATCGCTATAGAGCTGCCGCAGGCTGCCCGGCTCGTGATCGGGACGGTTCTGCTCGATGGCTGTCGGGGTAATTTCCGCGCCGGTCAAGAAACCCTGAAGCTCGCCTCGAGTGAGGCGAAAGCGGCGTTTGGAGCGGCGCTCGTCACTGGCGGTTTTCACTTCGACCCAATATTCCGAAATGGCCTCGGGCGGGCGGCCGTAAAGTTCGTAGGCTCGTAGCCTCACCAGAAACAGGCGGTCCGCCAGACTATAGCGCAGCAGATCATAATCCTTGTTATCGAAATAGACGCTTCCGACAGACGTGATTTCCTGCACCGGAGCCATTCCGTAGGGCGCCAGAACGGCGCCGATCTCACGCCATAAGCTTGCGACTTCGCTATCCTTTACGCCGAGCTGATACTTGCGCTCGATGCGGTCTTTGAAGACCGGAACTGCCGCTGGAGCAGAGTTCATAGTGCTACTCCACAGGGGCCCATCCGGAGGGGTTTTTGCCCTTCCTGGTAAGCTGCGCGTAGTTGCGGGTAACCATGGTAATTGCGTGCAACGGTATATAAGAGTTGCTGGGCGTAGTCAAGAACAAGAATTTGATGAGAATTGGCCAAAAGGAAGGCCAAAACAGGACAGCGCGAGCGCCCTCCCCGATGGTCCGGGACTATGGGCGAGAACGAAGGCAAACGCCCGGGCGGTAGGAACTCACGCCCTGGCCGGCCGTGCGTCAGGTGGCGGGTTTGCCTCGGGGCTGCTTTTCGATTTTGGCCCAGCTGTCACGCAGCGTCACCGATCGATTGAAGACCAGCTTGTTCGATGAAGAATCTTGATCGACGCAAAAATAACCCAATCTTTCGAACTGAAAGAAATCGCCGATTTGAGCTTGGTGCAGGTGCGGTTCGACGCGGCAGTCGACCAACCGTTCGAGCGACTTCGGGTTGAGATTGGCCAGCCAATTCGACCCTTCGGCGATATCGTCGGGATTTTCCGGAACAAATAAATGATCGTAAAGGCGAACCTCCGCGTCCATGGCTTGTGCCGCCGATACCCAATGGATGGTCGCCTTCACTTTGCGCCCGCTGCGCGACGAGCCGCTCTTGGTTTCAGGATCGATGGTGCAGCGCAGTTCCCGCACGACTCCCGTGGTGGGGTCCTTTTCGACGCCGAGGCACTTTATGATGTAGGCATACCTCAGGCGCACTTCCTGTCCGGGCGACAACCGGAAAAAGCCCTTGGGCGGCGCCTCGCGAAAATCGTCCTGCTCGATAAACAGCGTCCGGGAGAACGGCAGCTTGCGCGTCCCCATCGTTGCGTCCTCGGGATTATTGATCGCCTCCAGGTACTCGACCCGACCTTCAGGATAATTTTCCAAGACGACCTTGAGCGGCCGCAACACCGCCATCACGCGCGGCGCGCGTTTATTGAGATCCTCGCGCAGACTGTGTTCCAGCATGGCGATGTCCACCATGCTGTTGCGCTTGGCGACGCCGATGCGCTCGCAAAAATCGCGGATCGCTTCCGGCGTGTAGCCGCGCCGGCGAAAGCCCGCGAGGGTCGGCATGCGCGGATCGTCCCAGCCGGAGACAAGTTTTTGCTGCACAAGCTGCAGCAGTTTCCGTTTGCTGAGCGCCGTATGGGTCAGGTTGAGCCGGGCGAATTCGATCTGCTGCGGATGATGCACGCCGAGTTGATCGAGAAACCAGTCGTAAAGCGGCCGGTGGTCCTCGAATTCGAGCGTGCAGATCGAATGCGTGATCCCCTCCAGAGCATCAGACTGTCCGTGCGCGAAATCATAGGTGGGATAAATGCACCATCGATCCCCCGTGCGGTGATGGGTCGCGCGCAGCACCCGGTACATGATCGGATCGCGCAAATTGATGTTGGGCGACGCCATATCGATTTTGGCGCGCAAAGTGCGGCTGCCGTCCGGGAATTCGCCGGCGCGCATGCGCTCGAACAGGGCGAGATTTTCCGCCACGCTGCGGTCGCGAAACGGACTATTGATTCCCGGTTCAGTGAGGGTGCCGCGGTATTCTCGAATCTGATCGGCGGTCAGGTCGCACACGAACGCTTTTCCGGCGCTGATGAGCTGGCGGGCAAACTGATAGAGTTGCTCGAAGTAGTCCGAAGCGTAAAATTCGCCGTCCCACTCAAAGCCGAGCCATTTGACGTCCCGTTTGATCGCTTCGACGTACTCGACGTCTTCTTTGCTGGGATTGGTATCATCGAAGCGGAGATTACACTTGCCGCCGAACTCAGCCGCGAGGCCGAAATTTAGCCAGATCGATTTGGCATGGCCGATGTGCAGATAGCCGTTCGGCTCCGGCGGAAAGCGCGTGTGCACGCGCCCTTGATGCTTGCCTTGCCTGATATCTTCGCTGATGATGTTGCGGATAAAATGGGACGGCGCCGATTCGGCCGCACCTATGTTAGCGCTGCTCCCCGATTTGCTTTCCACTCGCTGCTCCTTGAAAACGAAATAGTAACATAAAACAAACCGGATTATCACATGCTTGCTGGAGCAAGGCGCGGCATTGACCGTGCTTCTACGGCCTGTTAGCGTAACCCCGATGGCCGCGATCCGCACGCGCTTCGCCCCTAGTCCAACCGGTTATCTGCACATCGGCGGCGCCCGCACGGCGTTGTTTAATTATCTCTTCGCGCGCCATTATGGCGGCAAATTTATCTTGCGCATCGAGGACACCGATCGCGAGCGCTCCACACCGGAGGCGATCGAGGCGATCCTCGACGCCATGCGCTGGCTCGAACTGGACTATGACGAAGGTCCGTTCTACCAGACCGAGCGTTACCCGCTGTACCGGTCCCGGATCAGGGAACTGCTCGCCGGCGGCAAGGCGTATCCGTGCTTTTGTACCCCGGAAGAACTGAACGCCAAACGCCAGCTCGCTCTCAAGGAAAAACGCAAACCGGCGTATGATGGCACTTGCCGCCCGCCCGACGGCGTCATCGCCGAATTACCCGAGGACAAAAGCTTCACCGTGCGATTCCGCTCTCCCGGCCAGGGCTCGACGGTGGTCAAAGATCTGATCAAAGGCGATGTCGTTTTCGACAACAGCGAACTCGACGATCTGATCATCGCCCGATCTGACGGCACCCCGACCTATAATTTTTGCGTGGTCGTCGACGACATCGATATGAACGTGAGCCATATCATTCGCGGCGATGATCACCTCTCCAATACACCGCGGCAGATCCAATTGTATCAAGCGTTCGGCCGTGAGCTGCCGCAGTTTGCTCATGTGCCGCTGATTCTCGGCACCGACAAGGCGCGCCTGAGCAAGCGCCACGGCGCGACTTCCGTCACGGCCTATCGCGATATGGGCTACTTTCCCGAAGCGGTCGTCAATTATCTGGTCCGCTTGGCCTGGTCGTACGGCGATCAGGAGATTTTCTCGCGCCGGGAGCTGATCGAGAAGTTTTCCCTCGACCATATCGGCAAGTCAGCCGGCGTATTCAACCCGGAAAAATTTCTCTGGGTGAACGCCCATTATCTCAAGAACAAGCCATTGGCCGAGCTCGCTCAGGCGGTCAAACCCTACATTGCCGCGAAAGGCTATCCGGTTCCTGGCGATGACCTATGGTTGGAAAAGATGATCGCGAGCTTGCAAGAACGGAGCAAAACCCTGGTCGAATTGGTCGAGGCCGGTCATTACTATTTCACCGAGGACGTAAGCCCGGACGAAAAGGCGGCAAAGAAATTTCTCACGCCCGCTGCCGCGGCGGGGCTCGCCGCTCTGACGCATAGACTCGAAGCGATCGAGGATTTTACCCAGCCGCGCATCGAACAAGCCTTCGCCGATACGCTGCAACAAAGCGGACTCAAACTCGGCGAACTGGCCCAGCCCGTTCGCGTTGCGTTGACCGGCAATACCGTCAGTCCTGGCATCCATGAGGTCATCGAGGTGCTCGGCAAAAAACGCACGCTGGCGCGCCTGCAAAAAGCGCTGCGTTGGATTGCAGCCGAGTAGGATCGCGCTTGCTTCTTCGTCATCTGTTTACTTGACTCTCCGGACCAATTCTTCTACTTTTAGCTCGCGCTGCTTGAGGAGTCGGCTAATTGGTAAGCCACCTGACTCTGGATCAGGCGATTGAAGGTTCGAGTCCTTCCTCCTCAGCCAAGGTCCCATCGTCTAGCGGTTAGGACACCGGCCTCTCACGTCGGGAACACGGGTTCGAGTCCCGTTGGGACCACCAATGAATTCAAATACTTACCGCTCGCTCTCGAAAAGGTTTCGCCCAAGGTTTCGGTTTCTTCCTCTGTCGCTTCGTTTGGTTTCTCCACATGGGCACGCAACAATGCGTCGCCATCGTCACGAATGTACCTGCCGTAATGCTCCTGCATCATAGCGATGCTCGTTCCGGTTTGTTCTGCGATCCTCATCGAGGAAGTCGATCATATTCGACGGTTGCGCCGACGCTATTGGATCAGCTTGATTGCGATACCCGTTCTGTTGCTTATTGGCCTAGCTGCTGTCGAATACGTCCATCCGGCTTTCATTTTGTTGTTTGCTGTGCCAGTTGCGGCAGTCCGGATTTATTCCGTAAAGCTAAGTCTGGTGAAGTGCCCAAAATGCGGCGACTTTTACAATGGCGACCCACGAAGACCATTTGATTGGAAAACAGTCCCGTGGGGCTGGGGGATTCTGGAAAAGGGTTCGAGATGCGCTAACTGCGATTTTCCGGCGTAAGGGGCGGCTCGTTCCGGTCTACCGTTTGACAGGCTGCCTAGCTCATTCGTCGTGCGGAGGAATTGCGAAGGAAATCAGGAAAAGCACGGTCCCGACCACAACAAGAATCAACCCGTATTCGATGAATATGCCAAGGTCGGCAAGATTGTGGAAGCGGCTCAAATCTCTTTTCGGGTTAATTCCAGGAGCCAACTTAAACGACAATAGTCCAATCAGAGCGACGACTATTCCGATTCCCCGCACCCATAGCTTGAGCATGGATGATTATCAGCCGCCTCGTGTTGTCCGTCAACCGAACGATGGAACAGACCCAACTGACACAGGACTACAACTTCACGGTTAAACCGCGTTTTGCCGCTATAACGAACCAAATTGTAACAACCACCAGTGCTCCCGGTGTACCGTCAAACCCTCCCTCGGAGAAGCTTGCACCAACAGTCATCATCAGCGGTCCCAATATCCAGATTCCAACCAACATCCAAATAGCGATTATACCGCGACGACCACCGCCAACCCGAACGGCGGGCGAGTTCGTTCACGCGGTCCATATCATTTAGACCTCTAATGAAGGTGCTCTTTTCCACACTCGTTTATGTTTTATCGGGAGCCGCGTTCTGGATACCGAGCATCGTGGTCAATGCGATCCGAGGTTTCAGATTTGGTGAATCGATCTTGGATATTGTCGCCGTTTGTCTGTTGCCAGTTCTAGCTGCGGTTGCCGTCATGGAGCTGTTGGACAATCGTTACCGCGACAACAAAGCCGAGATCGACGACCTGCGCTGGCAGTTGTCTGTCGTGCGGAAGCCGGTGCCGAAATAGGCGCTACTTAATCACCCGCGTCGCTCGGACCAGAACGTTGGGCGGGATCGTCAAGCCGATTTGTTTGGCGGTCCTTAGATTAATGGTGAATTCGAGTTTGATTGGACGCTCTACCGGAATCTCCCCCGCATTGGTTCCCTTGAGGATCTTGTCCACCAAACGGGCGGCTTGACGAGCAATATCGACGTCGTTGGCGCCGTAGGTGGCCAAGGCGGCTGCAGTACTTGCTGTCCGCGCATTGAACATGGTGGGCCGTCGCTTAGCGGCGGCGGAACGGATGATTTCTCCATACTGGCCAGTCGGAAATCCGCCGGGGATCGAGAGCAGCGCATCGGAACGGTCGAGCGCTGCAAATGCATTCGTCAGATCCTCATGATTGCTGACGGGCTGTTCGACTAAGCTTACGCGCAATATGGGCGCAGCTTCACGCGCCGCGGCCAATCCTTGCCTCGGCGACGGATCACGCGGATCGAAGAGAAGCAAAATCCGCTGAGCGTGGGGAAGCATCTCTTTAATCAATTCAAGCCGCTTGCCGGATAACTCCGGATACTCGAAGGTCATCCCTGTCATGTTGCCGCCGGGGCGAGCGAGACTTGCCACCAAACCGGCGGTTACAGGGTCGCCGGGAGTAATGAATACAATCGGCAATTGCGCCGAAGCCTGGCGCACTGGCTTGAGCAGCCGCGAGCCGATGAGAAAAACCACCTGAAGGCGCTGGCGCAAAAGCTCTTCGATTTTGGATTTTGCCGAAGCCTCGTCGGACCGCGCTACGCGAACTTCTATAATTTGTCCGGCAGCAAGCGAATAGCCCAATTCGCCCAACCCAGTCTTTAGTCCAGCTACGATCTCGGAAAACCGTGGTTCTTCTGGAGCGCCAAGCACACCGATGATCGGCTTGGCTGTCTGCGTGCAAGCCGCTTCCGCAATGGCCAAGAGGGCCAGAGTGGAAATTAAAACCCCGACCCATTTTTTATTTGTGATTTCAGATCTTCGATTGTCTGGAAGGCAGCTCAGAGAAACTCGAATCATGATTTCGTTCTCTAGTCCAAAATCGAATGCAACCTGTTATTTGATGACCCGATCCGCCTTCATCAGCGTCCACTGGGGGATTTCGAGGCCGATCTGCTTCGCTGTCCTGAGGTTGATCACAAATTCGAACTTCATCGGCTGCTCGACAGGCAATTCGGCAGGCGTGCGGCCTTTCAGAATTTTATCCACATATGTAGCAGCACGGCGAAACAGATCGTTGATGTTTGGCCCGTAAGTCATAAGCCCGCCATCTTCGACAAATTCTGGCCTGATGTATGTTGTGGGGAGCTTAGTCTTAAGCGCGAGATCTACGACGTCTCGTTGTCTACTGCGAATCACAGGACTTCCTATGACAATGGCAGCGCTTGCACGCCCCTTATTTACGGTTTGAAATGCGGTGTCAATGTCTTTCGAACTTTGTACGTCGACGTGTAGGACGCTCACTCCGAGCGCTTTGGCGGCAAGTTCGATCTCTTTCACCATTTGCGCGTATCCAGGAACGGTCGAGGTGCCAAGGACGGCCACGCGCGAGAGCTTGGGGAGTATTTCTTTAAGAAGCTCCAGTTGCTTTCCGCCAATATCGGGCGCTTGAGTTGATAGTCCAGTAATGTTTCCACCCGGTCGAGCCAGGCTGTCAACAAATCCGGAGCCAACTGGATCATCATCAAACGCCATCACGACGGGAATCGTAGCGGTTGCTTGCTTGGCAGCACGGGTCGGTGGCGGAGCCGCCGTCACGATCACATCTACCTTCAGACGCACTAGCTCCGCCGCAAGGCCAGGTAACCGGTCAGCTCTACTCTCGGCAAACCGCCATTCGACGACGATGTTTTTCCCTTCGACGTAACCAAGCTCGCGCAGGCCTCGCCGAAATGCATCAATGCGGCTCGCTAAAGCGGCAGGAGAAACGGTAGCCAGAAAACCTATCCGGGCAAATTTGTTTGCCTGCTGCGCCTCGGCTATCACACCGAGAGCGAGCAGCGCTAGCGCAACCAAGATCGAACGCATGGGGCCTAGATAGCACGGAGGCGGGAGTGAAGAAAACCCACTGATCGACCGAACGGCCAAACAAATTGGGCTTAGATACTTTCAGGCGCGCTCTTGTGTAAAATCACCCGCAATACGCCATCATAAATTCTGCTTCAATGGCGTTTTTGTCGATGGTTTTCGTCAGTGTAAATCCGGCGCACGAAATCAATCAGTAAATCGCCGTTGTCGATCGCGACTTTTGGCCCTCACGCCTCGTAGCCATCGTCACCACCAATCAATATTCCACATTTTCAAACCGCTCTGCGACGGATTCACGCAAGCAACATTCGCGGTGTTGATAATACCGCACTGTCCTTTTTTGCAGCCGTGAGAAGCAAAGCCCATCTTCTGCCCAACTACGTATCAATTTGAGGCACGCCGATTGCGTTCCAAGGAATCCATGCTGGACCGCACCCAGGTAGTGATCGTCGCGGAAAAGTATCCGCTCGCCAGAGCGTCGCTGGCGGACTTGCTCAAGTACGACGGGTACCGAGCTCTACAGGCGGACAACTTCGGTGCTGCAATGAACCAGATCGAATCGGTTGAGAACGTTTTCGCAGTATTGGTGGATTTGGATTTGGTCGGGTGGCGGACACTGGTGCGGCAAGCCGTTGACGGAAAACGGCTGGTGATCGCTATGAGGGGCGAACATTTTGTCTCTAACGGTGAGTTGGACCAACGCGGAGTGAGCGTCTGCTTCGACAAGCCGATTATCTACCGTGACATTGCAGAAGTCATTAAAGCACATGCCGCTATTACCGGCTCCGTAATTTGACGGTCGTCATTGCTCGCGCATCCGGAGTGGGCGCAAGGCCACCACGAGGTTTCGTTGATGCGGGGAATCAAGCGGCGCTTGCATTCAGTGCTCATCGGAGCCTAGGGTGTATGTCCTAGTAGCCGTTTGAGCTTACCTACCGGGGCCGCAGGACCGGAAGCCCGAACCCAATCACCGCGTTGTGAGGTCTGCGATGTTACACGATTCAGATTCTCCAAAGCGCTTTGGCGCGAAGCGAGAGCCGCCTACGTTAGGTTGGCCGCTATCAATACCCGGTCAAAAAATGTTGCCGCAAAGATGAGACTTGCGGGTGATTACAGCGCCCTGCAGCAGGAGTTTAACGAACGGCAAGCGGAATGGAACCAGGCGTTCCGTAGATTTTCGGATGCTCAGTCGAAATTTGCCGCACATATGCGGGCGATCATGTCTCCCGCCGGTGAGTTCGCACACCTTCGTGACACAATCGTAGCTCCCGTCGAGGACCAACGAAATGTCCTTAGCCACGTATCGCTATCATTTTATAATCCAATGAGGCCTCCCCTCCATGTCGGCCCTGCGCCGTGGTTCCGAATCACCAGAAACTGTGTTCGCCAAGGACCGCACGACGAACCCGTGGCAATCTTTGAGAACAGCGCCTGGCATGCAGACGGCGAACGCTTCACATCCTCTGATGTCGAAGGAGCGACAGCCATTCAGCTTGACGATGAATCGCCAGATCGCGTCGAAGTTTTCGGTCCATTTGATTTTGTACGAATAGCAAATGCCGTCTTGTGGACAAACTCCCAACCGCTCGTAAAGTTAAGTAGTGAAACGGGGCACTGGCAGCACGTAAAAACCAAACACGACTGGTCAGAAGTAGTTATTACCCCGGCATAAACGCGGTGTGATTCACGCGATTGCCCGTACCCAAATTCCCCAACTGCACGCATTGATTCACGCTGAAGAGTCAACTTCAGCGCGCGCGCCACCGCTGGGAGATCCTTTTTAACCAGGCGTTCGTTGGCTGAAGCGGCCGGGTCGTAGAGAACCGCCATCCGTGCGAGTTTTGGAAGCGCTTCTTTGAATATCTCCAGCCGCTTGCCGGCTAGATCTGCGCCAAGATTGTAACCCCGGTGACATTACCGCCGGAACGGGCGAAGCTTTTAATTACACCAGTGTCGACCGGATCGAGTCCACCGACCCACATGACGATGGGAATCGCCTTCGTCGCATCCATTAAGGCCCGGACCCAGATTGGCCCTCCAAAGACCACGATGACATCGCAGTTGAGAGCAACTAACTCGGCCGCATGCTTTGGGACTCGCTCGAAGCTGCCCTCGCCATATCGGTAGTCGATCGAGATATTTTGTCCTTCCACATAACCAAGCTCGCGTAGATGCTTACCGACTGCCTCGGATCTGGCGGACTCAGCAGACGGAGAGGTGTTCGAAAGATACCCGATCCGATAAAATTTCTTGAGCTGCTGTGCGTCGGCGAGCACTCCGCAAGCGAGCAGCACGACCGCAACGAATGATAAACAGCTTTCGTCATGACGGGCTACTTAATCACGATTGAGTGGCATCGCTCGTCTTGGAACTTTTTATTGATCATTGGATAACTTTGGTTGCTCTTACTAAGACGTTGGGCGGTATCGTGACGCCGATCATCTTGGCAGTCTTGAGACTAATCACAAAGTCGAAGTTCATCGGTCTTTCCACCGGTAAATCGCTGGGCTTGGTTCCTTTGAGAATCTTATCCACGTAGGTCGCCGCACGTCGGAACATTGCCGGAAGATTAGGTCCATAAGCCATGAGGCAAATGCCTCGGTCGACATCAAGTGCTTGATCGCAACTCACAGCCAAGCGTTTTTTTAGCGATAGCTCTAAAATTTGCCGTTGATAGCGGTTGACCATTAAAGCAGGTACCATGACGGCGGCCGCACGTTGTTTGGCCGCGTTTTCAAACGCTCTCGCTAGTTCATCGGGACTTTCGACCTTAAGCGAAAGAATATTTAGTTTCAGCTCGTTTGCCGCGAGCTGCGTTTCTTCTAGGCGTCCGGTTCCCGGACTGGAAGGGTCCGAAATGGCGGGGATCCAAAGAAACGCTACGTGCGGAGACTTCGGAAATGCGTCTTTGACTAGCGACAATCGTCGAAAAGCTAACTCGGGCGACAAGTTGGATAATCCTGTAAGATTTCCACCGGGTCGCGCTAGGCTGACAACAAGCCCAGACCCAACAGGATCTCCACCGATAACTGCCATGACGATAGGAATCTCTGTAGTTGCATTCTTGGCGGCAAAGCCCACTGGATTACCACCACCGCCAGTCACGATGACGTCTACTTTGAGACGGACTAGCTCAGCAGCGAGTTCCGGCAGGCGTTCGAATTTTCCCTCCGCCCCTCGGTACTCAATAACGATGTTCTTACCCTCAAACCACCCCAGGTCTTTGAGGCCTTCTCTAAATGCCTCATCGCCCAACCCACGACCAGCCCCTTGCGACAGATACCCTATGACCGGAATTTTCTTCATCTGCTGCGCCTCGGCTATGACACCCAAGGCGAGCAGAACGAGGGCAATCACGATCGAACGCATGGCCGCTAGATAGCACAGGGGCGGCAGCGATAGAAGTGGTAATTTGAGCAGCGTCTACCGTGATAACCACTCGATCCAGTCGCCGTGGTTTTGCATATAGGCGAGGCCTTGTTCTGTCCGCTTGCCTTTGACAAATGAGGTCAGAACCAACTCCGTATCATCACCACTATGCGGGCGTCCGGTGATCATCATGAGATCGTGCGTTGCGCCGTACTGCGCAACAATCTCGTTCCATCGCTGGCGGCTCTCCTTGGAGATTTGAGTAAATACTCGCATTACGCACAAAACGGAATCCTGCGGAACCAGGTTCATCACATCCCGTAGCTTTTCAACCCCATCTCCGGCCAAAATTGTTAGCGTTTGTCGCCGTGTGACTTCGATGGCGTTGCGCAATAGTTTCGCCCGCTTTTCGTGCTCAGGCCAGACCAAAGCGCGGAGCCAAAGCATGTCTTCCGCATCGCTAACTTTGAGCGGGTTTACATCCACTCCGACACGGCCTGCAACAGTGGGGAATGATTCAGGGAGGATCGGCATTTTATTACCACGGATTTCACATTCGATTTGTACGGGGGAACTGGTCAATCCAGCCGTTAGGTTATCGCCATACTTATAGCCATAGTGATCCCAACAAAGATTCAAGCCTGCGCTTGCGCCGATATCCACGACGAAAAAGGGGCGGTCCTCAATGTGTTTCGCCGCCTCGACAAAAACCGGCATCAAACCGGCGCAACGGCTCACCTCATTCGTCTGAACGCGGCGACTGGCAATCAAATTCCGTAGCTGGTCCGCGTGTTCTGAGCAGAACGAACAAAAGGTGTTAAAGGGATCGCTGCTGCCATCAAATGCCCCTCCAATGCTTTTATAGAAACTTCCAAGAGAGTGTTTGACCCCGCTGAGCAATAGGTAATGAACCCCTGCCAAAAATAGCACGGGAACCCGCTCACCCTTTCGACAATGTGCCGCAAGATTGAGGAGAGTCGGATCTTGTGCGATTCCTAAAGCGAGACGCTCGTAGAGTGGCGAGGTGTGATGGAACTCATCCCTAGCACTTTGAGCGAAAATCTCTGATAGAGATTCCGACATACGAGTCTCCGCACGAACCAATTTAGACCGTGTATCTCATGCAGAGCCGTCATTAGCAATTCCGGGGCGCAAAACAGACGTTCGCTACGAGTCTAGAGCATTCCTAACGCTTGACCTGACCAGAGTGACGGCGATACAGGTGTGCGCCTCATGCCCCTGATCAATGATGTCCTCTGGTGGTGTCGGCTTTCTGCTGATCGTATTAGTCGCGGTCACGTGGCTTCTCTGACGCGATCGCCAGATGTAGCCGGAACCACTACTTCGATTTCAGCTTGACGGACTCTGGCCTTTCTGTTCTTGGCAGCAGTCCTTAGAGCGACCTCCTCTTGCTAATATTCGCTTATAAGCTAAACTATTCTGGTGGAGATCCGCCACTATGTTACCGCATCGGGAGATCATCCATATCAGGGGTGGCTCGATAAACTTAGGGACCTCAAAGGACGAGTTATCATTCAGCGTCGCGTTGATCGAATAGCAACCGGAAATTTCGGCGATCATAAGTCTTGTCAGTATGGCGTCTGGGAATTGCGAATCGATTACGGTCCAGGATATCGCGTATACTACGGCCGAGATGGGCAGAACATCGTAGTATTGCTGTGTGGCGGTTCAAAGCGAACTCAGTCTGCGGAATAAAAACTGCCGTAACACACTGGGCTGATTATAGGAGAAGAAAAACATGACAGTAAAAGTTAAAACACGGGCCTTTCGCAGTCATGAAGAAGTAACAATAGAAAGTTTTCGCAAAGACCCTGCTTTTGCGGCGGAGTATTTGAATACGATTCTGGAAGATGGAGATCAAAGGGAATTGATGCTCGCGCTTCGCCGGATGGCCAGAGCTTTCGGCGGAGTCCAAAAGCTCGCCGGTGACGCGAAATTAAATGCAAACACGCTCTATCGAACACTTTCGCCGAAGGGTAATCCGGAGCTAAAAAGCTTACGAGCCGTTTTGAAAGCTATGGGAATGCAGCTTACCGTCCGGCCGCTGCGGAAAAAGGTCGCCTGAGTCGCTGGCTCAACGTAGCATACACTGTTTGCATTGAAGTGCGGCCTGCAGCACTTTACGAACTTGTCACGCACCGGTAAAATCCGGCTGAGGATGCAAACATTCACTCAAACGCTCTTTTAACACTGTGAAAATTGAACTTATCCCCTTTTATCGCTCGAGTTCGGCCTCGTAGGTTCAGTCTCCGCCGCCTGGCAGCTCCCGCACGAGTGTGGCGTACATCGGCTCAATGAAGCCGTGGCGCGCTGCGGTCCGGTGTAGCGAGTTCTTTCGTGAGCACCTGCAGAAAAGTACATTAGCGAGCGGGCCTCGGTGCTCCAAATCTGGTATACTGCCAGACGCCTATATGATTGGTATCTTTTTAGCTGCCCTCGCTATCATCGGACTCGGTAGCATTGTCGTCCGCTTGATTCTAAAGAAGCCGTGGAAGGAAATAATCACCGGCTGGTTAGACGCTTTCTTTGATTTCTAGCATCGAACAATGCAAGCGATTGTTGGAAAAAAGGTTCCACCCTTGCATCGCCTTTGGCGGTTTTTTGAAGCGCAGCGCGATGGCTGGAGTGCGGCCAATGCTGCGTTCGAGAGACGCGACTTGGCCGTCGTCGATGGAACACAATGGACGATCATCTGCAAGATTCATGCGATTCGGTCGCCAAACGTACGCATGGACAAGTTCAAGTTCAGAGCCAGTATTACAGTATGGCCTGGGACAACGACAAAAGGCGCGTCGGAAGCTGGTCTACCTGGGATGAGGTGGCGTCGGCAGTTTGGACGTAAGATTCGCCAGCAGGGTTATCGTGGTCGCTGGCGGCGATTTCCTGGGGGCCTGTTCGGTGATTTCTGGAAAACCCTCACGGACGCGAGCGCAGTACGCGCCGAAGTCAAGCGGCTCGATAAACTCTGCCTTTGAATCTCGGAGTTGCTGTAAGGATCGCACCGCGAGCGCGCTCGTTTCGTGGCCCAGGGCGAGAAAGAGATGTTCCGATTCAACGTAGTGCTGGCGTTAGTTCTCATTTTGTTTGCGGTTGCGTTCATCCTCATTCGGGCATTTGTTGTCATGCCGATCTGCAGTGAAACTGGCTGGAAGCCGCCCTGTCCTCCTAAAGGCTTCGTTTCATAGCAACACACGATGTAACCCGTGACGGAAATGGTTCGTTATGCGCTGATTACAAAACTGACACATGCCCAACATTTCAGATGCTGAAGCGAAAGAATTAGCTGCCGCATGGCTCGCGTACCAGAGGCGTTGTGATGCAGTGGGAACGGCTCGCGCCGAAGGCTTTGAGTCGTGGAATCGTCTTACTGATCTAGTCTGGAATGACCCGGAATCGGCATGGCCGGTGATCCTCTTGATGATCGAAGTCGCGTCAACAGACTCACTGTTACAGGATGTTGCCGCTGGCCCTCTCGAAGAACTTTTGAGCAACCACGCGCACGACTTTATTGACAGAATCGAGGACCATGCGAGAAAAGACGTTAAATTTCGCAAGTGTCTCTGCGGCGTCTGGGGCTGGTTTTCCATAGCCGCAGTAATACAAACTCGGCTACAGCAATACGGCTGGAGACCCGTCCACAAAAAAAGTGCGCAAGCACCACGAAAACAACGACGCGGACCAAAGTCCCGAACTCATTTGAAGGAGCGACAATGGCCGAACAACCGCAGGAGAAGATGACTCTCGAAGAACTGATCGTGAGCGCGCTGGCGATGACCGACGCTTTAGCCAGGCTCCTGATCGCCAAGGGCATCATCACTGACGAGGAGTTCAGGACGGCGCTCGATGCGGAACGGGCTAACTACCTCGCCGTGCTGAAGCGGCTGCACTAACGAAAGGATAGGGGGCCCGGCAATGAATCAGTTGTATAAGTCAAGACATCATCTGACAGTCGTCTGACAAATCCTCGTTGTCAGTCGTTGTTGAATCTCCACTCACGCCGCCAACATTTTCTCTTTGGCCAATGGAACACTATCAATGAATGTTTGCATCGGCGTCTTGCCGTAACACCATCTTCCCTGATGGAGTCG
>Ga0209172_10004719_pt1 | contig 17760 bp, 14 predicted proteins | sample LarsenN4metaG_FD_184113 | JGI IMG/M metagenome (GOLD analysis project Ga0209172, IMG submission 184113) | Hot spring sediment bacterial and archeal communities from British Columbia, Canada, to study Microbial Dark Matter (Phase II) - Larsen... ... | reverse complement strand
TTCTCGCGCGACGACGAGAGCGAGGCCGACGCGCTCGGCCTCGTGATGTCCGCGCGCGCCGGCTACGACCCGCGCGCCGGCGTCAGCCTGTGGCAGAAGATGGGCCAGGCCTCCGGCGCCGACGGCAAGGGCGCACCGCCGCAGTGGCTGTCCACGCACCCGGCCGGGGCCACGCGCATCAAGGACATCGAGGCGCGGTTGCCTGCGCTGCTGCCGGTGTTCGAGCGCGCCGGCCGGCCTGACCGGCGCTTCGCGCCGCCGGCCAAGAGCTGAAGCGCTGCGGCTGCCGGGCCACCGGGCCACCGGGCCGCAGGCCCTGCGACGCGCCTTGCTGCGCCGTCGCCGCGTCATCCAGAATGCGGATGCACCGCAACATCGACACAACGAACATGACGCCCGAAGTCGAGGGAGGTTCCGCTGCGCTGACGATGGTCCGGCGGGCGATCCTGGTGGTCGATCTCGTCGAGTCCGTGCGCCTGATGCAGGCCTACGAGGCCGACGTGATCGATCGCTGGCGTCGCTTCGTGGCCGAGGTCAGGCAGGCGGTGCTGCCGCGGCACGAAGGTCGCCTGGTCAAGCACCTGGGCGATGCCATGCTGATGGAGTTCGAAACGGTGGATCACGCCTTGGCGGCTGCGTTCGACATCCAGCAGCGCATCGGCGCCTACAACGTCGCGCGTGCGCCCGAGGCCGCGATGCACCTGCGCCAGGGCCTGCACGTGTGCGACGTGCTGGTCGACGACCTCGACGTGTTCGGCGCCGGCGTCAACCTCTCGGCGCGCCTGGCGAGCCTGGCCCAGCCGGGTGCCATCGTCGTCTCGCCCGACGTCAAGGAAGACCTCGTGCCGGGTCTGGACGCCGAGTTCGAGGACATGGGCGAGTGCTGGGTCAAGCACCTGCCCACCCCGGTGCGCGCCTACCGCGCGCGCCGGCCGGCGTCGGCGCCCGAGGCCGGCGAGCGCGCCGCGCCCGCGCCGGCGGCGGGCACGCTGCTGCCGCGCCTGGCGGTGCTCGACTTCGACGTGCCGTCCGGCGCCGCCGCGCTCGGCAGCCTGGTCGCCGACGAGCTGGCCGGGCTGTTCTCGGTCAACGGTAGCGTCGAGGTGGTGTCGCGCCTGTCCACGCGCGCCCGGCTGCGGCCCGACCGCGCGCCGCTCGCGCTGCTGCGCCACGTCAACGCGGCCTACGGCGTCTCGGGCAGCTGCCGCCAGACCGGCGGCGCGATCACCCTGCACGTCGAACTGCTCTCTGTCGCCACCGACACCGTGGTGTGGAGCGACGAGTACCGCGGCCGCCAGCGCGATCTGCTGGCCGCACCGGGCGATGCGCTGCAGGCGATGGTGTCTGCGGCGATCGCCGCGCTGAGCGCGCACGAGACGCGGCGCGCGCGCATGCTGCCGATCGCCTCGCTCGAGTCGTACGCGCTGCTGGTGGGCGGCGTGACGCTGATGCACCGCCTGTCGCTGGCCGACTTCGAGCGCGGCCGCGAGCTGCTCGAGGCGGTGAGCGAGCGCGTGCCGCGCCACCCCGACGCGCACGCCTGGCTCGCCAAGTGGCACATCCTGCGCGCCCACCAGGGCTGGAGCGCCGATCCGGCGGCCAGCGCCTCGCGCGCCGACGATTCGGCCAAGCGTGCGCTCGACCACGACCCCGAGTGCTCGCTCGCGCTCACCATCGCGGGCATGGTGCAGACCTACTTCCATCGCCGGCTCGACCGTGGCGAGGCGCTGTACCGGCAGGCCCTGGCCGCCAACCCCAACGATGCGCTGGCCTGGCTGCTCAAGGGCACGCTGCACGGCTTTCGTGGCGAGGGCGCCGAGGCGCTGCACGACACGCGGCGCGCGCTCGCGCTGTCGCCGATCGACCCGATGCACTACTACTACGACGCGCTGGCCGCCTCGGCCGCGGTGTCCGCCGGCGAGTACGTGCAGGCCGTGACGCTGGCCGAACGCTCGCTGCGCGCCAACAGCCAGCACGCCTCGACGCTGCGCGTGCTCGCCATCGCGCACAGCATGCGCGGCGACCTCGACGCGGCGCGCCCGGTGGTCGAACGCATGCTGGCCATCGAGCCGACGTTCACGGTGCGGCGTTTTCTCGAACGGGCACCCGGCGCCGACTACGCCATCGGCAAGACCTTCGCGGAGGCTTTGCGACGCGCCGGCGTGCCGGATTGATCTTTCACCGAGGGAGGAGACCGCATGAGCGGCAACACCGGATGGACCGGCTGGACCGGGTGGACGGGCTGGACGGGGTGGACCGGTTGGACAGGGTGGACCGGCTGGACCGGCGGCGTCGGCCCGGCCGCCGACCCCGGCGTGGCGCAGGCCATGCTCACCTACCGGCCCGGCGTCAACGCCGGCCGCGTGCTCGTGCCGGGCGACCTGACCGTCGTCGTGCCACCGGCGCCCGACGACGCCGCGGCGCTGGCGCAATGGAGCGCCGCGGTGCGCCGCAACACCCTGCTCGTGGACCTGCTGCAGGGGCTCGCCTTCACGCGCGTGGACGGCGACGGCTTTCGCGTCGCGCATGGCGCGCTCGTGGTGGCCACCTTGCGTCGCCCGCAGGCCAACACACAGAGCCAATGGCGCGACGTGCTCTTCGAGCAGGTGCGCCGGGTGGACGACTGGGCGCGCGAGCGGCCGACGCGCGGCGCCGAGATCCTGACGCAGCTCGACGGTGCGCTGCCGTTCATGATGTCGGCCGCCGGCCTGCAGCCGAACCGCCACCGTGCGGTGCTCGAGCTGGTCGACCTCGCCAGCGGCCTGGCCTCGCTGGTGTGCCAGCGCTTCAAGCACGCGCTCAACCTGCCGCGGCCGGGAATGCTCGGCTCCCTGCTGCTGCCGCCGATTCCCACCCCCGAGCACAGCAGCTACCCGAGCGGCCACGCCACCGAGTCGTTCGCCGCCGCCTGGGTGCTGGCGCGGCTGCTCGGCCGGCACGAGGAGTCGCTGCTGCGCGCCGCGCACCGCGTGGCCGAGAACCGCACCGTGGCCGGGCTGCACTACCCCATGGACAGCGAAGCCGGGCGCGCGCTCGGCCTCTCGCTGGGCGAGTACATCGTGCACCGCTGCACGGGGTGCTCCGGCCTCGACGCACTGAGCGCGCCCGCGCCGGCGAGCCCGCCGTGGCTGGCGCGCGATTACCGTGGCGTGGCCCATGCGGCGTTCGACTTCGCCACGGCGTCGGCCGGTGATCCGGTGGCGAGCGACCAGGCCCCCGGGCGCGCCGAACTCGCCGGCTGGCTGTGGGACCGCGCGCACGAGGCGCTGGCTTGACCTTGCCCGCGCGCCGGAGGCCCGCATGACCCGTGCCGCGCGCGCCGCATCGCGCCGCGCCCTCGACCCCGACACGCCCACGCCGCTCGGCCCGCGGGCGCGCAGCGCGGCGCCCGTGCCGGCAGGCACCGACCCCTACCTGCTGTGGGCCGAGGCGGCGCGGTTCCGACGCTTCGCCACCTCGGCGCCGCAGCGCGACCCGGACGACAAGCAGCCCTCGCGCTGGCTCAGCTGCGTCATCGAGGTCGACGTGGCGCGGGCGCAGGCGATGCGCCAGGCCGCCTGGTGGGAACACCTGCACGGCAAGCACGGCGTGTGGACGACGAACGCCTTCGCGCGCCATGGCAACGCGGATCGTGCCTACGCCACCGTGGCGGTGCGCACCTCGCGCGTGCTGGCGCTGCAGACCGAGCCATGGGTGAGGCGCGTCGTGCTCTCGCTGCCGCGCCGGCGCGGTCGCGAGGATTTCAGGCAGTCCGGCTGGCAGAGCTACCGCGCGGCCGAGAAGGTTGGCGCCCCCGACCGCGCCGTGATCGCGGTGATCGACGACGGCTTCCCCTTCCTGCATCCGCAGTTCCGCGACGACGACGGGCGCCCGCGCTGCCGCTACTTCTGGGACCAGGATGCCGGCGCCGGGCGCGGCACGCCCTGGCGGCGGCCGAAGAACTTCGGCTATGGCCGCGAACTGCGGCCCGCTTCGGCCCGCGTGGCGGCGCTGTGCGATCGCCACCGCCGCGCCGACGGTTCGCTCGACGAGGCGGCGGTGTACCGCGAGCTGCTGTACCCGGCACGCCCCGACCCGGCGCGCGACGGGCGCAACCAGGCGCCGCTGGACGCCTGGCCGATGCCGCGCGTCACCCACGGTGCGATGTGCGCGGCGCTGGCCGCGGGGCGCGGCCTCGCGCCCGGTGGGGCGGCGGCCGCGGCCGATGCCGCCGCCGCGGCCGACCTGATCTTCGTGCAGCTGCCCTCGGAGACGGTGGCCGACACCTCCGGCGGCGGCCTCGCGGCCTACGTGCTCGACGCGCTGCGCTACGTGCTCGATCGCACGCACGACGAAGCGCCCCTGGTGGTCAACCTCAGCTACGGCGCGGCTGCCGGCCCGCACGACGGCAGCTCGCTGCTGGAGCGCGCCATTGCGAGCCTGCTGGCCGAGCGCCGCCGCTTCGCCGTGGTGCTGCCGGCGGGCAACCTGCGCCCCGGCCCGGACGCGGCGGCCGAGGAGCGCCGGCTGCACGCCGAGCTGACCGTGCCGCCGGGGGAACAGCGCGAACTCGTCTGGTTCGTGCCGCCCGACGGCCGGACCGACCAGTACATGGAGATCTGGCCGCGCCACGCGGGCGACAAGTTGGCCGCGGCGGCAGCGCCGGCTGTGGCCACTGCGAACGACTGGGAACTCGCCCTCGAGCCGCCCGGCGGCGGCGCCACCGCGATGGTCGCGGCGGGGGCCATGGCCCTGCTGCCGGCAGCGACGGCAGCGACGGCGGCGTCGGCGGCGCCGGCCGCGCACCCGATCTGCGGCGTGATCCACTCGCCCGGCGCGCCCTTGGGCGATCGCCAGGGCGGCCTGCCGAACATGGCCCTGCTGGCCGTCGCCCCCACCGGCGACGGCGAGCCCGTGCGCGCGCCCTTCGGCCGCTGGAAGGTGCGGCTGCGCAACCACGGCCCGGCCCCGCTCGTGCTGGACGCCTGGATCGAGCGCAGCGACGCCACCTTCGGCGACGCCGCGCGCCAGAGCTTCTTCCCCGTCGACGAGACCGAGGTGGTGCCCACGCACAGCCTGGGCTCGCTGTCGAGCGCCGACGAGCCCATCGTGGTCGGCGGCGTGGTGCGTGAAAGCGGTGCGCCGGCGGACTACAGCTCGTCGGGCCCGGCGCATGCACCGTCGCGGCGCGTCGGCCCCGACTTCAGCGCCGTCTGCGAACAAAGCGCCGGCGAGCCCTGGCTGATGGTGCCGGCCTGCCAGGTGGGCGACTGGGTGCCGGCCAACGGCACCAGCATCGCCGCGCCCTGCGTGGCGCGCCGGGTCGCCAACCTGCTCGTCGCGGCGGCCGCGGCGGGCCAGGACCTGGACGCGCCGCAGATCAAGGCCGCGCTGGCCGCGCAGGCCGGGCCCCTGCCGCCTGCCGAGGATGCGCCCGTGCGAGGGCCGCTCGTCTAGCTCGCCACGGTCGCCACGGTCACCACTTCGCCGGCAAGGCCCGCGCGACCACCACCCGCCGCCGCCCGACTTCGACATAACCGCCGCGTTCCAGGTCCTTCATGACGCGGCTCACCATCTCGCGCGAGCAGCCGAGCTGCTGCGACATCTCCAGGTGCGACGGCGCCGGGTCGATGACGGCGCGGCCGTCGGGTTCGGCCGCGGCCAGCTCCTCGAGCAGCGCCTTCAGGCGCCCGTAGACGTCGTTGAGCGCATGCTGCTTGAGCCCGAGCGTGGCGGCGCGCGCGCGGCGGATCACCTTGGCCAGCAGCTCGAACGCGAAGTGCGGGTCTTCGCTCAGGTGCTGCTCGAGCGTGCGCCGCGTGATCCAGGCCGCCAGACCCGGCTCGACGACCTCGACGTGGGCCGAGCGCGGCCCGCCGTCCAGGCTCATCTCGCCGACGTACTCGCCGGGGCCGTAGTAGGCGTAGGTCAGCTCGCGGCCGTCGGCGGCCACGCTGTAGGCGCGCAGGCGGCCGGCCAGCACGATGAACAGCGTGTCGCCGGCCTCGCCCTCGGCGATGATCTGCGCGCCCTTGCGCAGCCGGCGCAGCTCGCCGCGGCGCGCCAGGGCGCGCAACGAGTCGGACATCGGGGCGCGTTCGAACGGATCGGGTTCGGGGGACCTGCGGGTGGGCATCGCGGCAGCGGCGCCGCCGGCGCCGATGCCGAGGGCCGCACGATGTTAGCCGCCGGCGGCGCGCAGCGCGCCCACCAGCGGCGGCAGCACCGCCACCTGGCGCACCAGGTCGCGGATGCTCGCCGCGCCGGTCTTGGCGCGGATGCTGCCGATCTGCGTGCGCACCGTGGACACCGCCACGCCCACGGTGCGCGCGATCTCGGTCGGGCGCACGCCGCGGCACAGCAGCTCGAGCACACGCGTCTCGGCCGGCGTGAGCGCCACGCTGCGCGCGAAGCCCTGCACCGACAGTTGCTGGCAGACCTGGCGCTTGCCCAGCACGAGCAGCGTCATGCGGCCGCGCGGGTCGTTCGGCGCGCCGGGCAGCGGCACCACCGAGACGCCGACGCGGTGCTCGCCGTCGCCCAGCGTGAGCAGGCGGCGCAGCCCGCGCTGCGCGGCGGCCAGCGCGTCGAACAGCGGCGCCACGTCCAGCGCACGGCCGGCGCGCAACGTGCGGCCGAGCAGCTGCAGCGGGTGGTGGCCGTCGAGCTCGGCGCGGGCGGCGTGGTTGAGGTAGACCACCTGCGCGTCGGCGGCCACCAGCAGCATGCCGTAGTCGATCTCGTCGAGCATCTGCGCCAGGCACGACGAGCTGTCGCCGTCGCGCGGGCGCGCGAGCGACGCTGCGGCCGGCGCGGTCGCCGCAGCCGGTACGGTGTCGTGGCGCGGCAGCGAGGTTGCGAAGGTCTCGAACATGGCGTCCTCCCCGGGGTTGCGGCAGGGCCTGCCGCTTGGGGGCGAACCTTAGGTCGCGCCCCGCGCACCGGGTGGTGACGAAAGGACACGCCGTTTGGTGATGTATTCACCATCGGCGCGCCGCGGCGCCACCAAGCTCGCGCTTCAGCGCAGCGGCGGCAGCCGCGCCAGCTCGCGCACCAGCCCGAGCAGGCTCGCCTGGCCGGTCTTGCGGCGCAGCGTGGCCGCGCGGTGGCGCAGCGCGCCGGCGCCGAGCCCGAGCCGGCGCGCCACGTCGGCCAGGCGTTCGCCGCGCATCAGCGCCGCCACGAGCCGGGTCTCGTCGTCGTTCAGGCCGTGCTGGCGCGCGAAGTCGGCCAGCGCCGGCGCCTCGGGCAGCGGCAGCGCCAGCAGCACCGGGTGCGGCGCGTCGGCCGCCGGTGCCGCCAGCGGGGCCAGGCTGGCGCCGAGCCCGTCGCGCGCCGGCGTGAGCCAGCGGCGCTCGCCGTCGGCAGCGGCCTGCAGCGCCGCGGCGAAGGCGCGCCGCGCCGCGGGTCGTGCCGCGCGCACGCGGCCCTGCGCGTCGCGCTCCAGCGGCGTGCGCCGCTCGAGCAGCTCGCGCGCTGCGGTGTTGGCGTGCATCACCGTGCCGTCGGCCTGCAGCACGAGCATCGGGTGGGCCAGCGCGTCGGCCATCGACGCCAGCCAGGGCTCGGCGGCGGGGTCCGGGCGATGCACGGTCGCAGGCATGTACCCGAGGTTGCCGCGCCCGCCGGGCGCGGGCATCGGCGATCGGAGGGATGCAGCGGCGCGGGCGCCGGAATGGGCGGCATCACTCGGTGGCCCGGCCGCCCGTTGCCTCAGTCACCCACCATGACCACCGCGCCGCGCGCCGGCACCGTGCCGACGAGGCGATCGCCCTCCAGCGCCAGCGCCGGCCCGTGCGCCGCGCGCCAGCGCAGCGGCGGCAGCGGCAGCGCCGCGAGGCCGAGCTCAACCGGCGCCGCGGCGCCGCGGTTGACCACCACCACGCTGGCCGCGCCGGCCGTGAAGCGCGCGAAGGCGAGCCAGTCGCTGCCGTGGTCGAGCTGCAGCACGGCGCCGGCGGCGAGCTCGGCCCGCGTGCGGCGCAGCCGGGCGAGGCTCGCGCAGGCCGCCAGCAGGCCGTGGCGCCAGCGCTTGCGGTCCCAGGGAAAGCGGCGCCGGCAGTCGGGGTCGGGGCCGCCGGCCAGGCCGACCTCGTCGCCGTAGTACAGGCAGGGTACGCCCGGCCAGGTGAAGAGCAGCACGGCGGCGGTGATCATCGCCGGCTCGTCCTCGCCGAGCTCGCTGAACAGGCGCGGTGTGTCGTGGCTGTCCAGCAGGTTGAGCTGGGCGAGCTGGTTGGCGTACGGGATCGGCGCGACGGCGCGCACCAGGCCGTGCGCGAACTCAGAGGTGGTGATGCGGTGGCGGTGGGCGGCCGCTTCCGTTCCAGGCCCAGTCCCCGTCCCCGGCCAAGGCCATCCGGCCAGCCAGGCGCGCAGCGGCAGCCGAAAGCCGTGGTAGTTCATCGCGCCGTCCTCGGCGTCGCCCTGCAGCCAGCGCGTGGCTTCGGCGAAGTGCTCGCCCAGCACGTAGGCCTCGGCGTTCACTTCGCGCATCGCGCGGCGCATGGCGCGCACGTGCTGCAGGTTGCGCGCGGCGCCGGCGCCTTCGCCGAGCATGTGGATCACGTCGAGGCGCCAGCCGTCGATGGCGTAGGGCTCGCGCAGCCAGCGCCGCAGCACCGCGTCGGGCGCGCCGTAGACGGCATCGCGCACGGCGGGCACGGCGAAGTCGAGCACCGGCAGCGAGTCGTGCCCCTTCCAGCCGAGCGGCCGCCCGGCGGCGTCGCGGGCATAACGCTCGGCATGAGCGGTCACCCAGGGATGCCCGGCGCCGGTGTGGTTGACCACCGCGTCCAGCACCAGGCGCATGCCGCGCTCGCGCGTGGCGCGGCGCAGCGCCGCGAGCGCGGCGTTGCCGCCCAGGATCGGGCACACCGTGCCGTAGTCCAGCGTGTCGTAGCGGTGGTAGCTGCCGGCGGCGAACACCGGGTTGAGGTAGAGCGCGCTCGCGCCGAGCTCGTCGTGCAGGTAGGGCAGGGCGGCGGTCAGGCCGTGCAGGTCGCCGCCGTGCACGGCGGTGGGTGGCCGCGGCGGGCCGGCCAGCGCGGCGCCGGCGAAGCGGTCGGGGAACACCTGGTAGAAGACCTGCCCGTGCACCCAGGCCGGCGGCGATTCATCGCGGTGCACGCGGAAGTGCAGCGCCTCGGGCGGCACCAGGGCATGTTCGCCGTCGGCGGCCAGCCAGCGCGGGCCGAGCGCGCCGTTCACCCAGAAGGCGTAGCGCGTGAGGCCGTGGCTGGCGTCCCAGTCGACGTGGGCGCGAAAGCGCTGCAGTGCGCCCTGCATGCCGTCGGGCTGCATCGGCGTCAGCCGCTCCTCGTTGTCGGGCAGGCTGCGCACGAAGGCCGCGGCGGGCGCCGGCGCGGCGGCGAGCAGCACGAGGTCGAGCCCGCGCGGGCCGCGCGTGCACCAGGGGGCGATGGGCGGGTGCAGGAGGGTCGTCATGCGGGGTCGTCATGCGGGTCGTGCGGGGCGCGGGCGTCGCCGGCCCGGCGCGATCACGCCGCTATCATGAACCGCATGACCGCGCCGGCGCCGATCCGCATCGAAGACATCGCCGCGCACCCCGGGTTCACGCCGCTGGCGCAGATCGCCGGCATCGTGGTGGACCTGCGCTACGCGGGCCGCCACAACTTCGCCAGTCGCGTGCTCTACGCCGGCTGGGACTGCGCCTGGCTGCGCCGCGAGGCCGCGCTCGGCCTGCAGGAGGCGGCGCGTGCGCTCGCCGCGCGGCAGCCGGGCCTGCGGCTGCTGGTGCTCGACGCGCTGCGCCCGCAGCGCGTGCAGGAGGCGATCTGGCGCGACGTGGAGGGCAGCCCGATGCAGCACTACTTCGCGCACCCGGCGCGCGGCTCGATCCACAGCTTCGGCATGGCGGTGGACGTGACGCTGGTCGACGCCGCCGGCCGCGAGGCCGACATGGGCAGCGCCTTCGACGAGATGAACGAGACCTCGCACTCGGCGCTGCACGCCGAGCTGCTGGCCGCCGGGCGCCTGACGCGCGAGCAGGTGGCGCGGCGCACCCTGCTCGCCGAGGTGATGGCGGCGGGCGGCTTCGCCGGCATCACCACCGAGTGGTGGCACTTCGACCACGGCGACCGCGACCACGTGCGCACCGGACTGCCGCGCGTCGTCTGAGAACGTCCGATGCCGCCGCTGCGTCCACCCCGGCTCCGGCGCGGCGACACCGTCGCGCTGATCAACCCCTCGGGGGCGGTCTACGAACGGGCGCCCTACGAGATCGCGGCCGCGTCGCTGCGCGCGCTCGGCTTCGAGGTGCGCGAGGCGCCGCACCTGCGCGCCCGGCGCGGCCAGTTCGCCGGCCGCGACGAAGAGCGCGCCGCCGACGTCAACGCGATGTTCGCCGACCCCGGCGTGCACGGCCTGCTCGCGCTCACCGGCGGCTCGGGCGGCAACCGCATCCTGCCGCACGTCGACTACGCCGCGATCGCGCGCACGCCCAAGGTGCTGGCGGGCTTCTCCGACCTCACGGCGCTGATCAACGCGGTGCACGTGCGCACCGGCCTCGTCACCTTCCACGCCCCGCTCGGCGCGAGCGAGTGGAACGCCTTCAGCGTGCGCCACTTCCGCAGCGTGCTGATCGACGCCGAGCCGGCGCTGCTGGCCAACGAGCCGGAGGCGGGCGACGTGCTCGTGGCCAAGGAGGGCCGCACCGTCACGATCCGCGGCGGCCGGGCGCGCGGCCGGCTCGTCGGCGGCAACCTGGCGGTGCTCGTCTCGCTGGCCGGCACGCCGTACTGGCCCGACTTCGACGGCGCCATCCTGTTCCTCGAGGACGTCAACGAATACATCTACCGCGTCGACCGCATGCTCAGCACGCTCAAGCTCGCTGGCGCGCTCGAGCGGGTGGCCGGCGTGGTGCTCGGCGGCTTCACCAACTGCGGCCCGAGCGAGGGCAGCTTCGGCACGCTCACGCTCGACGAGGTCTTCGACGACTACTTCAAGCCGCTCGGCGTGCCGGTGTACGCCGGCGCGATGTTCGGCCACGTGAAGCGCAAGTTCACGCTGCCGGTGGGCCTGCCGGCCGAGATCGACGCCGACGCCGGAACGATCCGGCTGCTGGAGCCCGCGGTGGCGTGAGGCGCGCCGACGCCCACGCCCGCGCCCCCCGCGCGCTAGCATCGGGCCCCGTCTTCTTCGCCTCCTGCGCGCCGCCATGAGCAAAGCCTTCGCGAGCCAAGCCGACCTCCAGGACAAGAAGATCAGCTTCACCCGGCTGTCGGATCACGCCTACGCCTACACCGCCGAGGGCGACCCGAACACCGGCGTCGTGATCGGCGACGACGCGGTGATGGTCATCGACACCCAGGCCACGCCGGTGATGGCCGCCGACGTGATCCGCCGCATCCGCGCGGTGACCGACAAGCCGATCAAGTACGTCGTGCTCAGCCACTACCACGCCGTGCGCGTGCTCGGCGCCTCGGCCTACGCGCCCGAGCACGTCATCGCCAGCGAGGACACGCTGTCGCTCATCAAGGAGCGCGGCGAGCAGGACAAGGCGAGCGAGATCGGGCGCTTCCCGCGCCTGTTCCGCGCCGTCGAGAGCGTGCCGCCGGGCCTGACCTGGCCGACCCTCACCTTCAGCGGCAAGATGACGCTGTGGCTCGGCCAGCTCGAGGTGCAGCTGCTGCAGCTCGGGCGCGGCCACACCAAGGGCGACACGGTGGTCTGGCTGCCGGCCGAGCGCATCCTGTTCGCGGGCGACCTGGTCGAGTACGACGCCACGCCCTACGCCGGCGACGCCTACTTCGCCGACTGGCCGAAGACGCTCGACGCGCTGGCCGCGCTGAAGCCGGCCAAGCTGGTGCCCGGCCGCGGCGCGGCGCTCGAGAACGAGGCCCAGGTGGCCGCCGGCCTCGAGGGCACGCGCGACTTCGTGAGCGACGTGTTCGCCAGCGTCCAGGCCGCCGCTGCCAGCGGCAAGACGCTCAAGCAGGCCTACGCCGACACGCTGGCCGCGCTCAAGCCCAAGTACGGCCACTGGGTCATCTTCGACCACTGCATGCCCTTCGACGTGAGCCGCGCCTACGACGAGGCCACCGCGCACCGCGACCCGCGCATCTGGACCGCCGAGCGCGACGTGGAGATGTGGAAGGCGCTGGAAGGCTGATCGCCCGCCGCCGGCCGCGCCGATGCTCTCGACCTACACCTACCCGCGCTTCGCCTACCGCGCGCCGCCCGAACTCGGCCAGGCCTCACCGCGGCGCGTGCCGCTCGTCGTGGTCGGCGCCGGCCCGGTGGGCCTGGCGGCGGCGATCGACGGCGCGCTGCGCGGCCTGCCGGTGCTGCTGCTCGACGAGGACGACACCGTCAGCGTCGGCTCGCGCGGGCTGTGCTACGCCAAGCGCGCCCTCGAGATCCTCGACCGGCTGGGCGCGGGCGAGGCGGTGGTCGCCAAGGGCGTGACGTGGAACGTGGGCCGCACCTTCCACGGCCGGCAGGAGGTCTTCAACTTCAACCTGCTGCCCGAGGCGGGCCACCGCCGGCCGGGCATGGTCAACCTGCAGCAGTACTGGCTCGAGCAGGTCCTGGTGGAGCGCGCGCTCGCGCTCGACGCGATCGAGCTGCGCTTCAGGCACAAGGTGACGAGCGTCGAGCCGCGCGGCGACGGTGCGCTGATCGAGGTGCAGACCGCCGACGGCCGCTACCGCCTGCTCGCCGACTGGCTGGTGGTGGCCGACGGCGCACGCAGCCCCGTGCGCCGCCAGCTCGGCCTGGACATCGAGGGCAAGGTCTTCCAGGACCGCTTCCTGATCGCCGACGTGGTGCTCGACGGCGAGCTGTTCCCGGTCGACCGCACCGAGCGCTGGTTCTGGTTCGACCCGCCGTTCCACGCCGGGCAGAGCGTGCTGCTGCACCGCGAGGCCGACGACGTCTGGCGCATCGACTTCCAGCTCGGCTGGGACGCCGACCCCGAGGTCGAGAAGCAGCCCGAGCGCGTGATCCCGCGCATCCGCGCGCTGCTCGACCAGCAGGGCTACGGGCATGTCGGCTTCGAGCTCGAGTGGGTCAGCGTCTACACCTTCCAGTGCCGGCGCATGAAGCGCTTCCGCCACGGCCGCGTGCTGTTCGCCGGCGACGCGGCGCACCAGGTCAGCCCGTTCGGCGCGCGCGGCGCCAACAGCGGCATCCAGGACACCGACAACCTGATGTGGAAGCTGGCCCTCGTGATGAAGGGCGAGGCGCCCGAGCGGCTGCTCGACAGCTACGCCAGCGAGCGGCAGGAGGCGGCCGACGAGAACATCGCCAACAGCACGCGCGCCACCGACTTCATCACGCCCAAGAGCCGCGTCTCGCAGACCTTCCGCCGCGCCGTGCTCGGCCTGGCCCGGGAGTTCGCGTTCGGCCGCGCGCTCGTCAACTCGGGCCGCCTGTCGGTGCCCACCACGCACCGCGACTCGCCGCTGTCCACGCCCGACGAAGACGGCTTCGCCGGCTGGATGGTGCCCGGCGCGCCGGCCGACGACGCGCCGCTGGCCGGCGCCGAAGGCGGCGGCTGGCTGCTCGACCGGCTGGGCCGCGGCTTCGTGCTGCTGGTGTTCGGCGCGCCGGGCCTGCGTCTGGACCTGCCGCTCGAGGTGGTACACGTCGGCCTCGACGGCGCGGCCGCGCAGCGCTACGACGCCCGGCCCGGCACCGCCTACCTGATCCGCCCCGACCAGCACGTGGCCGCGCGCTGGCGCCGCGTGGACGCCGCGCGCGTGCACGCCGCACTGGCGCGCGCCACGGCGCAGGAGACCGCTGCATGACCAATCCGACGCACCTGAACACCGAGCCCCACTTCGGCATCCCGGGCGAGCGCTACCGCCACGCCTACACGCCGGGCGACGACTTCTACGAGATGCTGATCGAGGGCCACCGCGGCCTCAGCGACGAACAGAGCGAACTGATGAACGCGCGCCTCGTGCTGCTGCTGGCCAACCATGTCGGCGACCTGCGGGTGCTGAAGGAGGCGATCGCCGCCGCGCGCGGCGGCGTCGAGGAGAGCTCAGGTGTCTGACGCGGCCTTGCTCAGCGGCTTCGGCAACCACTTCCAGAGCGAGGCAGTCCCGGGTGCGCTGCCGGTCGGCCGCAACAGCCCGCAGCGTGCGCCGCACGGGCTGTATGCCGAGCTGATCTCGGGCAGCGCGTTCACCGCGCCGCGCGCCGAGAACCGGCGCACCTGGATGTACCGCCGCCAGCCGAGCGTGGTGTCCGGCGCCTACGCGCCCTACGCGCACGCCACCTGGCTGAGCGGGGCGAACGGGGCGAGCGGGGCCGGGGCCGGCGTGGCGATGCCGCCCGACCCGCTGCGCTGGGCGCCGATCGAGGTGCCCGAGGACCGCGCGCTCGACTTCGTCGACGGCGTGCACACCGTGGTGGCCAACGGCGACCCCGACGCGCAGACCGGCATGGCCGCGCACCTGGTCCTGTGCAACCGCTCGATGCAGCGCGCCCTCGTCAACGCCGACGGCGAGATGCTGATCGTGCCGCAGCAGGGCACGCTCACCCTCGCCACCGAACTCGGCGGGCTCGAGGTCAAGCCGGGCGAGATCGCCCTCGTGCCGCGCGGCCTGGCCTTCAAGGTGGGCGTGAGCGGGCCGACGCGCGCCTACATCTGCGAGAACTACGGCGCCGCGTTCCGCCTGCCCGAGCTGGGGCCGATCGGCAGCAACGGCCTGGCCGCTGCGCGCGACTTCATCGCCCCGCACGCGGCCTTCGAGCACGACGCCGGCCCGACCGAGATCGTGCGCAAGTTCGGCGGCCGGCTGTGGCGCACGCGCGCCGCGGCGTCGCCCTTCAACGTGGTGGCCTGGCACGGCAACCTGGTGCCGTTCAAGTACGACACGGCGCGCTTCATGGCCATCGGCACCGTCAGCTTCGACCACCCCGACCCGAGCCTCTTCACCGTGCTGACGAGCCCGAGCGACACGCCGGGCACCGCCAACTGCGACTTCGTGATCTTCCCGCCGCGCTGGATGGTCGCCGAGGACACCTTCCGCCCGCCCTGGTACCACCGCAACGTGATGAGCGAGTTCATGGGCCTGGTCCACGGCCAGTACGACGCCAAGCCCGAGGGCTTCCGCCCCGGCGGCATGAGCCTGCACGACGCGATGGTGCCGCACGGCCCCGACAGCGAGGCCTTCGACAAGGCCAGCCACGCCGCGCTGGCGCCGCACAAGCTCGCCGACACGCTGGCCTTCATGTTCGAAAGCCGCTGGCGCTTCGTGCCCACTGCCTGGGCGCTCGGGCACCCGGCGCGCGACCTCCGCTATGCTGAGTGCTGGTCAGGCTTGAGCGACCACTTCAAGCCTTAGCGAAGGGGGGACATGCGCGACAGCACTCACGACCCCGGGCTCGTGAGCTGGGTCGAGTCGGCGAACGTGGCCGGCTGCGACTTCCCGATCCAGAACCTGCCCTACGCGCGCTTCCGGCGCCGCCGCAGCGAGGAGCCGTGGCGCGTCGGCGTGGCCATCGGCGACCAGGTGCTCGACCTGGCGATGGCGGCCCGCCAGGCCCCTTGGGGCGACGGGCTCGACGTCTGGCTCGAGCAGCTCGCCGCGGGCGACCTGGCCGGCTTCATGAAGGAAGGGCCGTGGGCTTGGCGCATGATGCGCGCGGCGCTGTCGGCCGCGCTCACGGCCGACAGCGTGCAGGGGCCGTTCCTCGAGCTGTGCCTGGTCGAGCAGCGCTTCTGCGAGTACGAGCTGCCCTGCACCATCGGCGACTACACCGACTTCTTCGCCGGCATCCACCACGCGCGCACCGTCGGCAGCCTGCTGCGCCCCGACAACCCGCTGCTGCCCAACTACCGCTACGTGCCGATCGGCTACCACGGCCGCGCCTCGTCGGTGATCCTCGAAGGCGGCGCCATCCGCCGGCCGCGTGGCCAGGTCAAGAGCGCCGAAGGCGAGCCGCCGCAGTACCTGCCGGTGCGCCGGCTCGACTACGAGCTCGAGCTCGGCCTGTGGATCGGCCAGCCCAACGCGCTGGGCGATCCGGTGCAGATGGGGCAGGCCGAGGAGCGGCTGTTCGGCATCACGCTGCTCAACGACTGGTCGGCGCGCGACGTGCAGGCCTGGGAGTACCAGCCGCTCGGGCCCTTCCTCGCCAAGAGTTTCGCCACCTCGGTCTCGCCGTGGGTGGTGACCTTCGACGCGCTGGCGCCGTTCCGGCGCCCGCTGGTGCGCCCGCCCGGCGACCCGCAGCCGCTGCCGTACCTCGACTCGCCCTTCAACCGCGAGGCCGGCGCCTTCGACATCCACCTCGAAGCCTGGCTCGAGACGGCGCGCATGCGCACGGCCAAGGAGCCGCCGGTGCGCCTGTCGCGCTCCAACGCGCTCGACGCCTACTGGACGCCGGCGCAGCTGGTGGCGCACCACACCAGCAACGGCTGCAACCTGCGCGTCGGCGACCTGCTCGGCACCGGCACGCTCTCGGGGCCGCAGCCCGACCAGGGCGGCTGCCTGCTCGAGCTGACGCGCGGCGGGCGCGCGCCGCTCACGCTGCCCAACGGCGAGACGCGCGCCTTCCTCGAGGACGGCGACCGCGTCGTCCTCAAGGCCTACTGCGAGGCGCCCGGCGCGGCGCGCATCGGGCTCGGGGCGGTGAGCGGGGTCGTGCTGCCGGCGCGCTGAGGCGGGCGCGGGCGCGGCGCCGAAGCGGCCGAGAAGGGCGGCCAGGCGCCCCCATTTCCCGGCGCCGCCGCGGCGCCCGGCCTGAACAATCCCCGGCGATCATGGAGCGCGCACCCGGCGACGACTTGGTCGCCCGCGTGGTGGCCTGGCACAACCAGCACCCGCTGGCGCGGCGCATCGGGCCGCAGCACGTGCAGGGCTTGGGCCTGGTGGCGCTGCCCTTCGTGCTGGACGGCCCCGCGCCGGCCTCGCCCGCGGCCGCCGAGGCGGCCGCCGGTTCGCTGCGCGAGCGCGCCCGCCAGCGCGCGGCCGGCGCCGAGCCGGCCCCGGCGCCGCCCGCCGCCGGCAAGGCGCAGCGCGGCGCGTTCAGCGAGCGCTTCCTGCCGCCCTTCGGCGCCGACCGCGTGGCGCGCTGGGCGCTCGAACAGGGCGCGCCGGAGTCGCCGGGCCCGGCCGACTGGCCGCTGCGCCAGGTGGCCGTCGACGGACACCTCGCCGCCGGCGCCGGCGTGGGCGCGCTGTGGGTGCGCACCGCGGCCATCGAGATCGGCGGCAGCGTGCGCCGCGTGCTGATCGGCGCCGGCGCTGCGCCGCAGGTGCTGGGGCGCCGGCTGTGGGACCTCCGGCGCTGCGCCGCGCTCGGCGCGCTGGCCGGCGTGCTGGTGGGGCTCGCGGGGTGGTGGAGCGGCGCTTCGGGGCCGCCGGCCGAGCAGGCTGCGGCGCCGGCGGCTTCGGCGGCATCGGCGGCGACGCGGGTGGCGGTGGCGGGGCCGGCGTCGGCGTCGATGTCGTCAGCGCCGGCGGTGGCGAGGGTGCAATCGGAGCCTGCGGCTGCGGCCACCGCTGCGGCGTCCGCCGCCGAGCCACGAGCCGAGTCCGAAACCGCCAACGTGGTCGAGGCATCGGCCTCGGCCGCCGCGCCGTCATCGCCGTCCGAAGCGGTCATCGCGGCGCCAGCCCCCGCCAGCGTCGCTGCCACCGCGGCCTCCGCGCCGTCCTTCGTTCGCGAGCGCGCGCGCCTCGCCCCGCCGCCGCGCGCGCTCGCCGCGCTCGACGAATCGGCCAAGTCCGCCGCGCGCGCCGAACTCGATGCGTTGCGCGCCGCCCGCGGCCTGCCGCCGCGGCCCGCGCCGGCCGCCAG
>Ga0209172_10004717_pt1 | contig 17763 bp, 21 predicted proteins | sample LarsenN4metaG_FD_184113 | JGI IMG/M metagenome (GOLD analysis project Ga0209172, IMG submission 184113) | Hot spring sediment bacterial and archeal communities from British Columbia, Canada, to study Microbial Dark Matter (Phase II) - Larsen... ... | reverse complement strand
GCGACCTGCGGCTGCGCGACGGCGAGGACGGCGCGGCCTGGACGCCGTGCATGCAACTCGCGCCGTCGGCGCAGTGAACTTCGTGCGGCGACGTAAGCTCCATAGCCGCTCGCGCGACCGACCACGCTGCGCACATTCCACGAGGACACCGCGATGAACGCCCCGACGACATCCCCGACGACCGAGACCATCACGCTGGCCGGAGGCTGCTTCTGGTGCCTGGAAGCGGTGTACCTGCGGGTCGACGGCGTGACCGCGGTCGAGTCGGGCTACAGCAACGGCCGCACGAGCCACCCGACGTACCAGCAGGTGTGCGACGGCGACACGGGCCACGCCGAGGTCGTGCGCGTGCAGTTCGATCCGTCGCGCATCGGCCTGCGCGAGATCCTGGAGATCTTCTTCACGATCCACGATCCGACGCAGCTGAACCGCCAGGGCAACGACGTCGGCACGCAGTACCGCTCGGGCATCTACTTCCACGCGCCGGGGCAGGAGCGCGTGGCGCGCGAGATGCTGGCCGAAGTGCAGCAGGTGCATCGCGACCGCGTGGTGACCGAGCTGCAGCCGGTGGCCCACTACTGGCCCGCCGAGGACTACCACCAGCGCTACTTCGACCGGCACCCGGACCAGGGCTACTGCGTCTTCGTCGTGGCGCCGAAGGTCGAGAAGTTCCGCAGGACCTTCGCGCAGCGCGTGCGCGCGGCCTGAGACGGAGCCGGCGCGCGCGATGCTCGACACCGCCGGCCTGCGGCACGCCTACCCGGGGAACGCGCCGATCGCGTTCCCCGACGTGGCGTTGCCGCAGGGCGGGCGCGCGCTGCTGCGCGGACCCTCCGGCAGTGGCAAGTCGACGTGGCTGGGCATCGTTGCCGGCCTGCTGACGCCGGGCGCCGGGCGCGTGCGCGCGGGTGGCGTCGAGGTCACCGCGCTGGCGCCGCGCGAGCGCGACGCGTGGCGCGCCGCGAGGCTCGGCTTCGTGCCGCAGCGGCTGCACCTGAGCGCGAGCCTCGACGTGCAGCGCAACCTCGCGCTGCCGTATCTCGCGGCGGGCGAGCGGCCCGACGAGGCGCGCATCGCATCGCTGCTGCAGCGGCTCGGCCTGGCCGGGCTCGCCCGCCGCCGCCCGCAGGCGCTGAGCGTGGGGCAGATGCAGCGCGTGGCGATCGCACGCGCGGTGCTGCGGCGCCCCGCGCTGCTGCTGGCCGACGAGCCCACCGCGAGCCTCGACGACGCGGCGGCGGCCGTGGTGGTGCGCCTGCTCGACGAGGTGGCGCGCGAGGCCGGCGCCACGCTCGTGATCGCCACGCACGACGCGCGCGTCGTGGCCGCGCTGCCGGGGGCCGCCGTCATCGGGCTCGCGCCGGCGGACCGCGGCGCGGACCACACGGCCGAGGCCTCATGAGCTGGGCACGCCTGGCCTGGACCTACCTGTGGGCGCGCCCGCTCGCGACCGTGCTCAACCTCGCGCTGCTCGCGCTCGGCCTCGGTGCGATGAGCTTCGTGATCCTCGCCGGCGAGCAGATCGAGCGCACGATGCAGCGCGACCTCGCCGGCATCGACCTCGTGGTCGGCGCCAAGGGCAGCCCGATGCAGCTCATCCTCGCCGGCGTGTTCCACCTCGACGTGCCCACCGGCAACATCCCGGCCACGAGCGTCGAGGCGCTGCGCGGCCATCCGCTGGTCGGCCGCGTGATCCCGCTGGCGCTCGGCGACAGCCTGCGCGGCCATCGCATCGTCGGCAGCACGCCGGAGTACCTGCAGCTCTACGACGCGCGCCTGGCCGCCGGCGCCTTGTGGTCGAAGCCGCTGGAGGCCGTGCTCGGCGCCGACGCGGCCGCGTCCACCGGCCTGCGCGTGGGCGACACGTTCATCGGCGTGCACGGCCTGGGCGGCGGCGGCGAGGCGCACGGCGACACGCCGTACCGCGTGAGCGGCGTGCTCGAGCGCAGCGGCACGGTGCTCGACCGCCTGGTGCTGACCAGCGTCGAATCGGTGTGGGCGGTGCACGAGCAGGCCACGGCGCTCGACGACGAGGACCGTCGTGCGCTCGAGGCCGAGCGCGAGGTGTCGCTGCTGCTGGTGGGCTATCGCAGCCCGCTCGCCGCCGTCACCGTGCCGCGCTGGGTGAACGCGCAGGAAGGCCTGCAGGCTGCGGCGCCGGCACTCGAGACCGCCCGCCTGATGCGCGTGGTGGGTGTCGGCGCCGACGTGCTGCGCGGCTTCGGCGTGGTGCTGCTGCTGGCCGCGGCGCTGTCGGTGTTCATCGCGCTGACCAACGCGGTGCGCGAGCGCGAGGGCGATCTTGCGATGCTGCGCATGCTCGGCGCGAGCCCCGCACGCGTGGCGGCGCTGGTGGCCGCCGAGGCGCTGTGGCTCGCCGTGCTGGGCGCCGCGGCCGGCCTTGCGCTCGGCCACGGCTTGACGCATTTGCTAGGCTTTGCGCTGAAGGCCGAACGCTCGCTGCCGCTGACCGGCGCGTGGTGGTCGCCGACCGAGGCGTGGGTGCCGCTGCTGGCCGTGGCGCTCGCGCTCGTCGGCGCGGCGCTGCCGGCGTGGCGTGCGTTCCGCCTCGACGTGATGACCCTGCTGCACCGCGCGGCCTGAGCGCTCGGTGCGCAGCAACGGATGGAGTACCCGGCATGAAATCGTCGACGATCCTCGCGGCCGCCGCTGCCCTCGTGGCGTCTGCTGCCATGGCGCAGGCGCAGACCGCGTCGCCGCCGCCCAAGGCGGGCGCCGCGACTGCCGCGGCCACGGCCTTGTCGGCGCACGTGAAGAAGGACATCGAGCGTCACCGCGCGATGGCCGCGGCGCACGAGGCGGCGGCGAAGTGCCTGGAGTCGGGCAAGCCCGAGGAGCAGTGCCAGAAGGAACTGCAGGCCGCGTGCAAGGGCCTGGCGATCGGCAAGTACTGCGGGATGCGCCATGAACACTGACGTCACGCGAGGCGTGAACGCGGCCGTCGCGGCGCTCGTGGCGGTCGCGCTGCACGCGCCGCTGCAGGTGCGCGCGCAGGTGCAGGTGCAGGCGCAGGCGCAGGTGCAACCGCAAGCGCAGTCGCAACCGCAGTCGCAGGCGATGCCGCCGCTGTCGTCGCCCGTGCCGCCGTCGGCCGCGTCGCCATCGGCCGGCAAGCCCTCGACGCAGCAGCCGCCGGCCCTCGGCGCCGCGCCGCCGGCGGCCATCGGCAGCGGGCCGGGCTTCCACGATCCGCGCAGCGCCTTCAAGCCGCTCGTCGAGCGCGAGGGCGTGCTGTCGTGGAAGCTGCTGTCGTCGGTGACCACGCGGCCCGAGAAGAACCGCATCGTGCCGACGTTCCCGGCGGAGCTGCGCGCGCTCGACCGGCGCACCGTCAAGGTCCAGGGCTTCATGCTGCCGCTCGAACCCGGCGAGCGCCAGCGGCATTTCCTGCTGTCGTCGGTGCCGACCACGTGCTCGTTCTGCATACCGGCCGGCCCCGAGGGGCTGGTCGAGGTGCGCACGAAGACGCCGGTGAAGTACTCGCTCGACCCCGTGGTGGTCGAAGGCCGCCTCGCCGTGCTGAGCGACGATCCGTACGGCCTGTTCTACCGCGTGACCGACGCGGTGCCGGCGCCCTGAGCGCCGCGCCCACGATGATCGAACGCGCGCGCCGCCACGCCGCGCGGCCCTGGGCCGCGATCGCGCTCGCCTGCACCGTGGTGCTGATGCAGGCGCTGGGGCTCGCGCATGCCGTGCTGCATCCGCCGAAGGCGCCGCACGCGCTGCACGTGGCGCATGCCCACGATCACGAGCACGAGCACGAGCACGATCAGGAACTCGATGCGCGAGCGGCTCCGCGCGGCGACCACGACCGCGGCCTCGAGTTCGCCGGGCACGGTCTCGACGACGAGTCGACGTGCCGCCTGTACGACCAGCTCTCGCACGGCGACGCCACGCACGTGGCGCTCGCGCTGCCGCTGCGCTGTGCCGCGCCGGCCGCGCTGCCGGGCTGGGTGCCGCACCTGCGCGCGGACGGTCCCGCGCCGCGCCGCTTCCTCGCGCGCGCGCCGCCGCGCGCGGCCTGACGTCGACACCCGGAACCGCCGGCCTGCGCCCGCTTGCACGCCGGCGGACGTCGATCCGGCGCATCGCCCCTGAGCGTGAACGCGGCCCGGCTCCGTCGACGGAGCCGGCGCCGGCACGCCCGCGGTCGAGCGCCTTCAGGAGCATCGTTCATGACTACCCTTGCGTTCCGCCCCGTGCGGCGGATGCTCGCCGCCGCGCTCGTGGCGGCCCTCGGCGCCGGTACCGGCGCCGCTGCAGATTCCGGCGCCGGTACCCGCGCCGCCGCAGACTCCGCCGCCGGTTCCGGCGCCGCTGCGGACTCCGGCGCCGCCCCCGACGCCGCGCGCGCCCGTCCCGCCGCGGCGCCCGTTCCCGCGTCGCTCGCGCCCGTGCTCGTCACCGGCAATCCGCTCGGCAGCGAGCGCATTGCGTCGCCGTCGAGCGTGCTGGCCGGCGACGGCCTGGTGCTGCGCCGCGCCTCGACGCTCGGCGAGACGCTCGACGGCCTGCCCGGCGTGTCGTCGACCTGGTTCGGGCCCAACGCTAACCGGCCGGTGATCCGCGGGCAGGACGGCGACCGCATCCGCGTGCTCGCCAACGGCGGCGCGTCGCTCGACGCGGCCAGCCTCAGCTTCGACCACGCGGTGCCGATCGACCCGCTGGTGATCGAGCGCGTCGAGGTGCTGCGCGGCCCGGCGGCGCTGCTGTACGGCGGCAGTGCGGTGGGCGGCGTGGTCAACGCGATCGACAACCGCATCCCGCGCACGCCGGTGCGCGGCGCGAGCGGCGCCGCCGAACTGCGCGCCGGCGGCGCGGCGAGCGAGAAGGGCGCATCGGCCCTCGTCGAGGCCGGCCTCGGCGGCGGACTCTCGCTGCACGCCGACGCCTTCGCGCGACGCACGTCGGACCTGCGCGTGCCGGCGTTCGACCGCCCGGTCGACGGCGGCGGCACCGAGCGCCGCGAGCGCGTCGTCAACTCGGCGAGCGACGCGAAGGGCGGTGCGCTCGGTGCGTCGTATGCATGGGCCGGCGGCTTCGTCGGCGCGTCGGTCGACACCTACCGCAACGACTACGGCGTCGTCGTCGAAGACGAGGTGAGCATCGCGATGAAGCGCGACCGCTTCGCGCTCGCCGGCGAGCTGCGCGACCTGCGCGGGCCGCTGACGGCCGTGCGCGCGCAGCTCTCGCACACCGACTACGAGCACCGCGAACTCGAAGGCGCCGAGGTGGGCACCACGTTCCGCAACCGCGGCGAGGACGCGAGGGTCGAGCTCGTGCACGCGAAGCTGCCGCTCGGCGGCGGCGTGCTCGAAGGCGTGGTCGGGCTGCAGGCCGAGCGCTCGCGCTTCTCGGCGCTCGGCGAGGAGGCGTTCGTGCCCGGCACGCGCTCGCGCAGCGCGGCGCTGTTCGTGATGGAGCAGTGGCGCAGCTCGCCCTCGTTCGCGCTGTCGGCCGGCGTGCGCGCCGAGCGCGTGCGCATCGCCTCCGACGGCGACGCGGCCGACGCGACCGAGCCGCGCTTCGGACCGGCCCGCTCGCGCAGCTTCTCGCCGGCCAGCGCGTCGCTGGGTGCGGTGTGGGACGTGGCGCCCGCGTGGCAGTTCACGGCGCACGTCGCGCACACCGAGCGCGCGCCGACGCAGTACGAGCTGTACGCCGACGGCGTGCACGTCGCGACGGCGACGTTCGAGCGCGGCGACCCCGCGCAGCGGCTCGAGCGCGGAGCCAACGTCGACCTCGCACTGCAGTGGCGCGACGGACCCGCCCGCGTGAAGGCCGGCGTGTTCGCGAGCCGGTTCTCGAACTACATCGCGCTCGCCGCGACCGGCGAGCCGGACTTCGTGAACGACGAGGGCGAGGTGTTCCCCGTCTACGCGTTCCGGGGCGTGCGCGCGCGGCTCGAAGGACTCGAACTCGAGACGGGTTGGACGCTGTTGCAAGGCGTGCGCACGCTCGATCTCGAGGCGAGGCTCGACTTCGTGCGCGGTCGCGACCTCACGCGCGGCGAGCCCTTGCCGCGCCTGGCGCCGCTGCGCGCGACGGTCGGGCTGGCGCTCGCGCAGGGGCCGTGGGGCGCGCGGGTCGAGCTGCGTCACGCAGCGCGCCAGTCACGCGTGCCGGCCGACGACGTGGCCACGCCGGCGTGGACGATCGTCGACGCGTCGCTCACGCGGCGCGCGACGCTCGGCACGGCCGAGGCGCTGTGGTTCGTGAAGGTCGCGAACCTCGGTGACCGGCTGGCGTACAACGCGTCGTCGATCCGCACGGTGCGCGAGCTGGCCCCGCTGCCCGGGCGCTCGGTGAGCGCAGGGCTGAGGGTGACGTTCGATTGAGCATTCCGTTGACGGCACCTCGATCACCGTGCGGGCTGAGCGGTCGCCGTTCAGCCCGAACGGACGGTGTTGCTCAGCTCGAACGGACCGTGTTGCCGTCGCGCGTTCCGGAAAGCTCGTCAGCGCTCGTCGTGCCGGACGGGCGCGCGCCGTGGCGATGTCACGGCGCGAGCCGCTCGCGCCGCCACGTGCCGTCGGGCTGCAGGCGGTAGCGCAGCCGGTCGTGCAGGCGGCTCTTGCGGCCTTGCCAGAACTCCCAGGCATCCGGCACGAGGCGGTACCCGCCCCAGTGCGGCGGCCGCGGCGGGTTCAGCAGGAACCGCGCGCTCGCCTTGGCCGCGTTGGCCACCAGCACGGCGCGCGACTCGATCACCTCGCTTTGCGGCGAGGCCCACGCGCCGATGCGCGAGTCGAGCGGTCGCGACGCGAAGTAGGCGTCGGACTCCGCGTCGCTGGTCTTCTCGACGCGACCTTCGATGCGCACCACGCGCTCGAGCTCGACCCAGTGGAACTGCAGCGCGGCGAACGGATGGGTCGCCAGCTCGCGTCCCTTGCGGCTGTGGTAGTTCGTGTACCAGACGATGCCGCGCTCGTCGAAGCCCTTGATCAGCACCACGCGCGTGGAGGGCCTCGCGTCGGCGCCGACGGTGGCCACCGTCATCGCGTTGGGTTCGGGCAGTTCGGCCTTCAGCGCCTCGTCCATCCAGCGCGCGAACTGGCGCAGCGGGTCGGCATCGGCGTGGGTTTCGTCGAGCTCGGCGCGCTCGTAGCTCTTGCGCAGATCGGCGAGTCGATGGTTCATGGAACGAGGATAAACCCTCGGCGTTGCGCGTTCGTCGCGCGGCGCGGCGGCTGCGGTGTGCCACGCGCTCCACAGTACTGCTTACGTGGAACGCCTTAGGTGAAGCTCCCACTGTTTCGCGTCGTGGCGCGCGCCCATGCTCCGTGCAGGGGTCACACGAACAAGGGAGCAGGCCGATGTCGTCGCGGCCGGTGGTGGTGGTGCTGGCAGCGGGCCGCAGTTCGCGCTACGGCGCGGGGCGGCACAAGCTCGAGCAGCCGCTCGGCGGCACCACGGTGCTCGGCCACACGCTGCGCAACGTGCTGGCGAGCCATCTGCCGCTGGTCGTGGTGACGAGCGAGCCGCTCGCGCCGCTGGCGCGCGGCAGCGTGGCGGCACGTGATCTCGTGGTGCTCGATCCGCAGGCCCCTTCCGGCATGGGCCACTCGATCGCCGCCGGCGTGGCCGCGCGCGCGCAGGCCGGGGGCTGGCTGGTGCTGCCGGGCGACATGCCGCTGGTGCAGCCGCAGACGCTGCAGCAGGTGGCCGCGGCGCTCGCGCATCACCCGCTCGCGTTCGCGCAGTACCGCGGTCAGCGCGGTCACCCGGTGGGCTTCGGCACGGAGCTGTTCACCGAGCTCGTGATGCTCGATGGCGACGAAGGCGCGCGCCGGCTCGTGGCGCGCTATCCGGCGCACGCGGTGGAGGTCGACGATCCCGGCGTGCTGGTCGACGTGGACACGCCGGACGACCTGCGCAGCGTGACGGGCGGATCGCGCGCGGTGCCGACGCCGTTCGGCGCGGCGGGCAGCCCGAAATAGCGGCGGCGAGTCCGCCGCCTCAGCGCGCCAGCGCGTGACGTCGCGCGAGCCGCACGAGCCGGTCGATCTCCTGGTCGCGGATGCCGTGGTCGGCCAGGCACTGCGCCGTGCACATCAGGTACTCGAGCGTGGTGCCGTAGCGTCCGCGCGCGTGGCGCAGGATCTCCAGCAGCTCCGCGTCGTCGAGGCGGCCGGTGTAGTTGGGGCTGCGGTGGCTCAAGGTGAACGCGAGCGCGTGCACGAGCCCGTGCTCGGTGCGGCAGGGCAGCCAGCGCGGGTCGTACACGCCGGTGGGCATCTCGCGCGCCCACAGGCGCTCGAGCACCTCTGCCGCCTCGTGCTTCGCGATGCGGTACACCACGCCCCGGCAGCTGCCGCCGCGCATGAGCGCGAACACCAGGCCCGGCCGCTCGGGCGTGCCGCGGTTGACCCTCGAGCGCATGCGCAGCGCGCGGTGGTAGCCGTGCACGGTGGCGAGGCGGCGTTCGACCGCGTGAAAGTCGGGCCGCCAGATGAGCGAGGCATAGCCGAACAGCCACAGGTCCGCTTCGCCGCCCCACTGCGCCCGCGTGCGCTCGAGCAGCGGCGCCGGGTCGCGCAGTGGCAGGACCTCGGGAGCCGCGAAGGCGCCGGCGCTGACCCGTTCGTCGTCGGACATGCCGCCACTCTAGAAGATGCCGCACCCCGGCGCATGGGCATGAATTGACGATGTAACCCGGTTACTCAAGAATCGAGGCCCTGGTTACATCGCCGGCGGCCTGCGGTCCCCGGCCGGCAGTCCCCACATGAAACCCGCCATCCTCGCCGTCACCGACCGCATCCGCGCGCGCAGCGCGTCGACGCGGCGCGCCTACCTCGAGCGCGTCGAGCGCCTGATCGAGCGCCCGCGTCGCAGCGATGCGCTCGGGTGCTCCAACGTCGCGCACGCGTTCGCCGCGCTGCCCGCGAGCGACAAGCTGCGCATCGTGGCCGAACGCGCACCGCACCTCGGCATCGTGACCGCCTACAACGACATGCTGTCGGCGCACCAGCCCTACGAGGACTATCCGAAGCTCATCCGCGACGAGGCGCATCGGCGCGGCGCGACGGCCCAGGTGGCCGGCGGCGTGCCGGCGATGTGCGACGGCGTGACGCAGGGTCTGCCCGGCATGGAGCTGAGCCTGTTCTCGCGCGACACGATCGCGATGGGCACCGCGATCGCGCTCACGCACGACGTGTTCGACGGCGCGCTGCTGCTCGGCGTGTGCGACAAGATCGTGCCGGGCCTGCTGATCGGCGCGCTGCACTTCGGGCATCTGCCTTGCGTGTTCGTGCCGGCCGGGCCGATGTCCACGGGCATCTCCAACAGCGAGAAGGCGCGCGTGCGCGAGCAGTACGCGCAAGGGCAGGTCGGCCGCGCCGAGCTGCTGGCCGCCGAGAGCGCGGCCTACCACGGCCCCGGCACCTGCACCTTCTACGGCACCGCCAACAGCAACCAGATGCTGCTCGAGGCGATGGGGCTGCACGTGCCCGGCACGGCCTTCGTGCATCCGCACGCCGGGCTGCGCGAGGCGCTCACGCGCGAGGCGGTGCGCACCGCGCTCGGCATCGTGCGCGGCGGCGAGCGCTTCACGCCGATCGGCCGGCTGGTCGACGAGCGCAGCATCGTCAACGCGATGGTGGCGCTGCTGGCCACCGGCGGCTCGACCAACCATCTCATCCACTGGGTGGCGGTCGCGCGCGCGGCCGGCATCGTGATCGACTGGACCGACTTCGCCGAGCTGTCGGCCGCGGTGCCGCTGCTGGCGCGCGTGTACCCGAACGGCAGCGCCGACGTGAACCAGTTCCAGGCCGCGGGCGGACCAGGCTTCGTGCTGCGCGAACTGCTCGCCGCGGGCTGCCTGCACCCCGATGCCGCAACCGTGGCCGCGGGCGGCCTGGCGGCCTACACGCAGGTGCCGGTGCTGCGCGACGGCACGCTCGCATGGCAGCGCCTGCCTGCCGACAGCGGCGACGCGGGCATCGTGCGCCGTGCCGACGAACCCTTCTCCGCGACCGGCGGGCTGACGCTTCTCTGCGGCAACCTCGGCCGCGCCGTCATCAAGGTCTCCGCCGTGCCGGAAGACCGCCACGTGATCGAGGCGCCGGCGCTGGTGTTCGACAGCCAGGAGGCGCTGCAACAGGCGTTCAAGGCCGGCGCGCTGCAGCGCGACTTCGTCGCGGTCGTGCGCTTCCAGGGACCTCGCGCCAACGGCATGCCGGAGCTGCACAAGCTCACGCCGCCGCTGGCCGTGCTGCAGGGGCAGGGGCATCGCGTCGCGCTCGTGACCGACGGGCGCATGAGCGGCGCGTCGGGCAAGGTGCCCGCGGCCATCCACGTGAGCCCCGAGGCGCTGAGCGGCGGGCCTCTGGCGAAGGTGCGCGACGGCGACGTGATCCGCCTCGACGCCGTGGCCGGCACGCTCGACGTGCGGGTCGATGCGGCCGAGTGGGCGGCGCGCGTGCCGGCGACGATCACCGACGCGCAGGCCGACGATCACGCGCATGGCCTCGGCCGCGAACTCTTCGCCGGCCTGCGGCGCAACGTCACCACCGCCGAGGAGGGCGCGTGCACATGGCTGTGAGTCCCGCTGCGTCCAGGCCGCCGCTCGACACGCTCGAACTCGCGTCGCTCGGGCCGGTGATTCCGGTGATCGTGCTGCAGCGCGTGGAGCACGCGGTGCCGCTGGCCGAGGCGCTGGTGGCCGGCGGCGTGCGCGTGCTCGAGGTGACCTTGCGCACGCCGGCGGCGCTGGCGTGCATCGAGGCCATCGCGGCGAAGGTGCCCGACGCCGTGGTCGGTGCAGGCACCTTGCGCTCGGCGGCCGATGCCGCGGCCGCGAAGCGCGCGGGCAGCGCGTTCGGCGTGAGTCCCGGCTACACCGACGACGTCGCGCGCGCCTGTCGCGATACAGGCCTGCCGCTGCTGCCCGGCGTGGCGACGGCCAGCGAGGTGATGGCCGCGCAGTCGGCGGGCTTCTCGTTCCTGAAGTTCTTCCCGGCCACCGCCGCCGGCGGCGTGCCGATGCTCAAGGCGCTGGCCGGCCCGTTTCCCGACGTCGCGTTCTGTCCGACGGGCGGCATCACGCCGCAGACGGCGCCGCAGTTCCTCGCGCTGCCGAACGTGAAGGTGTGCGGCGGGTCGTGGCTCACCCCGCCCGATGCCGTCGAGTCGGGCGACTGGGCGCGCGTCACGCGGCTGGCGCGCGAGGCCGCGGCGTTGCGCGCCTGACGCGCGAGACCATGACGTTGCGTCCCTGACGCGCGTGGCCAACGCGCCGTCGGTGCGTCAGCCGCCGCGAACCAGCGCGGCCATCGCCGGCTGGCCGTCGGCAAGCAGGCCCTCGGCCGTGCCTTCGCGGTCGGCTGCGCTGCGGTTCTGGCTGACCTTCCACTTCGCCACGACGCGCGTCACCTCGATCTCGAGTCCGACGATCGCGCGCAGCATCTGGTCGACGTAGTCCGCCGGCGCGTCGCTCACGTGCCAGCGCGCGGCGCGGTGCGACTCGTTCGCGTCGGTCAGGCGCGTCACGAAGGCGCGCAGCCACGCGGGGTCATCGACCGCGCGCAGCCGGCCGTGCATCTGCACGACCGCGTAGTTCCACGTCGGGACTGCCTTGCCGTGTTCGCGCTTGCTCGGGTACCAGCCGGGCGACACGTAGGCCTGCGGGCCCTGGAAGATCGCGAGCACGTCGCGCTCGTGCGCGTCGCGCCACAGCGGGTTGGCGCGCGCCACGTGTCCGCGCAAGGTGCCGCGCAGGGCGCCGGCGGTGCCGCTGCCGTCGGCCACATCGAACAGCAGCGGGATCGGCTCGGCGTCGAGGCCGGCGTCGCCGTGGCGGACGATCATCGCCAGCGGCTGCTCGCGCACGAGCGCGGCGATCGCGCCCGGCTCGTGCTGCTCGAAATGCTTGGGCAGGTACATCGCGTGGCAGGGATCAGGCGTCGCGACGTTCGATCAGTTCGATCTTGTAGCCGTCGGGGTCGGTGATGAAGGCGATGACGGTCGAGCCGCCCTTGACCGGGCCGGGCTCGCGCGTGATCGCGCCACCGAGCGCCGCGGCCTTCTCGCGCACCGCGGCACAGGTGGCCGCCACGTCGGGCACGCCGATGGCGATGTGGCCGTAGGCGGTGCCGAGCTCGTAGCGTTCGACGCCGTAGTTGTAGGTCAGCTCGATCTCGGCGTGCTCGGGGTTGCGGCCGTAGCCGAGGAACGCGAGGTCGTACTTCTGCTCGGGCCGCTCGGTCGTGCGCAGCAGCTGCATGCCGAGCACCTGCGTGTAGAAGTCGATCGAGCGCCGGAGGTTGCCGACGCGCAGCATGGTGTGCAGGAGTCTCATCGTGGGGCGGGGAAGTCGAACACGAGGCAGGTGGTGCTCGCGTGAGCGTACAGCTTTCCGTCCGGCCCCGTCAGCCGGCCTTCGGCGGTGGCCACCTGGTTGCCGGCGTGCACCACCGTGCCCTCGGCGCGCACCAGCGGCACCTTGTCGGTCAGCGCGCGCACGATGTTGATCTTCAGCTCCAGCGTGGTGTAGCCCTTGCCGGCCGGCAACGACGAGTGCACGGCGCAGCCCACCGCCGAGTCGAGCAAGGTGGCGAACCAGCCGCCGTGCACGGTGCCCAGCGGGTTGTAGTGGCGCGCGCTGGGCCGGCCCTGGAAGACGGCACGACCGGGCTCGACGTGCACCGGCAGGAAGTCGAGCGTCTGCCCGATCGGCGGACGCGGCAGCGCGCCGCTGAAGATGCCGTCGAACACGGCCATGCCCGGCTTGCCGGCGAGATGCTCGCGCGGCACCGAGCCGACCTCCTGCGACAGGCGCTCGCGCACGGCGCGTTCCTCGGCTTCCCAGCGGGCCAGTACGGCGGAGACTTCCACGGTGTTCACTCCTCGATGCGGCAGGTCCGGTCAAGTACTTGCGTATGCAGAGCTTGCGTGTGCAGAACTTGCATATGCAAATGATGCAACTACAATAATCTGCATGCCCGACGCCGTCAAGCCGATCGGCTGCACCAACCTCAAGCTGCGCCAGCTCAGCCGCCGCGTGGCGCGCGTGTTCGAGGCCGACGTGCGCGAGCTGGGCCTGAAGAACACGCAGTACTCGCTGCTGTCGCACGTGGTGAAGCTCGGGCCGATCCAGCCGTCGGTGCTGGCCGCCGAGATGCGGCTCGACCCTTCGACCCTCACGCGCAACCTGCAGCCGCTGCTCGCGCAGGGCTGGGTCGAGGTGCAGCCCGGGCCCGACGCGCGCAGCCACCGGGTCGCGGCCACCGAGTCCGGCCGCGCCTTGCGCGCCGAGGCGCAGCGCGCCTGGAAGCGCTCGCAATTGCGCGTGAACGAGTTGCTCGGCGTGCAACGAGTGGCCGCGCTGCACGCGCTGATCGACGAATGCCTCGAGCGGCTCGATGCCGCCGACGCGCCCGACGGTGCAGGGGCCGCCGATGAGTGACGCCTCGCGGGCAGCGGCACCGGCGGCACCGTCGGCCGCTTGGCCGGTGGTGCTCGTGCTGCTCGCCGCCGGCGGCACCTTCGCGCTCACGATGGGGGCACGTCAGTCGATGGGCCTGTTCGTCGGCACCTTGAACACGTCCACCGGCCTCGGGCTGGCCAGCGTGAGCCTCGCGTTCGCCTTCGGCCAGCTGTGGTGGGGCCTGACCCAGCCCTTCGCCGGCATGGTCGCCGACCGCGTCGGCGCCGGCCGCGTGCTGGTCGCCGGCGTGGTGCTCGTGGCGATCGGCACCGCGCTCACGCCCTTCATGACCACCACCGCCGGCCTCGTGTTCGCCATCGGCGTGCTCGCCGCGGGCGGCGCAGGCATGGCCGGCCCGTCGGTGCTGATGGCCGCGACCACGCGGCTGGTGCCGCCCGACAAGCGCGGCATGGCCAGCGGTGTCGTGAACGCAGGCGGCTCGTTCGGCCAGTTCGTGTTCGCGCCGATCGCGCAGGGCCTCACCGCCGCGGCCGGCTGGGTGGCGGCGCTGCAGAGCCTGGCCGTCCTCACCTTGCTGGCCTTGCCGGCGGCGTGGGTGCTGCGCGGCAGGTCGGCGGCGCCTGCCGGAGCCTCTGCGGCCGCCCCTCGACTCGGCACGCGCGCCGCCATCGCGCAGGCCACGGCCGATCCGAGCTATCGGCTGCTGTGTGCGGGGTTCTTCGTGTGCGGCTTCCACGTCGCCTTCATCGCGACGCACCTGCCGGGCGTGGTGGCCGCCTGCCAGCTGCCGCCGGAGGTGGGCGCGTGGTCGCTGGCCGTGATCGGCCTGTTCAACATCCTCGGCAGCCTGACGATGGGCTGGGCCATCGGGTTCCGCGGCGGGCGCTGGCGCATGAAGTCGCTGCTGTCGCTGGTGTACGCGGCGCGCGCGCTGGCGGTGCTCGCGTTCCTGTGGGCCCCGAAGACGCCGACGACGATGCTCGTGTTCGCCGCCGTGATCGGCTTCACCTACCTGTCGATGGTGCCGCCCACCGCGGGGCTCGTCGCCCGCTTCTTCGGTCCGTCGAACATGGCCACCTTGTTCGGCATCGTGATGCTCGCGCACCAGGTGGGCGGCTTCCTCGGTGCGTACCTCGGCGGCAAGGCCTTCGAGCTGACCGGCAGCTACGACTGGATGTGGTACGCCGACATCGTGCTGGCCGTCGGTGCCGCGCTGGTGCACCTGCCGATCCGCGAGCCGCGGCCGGCGCTGCAGGCCGCCTGAGCGCGCCGGGCCGCTGCCGCTACGGGCCCACGCCCGCGAGCACCAACACCCCGAGCGCGGCGAACACGAGCGCCGCGACGCGGTGCACCCACGTCACCGGCACGCGCTTCATCGCGCGATCGCCGAGCAGCACCACCGGCACGTTCGCGACCATCATGCCGAGGGTCGTGCCCGCGGTCACCGCCACCAGCGCGTCGAACTTCGCGGCGAGCATCACCGTGGCGATCTGCGTCTTGTCGCCCATCTCGGCCAGGAAGAAGGCCAAGGTGGTGAGGCCGAACACGCCCAGCCCGCTGCGGCGGTGCCCCTCGACCTTGCCGGCCTGGTCGGGCACCAGCATCCACGCGGCCACCGCGAGGAACGAGGCGCCGAGGATCCAGCGCAGCCACTGCGGATCGATCACGCGCGCCAGCCACGCACCGAGGCCGGCCGCCACCGCGTGGTTCGCCAGGGTGGCGACGAGGATGCCGAGGATGATCGGCCGCGGCCGGCGAAAGCGCGCGGCCAGCAGCAGCGCGAGCAGCTGGGTCTTGTCGCCGACTTCGCCCAGCGCGACGACGCCGGTCGAGACGAGGAAGGCCTCCAACGCGCTAGTCGCCAGACGGCCCGACGACCGACTCGACGCGGCGCACCAGCTCGTCCGGCGGCGTCCAGCCGGGCGAGACCACCTCGCCGCGGCCGTCGCGCACCGCGGCCAGCATCGGGAAGCCGCGCACGCCGAGTCGTTGCGCGAACAGGAAGTCCGCGGCCGCGGCGTCGCGCATCGCGGGCGATGCGAACGACGACTCGAACGCCGCGCGGTCGAGGCCGACCGACGCGGCCACGTCGGCGAGCACGCCGGCGTCGGTGGTGTCGCGCGCCTCGGCGTAGAACGCGCGCTGCACGGCGTGCAGCATCGGCAGCGCCTTGGACGCATCGGCGGCGCGCGCGGTCACCACCGCGCGGCACGCGGGCTCGGTGGTGTAGGTCCAGCCCTCGCGCTCGAGGCCGCGCAGGTCGAACGCCTGCCCGCTGCGCGCGGCCACCTCCTGCCAGTGGTGCGCGAGGAACTCGCGCAGCCGCGCGTCGAGCGGCTCGCCGTCGACGCGCAGCCCGCCCATCACCAGCCGCAGCGGCAGATCGGGCCGCGCACGGCGCAGCGCGTCGAGGCTGGCCGAGAAACCCCAGCACCACGAGCACATCGGGTCGGCCACGTACAGCAGCGACCAGCCGGCGGCGGGCGCGTCGCTCACGATGCGCGCTCCGGCATCGTGTAGTTCAGCGCGCGCCGGCCACCGTCGACGTAGACGATCTCGCCGGTCATGTAGCTCGACGCGTCGCTGAGCAGGAACGCCACCACGTCGGCCACCTCGGCCGGCTCGCCGAGCCGGCGCAGCGGCGTGCGGCCGAGGATGCGCTGCCGCGCCTCGTCGCTGGTGAGCACCGCGGCCTTCGCGAGCTCGGTGGCGATGGTGCCGGGCGCCACCGCGTTGACGCGGATGCCGCGATCGGCCAGCGCCAGCGCCATCGCGCGCGTGAGCTGGTCGATGCCGCCCTTGCTGGCGTTGTAGCTCGCGATGCTCGGGATCGCCATCGCGCCGTTGACCGAACTCATGTGGACGATCGCGCCGCCGCCGGCCGCGGCCATCGCGCGCGCGACCGCCTGGCCGACGAGGAACGAGCCCTTCAGGTTCACCGCGATCACCGCGTCCCAGTCGGCCTCGGTCACCTCGAGGAAGTCCGCGGCCTTGAAGATGCCGGCGTTGCTGACCAGCCCGTCGACACGGCCGAACGCATCGAGCGTGGCCTGCAGCGCCGCGTCGACCTCGGCCTTGCGCGACACGTCGCAGCGGACGTAGTGCGCCTGCGCTCCGAGCGACTGCGCCAGCGCGCGACCGTGCGCGTCGTCGACGTCCCACAGCGCGACGCGCGCGCCGTCGTCGACCAGGCGGCGCGCGCACGCCGCGCCGATGCCCTGCGCCGCGCCGGTGACCACCACCGTGCGGCCTTCGAGATGGAAGCGGACCTTGCCCATGCGGATCTCCGTGCCCCGGTGGCGCGACGCCGTGTGTGGTCGGACGACGACGCGGCTACGCGGCCTCGCGGTCGAGCCAGATGCCCAGGCCCTGCGCGTTGAGCTCGATGTCGATGGCCAGCAGCCGCTCGATCTCGTCGCGCCGCAGGCCGCAGCCGTGCGCGATGGCGCTCGATGCGTGCAGCTCGGCCACGCCGCGCCGCAGCGCCGCGTGGCGGTCGGCGGCGTCGCGCACGCTGCGACCGAGCGCGGCCATCGCGTCGATCTGCTCGACGAGCGTGGCGCCCAGGCGGGCCACGTCGCCGACGCCGCCGTAGTGCGTGAGGTACATGCGCTCGGGGCCGAACGACAGCATGCGCTGCACCGAGGCCTTCAGCGCGTCGGGCTCGAACTGCACCGGGGTCGTGGTCGGCAGGATCCACGGGCCGTTCGCGTTGTCGAACTCGCGGTAGCTCAGGCCGAACGTGTCGCCGGTGAAGAAGGCGCGGCTGCGCGCGTCCCAGATGCAGTGGTGGTGGCGTGCGTGGCCCGGCGTGTCGATGAACTGCAGCGGGCGGCCGGCGAGCTCGAGGGTCATGCCGTCGCTCGTCGCGATCACGCGCTCGGCGGCGACGCCCGGCACCTCGCCGTAGGAGCGCGCGACTTCCTCGTCGCCGTACACGGCGCGCGCGCCGGCCAGCAGCGCGGCCGGGTCGATCATGTGGCGCGCGCCGCGCGGGTGCACGACCAGCTTCGCGTTCGGCAGCTCGCGCATCAACACGCCGGCGCCGCCGGCATGGTCGAGGTGCGCGTGCGTGACGATCACGTAGTCGACCTCGGCGCGCGCGAGGCCGGCGGCCTCGAGGGCGGCCAGCAGGCGCGGCAGCGAGTGCGACGTGCCGGTGTCGATGAACGCCCCGCGGCCGCGCTCGACCATCAGGTAGGCGGCGTCGAAATTCGGGCGGTGGAAGCCGGTGTCGACGACATGGATGCCGTGCGGCTCGGTCGTCACAAAGGGGACTGCGGACATGGCGGCATTCTAGGGAGCCGGCCGTATGTGTGTTGAATCATCTACATTGATGTCATATAGTCGACACC
>Ga0209172_10004716_pt1 | contig 17767 bp, 19 predicted proteins | sample LarsenN4metaG_FD_184113 | JGI IMG/M metagenome (GOLD analysis project Ga0209172, IMG submission 184113) | Hot spring sediment bacterial and archeal communities from British Columbia, Canada, to study Microbial Dark Matter (Phase II) - Larsen... ... | reverse complement strand
GTCGGAGCAATAGGGCAGCGAATCGGCGGCGATGACGAGGTCGGCGCCGCCGGCGGTCTCGCCTGTGAGGAATTCGAGAACGTCCCCCACATGCAGATGATGGTAACGGCCCGTCTTTCGCGCGGCCGCAATCATCGCCGGCGAAAGATCGACGCCCACGAAGGAATCGACGCAGCCGGCGAACCGGTTGCCGGCCAGCCCGGTACCGCAGCCGAGGTCGAGCGCGCGATCGAAGCGCATTGCGCGGCCGAGCGCGGCGCAGGCGGCGGCCACCGCCTCCAACAGAAGCTGGGGCCCGCGGTAGTCGAGCCCTTCCAGCAGCGACAGGTCGTAGTGCCGGGCGTACTGGTCGAACAGCGCGCGCACATAGCCGGCCGGCATCGGCACTACGTCGCCGGTCAACCGCGCCAGCTGCACCGCGGCGCCGTGACGATCCTCCGGATCGAAGCGACGGGCGTTTCGGAATGCTTCGATCGCGGCGTTCGTTTCGCCGAGCCTCGCCAGCGTTTCCCCGAACGCGAACCAGGCGGAGGCAAACCCGGGTGCGAGTTCCAGCGCCTGAACGTAGACCTGCGCGGCAGCGGACAGGTCGCCGCGCTGCTCCAGGTCCCTGGCATATTCATAGCGCCGATCGGCCACCAGATCGCCGGACGAGATGAAAAGCTGCATCGGGGTACCCAAGCGTGCTCCGTCATGATGTACGCCCATGCGCATGCAACCGGAAGACATAAGGGCAATCGGTGATAGACTGCCGCGAAAGGTGGCACCCATGACACTGCCGACGGAGAGACCCATGGCCCGCAGCGCACTCGATCGCTTCTTCGGCGGGCCGCCGCTGATGGTGATCTTTCGCCTGGTGCTGCTGTGCATCCTGGTGGGCGTGATCCTCAAGGTGCTCGGGCTCGATCCGTTCAACATCCTGCGCAGCATCGAGGACCTCGTCCGCTATGTCTGGAACATGGGCTTCGATGCCGTGGTCTGGCTATGGCGCTATTTCCTGCTCGGCGCGGTAATCGTGATCCCGATCTGGCTGATCGTGCGGCTCGTGCGCGCCCCGAAGGGGCGGTGACGCGTTTTCCCGCTCGCAAGGCCAACGGCCGCCATCCGGGAGCGACAGCATGCTGAACATCCGGACACTGAAACAGGAATGGCACGAGCTTACGTCCTATCAGCGGTTCGAGCAGGTCGTCGCGCGCATCATCATGGCCTTCGTGGCGGCGGTGATCGTCTATTCGGTGATCCTGGTCGCCCTCGAGCTGGCGGTCGATTTCACGCTTGGGCGGGCGTTCATGGAGCAGGAATTGCTCCAGGACGTGTTCGGCTCGATCCTGACGATTCTCATTCTGCTGGAGTTCAATCACTCCATCGCCGTTGCCTTGAAGGAGAAGACCGGCATTGTGCAGGCCCGCATCGTCGTGCTGATCGGGATTCTGGTGATCGTGCGCAAGATCATCCTGCTCGACTTCAAGGCCGCGAGCATCGAGCAGCTGGCGGGTCATGCCGGCGTGGCGCTCGCGCTCGGTGCGCTCTACTGGCTCATGATGGTGGCGAACCGGCATCGTGCCGCCCCGGCGCGCAGCGAACACGGCGCGACGACGCCCGCACCGTAGCCGAGCGTCACGCCGGCCAGTCTTCCGCCGTCATCGCCGCCGCGTCGCAGCCGACCAGATCGTCGAGCCCCGAGCACCCGCCGCGGCGCAGTTCATCCGCAAGGTGGCGCTTGATCGCGCCGACCAGCGACAGCCCCCTGAACACCAGCGACGAATAGAGCTGCACGAGGCACGCCCCTGCCCTGATCTTGGCCAATGCCGTCGCGCCGGAATCGATGCCGCCGGTGCCGATCAGCGGGAACGCTCCCTCCGCCCGCACATAAGTTTCCGCCAGCATCCGGGTCGCCAGCGCAAACAGCGGCCGACCGGAGAGCCCTCCCGCTTCCTGCGCGACCGACTTGTCCTTGAGCCAATCAGGCCGCATGACCGTGGTGTTGCCGACGATCATGCCGTCGACCTTGCGGCGGCGCGCGATCGCCACCACGTCGTCCAGCTCGCTCAAGGTGAGATCGGGCGCGATCTTGATCAGCACCGGTGTCGCGCCGGCGCTGCGGCTGACGCGAGCGCGCGCCTCGACGACGCGCGCGGCGAGATCGTCGAACACGCTGCCCTGCTGGAGATCGCGCAAGCCGGGCGTATTGGGCGAGGAGATGTTGCAGGTGAAATAGCTCGCCACCGGCGCGAACATTTCGATCTGGCGCACATAATCGTCGATCCGGTTCGCGGAATCCTTGTTGGCGCCGACATTGACGCCGACGATGCCGCCGCGGTCGGCGCGCGCCGCCAGCCGGCGCAGGACTGCGTCCGCGCCTTCGCTGTTGAAGCCGAGGCGGTTGATCACGCCCTCGTCCTGCGGCAGGCGGAACAGCCGCGGACGCGGATTGCCGGGTTGCGGCAGCGGCGTCACGGTGCCGACCTCGACAAAGCCGAAGCCCAGCCGCAGCAGGGCGTCGGGCACTTCGCCGTGCTTGTCGAAGCCCGCCGCCATGCCGACGGGATTGGAAAAGTTGAGCCCGAACGCACGCACCGCCAGGCTGGCGTCGTCATGCGGCCGCCCGAAGATCGGCGCCAGCCGAAGTCCGAGGATCGCAAGGCCGTGCGCGTCCTCGGCGTCGAGCTGTCGCAGCAGCGGCCGCGACAGCGCCTCGAACAGGCCGATCACGATTCCAGCTCCGGGAAGATGTGGTGGCCGTCGGCAGTGAGCGGCAAAGGCTTGACCCAGAGCACGGCGTCGGTCGTCAGCACGCCGTACAGATGCGGGAACAGCGCGCCGCCGCGCGAGGGTTCCCACTTCAGCGCCGGTCCGAGCGCGGTCGCCGCCACCGCCACCAGCATCAGGTCGCCAACCCCGGCGAAGTGCTTCGCGGCGGTTTCGACGACCTGCCCGGCGGTCGAAAGGTGGATAAAGCCGTCCGCAAGGTCGATGGCGGCGCCGCGAAACGCGCCGGCGCGCTCGGCCTCGCGCCATTCGTCCGCGCGGCAAATCTTGTAGATGACTTGCGTCACCCGCCCCGTCCCCGTCACGCGCTGTAACGCAGCAGTAAACTCCGGGCGGGCCCTGAGTCTCAAGCGGCACCCGGACACCTGTCGCCCCGGTTGCCAAACGTTAAAGTACAACACAGAGTTGCTGGACGAATTGAAATTACGGTTCTAATTCCTATAACATGGATCAAAATCCGTCGCGTCTCTTACCACCGACCAGAGGACTTTCGCGATGCTGACCCACGCGCAAATCTGGGGCGCCCTCGACCGCCTCGCCGCCCGCGCCGGACTATCGGCCTCCGGCCTCGCCAAGAAGGCCGGCCTCGACCCGACCACCTTCAACAAGTCGAAGCGCATCACGCCGGATGGCCGTCCGCGCTGGCCGTCGACCGAATCGGTCGCCAAGTCGCTGGCCGCGACCGGGTGCAGCGTGGAGTCCTTCGTGCAGCTGATCGACGAGACTGCGCGCCCGCCGGCCAAGGCGGTGCCGCTGATCGGCTTCGCCGAGGCGGGCGCCGGCGGCTATTTCGACGACGGCGGTTTCCCGGTCGGCAAGGGCTGGGACGAAATCCCATTCCCGGCCGTCAACGACGAGCATGCCTATGCGCTCGAAATCTCCGGCAATTCGATGGAGCCGGCCTATCGCGACGGCACCATCATCATGATCTCGCCCGCCGCCTCGATCCGTCGCGGCGACCGCGTGGTGGTCAAGACCCGCGACGGCGAGGTGATGGTCAAGGAGCTCAAGCGCCGCACCGCCAAGACCGTCGAATTGCGCTCGATCAATTCCGAGCACGGCGACCGCAGCCTGCCGGTGCGCGACGTGGAATGGATCGCGCGCGTGATGTGGGCGAGCCAATAGCGCACGTTTCCGACATCGTCGCGCCTGCTGGGCCCCGACCATGATCGACGTCTCGACTCTGCGGTTCGTCGAGATCGGGACGCTGCGAATGGCGGCGGCGTTTGCAGAACAGACACGGAGCTTCTCGCCGCTGCCCGTCACCGATCCGCGGCCCGGACTGACGACCCTGTCGGTGGCAAAGCTGCCGCAGCTCTACCGTGCCATTCGCGACCCCGCGGTGTCGCTGATCGTCTGCAATCCGGCGCACTCCGCTCCGTGGGATGTCAGGCTGCTCGGGCGAGCGCTGTTCGACCGCCGCGCCTGGCAGGGTCACCCGCGACTGGGCCGCGCGCTCGCGCCGCAACTGCTGCGGCTGCCGGTGGCAGCGCCGATCGTGGTGGTCGACACCGGCGACTTCCCCTACATCGATCGCGTCGACCTGTTCCTGCTGTCGCGCTGCCGGCTCTATTTCAAGCGCGAACTGCCGCCCGACCGCTGGCGGCTGTTCACCCGAACCGCACACCACGGCCTTCCAAGCCGGCGCTTTCGCCGCCGATCGCGTCTGCGGCCGCTTCTCGACAAGCTGCGTCCGATCTCGCTCGGCCTGCCCGGGCACTGGACGGGCCCGCCGCAGGACGGCGCGGAGAAGACGGCGGACATCTTCTATGCCGGCGATATCGAGGGCACCTCGACCATCCGCAAGACCGGCATGGCCGAGCTCATGGCGTTGCGCGCGCGAGGGCTGCGCATCGACATTCCCGAGGCGCGGCTGCCGCCGAACGAATTCTATCGGCGATGCGCGCAGGCCTGGGTCACCTGGTCGCCGGAGGGACTCGGCTGGGATTGCTTTCGCCACTACGAAGCGCCGGCATGCGGCTCGGTGCCGCTGATCAACCAGCCCACCATCGAGCGGCATCGACCGCTGATCGGCGGCATTCACGCCTTCTACTATGATCCCGAACCGGGCCGCCTGACGGCGGCGATCGAGGCAGCCCTCGCCGACAAGAGCCGGCTCCAGGCGATGGCGAGCGCCGGCAAGGCGCACGTGCTCGCCCACCATACGCCGGTCGCGATCGCACGCCACATCGCCGAGACTGCGCTTGCGGCCTCCTGATCAGCCCTGCCAGTACAGCCAGCCGGCACGGATGATGAAGACGATGCCCATGGCGGAGATGACCACCCGCGACCATTGCCGGAAGCCGTCGTCGGTCATGCGCTCGATGACGCAGGGCGCAAGCATGGTGCCGCCGATCGCCAGCGCCACGGCGGCGAGCACCGGAACTGGCGCGAGCCCGGTGCCGAAGCCGATGATCGACGCGAAATAGGTGAAGCGCAGGACGTGGCTTGCGGTCTGCGCCACCGCCTTGGTGGCGAGCGTGGTCTTGCGGTCGAGCGCGCGCTTCTGGAAGAAGATATCGAGGAACGGCCCGCCCACGCCCGAGATGAACTGGATGATGGGGAAATCGCCCTTTGAACGGCGTCGGGACCGCTTAACCGGCGGTCAATTCCCGCCTGCTAGCCATGCGGCGGAGATTGCCAATGCCCGCCGCCACCTATGACGCAGCGACGCTTCGCAGGCTCGACCGCCTGATCTGGACCCTGGTGGCGGCCGTCGCCGCCATCGTGCTGGCATCGCCTCTCTATAGCGGATTCTATGTCGTCTGGACCTCGTTCGGCGCACCGGTCGCGGCCTGCCTGACGCTGGGCGCCGGCGCCTGGTTCTACCGCCACTGGCGCCGCGACCCGCAGCTGGCCTCCGGGCTGGAAAGCACGGCGCAACTCATCGGCTTCGCCGCGGTCGGCGCGCCGCTGTCCTATCTCGCCACCGCCGCCGGGGCCGTCATCCCGCTTCAGGATCACGTCTTCGACGCCATGGACCGCGCCATGGGCTTCGACTGGATGGCGCTGCTGCGCTGGTTCCATGACGCGCCGGTGACATTCGGCGCATTCCGGCTGATCTACGGCAGCCTGCTGCCGCAGATGTCGCTTGCGGTGCTGTGCCTCGCCTTCACCGCGCGGTTCGCGTGGCTACGGACGATCATGCTCGCCTTCATCGTCACGACGCTGGTGACGATTGCGCTGTCCGCCGTCCTGCCGGCCGCCGGGGTGTGGCTGCACTATGGGCTGAGCGAGGCGGACTCCCGTCTGGTGCCGGTGGTCAGCACGGTCTGGCCGGTATTCACCGGCCTGCGCGACGGCAGCGTGCGGGCGCTGGTCGCGGCCGGTGCCGAAGGCGTCATCACCTTTCCCAGTCTGCATGCGGCGCTGGCGGTGATCCTGATCGCCGCACTCTGGCCAATCCGTCTGCTGCGCTGGCCGATCCTGGCCATCAACACCGTGATGCTGGCCGCGACGCCGATTGACGGGGCGCACTATCTGGTCGACGTCATTGCCGGCGTCGTCATTGCGACGGCCTGCCTGTTCGCAGCGCATGCGGCGGTGATGCGGATGGGACGTGCTCCCGATGGCGTTGCCGCCGGCAAAATCCCCCAGCTTGTGGCCGGCGAGTAGCACACCGTTTTGGTGACTGCGTCCATCATGGGCGGAGGGCTTCTGCTGCAATGCAGCGCCATGACATCGCCCCACTGATGTCACAGGACGGCAATTGGCACCGACCTAGACTGCGTCAGGTAGGCACGGGACATCGATGCAGACGCTTTACTCCATGCAGCGGTCCGGCAACAGCTACAAGGTGAGGCTCGCCCTCGCCCAGCTTGGCGTGCAGTATCGCCTGGTCGAGGTCGACATCCTCAAGGGCGAGAGCCATACGCCGGAGTTCCTGGCGATGAATCCCAACGGCCAGGTGCCGTTGCTGGAAGTCGCGCCCGGACGCTATATCGCGGAGTCGAACGCCATTCTGTGGTACCTCGCGGGAGGCACGCCGCTGGCGCCCGAAGACCGGATCGACCGCGCCGACGCGCTGCAATGGATGTTCTTCGAGCAGCACAGCCTGGAGCCCAACCTCGGCGCCGCCTATTTCTGGCTGGCGCTGGTCAAGGGTGGGCGCGAGCTTCAACGCCACGCGCTCGAGGACTGGATGGAGGAAGGCTATCGATCGCTGCGGGTGATGGAGAACCACCTCAAGAGCAACACGTATTTCGCCGCGGGCCGCTACACCATCGCCGACATCGCGCTCTATGCCTATACCCATCTGGCGCACATGGCCGATTACGACCTCTCGTCGTTCCCCTACATCCGCGCCTGGATCGACCGCGTCGCCGCCGAGCCCGGGCACATCGCCATGGACTGGCAGCCGACCGTGCTCGAAGCCGCCCAGTAGGCGCTAATTGCCGAGCTTCAGTCCGGCTTCCTTGATCACCTTCGCCCATTGCTGCCCCTCGGCCTTGATGATGGCAGCGAAGTCCGCGGGGCTGTTGCCGACCACGGCCAGGCCCTGATCGTCGAACTTCCGGCGCACGTCGGGCAGTGCCAGAATTTTGACCGTCTCGCGGTGCAGCCGCTCGACGATCGCGGGCGGGGTGGCCGCCGGCGCCAGGAACGAATGCCATACGATCGAGCTGAAGCCGCGGATCCCCGCCTCGTCCATGGTGGGTATGTCGGGCGCGGCAGGCCAGCGTTTCGACGATCCGACGGCGAGCGCGCGCAGCTTGCCGTCGCGCACCAGCGGGAGCGCCGTCGGCGTGCTGAGGAAGGCCACGGGAATCCGTCCCCCCAGGATGTCGGGCACCGACACCGACACGCCCCGATATGGCACGTGCTGGAGGTTGATGCCCGCCATCATCTTGAACAGTTCGGCGGCGAGGTGATTGCTGGTGCCGGCGCCGCCGGAGGCGAATGACAGCTTGCCCGGATTGGCGCGCGCCAGCGCGACCAGTTGCTGCACGGTCTTGACCGGCAAGTCGTTGTTGACCACGAGGACGTTGGGCGTGAAGCACAATTGCGAGATCGGGGCGAAGTCCCTGGCCGGGTCGAACGGCAGCTTCTGATACAGGCTCGGATTGACGACCAGCGGGCCGGGCGCCGATATCAACAGCGTGTAGCCGTCCGGCGTCGACTTGGCGACGCGCTCGGTGCCGATGTTGCCGGAGGCGCCGCTGACATTCTCGACCACGAACGGCTTGCCCATGGCCTCCGTGAGCTTGTCGGCCATCAAGCGGGCCACGATGTCGGACGGACCGCCGGGGGGAAACGCGACGATCATCCGCACCGACCGGTCCGGGTAGTTGGCCTGGGCCGCGGCTTCGCCAGCGATCAACAAAGCTGACATCGCGGCCGCGAAACCGAAAATCGCCTTCATCCAGACCTCCCTGTCACGATCGCGCCGGACGACATTGCTGTGCTGGCATTCAATAGCATGTCGACCGGCGATCGGCATCACGGGTGATCCATTTGCCGGCCCGGCGAACAGGAGGTCCGGTGCGTGTGTCGCCGTGGAGTCACACCCGCGGAGAATTTTCGATCGCACATTCTGCGTTAACGCTTTCTTAACCAAAATTCACGCCTTCGCCCCAGTCCGGACGAACGGACGCCGGCATCCGACGCAATCTTCCTGAGCAAGGACGACGCTGATTCGCGGGAGACGGACATGAACAGGCGGGCCGCCACGGACTCTTGCCCCCTTGATCGGACGGAGACGCAAAAGCGTCCCGCAACGACGGTGGAGCTGATCGCGACCATCGCGCTGGCGGTGTCGACCGTGGTCGCGGCGACGGCGGTGTCCATCGGGATCGCGCGTGCCGACGGCTTCGGCCTGCGCGCCGACGGAGATTCGGCACCGCTCGCGATCGCGTTGCTCATCGGGCTCTTGTTGTCGGCGATGGGTGGGATCACCGCCATGATGACGGACGGTCCCAAGGGGAAAGCGTAATCGGTCGCTTCAGTTGTCTCGGCGTCAGGCGCGCGTGGTGGTGTTGGAATTCTCCCGGGCGGTGCATAGGTCTTGATCGGTCGCGCAGCCGTGCGCCGCCCGAGGAGATTCTCCATGAAGCTGCCGGTCTCGGTTTCGGCAACGCTGTTGCTGACCGCGAGTGCCCTTCCGCTCAACGCCCAGCCGATATTCCGGCCATCCGGCGCACCGCCGGCAGGCAACCTCATTGTCGACACGGTCGTCGGGAGCCTCTCGTTCCCCTGGGCGATGGCATTCCTCCCCGATGGACGGATGCTGATCACCGAACGGCCCGGACGCATGCGGATCGCCGCCGGCAACGCCGTTTCGCTGCCGCTCGCTGGCGTGCCCCCGGTGTTCGCGCGCGGCCAGGGCGGCCTGCACGACGTCGTTCTTGATCGCGGCTTTGCGCAAAACCGCACGATCTACTTCTGTTATGCGGCTCCAGTCAGCGGCGGCGGCCAGACCGCGCTGGCGCGCGCGCGGCTCGCTGACGGCAGTACCGCCCGGCTCGACGACGTGAAGGTGATCTTCCAGCAGCAGGGACCGCCGTCGAGCGGAAACCATTTTGGCTGCCGCATCGTGCAGGGACGCGACGGCAACCTGTTCCTCACCACCGGCGACCACTTCCGCTACCGCGACGATGCGCAGAATCTCGCCAATCACATCGGCAAGGTCATCCGCGTGACCCCGGACGGCGCGGTGCCGCCCGACAACCCATTCGTGAAGCAGGCCGGCGCCAGACCCGAAATCTGGAGCTATGGCCACCGCAACATGCAGGGCGCGGCGCTGCATCCCCAGAGCGGCAGGCTCTGGATCATCGATCACGGCGCCCGCGGCGGCGACGAGGTCAATGTCGTGCAGGCCGGACGCAACTATGGCTGGCCGGTTATCTCCTACGGGGTCGACTATTCCGGCGCCAAGATCGGCGTCGGTACTCACCGTGAGGGCATGGAGCAGCCGATCAAGTACTGGGTGCCGTCGATCGCACCGTCGGGCATGACGTTCTACACAGGCGATCTGTTTGCCGACTGGCAGGGCAGCCTGTTCGTCGGCGCTTTAGCCGGGCAGATGCTGGTACGGCTTGAGCTGCGTGGCGAAACCGTCGGCCGGGAGGAACGGCTGTTGCAGGACCTGCGGGAGCGCATCCGTGACGTCCGCCAGGGACCGGACGGCGCGCTCTATCTTGCGACCGACTCCGGCTCCGGGAGAATCCTGCGGGTAACGCCGAAACGCTAGTCACCGGGCTTGATGCCGGCGTCCTTGATCACCTTCGCCCAGCGCGCGGTGTCCGACTTGATGAGCGCGGCGAATTCCGCGGGCGTATTCGCCACCACCGACATTCCGAGGCCGCCCAATCGTTTGCGGACGTCGCCCTGCGCCAGGATGCGCACGGTTTCCCGATGCAGCCGGTCGATGATCGCCGGCGGCGTCCCCGCGGGCGCCATCAACCCGAACCATGCCTCGGCATTGACGCCCGGGAATCCGGACTCCGCCATGGTCGGTATGTTGGGCGTCACCGACGTGCGCTTGCGCGAGGTCACCGCCAGCGCACGAAGCTTGTCCTCGCGGATGAGCTGGATCACCACCGAGATATTGGGAAATGCCATCGTCAGGCGGCCTGCCAGGAGGTCCGGCAGCAGCGCCGGGATGCCGCGATAGGAGACCGGCTGCACGTCGATCTTCGCCGCGAGCTTGAACAGTTCGCCGGCAAGATGCGCCGGCGTGCCGACGCCGGCATGACCGACCACGAGCTTGCCTGGCTGCGCGCGCGCCAGCATCTCGAGCTCCTTCACCGATTTGGCCGGAACGCCGCTATTCACCACGAGAATCATTGGCATGTCGACCGCCAGCGAGACCGGCGCCAAGTCTCGCATGGCGTTGAACGGCACCGACTTGTAGAGGCTGGGATTGATCACGATGGCATTGCTGGCCATTACCAGCGTGTGGCCGTCGGGGGCGGCCTTGGCTGCGCGTTCGATAGCAACGTTGCCGCCCGCGCCGGTTGCGTTCTCGACCACAACCGCCTTGCCCCAGGTCGCGGAGAGGCGCTCCGCCAGGAGCCGCGCGGCAATGTCCGGCGGGCCGCCGGGCGGAAACCCGACCAGAATTCGAATCGGCTTGTCCGGGTAGCTTGACTGCGCGGCCGCGGGAACCCCCGCCAGCAAAGCTGGCAGCACGACGGCCATGCTCCACAGCGCCTTCATGGCGGGCATCTCTGTGAATTCACTCCGACGCTATCGCGGCGGCAGCGTCACCTTCAAGCGGCTGCCGTCGTCAGGCACCTGTGGCAAAATCACGCGACCTCCTATAATTGCCGAGGATGTTTCATCGCTTCGAACGATTCCTGACGCCCACCGCGGTCCCGGCGCATCCGGAGCCGCCGGCGGGGCTGCTTGGATTTCTCTGGCATTTCGGCCGCCAGGCAAAGGTTCTGTTCCTCGGCCTGTTTGTCGTGGAGTTCTTCGTGGCGCTGACCGATGCGGCGATCCCGTGGTTCATGGGCCGCATCGTCACCATGGTGTCGGAAATTCCCGCCGAACGCTTCCTCCGCGAAACCTGGCCGTGGCTTGCCGGGATGGCGCTGGTGGTCCTGGTGGCGCGGCCGGGCGTCGGGCTTCTGCGCTATCTCATCACCAACCAGGCGCTGGCGGCACCGTTCACCGGACTGATCCGCTGGCAAGCGCACTGGCACGTCGTGCGGCAGAGCTGGTCGTTCTTCCAGAACGACTTCGCCGGCCGCATCTCCAACCGCGTCATGCAGACCGGGCCGGCGGTGCGGCAGACGCTGGTCGCTTCGGTGACGGCGGTCTGGTACGTGCTGGTCTATGGCATCACCGCCGTCGTGATGACGGCCGCCGCCGACGCCTGGCTCACGTTGCCGATCCTGGGCTGGTTCGCGGGCTATGTCGCGTTGCTGTGGTACTTCGTGCCGCGCATGCGCGACCGCTCCAAGATCTCCTCGGAGGCTCGCTCGGCGCTGGTGGGACGCATCGTCGACAGCTACACCAACATCCTCACCGTGAAGCTGTTCGCGCGGCCGCGCGACGAGGACAACTACGTGCGCGACGCGGTCGACCGTCACGTCGACCGTTTCCTGGAAGCGCAACGGCTGCTGACCTGGTTCGGAACGCTCCTGCATCTGCTCAACGCGCTGCTGATCGCGGGCGCCGGCGCCGTCGCGATCCTGCTGTGGCAGCGCGGCGCGGTCGAAGTCGGCACCATCGCCATGGTGCTGCCGTTGACGCTCCAGCTCACCAACATGTCGCGCCAGATCGCGGTGCAGATCACCGACCTGTTCGAGGAGATCGGCATCGTCCAGGAAGGCATGATGACGATCGCGCGGCCGCTCCAGCTGGTCGACCCGCCGGGCGCCAAGCCGCTCGTGGTCAAGGAGGGCGCCATCGCCTTCGACAACGTGCGCTTCGGTTACGGCCGCGAGACGGTCTTAAGTCAAGACGGGCTTCGATCCATTGCCGTCCTGGATGGCTTTTCACTCGACGTGCGGCCGGGCGAGAAGATCGGGCTGGTCGGCCGCTCCGGCGCCGGCAAGTCGACGGTGGTCAACCTGCTGCTGCGTTTCTTCGACATCGAGGAAGGCCGCATCCTGATCGACGGGCAGGACATTTCGCAGGCAACCCAGGAGTCGCTGCGGGCGCAGATTTCGGTGGTTACGCAGGACACCTCGCTGCTGCACCGCTCGATCCGCGAGAACATCCGCTACGGCAAGCCGGAGGCGACCGAAGCGGAAATCCTGCAAGCCGCAAAGCTTGCCCATGCCGACGAGTTCATTGCCACGCTGGAAGACTGGCGCGGCCGACGCGGCTACGACGCCCAGGTCGGCGAGCGCGGCGTCAAGCTCTCCGGCGGCCAGCGCCAGCGCATCGCGATCGCGCGCGTGATTCTGAAGGACGCGCCGATCCTGGTGCTCGACGAAGCCACGTCCGCGCTCGACTCCGAGGTCGAGGCCGCGATCCAGGAGAGTCTCGGCGCGCTGATGGCCGGCAAGACCGTGATCGCCATCGCGCACCGGCTGTCGACCATCGCGCGCATGGACCGGCTGATCGTGCTCGACCGCGGCCGCATCGTCGAGCAGGGAAGCCACGACCAGTTGTTGCGCCTCAACGGCCACTATGCTGCGCTGTGGCGACGGCAGTCCGGCGGCTTCATCGATGCCGGCGACGCCGCGCAGGCGGCTGAGTAGTCAGAGTTGCGCCGCCTTCGCAAAACGTGCCTTCGCCCGCGCCTTCGCCTTGTCGGCTTCGACGTCGCGATCGCGCGGCGGGCTGGTCGTCTCGAGTGAAGCGAGCAGACGCCGCGCCGAGGCCGAAATCTCATCGACCGCGCGCGCGAATACGGATTCGTTGACCTTCGATGGATGCGTATACCCGCTCAACTTGCGTACGAACTGGAGCGCGGCCGCGCGGACTTCGTCATCGGTCGCGGGCGGCTCGAAATTGAAAAGCGTACGGATGTTGCGGCACATCGGATCCTCATGTCATGCAGCCGGATGATATTAGAGCGAGACCGGACCCGACCGCCACAGGCCGCGGAGAGACCGTGCCGGAGAACACCGTCCAGCCCGTCACCATCGTCATCGACGCGATCAATCGCGTCTCGGGCCTGCTGCAGGCGCCGAAAGGTGCGCGTGCCTGTTACGTGCTGGCGCACGGCGCGGGTGCCGGCATGACGCACCCCTTCATGGCGGCGGTCGCGGCGGAACTTGGTGCGCGCGGCATCGCGACCTTGCGTTATCAGTTTCCCTACATGGAAAAAGGCGGCAGGCGGCCTGACCCGCCCAGGCTCGCGCACGCGACGGTGCGCGCGGCGGTGAACGAGGCAGCGCAACTGTTGCCGAAGCTGCCGCTGTTCGCGGGCGGAAAGTCGTTCGGCGGCCGTATGACGTCGCAGGCGCAGGCCGCTGCGCACCTGCCCGATGTCCTCGGCCTGGCGTTCCTGGGCTTTCCGCTGCACCCAGCGGGCAAGCCGTCGCAGCAGCGTGGCCAGCACCTCTTCGAGGTGCGCATCCCAATGCTGTTTCTGCAAGGCACGCGCGATCAGCTCGCACGTCCCGATCAGATCGCGCCCCTCTGCCAGGCGCTCGGTCCGCGCGCGACGCTCTCATCCATCCCGGATGCCGACCATTCCTTTCATGTGCCGGCTCGGACCGGCCGGAAGGACCCGCAGGTCCGTGGCGGCATCCTTGATACGCTTGCTGACTGGATCGACCGGGTGATCGCATCCGCCCGCTGACGCCGCCGGCAGACTGCCCCGGGTTGCGGTCGGCAGAAATCGTCCGCGAACGCCCTTTCAAACGCAGTCCGGTTGCACTACTATCCCGCTACAGATGGGGGTTGCGGTGGAAATCATCAGCAAACTGCTGTCGGCGGGCCTTTTGCTCTGGTTCGCACTGCTCGCGATGCTGATCGCGGTGCGCATTCTCCGCCGCGACATCGATGTATCGGGATTTCTGACCAATTCGACCAAGGCCGGTCGCGACGAGATCACGCCCGAGCGCGTGGCGGCAATGGCCGCGTTTCCCACCATCCTCATCTACTACGTCCTCACCGCGCTCCGCGCGGACATGAGCGTCAGTCCCGCCATGCCCGACATCCCGGAGCTGCTGGTCACCATCCTCACCGGAAGCAACGCACTGTATTTGGCGGGCAAGATCGCCCGCAGCTAGGAGGCGCGTCGTGAATCCACAGAACATCGCCATCTACAGCTTTGCCATCATCAGCGTCATCCTCTTGGCGTTCGCAGCGCTGGTGCTGTGGAAGATCTACAAGGACCAGATCGACCTGAAGGGGCTGCTCACCGAGCCGGGTGCCGACGGCAAGGCCAGCCTGTCGCGCTTCCAGTTCCTGATCTTCACGTTCGTGATCGCGGGCCTGTTCCTGCTGCTGTCGATCGAAGCCGGCACCTTCGTCGACGTTCCGACCAACGTGCTGGCGCTGCTCGGCATCAGCGGTGGCAGCTATCTGATCTCGAAGGGCATACCATCGAAATAGTCGCTCCGACGGAATAGCACCCGATCATCCCTCGGCCGCAAGTCCGCCGGGCAGCGATCTGCACGGAGGACACGCCGTCCGAAACGAGGAGATCCATCATGGCATGGATATCGAAGCTCGGAACCGCGATGGCGCTGGCGATGGTGCTGGCCGTGCCTTCCACTGGCGAGGAGGTTCCGTTCAAGCCAGGTCCCAAGAACGATCCCGAGACTTGCAGGACGCTCTGGGAGGGGATCGGCCTGCCGGAAAACGCGGCCGAGGACGACGACGAGCGGCACATCGTCTGCCACACGCGCTACGTCCTGTCCCACAACAGCGGCACCAGGACGCCCGACTGGGTGCTCGAGCACCTGACCCGGAAGCAGCTCGGCAAGAAGAAGCGTCCGGAGACGGGTTTCAAGCCCGACCCGAGCCTGCCGAAGGACAAGCGGGCCGTGGACGCCGACTACCGCGGCAGCAAGTTCGACCGCGGCCACCAGGCGCCGTCCGCCGATTTCTCCGCCAGTCTAGAGCTGATGGCCGAGAGCTTCTTCTTCTCCAACATCGTTCCGCAGGTCGGCAAGGGCTTCAACCGCAACATCTGGAAGCAGCTTGAGGACCTCACGCGGCGCCTCATCACCGACGGCACCGGCCGCCCCGAGCTCTACGTCATCACCGGACCGGTCTATCGCGACGAAGACGGGCGCACGATCACGATCGCCGCCAACACCAATGCGTGCGGCAAGCGGATCGTCATCGAGATGCCGAAGCGGGACCTGATCTGCGGAAAGAAGATGAAGTGCGAGGAGGGCGTGGCGGTCCCGGCCGCGCTCTACAAGATCATCTATGACCCGAACATGAAACGCGCGAACGCCTTCATCATGCCGAACAAGAATCACAACGAGGCTCCCGATTTCAAGAATCCGGCCGACTATCTGCGCAAGTTCCAGACCACGGTGCAGGTCGTGGAGCGCCACACTGGGCTTCAATTCTTCCGCGATCTACCCGCCCGGACGCGCCGACCGATCATCGAACAATGCGCGACGATGATGTTTCATTGATCGTCCGCGGCTGCGGGCACCCGCTGCCGGGTGACCGCAGCAGGTACCGCCACAGTGGCATCCTGTTGCCCCCGTGCAACATGCCCGACGAATCGTGGTAGGCGCAGTCGCCGCCACACTCCCGACACGATACGCCTCTAACCGCACCGCCCCGTTTCGATGACAATCAGTCGGGTCGTGCCGCGCGGCGCCGGACAGGGCGCCGTCTGCGGCGTGCCTGTTTTTGCGAGCGTGCCATGTTTGGCATTTTTGAACGCCTGTTGCCGCCGACCGATGTGCCCGAACATCCCGAGCCGCCGCCCGGGCTGATCGGGTTCTATTGGCATTTTGCGCGCCAGGCCAAGGGCCTGTTCGCCGGCCTGTTCGTTGCCGGATTCGCGGTGGCATTGCTTGACTCGCTCATTCCGGTATTCATCGGCCGCATCGTCACGCTGATCACGGCCAGCAGGCCGGACGAGCTGTTTGCCGACTTCTGGCCGCTGCTGCTCGCCATGGCGGCGGTGCTGCTGGTGCTGCGCCCGCTGGCGCTGACCGCACAGAACATCGTGGCCAACCAGGCCATCGCCGCCAATGTCGGCAACCTGATCCGCTGGCAGAACCACTGGCACGTGGTGCGGCAGAGCTGGGCGTTCTTCCAGAACGACTTCGCGGGCCGCATCGCCAACCGCGTGATGCAGACCGGCCCGGCGATCCGCGAGAGCCTCGTCGCCCTGATCACCGCGGTCTGGTACATCCTGGTCTACGGGACCAGCGCGGTGATCCTGCTCACCTATGCCGATCCCTGGCTGGCGCTGCCGATCCTCGTGTGGTTCGCCGCCTATCTGGTGATGCTGCGGGTGTTCGTTCCGCGCATGCGCGACCGCTCCAAGGCGGTCTCGGAGGCGCGCTCCCTGCTGACCGGACGCATCGTCGACAGCTACACCAACATCCTCACGGTAAAGCTGTTTGCCCGCGCGCACGAGGAAGACGCCTATGTGCGCGAGGCGGTGGACGAGCACACCGGCATGTTCCACGCCTCGCTGCGGCTCAACACGCTGTTCGGGCTGACGCTGTCGACCCTCAACGCGCTGATGGTAACGGTGACGGCGGCGCTTGCGCTGTTCCTGTGGTCGCGCGGCCATGTCGAGGTCGGTACCGTGGCGATGGCACTGCCGTTGACCTGGCAGATCGTCAACATTTCCGGCTGGGTCGCCTGGCAGGTCACCAACATCTTCGAGAATATCGGCGTGGTGCAGGAAGGCATGATGACCATCGCCAAGCCGATCGGCCTCACCGACCGGCCACAGGCGCATGAGCTGCGAGTACCGCACGGCGAGATCGTCTATGAGAACGTCCGCTTCGGCTACGGCCGCGAGACGGTATTGGCCCAAGACGGGCTTCGTCCCTTTGCCGTACTGGACGGCTTCTCACTGACCGTCCGGCCGGGCGAGAAGATCGGCCTGGTCGGACGTTCCGGCGCGGGCAAGTCGACGGCCGTCAACCTGCTGCTGCGGTTCTTCGACCTCGAGGGCGGTCGCATCCTGATCGACGGACAGGACATCGCCGCTGTCACCCAGGAAAGCCTGCGCGCGCAGATTTCGGTGGTCACGCAGGATACCTCGCTGCTGCACCGCTCGATCCGCGAGAACATCCGCTACGGACGGCCGAACGCGACCGATGCCGAGGTCGAGCAGGCGGCCGCGTTGGCGCATGCGGACGAGTTCATCGGCACGCTGGAGGATTGGAAGGGCCGGCGCGGTTTCGACGCCCAGGTCGGCGAGCGTGGCGTCAAGCTCTCCGGCGGCCAGCGCCAGCGCATCGCGATCGCGCGCGTGATCCTCAAGGACGCGCCGATCCTGGTGCTCGACGAAGCCACCTCGGCGCTCGACTCCGAGGTCGAGGCCGCGATCCAGGAGAGCCTCGGCGCGCTGATGGCCGGCAAGACCGTGATCGCCATCGCGCACCGGCTGTCGACCATCGCGCGCATGGACCGGCTGATCGTGCTCGACCGCGGCCGC
>Ga0209172_10004713_pt1 | contig 17772 bp, 20 predicted proteins | sample LarsenN4metaG_FD_184113 | JGI IMG/M metagenome (GOLD analysis project Ga0209172, IMG submission 184113) | Hot spring sediment bacterial and archeal communities from British Columbia, Canada, to study Microbial Dark Matter (Phase II) - Larsen... ... | reverse complement strand
CGCGGGCCGGGCGAAGTGGTAGGTGTCGGGGAAAAGATACCCCTCGAGCGAGGAGGCCTCGGGGGCGAGGTCGCGGATGAGCGCGGTGTCCCCGGCCGCCTCGAGGAAGGCTTCGCGGGAGGCGAGCTGCAAGCGCTCGACCTCGTCGGCGATGTCCCAGCGCGTCCAGCCTTCGGGGATGGTGAGGGCGTAGAGGTGGACTTCGCCGCGAGCGAGCTTGGAGAAGACTCCGGCGGCGCTCACCGGCCGGTCGAAGACGTACTCGCCGGCCTTCAGCGTCCGGTGCGGCTGCGCGTAGGCGTAAACGACGAAGGGCCAGCGCGAGCGCAGCACGCCCTCGTCCGCCAGCCGCGCGGCGATGGCGCGCCGGCCCAGGCCCTGCGCGATGACCACAGTCCTCTGTCCTTGGAATCCCTGGTAGGGCCACAGCAGCAGCCCGGCCAGCGCGGCGGCAAGAACGAGCAGCGCTGCCAGAGCCCAGGCGAGCCGGGAAAAGCGGGAGAGCATCACGATTCGCCGGAGGTGCGCGCGGAAGTTCCGACGCGGGCCTGCTGGTCGAGCCAGGTTTGCAGGAGCAGGGCAGCGGCGACACGGTCGCGGGCCTGCTTGCGCTCGCTCTTGGAGGCGCCGCGCTCGCGCAGGAGGTTGTCGGCTTCGACGCTGGTCAAGCGCTCGTCCACCAGCTCGACCGGCAGACGCAGCTCGCGCCGCAGCCAGTCGGCGAAGCGCGCCGCCTGCCGGGCGCGCTCCCCGGCGTAGCCTTTGAGGTGCACAGGATGGCCGACCAGAATGCGCTCGACGCTCATCGCCTCCACCAGCTCCCGCAGGCGGACGAGGTCGGCGCGGCGGTTCGCGCGCTTGAGCGTCGGCAGGCCCTGGGCGATGAGCCCGGTCGGGTCGCTCACCGCCAGGCCCAGGTTCTTCGAGCCGAAATCAACGGCCAGGATGCGCCCGCCGCTCATCCGTTCATTCTAGGACGGCGGCGCGCGCGGTGTCCACCCTGCCTGCGGCAGACCCGCCGGGGCGGGCAGGCAGGTGAACGCGGGGGCGGGCGGCGGTGTCTGAAGAGGAAAGAGGCAAAGAGGCAGGGAGGCAAGGAAGCACAGAGGGCGCGACTTTTTTCGGAGCCCGGGGTTAGAGCAGGGCAGAGGGGAAAAACAAGGAGAGACGAACGATGCGCACCAAGTATCTTTTCACTTTGGCTGTGGTTTTGGTTCTGGCGGCGGCGCTGCTGGTGGCGCCGGCGAGCGCCGGCAAACGGAAGCGGGCAGCGGTGCCGGCGACGCCGGCCATCCCGACCGGCGTCCTGCCGGACTCGCTCCAGATTCCGCCGGGAGCGGAATCGCTCCTCGGCCAGTGGCTGTCGCCGGCCGAGTCGCTGGCGGTGGTGGCGGCGTTTCTGGAATTGACGCCCGAGCAGGTGAGCGCGCTGACGACGCTCTTGCAGGAGCGGCACACGGCCATCGCGCCGCTCATCCAGGAAGTCGTCACGCGGCAGCAGCAGATCGCCGAGCAGCTCCAGTCGGGCGCGCCCGACGCGCTCACCATCGGCACGCTGGTGATTGAAATCCACCAGTACCTGCAACAGGTGCACGAAGTCCAGGCCGCCTTCATGCAGGGCTTCCTGAACCTGCTCAACGACGAGCAGCGGCACCGCTACGCGGCCATCCGGCTGGCCGACCAGTTGCAGCCGTTCCTGCCGGCGTTCCGCACGCTGCGGCTGATTTAGTTTTCTCCCGGGCGGTTCACGCCAACGGGCGCGGTTCCCTCCCGCTCCGCAGGTTCGGGGTTCGGGACGGGCCGCGCCCCTTTTCTTTCTTGTCTTCGGCTCCGGCAGGAGTAGAATGCCCTCCCGGATGCAGCCTGTCCTTCCCTCCGGAGGGGAGCGATGAGCCGTTCCTCTTTTTCCCGTTTGGTCGTCTTGGTGTGCCTGTTCGTCGTACTGGCGGCTTGGCTGCCGGCGCCGCTGGCCGCAGCGCAGGAGCCAACCGCTCCGGGCGCCGCGCCCGCCCGGGCGCCGTCGCCGGCGCCGGAAAAGAAAGAAGTCAAAGGCTTCACGCTCTCGCCCGAAAAATACCAGCAGGCCATCGCTTACCGGCGGGCGCGCTACTGGCACCACTTCCTCGGCTTCGCCTACGGCGTGCTGGTGCTGCTGGTGGTGCTGCGCCTCGGGTGGGCGCCGCGCTTCCGGGATTGGGCGGAGCGAGTTTCCGGGCGGCGCTTCCTCCAAGTGATTGTCTACACGCCGCTGCTGCTCCTGACGCTGGCCGTGCTGGGGCTGCCCTCCGACCTCTACGGCCAGTGGCTCTCGCTGAAGTATGAGCAGTCGGTGCAGAGCTGGCCGTCGTGGTTCTGGGACTGGACGAAAGGGCAGCTCATCGGGTTCGTCATCGGGATTGTGTTCATCTGGATTCTCTATGGGGTCATCCGCCGCAGCCCGCGGCGCTGGTGGCTCTACTTCTGGCTGGCCTCGCTGCCCATCCTGATCTTCCTGCTCTTCCTGGCGCCGCTGGTGATCCAGCCGCTGTTCTTCAAGTTCGAGCCGCTGGAGAAGACGCAGCCGCAGCTCGTGCCGGAGATTGAAAAGGTGGTAGCGCGCGGCGGGCTCACCATCCCGCGCGAGCGCATGTTCGAGATGAAAGCGAGCGAAAAAATGAAGGCGGTGAACGCCTACGTGACCGGCTTCGGCGCCTCCAAGCGCGTGGTGTTCTGGGACACGACTCTCCAGAAGATGACCCCTGGGCAGGCGCTCTTCGTCTTCGGGCACGAGATGGGCCACTACGTCCTCGGGCACATTCCCAAGCTCATCGCCACGATTGCCGGGACGCTGCTGGTCTTCTTCTTCCTCGGCTACCAGCTGCTCGGGCGCACGCTCGGGCGCTGGGGCGCGGGCTGGGGCATCCGCGGAGTGGACGACTACGCCTCGCTGCCGGTGCTGCTGCTCCTGCTTTCGCTTTTCGGCTTCCTGGCCGACCCGGCGACCAACACCATCAGCCGCCACTACGAGCACCAGGCCGACATCTACGGCCTGGAGGTCATCCACGGCATCGTGCCCGACTCGGCGCAGGAGGCCGGCCAGGCGTTCCAGGTTCTCGGCGAAATCAACCTGGCCGACCCGGAGCCGAGCACGTTCATCAAGATCTGGCTCTACGACCACCCGCCGCTCACCGAGCGCATCGTCTTCGCGCAGACCTACGACCCCTGGGGGAAAGGCGAGAAGCCGGAGTTCGTCCCCGCGCAGTAGGGGTTACAACACGCGGCGGTGCCAGTACTCGCGGAAGGTGCGGACTTCCTCGCCGTAGAAGTCGGCGAGGAGGGCACCGGCCAGCTCGCGGCGCTCGCCGCTCGGCTTGTGCTGGTAGGCGGCCGACCACTCGGCTACGAGCGTGTGGCCGACGGTGAAGGAATCGCGCACGGCGAAGTGGATGTCCTGCTGGGTATCGGTCGCCCCTTTCCAGTAGGCGCGGATGGCTTCGCGGCCGACGATGGGCTCGTCGAAGGGCGTCTCGTAGTAGTGGGCGTCGCGGGTGAAGAGCAGCGCGGCCAGGTCGGCGTTCTTCGTCTCCCAGGCTTCCTTGTATTGCGCCAGGAACCGGTTGGCATCCATCAGCGGCTTCTCCCCGTTGCAGGCGGCCAAAAAGTCAGCCTGTCATTCTGAGGCCGAAGGCCGAAGAATCTCAATCTTCTCCATGCGATCCGTTTGAGATTCTTCGCTTCGCTCAGAATGACAGAACGCCTTTTTCTCCAGCGGGCTATTCTACTCCGAAGTCAGAGCCCGGAGGCGGCGCACGGTGTCCGCGAGGTCGGCGGCCTGCTGGAAGAGCGAAATGGCGGCGAGGCCGGCGGCGCCGGCTGCGAGACACGCCGCGGCGTTGGCGAGCGTGACCCCGCCGAGCGCCAGCACGGGAATCTTCGCCGCGCGCGCGGCTTCGGCGAGCTTCTCGACGCCGAGCGGCGGCCCGTAGGCTTTCTTTGAAGGCGTCTCGAACACCGGGCCGAAGACTACGAAGTCGGCGCCGCCCGCCTCCGCGCGACCGAGCTCCTCGAGGTTGTGGCAGGAAGCGCCGAGAAGCAAGTCGGGGTAGGCACGGCGGACGTCGGCTACTTGAAAGCCGTGCGTCGGGAGATGGAGCCCGGCGCCGGCCGTGAGAGCAACATCAAGCCGGTCATTGACGAGAATGCGGGTCGCCGTGCCGCGGGCGCGCGCGACCGCAGCCTCGACCAGCGCCAGCAGGGCGCGGGTCGAGAGGTCGCGCTCGCGGATTTGAATCAGGTCCACTCCGGCGGCGACCGCCCGCTCGATAAGCGGCAGAATCTCGCCGCCGGGCGCGGCTTTCCGGTCAGTGATGTAGCAGAGCAGCGGTTTGTTATCGGGCAGTGGCGCCATGGTTGCGCGACGGGGGCGCGACGGCGGCGGCGCCGGGTGTCAGGGCCGGGAGCAGCCGCGCCAGCGTCTGGCGGAAGTGGGCGGCATACCAGACGCCCAGGCCGATGTCCACCAGACCCAGCCCCGAGAGCGCCCCGCGCAGGTAGTGGTTCAGCAGCCAGGGCGTCAGGCCCGGGTAGCGGAAAAGGAAGTAGTTCCGCTCCCAGAGCGAGGTCCAGGGGAGAATCACCAGGAAGACTCCGAGCTCCAGGCAGAAGAGGATGAGAGAAACGAGGAAGAGGCGGGGAACCATCCCACCCGCCGGCTACGAGGCGCCTTGCAGCTCGCGGATGCGCTCGCCGACGTTGCGGTAGTCCACGTTGGCGCCGTAGACCTCCATGAAGCAGTCGAGCGCGGCCTTGCGGTTGCCGGCCTGCTCGTGGGCCACGCCCATGTCGTAGCGCAGGGCCAGGGCGCCCTCTTCGTCGAGCCCGGGGGACTTCAGGGCGCGCTCATACCACTTCACCGCAATCGCCGGCAGGCCCTTCTCGATGAAGCAAACCCCGAGCAGGGTGCAGACTTGGAAGAGATGGCTCGAGGAGCCGGTTTTCTCCGCGGCCTTGACCACTTTCTGGAACTCGCTGATGGCCTCTTCCATCAGGCCCATTTCCTTGTAGGCGATGCCCAGGTTGTAGTGGGTTTCGGGGTCTTCGACTTCCTCGACTTCGCCCAGCTCTTCCTTGAACTCCTCGAAGACTTCCGCCAGTGCGCCGGCGGGGGCTTCGGCCGCCGCCGGGACTTTGCCGCGCGGCGGCGCCGCCGCTTTCGCCGGCGGAGCGCCCATGGCGGGCGGCTTGGTCGCGGCCGGCGGCGCGCCCGCCCCGGCCAGAGCGGCGTCGAGGTCGCCGGCCAGGTCGGCAAAGAAGTCGCCCGCGCTCATGGGGCCCGCCGCCGGCGCCGGCGCGGCGGGCTGGGGCTCGAGAGTGATCTCGAACGTCTGGCCTTCGCCCTCTGCGGCGGCGACGCCCGCGGGCGCCTCTTCGGGGGCGGCCTCGACGGGCGCGGCTTCGGCCGCGGGGGCTTCCGCGGGCGGGGCGGCGGCCGGAGCGGCGGCGGCTTCCACGCGAGCGCGAAGCTCGGCCACGGCCGCCTCGCCGGGGAACTGTTCTTCGTAGCGGGCGATAGCGGCCAAAGCCTGGTCGGTGAGGTTCTGGGTCAAGTAGAACTCGATCTCTTCGCCGGCTTCCTTGGCGTTGAAGACGGCGGCGGCCGGAGCCTCGACAATTTCGGCGGGGGCTTCGGCGGGGGCTTCGGCCGGGGCTTCGGTGGCAGTGGCCCACTCGGCGGAGAGGTCGACTTCGTGCACCGCCTCCGCGGGCGCGGCGGGCGCCAGCGCTTCGGCCGGGGCTTCCTTGCCGATTTTCTCGGAGTAGCGCCGGGCCATCTCCGCCACTTCCTCGGCGCGCCCGACGTTGCCGGCCTTGCGGCAGAGCTTCTCCAGGCGGCGGGCGACCTGGACGACCTTCTGGTCGTTGCCGGTGCCCAGGTAGAAGTCAAGCAGCTTCTCGTTGGTGGCCAGATGGCTGGGGACGCGGCTGATGACCTGCTCGGCCAGCTCGATGGCCTTGTCGGTCATGCCGTAGCTGGAGAAGAGGTCGATGTCGGTCATGGAGGCGTTGACGTAGGCCAGCGTCTCCTCGTCCAGCTCGACCTCGGCCGGGGCGGCTTCGGCGTGCTCGACCATCACCGGCGGCGCCGCGTGGGCTTCGGCGGCCACCGCCGGCTCGCCCAGCTTCTCCCGCATGCTGCGCAGCTTCGAGGCGAAGTCGGGATTCTCCGGCTGGAGCGTGACCAGCTCGTCGTAGGCCTCCTTGGCGCGGGCAAAATCTTCGGCCTGCTCGGCCAGGCGGGCGCGGCGCGCGAGCGACTCCAGCAGACCGCTCTGGTCGCCGGCCTTGCGGGTGGCCTCGACGGCGAGCTCGGCGGCTTCCACCGAGTCCGCCAGCAAGGAGGCCACGCGGCGGGCCACCGAAGCCAGTTGACCCGGGTCGTGGGCCAGGGCGGGCTCGGCGATGCGCCCGAGCACCTTCCAGGCGCGCTTGCCGTCTTTTTTCTCGGCGGCGTGCCGGGCGATTTCGAGGAAGGCGGCGAAGTTCTTGGTGTCGGCGGCGAAAAGCTTCTCGGCCAGCTCCTCGGCGGCGGAAGCGTCGCCGGAGTCGAGCCGGGCCTTCAAGAGCAGGTGGAGAGCCTCGGGGTGCTCTTCGAGGTTCGGAATCTTCTCCAGGGTGGCGAGGGCGGCGGCGGCTTTGCCGGTGCGCTGCTGCAATTGCGCCTGCACGAGGAGAACCTCGGCGTCGCCGGGGGCGAGGTGGGTGGCTTTCTCCACCCACTTCAAGGCTTCGTCGGTCTGGCCGCCCTGCAAGGCGTGCTCGCCCAGGCGCCGGTAGATCTGCGCGGCCTGCGGCCCCTGCCCGTGGTGCTCGTAGAGGTCGGCCAGGCGCTGCTGGATCTTGACGTTGGAGGGGTCGAGGTCGAGCACCTTGGCCATGACTTCCATGGCTTTGTTGGTGGCGTTGGTCTTCAGGTAGGCTTCGGCCAGCGTCAGGTATTGGGCCCGGGCGTCGGTCATCAGCCCCTGCATGGTGTAGAGGTCGGCCAGGCGCTCCATGGCGTTGGTGTTGGCGGGTTCGAGCTTGGAGATCTTCTTGTACATCGCGATGCCGCGCACCAGGAAGCCGTCGCCCACGTAAATGTCGGCGAGCTTGGTGTAGTAGGTGAGGGCGTCGGGGATGTTGTTCATCCGGGCGAAGAGGTCGCCCAGAGCGTTCAGGGTGTTCTGGTCCTTAGGGTCTTCCTTGTGGATCTTCTGGTATTCGGCGACAGCTTCCTTGAGCTTATTCTGGCCGATAAGCTTCTGCGCCGCTTCGATGGCTTTGGCTTTGTTGATGGCCACCGGGAGTCTCCCCAGACCAAGGCGGGGCGAAAACGCCCTCGCCGCCGCAAATTAGCACGGCGGGCGGCGAGTGTCAACGCTCGCGCCGGGAAACGCTTAGAAGGGCAAGGGGTTCTGCTCGGCGGCGTGGAGGATGGCGAGCGACTCGCGCACCGGGGCGAAGGAGCGCCGGTGGAGCGGCGTCGGGCCCTGCTGGCGCAGCCGCGCCAGGTGCTCGCGGGTGGCGTAGCCCTTGTGCCGCGCCAGCCCGTAACCGGGAAATTCCCGATCCCAATCTTCCAGCAGCCGGTCACGGTACACCTTGGCGAGGATGGAAGCCGCGGCGATCGAAACCGAACGGGCGTCGCCGTGGATGACGGCCCGGCAGGGGACGGGCAGCTCGAGCCGCATGGCGTCGCTCAAGACGAAGTCGGCCGGCGGCTTCAAATCCTTCAGCGCCCGCTCCATCGCCTGCCGCGAGGCCTGGTAGATGTTCCAGGCGTCGATGCGCTCGGGCAGGACTTCGGCTACCGCCCAGGCCACGGCTCGCTCCAGGATTTTCTCGGAGAGCAGCCGCCGCCGGGCGGCCGTCAGTTTCTTGGAGTCGTCAAGGCCGGGGATGCGGCGCGCAGGATTGAGGATGACGGCGGCGGCCACCACCGGGCCGAAGAGCGCCCCGCGGCCGACTTCGTCCACGCCGGCGATGCGGGCGAAGCCGAGGCGCCCGGCCTCCCGCTCGTAGCGGCGTGTGCAGCGTCCCGCCACGCCGCCGAGTCTAGCACAGTCACAGGCGGGACGCCTGTGCCACGGGAATGAAGGAAAGTAAAGGGCTGAAGGTGGCACCGGCGTCTCGCCGGTGGCAGGCGGCTAGTGCTTCGGGGGGACGTGGCCCTCTCTGTCATTCCGAGCGGAGCGAGGAATCTGCTTTTGTCCGCTGCGACAGAACTGAAAAGCGGATCCCTCGCCGCCAGAGCAATCAAGGGCTCGGGATGACAATACGGGGGAGGGGCAGAGGTCAGTGCTTCGGGGGGACGTAGCCGGGGGGCAGCTTGGCCTCGGCGCCGAAGAAGAACTTCTCCGCTTCCTTCGAGATGATCTCCCAGGCCTCCAGGGTGGCGGGGTTGAGCTGGTACTCGTTGAGGATCATCTTCAGGTGCTCTTTCCACATGTCCCAGGCCTTCTTGGAGACGTTTTCGTAGATGCGCTGGCCGAGCTCGCCCGTGTAGGGAGGCTCCTCCAGCCCCGGCAGGGTCTCGCCCAGCTTGGCGCATTTGACCATCCGCTCGCCCATGAGGCCTCGCTCCTTATGACTCGATAGCCTGCAAGCATACTGCAACAGCGGGGAACTTGTCAGCCGACAAACGAACCGGTTCTTCCCCTCAACCCGCCGAGCCCCCAGGCCCCTGCCTGGGGGATTCCCGGCCTCCCGGTGGCAGGTGCCACCGGGCTCAACGGGGAGGCGACGGGCATGAAGCCACTTCTACAAGTCCCGTGGCGCCCGCCGGCCTTCGCCTCGGGCGGGCATGCGTTCTGCGTCCGGGATGCATCCGGACGCATGGGAAGGCCATTCCCGGAACGCCCCCGGAGGCGGAAAGGGCCTTCCGCCGGGGTCTGCTTGCCAGCAAGGGTACAATGGGCGGAAATCCCAACCTGCTGGAGGTGGTGAAATGTCTCCGCGCGATCCCGAGTTCCAAGAGGTCTACATGTCTCGAGTCAAGAGCTGGCTGCCGCGCACGACGGCGGCGTTCGTCATCGGCGTGGTGCTGGTGATTCTGCTTTACGCCGCCATCGCCTACGTGCCCGCCGGGCACGTGGGGGTGCTGACGCTGTTCGGGCGGGTGACCGGGGAGGTGCTGCCCGAGGGCACGCACCTGGTCAACCCCTTCAAGTCGAACAACCGGTTGTCGGTGCGCACCATGGAGCTGAAAGAGAAGGCCAGCGTGCCCTCCAACGAAGGGCTCATCGTCACGCTGGACACTTCGCTGCTCTACCGGCTGAAGTCCGAGAAGGCCGCCGAGGTCTTCCGGCAGATCGGCCCGCGCTACGTCGAAGTAGTGGTCGAGCCCATGCTGCGCGCCGCCATCCGCTCGGTGACCGCCGCCCACAACGCCAACGCCCTCTACACCGGCGAGCGGGAAAAAGTCGCCCAGCAGATCGCCAACGAGCTGCGCATCGAGCTCGCCAAGCGCGGCCTCGAGGTCGAGAACATCCTGCTGCGCGACGTCCAGCTCCCCCCGCTGCTGGCCCGCGCCATCGAGGCCAAACAGCAGGCCGAGCAGGACGCCCTGCGCATGAGCTTCGTCCTCCAGAAGGAAAAGCAGGAGGCGGAGCGCAAGCGCATCGAGGCCAGCGGCATCCGCGACTTCCAGCAGATTGTCGCCCAGGGCATCAGCCCGCAGCTGCTGACCTGGAAGGGCATCGAGGCCACCGAGAAGCTCGCCGCCAGCGAGAACGCCAAGGTGGTCGTCATCGGCAGCGGCAAGAACGGCCTGCCGATCATCCTCGGCGGCCAGTAGGGCTTTCCTCGCCGCCTCTCTTGTTGTCATTCTGAGCGGAGCCCACCACGGAGTACCGGCTCAAGGTGACATTCGAGGGCGGAGCGAAGAATCTCAGCGTAGCCACAGGCGAAGTTTGGGATCCTTCGCTTCGCTCAGGATGACAGGATGGAGTGAGGGCTAGCGGTAGCTGCAAGATCTTTCTCGCCGAGCCCGGTGGCTTGTCCTGAGCGAAGCCGAAGGGCCCCCGCCACCGGGGACAGCGCGCCAGCGGCAGGGGCCGCTGGGCTGAGCAATGAGTGAGATTGCCGAGTAGCCTAGCGGTAGCTCGCGCCCGGGTGGAGCAGGTTCAGCGCCAGAGTGAAGACCGGGTCGAAAAGCCGCCAGAAGAGGAACAAGGCGAGCAGCAGCCCGATCATCCCCCACTGGCGGGTGAAGTCGCGGAAGCGCCGCCCGGCCGACTCGCTCATGAGCAGCGTCACCGCCGCAGCTCCGTCGAGCGGCGGCACCGGCAGCAGGTTGAAGAGGAACAGCAGCAGGTTGAGCGTAAAGAGCACGCTCGCCAGCATGGCGAGCGCCGTCCAGGTTCCCGGCTCGGTGGCGGCCACTACTTGCGTGAAGCTGGCTTGCGCCGGTGCGGTGAAAACTCCGAACGCTGCTCCGGCGCGGATGCCGAGCGCGGCCGCGAGCACGAGCAGGAAGTTCGCCGCCGGGCCCGCCAGCGCCATCCAGGCGGCCCGGCGCGGATGCCGCTCCGCCCACAGCGGGTCGTAGGGGGCGCTGGCCCAGCCGATCATCCACCCGCCCAGCAGGTACGAGCCGATCGGCACCAGCACCGTCCCGAACGGCTCGCGCTGGATGTGCGGCAGGGGATTGAGCGAAGCCTGGCCGCCGAGCGCCGCCGTCGGGTCGCCGCCCAGTTGCGCCGCCCAGGCGTGCGCCGCCTCGTGGCAGGTGGTCGAGAAAAGAAACACCGCGTACCAGACGACGCCCAGGGCCAGCATTTCTGGAGTCAGGTTCATTGCTTAGCCGATGGTGCAGACATTCCGGCTTCCGCGCTCCATCCATGTCATCCTGAGCGAAGCGAAGGATCGTGCGATTCTTCGCCCCGATTCCATCGGGGCTCAGAATGACAAAAGCCTCCAGGTGACAGACAGGAATGTCTGTCCTACTAACCCGCTTGGTGGGGCAGACACTCTTGTCTGCCCGAGCAACTTTTCGGCTGACGCGTCCTTCGAAGCGGGATAGTATCACGGAGGGGAGAACCCGATGCCGCGCGTCTCCGTCCTGCTCGCAGTCCTGGTGCTGGCCCTGACGCTTTCCGCGCCGGTGCCGGCGCAGGTGCGCGCGGAAGGCTTTGCCGCCCCGGCCGAAATCAAAGTTACCTACACCGAGCCCTCCGACGCCGGGCAGGCCGACCGCTTGCGGGAGCTCGCCGCCCGCCTGAAAGCGGTGGCCGACCAGTTGCACCCGCTCGAAGAAATCCGCATTGTCGTCGTGCACTCGCCGGCGGAGCTGAGCCGGCGCCTGGGGACGGAAGACGCCGTGGCGGGGGTCAGCTACGTCCACGGCATCCTGTTCCTCTCACCCGTCTCCTGGCAGCGCAACCCCACCGACGAGGCGCTCGAGCAGGAGATGGAGCAGGCGCTGGTCCGCTACGCGGCGCAGGAGCTCGCGGGCGGCAACCGTCTGCCCGACTGGCTGGAGTCGGGCCTGGTGAGCGTCCTCACCAAGCGCCCCTTCGCCGGCGCTACGGCGGAAGCGGTGGCGCAGCGCGGCCCGCTGCTCTTGATGCGCTTCGAGGCGGACGACCCGGCGGTGGGCTACTGGGCGGTGCGGTATCTCGTCGAAGTCCGCGGCGGGCTTGCCTCCATCCGGCAACTCCTCCGGCTGACGGCGCAGCGGCCGTCGAGCTTCGTCGAGAACCTGCAGCTGGTGTACGGGATTCCGGCCGGCGAGCTCGAGCGCGACTGGCGCCGCTGGCTGCACGAGCAGGCGGAAGCGGAAAAGAAACGCGAAGGCCGCCGCGAAGGCCCGCTGGTCCGCGACCGCGACTGACCCTCACCCGCAGCGGCAAACATCTATCTCTCATCCTGAGCCCTGATGGAATCGGGGCGAAGGATCGTGCGATTCTTCGCTCCGCCTGGCGGGCCGGCAGTGAGCGGTTCGCCGTGAAGGGGCTCCGCTCAGAATGACAGAATGAGGAGAGGCGCCGCTGTTTGCGACTTTGGGCACCGCCGCCCCCCTCCTGTCATCCTGAGGCCGAAGGCCGAAGGATCTCAAACGATGCCACTGGCACCGATGAGATTCCTCGCTCCGCTCAGAATGACAGGCTAGTGGGTGGAGACGAATTACTGGCCGGCGGGGGCTTCACCTTCGACGCTGGCAAAGGCTTCCTTGATGCGAGTGGCCTTCTTGCCCTTCTTGCCGCGCAGGTAGTAGAGCTTGGCGCGGCGCACGCGCCCCGCGCGCAGCGTTTCGACCGACTCGATGAGCGGCGAGTGCAAGGGGAAGATGCGCTCCACCCCGATGCCGAACGACACTTTCCGCACCGTGAAGGTTTCCTGCACGTCCCGGCCGCGCCGGCCGATGACCACGCCCTCAAAGGGCTGCACGCGGGTCTTGTCGCCTTCTTTGATCTTCACGTGCACGCGCACGGTGTCGCCCGGGCGGAAGGCGGGCAGGTTCGAGCGCAAGTGGGCGCGGGCAATCTTTTCCACGGCGGACATCGTCGTGCTCCCCTGTTGAAAGTGCAGCCGCCAGTATAGCCGAACCTCGTCGCCGCCGCAATCTCCCCGTTTGTCATCCTGAGCGAAGCGAAGGATCTCAATCTTGCCAGTGGCTACGATTGAGATTCTTCGTCGCCTTCGGCTCCTCAGAATGACAGGCTAACGCCGAGGGGGCGTGCGCTGCGGCTTGACGACTCGACGGGAGTCGGGCGACAATCGTTGCCGTAAGAAATTCATCGCTTGAGGGTCTTTTCCGTGGGTTTCCTGGACCTGCTGCGCGGCTTCAACCGCCGCCACTGGCACATCTGCTACGAGTGCCTGCGCAACAACGGCAACGTCGCCGAGGACGCCATCTTCTTCTACGACGGCCCGCGCGAGCCGGGCATCGAAGGCCACGCCGTCGCCCGCTGCCCGCGCTGCGACACCTTCAACACCCGCTCCTTCCAGTTCTTGAAGGACACGGGGGAAGACTCGGCGCTGTTTGGCCTGGAGCGGATTGTGAAGACGCACCCGCGCAGCCGCTTTGCGGTGAAGCCGGCCGCCGGGGCGCGAAACTAGTCGCGCTCGGCCGCTTCGAGCAGCCGGCGGTCTTCTTCCGAAAGCGCGGCGCGCTCGAGCAGATCGGGCCGGTTGCGGCGCGTCTTCACGAGCGCCTGCCGGCGGCGCCAGCGGCGCACGTCCTCGTGGTTCCCGCCGATGAGCGTTTCGGGGACTCTCCAGTCGCGGAACTCCGCCGGGCGGGTGTAGTGCGGGCAGTCGAGGATGCCGCCGGCGGTGATGCGCGCCTCGGGGTGCGTGGAGAAAGACTCTTCGACGGCCGAAAGCTCGTGGCCGAGCGCTTCGGGCAGCAGGCGCGTCACCGCGTCCACCACCACCGCCGCCGCCAGCTCCCCGCCCGTCAGCACGTAGTCGCCGACCGAAAGCTCGAGCGTCGCCAGGTGCTCGGCCACGCGCTCGTCCACCCCTTCGTAGCGCCCGCACAGCAGCACCAGGCGCTTCTGCTCGGCCAATGTTTGCGCCAGTGAATGGTTGAGCAGCTTCCCCTGCGCCGAGAGCAGCACGATGGCTGTTTCGGCGCGCTTCTCCATCGTCTGGTCGGAGAGGATGCTCTCGACCGCGGCGAAGAGCGGCTCGGGCTTGAGCACCATGCCTTCGCCCCCGCCGAAGGGCCGGTCGTCCACGGTGCGATGCTTGTCGGTCGTGTAGTTCCGCAGGTCGTGGATGCGGATGTCGATCAGGCCGTCCTCGCGCGTCCGGCGGATGATGCCGTGCTCGAACGGCCCCTGGAAGAACTCCGGGAAAATGGTGACGATGTCGAAAATCACGTCCGCATCTTACAGCAGTTTGAAACCACAGATAAACACAGATGAGCACGGATGAACGCAAGACTGGGGTGGCACCGGCGTCTCGCCGGTGGCCCAGGCCAGAGGCCTGTGCCACCAGGAAAAGGCCTGAGCTTTAGCCTTTGAGTTCTCTCTACTTCTTGGCCAGCTTGAGCGCGGCGGAGTTGATGCAGTAGCGCTGGCCGGTGGGCGCGGGGCCGTCGGGAAAAACGTGGCCGAGGTGGGCGCCGCACTGCGCGCAGCGCGCTTCGACGCGCTGCATCCCGTGGCTCGAATCCATTGTGGTCTCGACGTTCTCTTCCACCGCCGGCGCCCAGAAGCTCGGCCAGCCGCTGCCAGAGTCGAACTTCTCCTCCGAGCGGAAAAGCTCGGCGCCGCAGCCGACGCACTTGTACATCCCCGGGTCGTGGCAGTCGTAGTACTCGCCCGAAAAGGGCGGCTCGGTGCCCTGCCGCCGCGTGACGTGGTACTGCTCCGGCGTCAGTTGCTTCTTCCACTCCGCCTCGCTCTTGTTCACCTTAGGCATCGCTCTCCCGGTAAAGTCATCCTGAGCGAAGCGAAGGATCGTGCGTCACGATTCTTCGCTCCGCCCTGTGGGTTCGCCCTGAACAGGTTCTCGGTGAACGGGCTCCGCTCAGAATGACAGAATGAAAAAAGGCGTCGCTCTTGTTCACTTTAGGCATCACTCTTCCCCCATTATGTCATCCTGAGCGAAGCGAAGGATCGTGGGCCGACATTCTTCGCTTTGCTGTCTGCCTATTCGTTCAGCTCGCGCAAACCTTCGGGCAACACTACTTCGATGAGTTTCTCCGCCGGGGCGATGCGGGGACAATACTCCTCGGCAAAAGGAATCAGCAGCTCCTTGCCTTCGGGCGTCTCCACCGCCAGCACCGGCGTGGCGCCCGTAGCCACGAGCTCGCGCACCCAGCCGAGCTCCCGCCCGCTCCCTTGCTCGACCACGCGGCAGCCGGCCAACTCGTTGAGAAAGTATTGCGACGCCCCGAGCGGCGCCGCCTCCCCCCGCGGGATCTGCACTTCCAGCCCCACCAGCTCCTGCGCTTGCTCCATCGAGGCGCAGCCGGCGAAGTGAAAAACCAGGAAACTCTTGTGCGGCCAGGCGCGCTCGACTTCGACGCGCCGGGGCTCGCCCCGGCCGTCCCAGAGCCACACTTCGCGCCGCGTCGCCAGGCGTTCGGGGAAATCGGTGAGAATCTCGGCGGCCACTTCGCCGCGGCGCCCCTGGGTCTTGACCAGGCGGGCCACGGTCAGCCAGCGGGAGGGCAATCGGCCTACTCCAGGATCTCGAGCGTAAAGCGCTTGCGCAGCTTCATCCCCGCCGCGCCCAGGATGGTGCGGATGGAGCGGGCGGTGCGCCCCTGCTTGCCGATCACCTTGCCGAGGTCGGACGGGTCCACGCGCAGCTCCAGCACCGTCACCTGCTCGCCTTCGACGGCGTTCACCGTCACCTTGTCGGGATGGTCCACCAGGGACTTGGCGATCTGCTCGACCAGCTCTCGCATCGGCGCCCCCTTTTCCTGCTCCCCAGGGGCCTCTTGAACTTCGGGCTAGAAGTGCCGCAATTCTATACCAGCTTGTGCTCGCGCAGGAAGCTGCGGACGGTGTCGGTCGGCTGGGCGCCCTTGCTGAGCCAGTACTGGATGCGGTCGGCCTTGAGGTTCACGCCCGCCGACGGCCGCAGGGGGTCGTAGTGGCCCACCACCTCGACGTAGGCGGAGTCGCGGGCCTTGCGCTGGTCAATCACCACCACGCGGTAGGCGGGCTGCTTCTTCTTCCCCACACGGCTCAACCGGATCCTCAGCAAGTTCGTCTCCTCCCCAAGATTCAACCATTATACCCGCATCCCGCCGCCCCGCCAAGGGGAGGGCAACCACCCGGTGGCAGGGGCCACCGGGCTCGACAACCGGGAACACATTGGCTCAGCCCAGCGGCCCCTGCCGCTGGGGATCCCCGTGGCAGGGGCCACGGGGTTGAACAATCGCATCCTGCTCGCCGCGCCAAGAGGGCCGCGAGGACAGACCCTTCGGCTTGCTCAGGGCAAGCAAGAATGTCTGTCCTACCGAAATGAATGCTAGTGGGGCAGACATTCTTGTCTGCCAGTTCCGTCGGGCACGCTACCGGCGGCTTTCGAGGTAGCCGTTCCCCACGTACCAGCGGTAGGTTTTTTCGAGCGTCTGCCGCAGCGGCGTCTGCGGGTAGCCGAGCTCGCGCACAGCGCGCGCCGAGCTGTAGGTTCCCACCAGCCGCCGCACCGTCACCAGCTCCGGCGTCAGCGCCGGCTCGCGCCGCGTCACCCGCGACATTCCGTAGAGGCTCCACGCCACCAGCGACTCCAGCCACTCGGGCGCCGCGAGGACACGAACTTTCTTTCCGAGCAACTCCGCCACCGCATGAATCAAGTCGGGGAAGCGCCAGTGCTCGCCGCCCAGGATGTAGCGCCGCCCGGGCCGGCCGCGCTCCATGGCGGCGACGTGCCCGGCGCAGACGTCGTCGACGTCGCACGTGGTGATGACGCCGTCGGGCCAGACCAGCACCGAGTGGCGCGCCACCATCGTCAAGAGCCGGCCGGTGTTGCGGTGGACGTCGCGCGGGCCGAAAATCACCGCCGGGTTCACCACCACCACTTCCAGGCCGCGCGCGTTGCCCTCGAGCGCCGCCTGCTCGCCCAGGTGTTTCGTCGTGCAGTAGCCGATGTCGTGCGGCCCCCAGTTCCACTGGGTGTCTTCGTCGGCGGGCTGGCCGTCGGCGCGAAAGCCGATGGCGGCGATCGAGCTGGTGTGCACCAGGCGGCGGACGCCGTTGGCGAGCGCCGCCTCCACCACGTTGCGCGTGCCCTCGACGTTGACGCGGTGCTGCCAGGCGCGCCGCGGCCGCCAGTAGCTCACCAGCGCCGCCACGTGGTAGACGCCCTCGACTCCCTGGCAGGCGCGGAGCAGGGAATCGGGGTCGGTGACGTCGCCCTCGACGAATTCCACGGGAAGCCCCGCGAGGATGTCGGGCGGCGTGCGCCGCCGCTTCAGCACCCGCACCTCGTCGCCCCGGGCGACCAGGTGGTGCACCAGGTTCGCCCCCAGGAATCCGGTCCCGCCCGTCACCAAAACCTTCATGGCCGCCCTAGCGAGTTGTCATCCTGAGCGAAGCGAAGGATCTCAATCTTGCCAGTGGGTACGATTGAGATTTTTCGTCGCCTTCGGCTCCTCACAATAACAGCGTGAGTGTGTTGCAGCGGGAGCTTCATCTTGGCGCCTGCCTGCCGGCAGGCAGGCCGAAGCGCGCCGCCAGCTTCCGCATCGCTTCCTTCTCGCCGCCTTTCATCGCTTTCATCAGCCGGCGCATCTCGGCGAACTGCCGCAGGAGCTGGTTGATCTCCTGCACCGTGGTGCCGCTGCCGCGGGCCACGCGCCGGCGGCGCCGGCCGTCGAGCACGTCCGGGCGGCGGCGCTCCTTCGGTGTCATCGAATCAATGATGGCCTCCAGGCGCTTGAGCTTGCGGTCATCCACCGCCTGGCCGCGCACCTCGGGGGCCACGCCGGGAATCATGTCGAGGACCTGGTCGAGCGGCCCCATCTTCTTCAATTGGCGGAGCTGGTCGCGGAAATCTTCCAGCGTGAACTCGGCGCGGCGGAGCTTTTCCTCGAGCTGTTCGGCCTGGGCGCGGTCGACGGTCTCTTCGGCCTTCTCGATGAGCGAGAGCACGTCGCCCAGGCCCAGGATGCGGCTGGCGATGCGGTCGGGATGGAAAGGCTCGAGGGCGTCGTATTTTTCGCCCGTGCCGATGAACTTGATGGGCTGGCCGGTGACCCAGCGGATGGAGAGCGCGGCGCCGCCGCGGGCGTCGCCGTCCATCTTGGTGAGAATCACGCCGGTGAGGCCGAGCCGCTCGTGGAAG
>Ga0209172_10004711_pt1 | contig 17786 bp, 17 predicted proteins | sample LarsenN4metaG_FD_184113 | JGI IMG/M metagenome (GOLD analysis project Ga0209172, IMG submission 184113) | Hot spring sediment bacterial and archeal communities from British Columbia, Canada, to study Microbial Dark Matter (Phase II) - Larsen... ... | reverse complement strand
CGTCGGCAGCGCGGGCGGGCGCATCGCGCAGGTCGCGGTCGAGGAACTGCTCGCGGGCAAACTGATCGGCCAGGACTCGCTGCGCGTCGAGGGCCTGTGGCAGGAAATGTATCAGGAGTCGCTGCTCCAGGGCCGTTCCGGCAGCGTCATGCGCGCGATCTCCATCCTCGACACCGCGCTCTGGGACCTGAACGCGCGCGCCGCAAAGCTGCCCCTTTACCAATACCTCGGCGCCTATGTCACGGACCGCGTGCCGGCCTATGCGAGCGGTGGCTATTACCTGGCCGGCAAGACGCCGAAGATGCTGGGACAGGAAATGGCCGCGTACGTGAAGGCGGGCTTCAGGGCGGTAAAGATGAAAGTCGGCCGGCTCCCGCCGGCGGAGGAGGAAGCGCGCGTGCGCGCCGCGCGCGAGGCGATCGGGGCGAACGTTCACCTGATGCTCGACGCCAACAATGCGTGGAGCGACGTTCCCGCCGCGCTCGCCTACATGGAGCGCTTCGAGCCCTACCGCCCGTACTGGATCGAGGAGCCGTTCGGGCCCGATGACATCGACAGCCACGCGAAGCTCGCCCGGCTGACGCCGATCGTCGTCGCGACCGGGGAGATCGCCTACGGGCGCTGGTATCACAAGGAGCTGCTCGACAAGCGCGGCGCGGAGATCTTGCAGACCGATGCCTGCGTCTGCGGCGGGATCACGGAATGGCGACGGATCGCGGCAACCGCCGCGAGCTACGGGGTCACCGTGAGCCCGCACTGGTTCCACGACGTGCACGCGCACCTCGTCGCCGCCACCCCGAACGCGCGCTACGTCGAGTTCTTCCCCGACGACCAGGTGCTCAACTTCCGGCGCCTGATCGACAAGCAGCTCCAGCACCAGAACGGCGATCTGTTGCTGCACAAGGCGCCGGGGCTGGGCTTCAAGTTCGACGAGAAGGCGGTGAAGCAGTACGCGCTCGACAAGGCGCGCCCCTGGGCCGTGATCAAGTAAGGCGCCGCTATGCTCGCGACAGCGCGGCCTTTCGTTCCCAGACTGTCCGCCCATGGCGCGGAGATCCCGGTCATCGGTTTCGGGACTTCCTCGCTCGGCGACTGCGGCGAGATCGTCGCGACGGCGCTCAAGCTCGGCTATCGCCACATCGACACCGCGTGGAAATACGGGACCGAGAAGGGGGTCGGCGAAGGCATGCGCCTGTCCGGCGTCCCGCGCAAAGAAATCTTCCTCACCACCAAGGTGTCGCACGAGTATCTGCGCGCGGCCGACTTCGCGCGCTCGGTGGACGAAAGCCTCGAACGCCTCCAGGTGGATTACGTGGATCTCCTGCTCGTGCACTGGCCGAGCACGGACGGGATTCCCCTCGCGGAGACGATGGGCGCGCTGGCGAAGGCGAGGCGCGAAGGCACGGCGCGCCACCTCGGCGTCGCGAACTTCAACATCGCGTTGACCGAGGAGGCGAGGCGGTTGTGCCCCGAGCCCCTCGCCGTTTTGCAGGCCGAGTACCACCCGTATCTCGACCAATCCAAGGTGCTGGCGTTCTGCCGGCGCACCGGGCTTATCTTCATGGCCTACTGCCCCCTTGCCCGCGGGCGCCTGTTCAACGACGCGGTCTTGAGCGAAATCGCACGCGCGAGAGGAAAGACGATCGCCCAGGTCGCGCTGCGCTGGCTGGTCCAGCAAGGCAACGTCGCCCCCATTCCGCGCTCGGCGAACCCAAAGCACATGGCCGAGAGCCTGCAAGTGTTCGATTTCGAGCTGACCGATGATGAAATGAAAAGGATCTTCGCGCTCAGGCGGCCCGACGGCCGGATCGCGAATCCAAAGGGCCGCGCGCCCGCGTGGGACTAGATCAAGGATGAAGGCAGAAGGAAGAAGGCAGAAGCGGGGTTTACTCCAAGCGAAACCTGCCCCTTCTCTTTCCTTCATCCTTCTGCCTTAACCTCGCTTCCTCCTCCCTCAGCGCAAGACGACGGTGAACGGCTCGACCCCCGCGGAATCGAGAGCGGCAGCGCAACGCGCGAAGCAGGCTCCCGTCACCAACGTCTCGCTCGTCGTCGCCTGCCAGGTCTTCCACGGCCTCACCTTCGGCGCCATTCCGCTCTTTCTGCCGCTGATCCGGGAGGATCTGCAGATGAGCTTTTCGCAGGCCGGGGTGCTGTCCGCCGCCGCGACGCTGAGCTACGGCCTCGGCCAGATTCCGGCGGGCTACCTCTCGGACCGCTTCGGTCCCCGGCGCCTTTTCTTCATCGGGCTGCTCGGCTGGTCGGTGCTGTCATTGAACTTCGGGCTGATCCACGCGTTCTGGGCCGGGGTCGTCAACCAGCTCGTCGCCGGCGCGTTCCGGGCGCTTCTCTTCGCGCCGGGGCTCGCGCTGCTTGCATCGTGGTTCCCGCCGGAGCGCCGGGCGACGGCGATGAGCCTCTACATGGTGGGCGGCTTCTCCGGCACCATCGTCCTCGCGCTCCTCGGCCCGCTGCTCGCGCACCACATGGGCTGGCGCTCCACCTACATCGTCTTCGCCGCTCTCGGGGTCGCCGCCGCGCTCGCCTACCGGGCGCTCGGCGCCGAGAAACCGCGCACGGGCGGCGGGCCGCACTTCGGGCTGCTCGAGGCCGTGCGCGTCTTCAGGCACAGGATCCTGTGGGTCTGCGGCGCCATCCAGTTCGTCCGCTTCGCCGTGGTCGCGAGCTTCAACTTCTGGCTGCCCTCGCTGCTCGTCGCCGACCGCGGGATGTCGCTCGCGGCGGCGGGCGTGGTGACCGCGATGAGCGCCGCGTTCACCGCGCTCTCCAACGCGCTCGGCGGCTACGTGTCCGATCGCCTGAAGAACCCGCCGCTCGTCGTCGGCGGCTCGCTCGCCGTGCTTGCGTGCGCATCGGCATTGCTGGTGGTCGTGGAGCCGCTTGCCCTGCTGCTGCTCGTGGTCGCGGTGAACGCGGCGTTCCTGCAGTTCTACTTCGGGCCGCTGTTCTTCGTGCCGGTCGAGGTCCTCGGCTCGCGCACCGCGGGCATCGCCACCGGCTTCACCAACCTCTTCGCCAACTTCGGCGGCCTGGTGTCCGCCTATGCGCTCGGCGTCGTCAAGGACGCGGCGGGAACGTTCACGTGGGGCTTCTTCGGAATCAGCGCGCTGTGCGTGATCGGCGTCGTGCTGAGCGCAGTCCTCGCGCGCATTCGCAGCCGCATGCTCGCGGCACAGCAGGCGCCTGGATGACGGGAACCCGCCACAGGCGACGAGAACCGGGCTCAAAAAACCGCTGAAACCCGAAGATCATTGACCACGGAATCACACGGACAGAAGAAAGCGACGGGCTTGCGGATTTCCGTCACCACCTCACTTCGTCGGGGCAGCGACTGCGGCCTTGAGCAACTCGAAGTTCGAGGCGTCCATCTTGAGCTCGCCCTTGTTGATTCTCCGGTCGATCGCGACGACGGCATCGTTGCATGGCGTCGGGATGCCGAGCTCCCTGCCCTTGCGCGCGACGAGACCGCTGATGAACTCCATCTCGCTCTTGCGGCCCTTGATGTGGTCGTGGATGGGGGCGGTGCGGGAGCGGCCGCCCACATGGGTGAGCAGCGTCTTTCTCGCCGTGACCAGGTTCTCGTCGCCGGAGCCCGCGAATTCATCCGCGCGCAGGCCGAATATCGGCTCGATGCGGTAACCGAGCGCGGCGCCCACCGCGAGCGACTCCCGGCCGAGCTTTACGGCGATCTCGGCCATGCCGGGCAGCCGGGCGGCCTCGCCGTTCGTGAGCCCCAACAGCCCGTGCGGCCCCATCGTCATGGTATTGGCGATCAACTTCGTCCACTTCGCGCCATAGATGTTGCCGGTAACGTCGCAGCGGCCCACGTGGCCGAGGAGGGACGCGATCTCGCGCACCCGCGGGGAATAGAGGCCGTCGAACTCGCCCACCGCGAACCACGTGCCCTGGTGCGTGGTGTTGCGCTGGACGAGCCCCGGCGTGAAGATTTCCGCCGACAGCTCGACCACGCAGCCCACCGTGCGGCTGCGGCCGACGATGGAGGCGAGCGAGTCGTCATTCATGCCGTTCATGAGGCCGACCAGCACGCCGTCGCTCCTGAGATAGGGCTTGATGAATTCCGCCATCCAGCGGTGGTCGTTCGACTTGACCGCGAGAAACACGATGTCGAACTCCAGGTTGGCCGAAGCGAGGTCGCACAAATGGCGGGCCCGGATCGGCACCTTGACGTCCCCGTCCGCCATCTGGATGTGCAGGCCGCCCGCCTTCAGCGCCTCCACCTGCGCCGGCCACTGGTCGATCACCGTGACGTCGTGACCCGCCTTGGTCAGATCGGCGCTGACGCTGCTGCCGATGGCCCCGGCGCCCAGTACGGCTATTTTCCTGCCCATGCTCCGCTCCGTCTCGGAAAACCCGGAACGGACTTTAACCGCCAAGACGCCGGGACGCAAAGGCAGAAGGACACCAGCCAACGGTTTTTTCCTTCATCCTTCTGCTTGGCGGCTTCGTCCCTCATCCCCCGGGCGTCACAGCATTGGGCCGGGCTGGCCAAGGGCGTATTCGGCGAGCTGCAGCACGATCCAGTCGTAGGCGTCGTCCACCGAATCGGTGTGATGCATCAGCTTCAAGTCCTGCGCATCGATCGTGCCGTGGCGCACGAGCGCATCGAAGTCGACCACCTGCCGCCAGTACTCGGTGCCGAAGACGACGATCGGCATCGGTTTGGTCATCCTGCGCGTCTGCACCAGCGTGAGCAGCTCGAACAGCTCGTCGAGCGTGCCGAACCCGCCCGGGAAGACGACCACCGCCTTCGCGAGATAGGCGAACCAGAACTTGCGCATGAAGAAGTAGTGGAAGTGAAATCCGAGCTCGCGCGTGACGTAGGGATTGTCGAACTCCTTCACCGGGATCGAGATGGTCAGCCCCACGTTCATGCCGCGGGCCTCGGCCGCGCCCCGGTTGGCGGCTTCCATGATGCCCGGACCCCCGCCCGTGCACACCACGAAGCGCCGCTCATGCGGGTCGAGCTCCTTGGACCACTGCGTCAGGCGGAAGGCGAGCTCGCGCGCAGCTTCGTAGTAGCGCGACATCGTGAGCGCCATGCGCGCGCCCTCGAGATCGCCGCCGCCCTCGGCCTCGCGCAGCGCCTTTTCGGCCTGCTCGCGCGACTTCACCCGCGCCGAGCCCATGAACACGATGGTGTCGTCGACATGATGGCGCTCGAGCCGGCTTTTCGGCTCGAGATATTCCGACAGGATGCGCAGGGGGCGGGCGTCCTTGCTGTTCAGAAACCCTGGGTTACGATAGGCCTTGACGGGGCGGCGCTGGCGTTCGGTCATGGGGAGTCCTGCGGGGGCGCGTTTGGACAGGCGAAGTTTAACCTCTTGCCGGGCAGTCTTGAGTGACGACAACGGGTGACGAAGTATCTTCTTCCGCGATGCAGGTTGACATCCCCGACCCGGCCTACACCAGCTCCGAGCGGGCGCGCGCCAACTTCCGGCTGGCGGCCAGAATTGCGCTCGCCTTCGTCGCCGCGCTCTGGCTCATCCAGTTGCTGAACGGGGGGCTCGATCTGGAACTGCAGCGTTTCGGCGTCCGTCCGCGCGAGCTGGCCGGGCTGCCCGGCATTCTGCTCGCGCCGCTGCTGCACGGCGGCTTCGCCCACCTGGTCACCAACTCCCTGCCGTTGCTGGTGCTGGGGACGGGGATGCTGTACCTGTATCCGAACTCGTGCCTCAAGGTGCTTCCGGCGGTCTTCCTGGGACCCGGCATCGCGGTGTGGCTGTTCGCGAAATCATCATCCATCCATGCCGGTGCCAGCGGACTGGTCTACGGGCTGGTGAGCTATATCTTCGTGGCCGGCGTGATCCGGCGGGACCGGCGCGCGATCGCCGCCTCCCTGCTGGTTTCCTTTCTCTACGGCTCCCTCGTGTGGGGAGTATTCCCGGTCATCCCCGGGGTTTCCTGGGAAACCCACCTCGCGGCCGCGCTGATCGGCGGGGTGTTGGCGATCGCGCTCCGGCGCCTGGACGTGCCGCCGCGCAAACGCTACGACTGGGAAGACGAAGCGGAAGAAACGGGCGACAACGACGCTGGGTGACGGGAGACGGGAGGCTAAAGCCTCACCGCAAAGGACGCTAAGGATGCCAAGGGAACAGTAATTGAGAGCAAAAGCCGAAGCAGGGATGCCCGTTGACGAGCAAAGGATTACTTGCGGGCACCACCCATGGAGTTCGACACGATTGCGCGGGAAATCGTGGATTCGGCGATCCGCGTGCATACGCGGCTCGGGCGAGGGATGCTCGAGTCCGCCTATGAGGCCTGCATGGAGTATGAACTCGGCAAGCGCTCTCTCGCCGTAAAGAAGCAGGTTCCCATGCCGCAGCGGTACGACGAGCTCCTGCTCGACATCGGATACCGCCTGGACCTGGTCGTCGAGGATGCGGTAGTGATCGAACTAAAATCCGTCACGCAGTTGCTGCCGGTGCACGCCGCGCATTGAATGCTTCGCGTCCTTGGCGTCCTTCGCGGCAAGGCTCTTGATCTCTGATCATGCCCGCAGCTTGTACCACGGATGCGGATTTCCCGGCACCTTCACGCGCAGGGTGTAGACGGAGGTGCAGGCGCAGCAAAACAGCGTCCGCAGGTCCGCGCCGCCGAACGCGAAGTTCACCGCCTGTTCGGGAAACTGGAGGATCCCGATGCGTTGGCCCTCAGGCGTGAACACCCAGATTCCACCCGGCCCGGTGCAGAACACGCGGCCCTGGCTGTCCACCTTCAAGCCGTCGGGTATGCCGGGAGCCGTGCCCTCGTTCATGTCGGCGAAGATGCGCCGCCCCGCCATGTTGCCAGCCGCATCGAGCTCGAGCGCGTGGATGTATTTCGAAGAGCGCGTGTTCGCGACGTAGAGCGTGCGCTCGTCCGGCGAGAACGCGAGGCCGTTGGGATATTCGCAGAGCGCGAGCTGGCTGATCGCGCCGTCGGGCATCACGCGATACACGGCCGCGCCGTCCCAGGTGTTGTCAATGCCGGCGGGCGGCGGTATTTCCCGCTCGGTGTAGGGCACGCGCTTATCCGGGTCGGTGAAGTAGAGGCTGCCGTCCGAACGGCACACGACATCGTTCGGGCGATTGAAGCGCCCGCCCTTGTAGCGGTCGGCCAGGACCTCGGCCTTGCCGTCGTGGTCGATGCGCACGACGCGCCGGGCCGTGCCTTCGCACAGGATGAGACGCCCCTGGAGGTCGAAGGTCGTACCGTTTCCCCCGGCGGTTTCGCGGACGAGCTCCGGCGCCCGCCCGGGCGCCAAGCGGTGCAGCCTGTTGCGGCGGAGGTCGACGAAATGCCAGAAACCGTCGGGGTGCCAGAGCGGGCCTTCGGTGAAGACGAAGCCGGTGGCGAGGCGCTCGGCTTCGGTCGTGTCGAGGACATCGGGCAGGTAGTTTGCGGCGGGCATGCTTTGTCCTTTCTTGATAGTGACGGAGCGACGAAGTGACGAGGGATGAGGGACGAGTGACGGAAGTGTAAAGCTTCACCGCCAAGGCCGGTAGAGTAGAGGAGGAAGCAGTGTCACAATTGGCCTGGCACACCCAAGGCCGCGAAGGAACAGAAAAGCCTCACCGCGAAGGACGCGAAGGATTCAATCGTAAGATCAAGGTCGCGAAGACAACGCCAAGGGTGGCATACCGGGAACGCTGTTGGTCACATCAACTCAGCGCTCAGAGCCCGCAACGCGCAGGAGGCAAGAACTGCCCCGCTGCGGCAACTTTCCTCAAATCGAGCGTTTTGCCGGAAAAAAAGCCTCGAAGTGCCTGAGGAAGCCGCAAATCACGCATTGGCAATTCTGGATCAAGGCCTTGTCTCGTCCGACCCGGGGGGCGCACCCGGGGGGCGGCGGCGCACGTCACTTCGTTACCTTGGTGGAATACGATGTGCGGTGCCGATGTTTACCGCCAGGCACGACAAACCTGCGGAGCTGTGAAATGAGAAAGACGGGTTTCGGCGCTATCACATCCCTCGCGCTCCTCTCGCTGGGCTTCGCCGGCGGGCCAGAGGCGCAGCAATCCGCCATGACGTTCTTCGTCACCAGCGTCGGTTCCGGCAAGGGGGCCGATCTCGGCGGACTCGCGGGCGCGGACAGGCATTGCCAGTCGCTCTGGCCTTCGCGGACCAGCGCCTCGCCCTCCTTGAGGTCATGGGTCGTGATGAGCGCCGCGAGCCCCTTGCACGCCTCGGCGGTCATGTCCCCGGCGAGGGGGAGGCCTTGAGAATCAAGAAACGGAGATGAAATCCCCTGCCGGGGACCGTTTCCGACGTCTGTGTTTATCTTGTATCTGCGGTTCCAAACCGTTCTTGAGACCGCTTCCGGGGAGGTGGCAGCCCGCCGCGGGCTCGAACCGCGAACCTTCCGCTTCAGAGGCGGACGCTCTACCAATTGCGCTAGCGGGCAGCAGAACGATCGGACAGAATTCAGCCCTTTTCGACCGCTCCTGGGGGCGGGGAGTTCGCGGCAAGGTTGATGAACGAGAAGAACGCCCTGCGGGCTGCAGGCCCTGGCAGGCGCGCGGTATTCCGCTGCGCTTTCTCGATGATCCCGCGCGGGGTGCCCGCCGGGGCGAGGAACCCGCCCCAACCGGTCACCACCCCCGGGCAACCGCGCTTCGATCATCATCGGTGTGGCGGGAAACGCTTTCGCGCGTTCCTCGCCGCAGGTCGCGAGCAGGCGCAGCCTGCCGCTCTTGAGGCGCCCGGCCACGCCCACCGAGGTGGCGAACAGCATCGCGACCTGGCCGCTGATCGCCTCGGTGATCGCGGGCGTCTCGCCCTTGTCCGGAACGTGTACCTGCGCCGCGGCCGGCCCCGCGCCGAGAACGGCAACCGCTGCGAACACCACACACGAATGCACAACCGCTCAATTTCGTTCCGACATGCTCGCCTGCTACCCTGGTTGCTCGTTCCTCGTTTCTCGTTCCTCGTCCCTCATCCTTCATCCTTCTTCCTTCTTCCTTCGTCCGTTCCCGGCAATGGGTTGGGAACGGGCTCGCCGGCAAAATGCGCGCGCAGGTTCGCCATCAGCTTCGTGCGGCGCCCTTCGCGCACCTCCCGGGTGGACGATCCCATGTGCGGGAGGAGCACCACATTCTCCATAGCCGTCAGCTCCGCGGGCACCCGCGGCTCGTCCCAGAATACATCGAGCCCCGCGCCGGCGATCCGCCCCGTCCTCAACGCCGCGACCAGCGCCCGCTCCTCGACAATCGGGCCGCGCGCAACGTTGATGAGAAATCCCTCCGCTCCCAGCGCCTCCAGGATGCGCGCGTTGACGAGGCCGCGGGTGGCCGGTGTCGCCGCACAGGCAACCACGAGGCAGTCGGAAGCCCGCGCCATGCGTTCAAGATCCGCATCATAGGGATAGGCAACGTCCGGCTTTGGGCGCGGCCCGTGGTAGCGCACGGACATGCCGAAGGCCTCGGCCCGTTTCGCAATCTGTCTCCCGATCCTGCCAAGGCCGATGATGCCGCACGTCTTGCCGCCGAGCTCCCTGCCCATCGCCATCAGCCCGTGAAGCCACTTCCCGGCCCGCACGAAGCGGTCGCTCTCGCAGATCCGGCGCATCACCGCGACCATGAGCCCCATCGCCAGATCCGCCACGGAATCGGCTATGGAATCCGGCGTATTGGTGACGACCACCCGGCGCTCCTTGGCCGCGCCCAGGTCCACCGTGCCGTGAGGCGTGCCAAAGCAGGCGATGATCTCCAGGTTCGGCAAGGCTTCTATCTGCCGGCGGCTGAATCCGGCCGGTCCTGTCGTGACCACGCCGCGCACGCCCCGCGGCAACTCCTGGATGAATGCGTCCGGATCCCGCGCCGTCCACAGCTTGTGCACGGTGAACTCGCCTTCGAGGTCGGCCACCGCGGGGGCGTAGATCCGCGTGGTGAGCAGGATTTCGGGCTTCATCAGTAATGGGACTTGAAGCTGATCGCCTCGCGCCTCGCCAGTTCGTCGAGGTCGATGTAGGAGCGCTTGCTCTTCTTGTCCACCGTGAACTGCATTTTCCGGTTGGTTTCCGTCGTGGCGCGGATGTCCAGCAGCTCGAGCCCCTCCTTGACCTCCCATTCGTGGGCGCCCGCGATGCCGGGCGGCGCGTAGATGACGGACCCGGGACCCACCTCGTATTCCTTGCCATTGATGTCCCGCACGGTCGCGCGCCCGGAAATCACGTAATAGCAGGCCTCGATCGGGTGCCAGTGGAGCTGCTCGACGGTCCCGGGCACGTAGCTCGCCCGCCCCAGGCGGACCCTGTCGGTTGCCTGCACTTCCGGCCAGCCGACGAGGCGCGTGTAGGTCTGGCCCTCGGTTACGCCGCGCTGGCCCTTGAAGTCCTTCTCGTTGATCACCCTCAGCGTCGACTTCAGTTCCATGTCCCGTCTCCTGGCAGCCTGTCCAACTTCTGCGGCCGGTTTTGCCCGGGAGTTTGTCGCAGCTAAGCCCGACAAACTCCCGGGCGAAGTGGCATTAAACCGCGCCCGGGGCAAACTGGCAAAGCCGATTCCATCGGCGAAGGCTCGAAACGCGCGTCGGGTGCGCGCAGCGCCGGCGCCGCGGCGGGCTCCTGCGCGGATCTATCCGGAAAGAACGTCCTGCGCCTGCTCCTGGCGGAGCAGCTCGTAGATGAAATCTTCCAGCTCCGGCCCGAGGGCGTCGCGGGCGGAGACCATTCCAACGGGCCGGCCGTCCTCCACGACCGGCACGTGCCGAAAGCCGCCCTCGTGCATGATGTGCAGCGCCTCGGAGAACGGCTTGTCCGGGTGAATCGTCTGCGGGTTGGGAGTCATGACCTCGGCGAGCCGGGTGCTATGGGCATCACGGCCCTCCGCGAGCACGCGAAACAGCGCGTCGCGCTCGGTGAAGACACCGGCGAGCTTGTCTTGCTCCACCACCATGACCGCGCCGACCTGTTTTTGCCGCATCAGGCGGGCAGCGTCGCTGACGGTCGTCCCCCCGGCAGCGGTGACGACTTCCTGTTGCGCAATGATCTCCCGAATGGAACGGTGCGGCATGTCAAGCCTCCAGTCGAAGAACACGGCCAATGCGTCCGAACGGATAGGCTGCTCTCTGGCGATCCCGCCTCCGGCGGTCTTCCGGCACGCCCGGATTCGAATCGAGAGCGGGCGTCGCGGCTCGTGGAACATGCTACGCCCGCTCGCTCCCTCGGTCAAAAAAGCGGCCAGAGCCGAAACAATCTGGGAGATAATCCTCGCGAGGCGCGCGCCGCGGCCCGTTGCGGTGCGGCATGCCGTGGGGCATGAGCGGAGCGCGCGCGGCGCAACAACCGGGGGCTTGAACAAGACCGCGCATGAGCGGGCTTTTTTTCCGCAGGAGAAAAGACCATGAAGGCATTGCAATCTTGCTTCAACCGGGCCATGGCGGCGGTCATCGCCGCGGCGTGGGGATTCGCGGCGCCGCACGCGGCGGCGCAGGCCTATCCGTCGAAGAACGTCCAGATCATCGTCCCCTACTCCGCGGGGGGCTCGATCGACCTTTTCTCCCGCGCGGTCGGCAAGGCGCTCGGGGAAGCCTGGGGCAGGACCGTCGTCATCGACAATCGCCCCGGCGCGAGCGGCATGATCGGCACCGAGATCGCGGCCAAGGCCGAGCCCGACGGCCACACGCTGCTCGGCCACACCTCATCGTATCCCGCCACCGCCTCGGTGCGGGCGAAGCTGCCCTTCGATGCGGCCAAGGCCGTCGTCCCGGTCGCGATGATGGCCAAGGCCCCGATGCTGCTCGCGGTCCATCCTTCGGTACCGGCGAAATCCGTGAGGGAGCTCGTCGCGCTCGCGAAAAAGAATCCGGGGAAGTTGAACTACGGATCCTCGGGGGCGGGCGGCAACAATCACTTCTCCGGCGCGCTGTTCGCCTCCGCGGCGGGCGTCAAGATGGTCCATGTGCCCTACAGGGGCATCGCGCCGGCGGTCACGGCCCTCGCCTCGGGAGAGGTCGAGCTCATCATCGCGAGCGCGGCCGCGCTCATGCCGCAGGTGAAGGCGGGAAGGCTGCGCGCCCTCGGCGTCACCAGCCTGGAGCCCTCACCGCTCATTCCGGGGCTGCCGGCCATCGCGCAGTCCGGGGTGCCGGGGTATTCCTACGAGCTGTGGTGGGGGCTCTTCGCGCCGGCGGGCATCCCCGCCGACCGGCTGGGCTTCATCAATGCCGCGGTCAACAAGATCCTCGCCGGGGCCGAAATGAAGAAGTTCATCGCCAACGAAGGCGCCCAGCCGTGGCCGCTCACCGTGGGCGAGCTCGACGGGCTCCTCGGCAGGGAGATCGAACGCTACCGCAAAGCGGCGCAAGTGGCCGGCATACCGCCCCAGTGACGACCCGATGGACGCGAAGCCGCTGCGCCTGGGTTTCATGGGCTTCGGGGAGGCCGGGTATCACTTCGCGAAGGAGTTGTCGCAGGCCGGATTGACGGGCATCGTCGCCTACAGCCGTTCCGGGGCAAGAGCGGCCGCCGGCGACCCCGTTCGGCTGCGGGCGGCGGAGGCCGGTGTGGAGCTCGTCGCGACGCCGCGGGCGCTGTGCGAGCGCGCGCAGCTCATCATCGCCGTCACTCCGGGGCGGAGCGCGCTCTCCGCGCTGCGCTCGGCGCGCGCGCATCTCGCCCCGCAGCACATCTACGTGGACGCGAGCGCGGCATCGGTCGCCGCGATGAAGCAGGCGGAGAAGCTGCTCGAAGGCGGAGCGGGCTTCGTGGACGCCGCGATCATGGGGCCGGTCCCGATCGAGGGCATCCGGGTGCTGACGCTGGCGAGCGGCCCGTGCGCCGCGCGCTTCCGGGAGCTGCTGGCGCCTTACGGCATGAACATCCAGGTGATCGAGGGAGCCGCCGGCGCCGCGAGCGCGATGAAGCTCATCCGCAGCGTCTTCATGAAGGGTCTCGCCGCGCTGCTCATCGAGACCCTGGAAGCCGCCGAGCGCCAGGGCATCCGCGAGGCCGTGACATCGGACGTCGCGCGATGGCTGAACGACCGCCCGTTCGAGCAGGTCATCCAGCGCTTCGTCTGCGGCACGGCGGTGCACGCGGAGCGCCGCGTGCACGAGATGAAGGATGCGCTCGAGCTGCTGCGCTCGCTCAAGTCCTCGAGCCGCATGACGCGCGCCACCCGCGCGGTCATCGCCGCCATCGCGGAAATGGGCCTGCCCGCGCGCTTCGCCGGGCGCGAGCCGGATTCGGTCGTGCCCGTCCTGCAAGCCATCGTGAATTCCGGCGCGAAGCTGGATTGACGCGTCGCGCGGGCCTCCGGCACCGATCCGGTCAATCGCGTGCGCTGCGGGTCGCGCTCCCCCGCTCACGCCCCCAGCGCCTCCATTCTCACGCTCTTGCCGAATTTCCGTCGCAAATGGCGGCGCAGCTTGCGGATGTCGGTGTGCTCGGAGAGCGCTTCCTCGAGCGCCTTCCCGTCCTCGCGCACTCGATAGCCGAGCCTGGCGGTCTTCGTGTCGCGATAGATTTCTGCGGTTTTCATGCGCGACCTGACCGGCCGGCCCCCCAAAGGGGCCGCGCCTGCCCCCTTTCCATCGTCCGGCGCGCGTTCAGTGCGTCGGCCGCGCCGCGTCGAGCACTTCCCCGGCGAGATGGTACGAGTGGTGCGCGAGGTCGTCCACCGACAGGAAGCCCGCCATGGTGCGGTCGCGGTTCACCACCGCGAGCCGCCGGATGTGCTTCTCTTCCATCAGGCGGGCTGCGTCGGCGACGTCATCGTCGCTGAAGCAGGAGCTCACATCCCGAGACATGATCTCGCGCACGGCAGTCTTCACCGTATCCCGGCCCTCGGCGACGGCACGGCAGCAGATATCGCGGTCGGTGATCATCCCGAGCAGCTGGCCGTTTTCCCAGACGGGCAGCGAGCCGATGTTGAGGTCGCGCATCTTGCGCGCGGCATCCTGGATCGACAACGCGGGCCCCACGAACTCCACCTTGGACGTCATGATTTCCTTGACCAGCATGGTTACCTCCATTCGCCGCCTTCTTTCGGCGAAAGAAAATTACATTACAAATTGCGGCCCGCCGTGTTGACGTGGATCAACATCGCACGCGATTCCCGGCGGGCTCAACCGTTCACGCACTTCAATCCGCGCCCGCCCTGAGCTCGGACGCCGGCACCGCTCTCCCGAGGCGCTTCACCACCTTCACGCGCTGCACGGTGTCGCCGGCGAGGTGCGTCCAGATCATGCCGTCGCGAACGAGCTTGTCCACGCGCGCGTTCATCATGCAGCCTTCGGCGCCGTGGACTTCCATGTTGAGCCGCGTCACGCGCTGGATGACGTCGGAGGAGAAATTCATCACCAGCACGTTGTTCCCGGCATCGGGCAACGCCCGGTCCCTTTCCCAGGCGACGCGCATCACGTACGAGCGCAGCGCCTCGGTGAGCATGTGCATCTCGTTCAGCTTGAGCTGGATCAACTGGTGGTCGATCAAGGGCTTGCCGGCCCGTTGCTGCGCCCGCGCGAAGCTCATGGCCATGCCGACCGCGTCGTCGCACACCCCCAGCGCGTTCGCCGCGAGCTCGAGGTCGCCGAACTCCGACTTGTCGGTGGCGCGCGCCTTCAGGCCCCCGTTCACCTCGCCCACGACGTTCGCGTGCGGCACGCGCGCGTTCTCGAAAATGAGCTCCGCGTTCTGGTAGAAACGCCAACCCCTCTTGTTGAACACCTTGCCGACCCGGAAGCCGGGCGTGTCGCTCGGCACGAGAAAGAGCGTGCCGCCCTGCCGGATGCTGACGTCCGGGTTCGTCCTCGCGTCCACGAAGAAGAGCTTGGCCACGCTCCCGTTCGCGATGTAGAGCTTCGAGCCGTTCAGGATCCACTCGTCGCCCCTGCGCTCCGCTCGCAGCCGATAGCCGGCCTTCGGGTCGTCCTCGGGCGGCATGCGGTTGTCGGAACCGGCGTTCGCCTCGCTGCCGCCCTTGCCGAGCACGTAGGTGTCGTCGGCGAGGAAGGGCTTCAGGAAGCGCTCCTTCTGGTCCTGGGTGCAGGAAGCGGCGATCAAATGGCTCCACTTCCAGCACTGGCTGAAGGTCTTGGAAATCGCGCTGTCGCCCCGCGCAAGCTCCGCCATCACCAGCGCCTGCGTCACGAAGTCCGCCCCGTGCCCGCCCCACTCCTTGGGCACCGCGAGCGTCCGGAAGCCGAGCTTCGAGCCCTTCTTCACGATCTCCCAGTCGAAAGTCTCCTCGGGATCGGCGATCTGGTCGCGCTCGAGCGAGATCGGACGGATCTCCTCGTCGGCGAATTTGCGCGCCTCCATCTGCCAGCCGCGCTGCTCTTCGTTCAATGCGAAATCCATTTCTTTTCCCCAAAAATGTGACGAATAAAGGTGACGATTAAGGGTGACGTAACCCCCTCGCGCCAGCCGCATTTCGTCACCTGTATCTCGTCACCATTATCTCGTCACCCGTATCTCGTCACTGTGTCCGGCGGTCAGGCGGCGTCCGCCGCCGGCCGCTGGTAGCCGGCGACCGCCTCGGCAATGCGCAGTTTCATCGCGCCGTCGCTCGTCTCCGAATGCAGGAACACCAGCGCGTCGTGCACGTACTTCTGAAGCGGCATGTCCCGCATCACCCCCATCGCGCCGAAGCATTCCGCGGCGCCCAGGGTCACATCGTGGACCACCTCGGCGGTGAACACCCGGGCGATCGTGTGCAACGGCAGATCGGACACGCTGCGGTCGGCGACGGCATCGGGATGGTCGATGGCCCAGGCCGCCTTCCAGATCATGTTGCGCGCGGCCTCCAGCTTGATCGCGATGTTGGCGAGGATCCCGCCGATCGACTGGTGCTCGATGATGTTGCGCCCGCCCTGGCGGCGCAGCTTCGCGTAGTCGACCGCGGCCTCGTAGGCGGCGCGGCCGACGCCGAGGTTGATCGCCGCGAGCTGCGGCACGCCGCGCGCCCGCTGCGCGCCGTCCGCGAACGGGCTCTGTCCTTCTCTTCCGAGCAGGTTCGCCGCCGGCACCCGGCAATCCTTGAACGCGAGCCCGGCGCCGGCGCCGTGATGCCAGCGGATCACCGGCTCGCCGCGCGGACCCGGGGCGCCGACCGCCTTGATCGGCTCGCGCACCGTGAGGCCGGGCGCATCGCGCGGCACCAGCAGCGTGGTGAGGCCGCTCGCGCCGGTTTTCTTCGGGTCGGTCCTCACCTGAACCGCAAAGAGCCTCGCAATCGGCGCATTGGCGACAAAGGGCGTCGCGCCGTTCAGCACCCAGTCGCCGTTGCCCTGCCTCACCGCGGTCGGCTCAGCCCCGCTTTCGGTGGCGAGCGGACGGTGGTAGCTCCAGCCGAGACCCGCGTCGGGGTCACGCCCCGCAAAGGCGAGGTGATATTGGTCGTCCTTCACGAATGCCGGGATGAAGCGCGCGCGCTGCGCGGGCGTCATCAGCTCATCGAACAGGACGTGGCCGAGCAGCGAAGTCTCGCCGAGGACGGCCGCGATATCCACGTCGCCCGCGGCGAGCTCCTCCAGGACGATGCACGATGTCAGGCCGTCGGCGCCCGCGCCCCCCGCCGCTTCGGTGAGCGCCAGCGCGCGCAAGCCCATCTGCGAGGCCTTGTCGAGAAGCCCCGTGAGCAGCGGCTTCTCGAACGGCTCCAGGCGGTCCGGATGCAGGGCGGCGGGCTTGACCTCGGTCTCGACGAAATCCCGCACCGTGTCGCGGAACTCGAGCTGCTCTGGGGTGAGATGAAGATCGTACATGGTGGTCGGCGTCCCCGGTTGCGTTGAATGGTTGCCCGATCGCGGAGGATCAGGCGGCGATTTTCCGATGATCGGATTCCCGCGCCTCGATGCCCTTCACCAGGTTTCTCACGGCCCTCATGCGCTGCGCGGAATCGCCCCCGATGTGCGTCCAGATGAAGGCGTCCCGGACGAGCTTTTCGGCGTGTGCGTCCATCATCATGGCGCCCGCCGCGCCGCGGATTTCCATGTTGAGAGCCGCGACCCGCTGGATGGCGCGCGCCGCGAAATTCATCGCAAGAACGTTGTGCGCAGCCTTGTGCGCGGCCGCGGCGTCGGCTTCGGCCGCAACGCGCATCACGAACGAGCGCAGCGCCTCGGTCAGCGCGTGCATCTCGTCGAGCTTGAGCTGAATCATCTGGTGTCCGATCACGCTTCTGCCGGCGAGCCGCTCCTTCCTGCCATATTGCATCGCCGCCTCGACCGCGTCGTCGCAGACCCCGACCGCGTTGGCCGCGTATTCCAGGTCGCCGAACCTCGCGACCTTTCCGCCGCGCGTCCTGTTGCCGCCGTTCACCTCGCCCACCCGGTTGGCGTCCGGCACCCGGGCGTTCTCGAAGATCAGCTCCGCGTTCTGATAAAAGCGCCAGCCGCACTTGTTGTGCACGTTGCCCACCCGCAGCCCGGGCGTGTCGTTCGGCACCAGGAAGAGCGTCGTGCCGTCGGTGATCGAAACGTTCGGATTCGTCCGCGCGGTCACGAAGAAGAGCCTGCCCACGGTCGCGTTCGCGATGTAGCACTTCTCCCCGTTCAGGAGCCACTCGTCGCCGCGGCGTTCCGCCTTGAGCTTCCACCCGGCCTTCGGGTCATCGGGGGGCGGGAAACGGTTGTCGGAGCCGGCACTGGGCTCGGTGCCCGCGAGGCCGAGGAGAAAGGTGTCGTCCTCCACGAACGGTTTGAGGAAGCGCTCCTTCTGGTCCTGGGTGCAGGAAGCGGCGATCAAATGGCTCCACTTCCAGCACTGGCTGAAGGTCTTGGAAATCGCGCTGTCGCCCCGCGCAAGCTCCGCCATCACCAGC
>Ga0209172_10004704_pt1 | contig 17813 bp, 16 predicted proteins | sample LarsenN4metaG_FD_184113 | JGI IMG/M metagenome (GOLD analysis project Ga0209172, IMG submission 184113) | Hot spring sediment bacterial and archeal communities from British Columbia, Canada, to study Microbial Dark Matter (Phase II) - Larsen... ... | reverse complement strand
GGGTGCGGCCAAAACGCTTGTCCAAAAATACATCGAGATTTTCCGCTACGCGAAGCTCAACCTGCAGGCGATCGACACAGAATCGTTCGCGCTCATCCGCTCGTTGGTCGGCAAAGACAAGAGCGCAATTTTGATTCTCGACATGGGCTCCATGCGCACCAACATCACCATCGTCGAGAAAGGCATTCCGTTTTTGACGCGCTCCATCAACGTCGGCGGTCAGACGGTGACCAAGCGGCTCATGGAACAGATGAAGATTGATGCAGCATCGGCCGAGCAGATGAAAACTGACCTTGGAACCATGTCGGCGAGCGCCACCGTGGCCGGAGGCATGCCGACTGTGCTTGAGTCGGTCATGCACCCCATCATCAACGAGATCCGCTACAGCATGCAGCTCTATGCCAACATGGAGCTCACCGAGCTCAAGAAGATCGAAAAGATCATCGTGACCGGCGGGTCGTCGCATTTGCCGCGCATCACCGAGTACCTTGCCGAGACGCTTAACATCAACACCTATCGCGGCGATCCGTGGGCGCGTGTGGTGTATCCGGAGGATTTGCGTCCGGTGCTCGACGAGATCGGGCCGCGCATGAGCGTGTCCATTGGCTTGGCGATGCGTGAGCTCGAATAGCTATGCCTGTGCGCAAGCGGTCCGTGCTCATTGTGGACGAGGATGCCTACCTCGCCGGCATTTACGGCCGTCGGTTTGAAGCTGGTGGATGGCATGTGCGCGTGGCGGAATCAGCAGAGGAAGCACGCAAATTGCTATCAAGGCGCGTTCCGCAGGCCGTGATCATTGATGTGGAACACGTGGAAGACGGACTCGCACTTGTCTCGGAAATCCGCGGTGCGCCCAAGACCGCTGGTGTGGCGCTTGTGGCGCTCTCAACGCTCGGAAAACGCGATGTGATCGCGTCCGCACAGCGAGCTGGGGCCAATGCCTACTTGCTCAAAGGACACTTCGTTCCATCGGAAATTGTCGAAAAAATCGACCGCCTCGTTGCCGGCGCGGCCGCAACCTTGTAATCTATCAACGTATGCGACGCCAAAACGGATTTACCCTCATTGAGCTTCTTGTCGTGATTGCCGTGATCGCGCTTGTCGGCACGTTTGCCGCAGTGGCGGTCAATGCTGCGCGCTCCAAACAGCGCGATGCCACGCGCATCAGCAACGTGCGCCAGGTGCAGTCCGCACTTGAGGATTATTTTAACGAAACCAACATGTACCCGGTTGGCGAGGCGCTTCCGCTCGGAGACGCTTCCCAAAGCGGCTGTCTTTCCAACGAAGGGTTTGGGGCCGATTGCACGGGGCATGATTCGGTGTTCCTGCGCATCATCCCGGCGAGCATCCCCAACGGACTCAAGGGGCGCGTCGCTTGCGGGACGCCGCCGCGCAACGCCGCGTGTTACACGGCCACGCTCGAGCAATCCGCGTATAAAATTGAATTCGAACTCGAAAACGCTCTGCCGCAAGTCGGACTGATCAAAGGGGTCAATTGCGCCTCGCCGGAAGGCATGGAAGGCGGCGCGTGCGAATAATCGTTTGCTATGGCTCTCGTCGCAGCAGTCGTCTTTTTGCTCGGACTGTGCGTCGGGAGCTTTTTGAATGTCGTCGTTTTTCGCACCCATGAGGGGCGTTCGATCGTTCGCGGCCGCTCGCGATGCACGCAGTGCGAGGTGGCGCTCGGACCGCTCGATCTCGTACCGGTCGTGAGCTATGTCCTCCTCAAAGGGCGATGCCGCCGTTGTGCGGCGGTGATTTCCTGGCAGTATCCGGTCGTCGAGTTTGCCGTCGGCGCGCTGTGGGTTGCGACCTATCTGCGCTATGCGCTGATGTGGAACGTGCCGGCAAACCTGATCGGCGAGATGTGGACGCTGTCTTTGGCGCGCGATCTCTTTGTCGTGAGCATGCTCACGGTGATCTTTTTGTACGACCTCCGCTACACGTACATTTTGGATCGCTTCACCATTCCGTCCATCATCATCGTGCTTCTGTTGAATCTCTGGATCGGGCCCGCACCGGAGTGGTCGCTGCTGGCAGGCGGGGCCACGCTCGGGTTGTTTTTTGCGGTGCAATACCTCGTGAGCAAGGGGACGTGGATTGGCGGCGGCGACATCCGCATGGGGGTATTGATGGGGTTTTTGCTGGGCTTGCGTGATGGGCTGGTTGCGTTGTTTTTTGCCTACATGTTTGGCGCCATCGTCGGGATCTATCTGATTGCCCGCCGCAAAGTATCCTGGCGCGCGCAAGTGCCGTTCGGCACGTTTCTTGCCGTTGCCACGCTCTTTACGATGTTTTTTGGCGAGCCGATTGTGCAATGGTATCTCGGGTTGTTGATGTAGCCGCTAGGCGGAGACAACGCGCGTGAGCCAGCGGCCTTGGAATACGTGGATGTATTTTGTCGCCTCGAGTTCCTCGACGAGTTGAGCGAGCTCCGTGCCAACGTCACGTGTGGTGTACCACAGCGATTGGTGGATCATGCGAAACCGAGCGTCTTTGAGAATCAGACGAAAGGCGTCGCGCAGGGCACGGACAGATTCAGGAAGATCAAAACTGACGTACACATATTCGCCTTTCGGAAGAAGGGCGGTTTTTTCGATCACGGTTTGCCGCAGAGCCTGCTGGACGCCTTTTTGCGTGAGGCGGATGTAGAGCGTCTCGCCGTCGCGGCGGGTTTCAACGAACGCCTGTCGGGCAAGGGCCGCGAGGGCACGACGTCGCGGTGTATCGCGGCGGGCGGTATCCGGAATCGGTTTCCAGCGCTCGGGCACGGCGTCGAACGTAGAAATGAGATCTGAAAATAGCTTTTGAGCAGGGGAAGATTTTCCGAGTCCACGAGGCATAGTACATCTATTGTACAGCCGTGAAGTAAATAGAACAAATTGACAATCCCTTAGCACTTGATAGTCTGCGGCCGAGGTGAAAGATGTCGCTGTTCCTTCTCGTGATGTTCGCGCGTGGCCCCGCGGCGCAGGCGTACGATCCGTTGAACCCGCTCGATCCGCTGAACCTCCCACCAAGGTGCGAGTTCACCAACGGGCGCTACCCGTGCGTTCGCGACGGAAAGGTCATCCGATCGCGCTTCGAAGACCCTATGTTCAAGCGGTTCTTCAACGATGGTCCTCCGTCGCTCTTCGACTGCCCGGACGGATACACGTGGGGACTGATCATGGAGCCGACAAAAAAGTTCGGTGAGCCACATGGCATGCGGTACGGGTGCCGCGATGCTATGGGGAAGCCGGCCCCGAGTCCCGGCGAAGTACGTGTGGTCGATCCACCTCGCGTGGACGATGATCCTCCTCAGGCCGTACCAGACGTCCTCTCCGCCCCGCAACCGCGAGCGGACGTCGTCGAGATCACGCCCGGAGCACTGTCGCCACAGGCCCCGCAGGACGACGCGGAAGCCGGGACGGTCCCGAGCGTGGTGACGCTCGTTATCGGCGCGATCATGCTGCTGGCGACCGGCTACGTGCTCGGTGCTCGCCGGCGCCGCGCCCCCTGACTTCCGCCCTGCGGAGGTCGCTTTTGTTTCGGGGCAAACATTGCTAAAATACGGCACAGTTATGACCAAATCCGAGGCACAGGCGCGCATTGCAAAACTGCGCGAAACCATCAATAAACACCGTTACGCATACCACGTGCTCGACCGCTCCACGATGTCGGAGTCGGCGTTGGATTCACTCAAACACGAACTCTACAAGCTCGAGCAAGAATTTCCGGAACTCGTTACGTCGGACTCTCCGACCCAGCGCGTGGGCGGAAAGCCGCTCGCAAAGTTTGCCAAGGTGCGGCACGTCGCGCCCATGCTCTCCATGGAGGACGTATTTTCGCCCGAGGAGTTTGCGGCGTGGGTTCGACGGCTGCAGAAGTTGAGCGGCGTTGGAGAGATCGCGTTTTTTTGCATGCCGAAAATAGACGGGCTAGCGATTTCGATCGTGTATGAAGATGGATTCTTGAAGTCCGCGGCTACGCGCGGGGATGGTCGGGTAGGGGAAGATGTAACGCAGAACGTTCGAACTATTGAGACGGTCCCAACGGAATTGAGGGGGAAGTGGAAGCGTCCGGGTGTGATCGAGGTGCGAGGTGAAGTGTATTTTCCGGTGAAGGAGTTTGAGAAGATGAACACCGCACTCAAACAGCGAGGCGAGGAAACATTTGCAAACCCGCGCAACGCGGCGGCCGGAGCCGTTCGACAACTTGATCCCAACATCACGTTTTCGCGTCCGCTCGCATTTGCGGCGTGGGATCTTGTCTCGGATGTCGGCCAGCAATCACAGCATGACGAATGGATACTGCTCGAAGAAATGGGATTCACTGCTGCGCCGTATTCAGCACTTAAACTCAACGAGGATAGCGTACAAGCATTTTGGAATCGCATTCTCGCCGAGCGCGACGCATTGGATTTTTGGATCGACGGAATCGTCGTCCGTGTGAACGACAATCGACTCTACGAATCGCTTGGGGTGGTCGGGAAGACGCCGCGTGGACTGGTTGCGTGGAAGTTTCCAGCGGAGGAAGTGACCACGATCGTGAAGCAGATCGAATGGTTCGTTGGACGCACTGGGGCGCTCACGCCGGTTGCGGTGGTGGAGCCAACCTGGGTTGGTGGCACGACAGTCCAGCATGCCTCGTTGCATAATCTCGACGAAATTCACCGGCTCGACGTGCGCGAGGGCGATACGGTGATTTTGTATAAAGCGGGGGACATCATTCCAAAGGTCAAAGAAGTGGTGAAAGACTTGCGCCCGAAAGGAGCCACAGAAATCCGCGCGCCGCGGCTGTGCCCGGTCTGCGGGTCCACGATTGAGAAGCGCGAAGGGGAAGTAGCTTTGTACTGCACGAACAAACGCTGTGCGGCGCAAAATCAGGAAGCCGCTCTGCTCGCGGCGCGGGCATTTGAGATCGACGGTATTGGTCCGCAGACGATTGCGGCGCTCATGGAGGCGAATCTGCTCGGCTCGCCGCCGGACTTATTTACGCTGACCCCCGACGACCTTCTCGGCATCGAAGGATTCGCAGATGTGTCGTCCAGAAAATTGATTGATCAGATTCAGGCACGCAAGCGTATCTCTCTGGAGCGGTTTCTTGTGGCACTCGGCATCCGCAATGTGGGCATCGAGACAGCCGTTGATTTGGCTCAGCACTTTGGGACGCTCAAAAAGGTGATGGATGCCGGTCGGGAGGACTTTATGCAGGTGCCCAACATCGGCGCGATCGTGGCGGATAGCCTTGTGGAATATTTCGCCCAACCGCATCATCGCGACATGATCGCTGCGTATCTTGAGAACGGCGTTGTTGTTGAGCAATCCACAAAACCGCAAACGGGCGGAAAGCTGGCAGGGAAGACGTTTGTGCTCACCGGAACGCTCGAAACGCTGTCGCGTGAGGAAGCAAAAGCCCGCATTCGCGCCCAGGGGGGCGATACGGCGGAATCCGTGAGCAAAAAAACGGCGTACGTGGTGGTTGGGGCAGAGCCGGGATCAAAATATGAGAAAGCGCAAAAGCTCGGTGTCCCTGTCTTGTCCGAGAAGGAGTTCTTGGCTATGCTTGGCACGTCATAACCTATGTTGAATAAAGAAGACATTTTGCACATCGCCAAGCTCGCACGGCTTTCGGTGTCCGAGGAAGAAGTGGAGACGTATCGGGCCCAGCTCGGCTCCGTATTGGAGTACATTGATACGCTTCAGGCGGTAAACACGGATGGTGTGGACGAATTAGCGCGCGCCACGACCGGCATAAACGTGTTTCGCGAAGATCAGGTGGAGGTTGTGGGCGAGGATACGCGATCACGAATCATCGAGGCGTTTCCGCGCAAGCAAGGCGATTTGCTAGAGGTGCAGGCGGTGTTTGAAGATCGAACGGAGTAATTCCACTCCTTGTACGTCGCGACATTCGGCACCCGCGCCGTCTTCGCGACGCAGTTGGTCGCTACGTCGACGGAAATGTCATGCCGACAGTGACGAGAAAATCTATGGATGTAACAACAACAATCACAGCCGCGAACAAGGCGATGCGTGAGAAGCATATCTCGAGTGAAGAGCTTGTTGCTGCGTGCTTGAAAACGATTGAAGGGCGCAATGGGGAACTCAATGCGCTGCTTGGCGTTTCGGAATCGGCACTTGCAGAGGCTCGCGAGGTGGATGCGCGGCGTGCAGCGGGGGAGAGCCTCGGGCCGCTCGCGGGTATTCCGGTGGTGCTCAAGGACAACATGCTCGTGAAAGGATGGACGGCCACGGCTGGATCGAAGATTTTGGAAACCTACCGCGCGTCATACGACTCCACGGTTGCCACACGGCTCAAGCAAGCCGGAGCCGTCTTGATTGGCCGGGCAAACATGGATGAATTTGCCATGGGATCATCCAACGAAAGTTCGCATTTTGGCGCGGTCAAAAATCCTTGGGACGTTACTCGTGTGCCGGGCGGGTCCTCAGGCGGCTCCGCCGTGGCGGTGGCCGGAGGATTTGCACTTGCCGCGCTCGGGTCTGATACGGGTGGTTCTATTCGTCAGCCAGCATCGCTCACGGGCGTGGTTGGCCTCAAACCAACGTACGGACGCGTGTCGCGCTATGGACTGATGTCGCTGGCGAGTTCGCTCGATCAAATTGGACCGTTTGCTCGCACGGTTGAAGATGCGGCCTTGGTGATGCAAGCAATCGAGGGGGCAGATCCAAAAGACGCGACGAGCGCGTCTGATCTTGAGACGTTTGCGCCGGAAATCGCGTCGCGCGATATCAAGGGGTTGAAGGTGGGTGTGCCAAAGGAATATTTTGTGGAAGGCATGGATCCGGAGGTAAAAGCGCGCGTCATGGACGCAGTCAAGGCGTTCGAGAGCGCCGGTGCAGAGATTGTGGAGATCAGCCTTCCGCACAGCGAATATGCGCTTGCGGCGTATTACATCATCCAGCCAGCCGAAGCGAGCTCAAACCTCGGCCGCTACGATGGCATGCGCTACGGATTCTCCAAGACTGGCCGCTCGCTCGCCGACACCTACGAGCGCACGCGCGGCGACGGTTTCGGCGCGGAGGTCAAGCGTCGCATCATGCTTGGTGCGTACACGCTCTCGGCCGGCTATCGCGATGCGTACTATCGCAAGGCGCTCAAAGTGCGCGCGCTTATTCGCCGCGACTTTGAGGAAGCGTTTAAACGTGTGGACGTAATCGCTGCGCCCACATCGCCAACCGTTGCTTGGAAGATCGGGGAGAAATTCAATGATCCGCTGGCGATGTATCTGGCGGATATCTACACCGTTTCGATGAACCTCTCTGGGAATCCAGCCATGTCCATTCCGTGCGGATTCGCTCATGGGTTGCCGGTTGGGCTGCAACTCATCGGTAAATGGTTTGATGAGCCGACGTTGTACCGCACAGGCATGGCGTATCAAGCCATGACGGACTGGCACACAAAAACGGCGTAATCATTCATTCAGGACATGACGCAACATTGTCGTCTTCGCGACGCAGTTGGTCGCTTCGTCGACAACGTCGCATCATGTCCAACGGGATTTCACGCATGATTCCGTACTTCCAATTCACCACGATCTGGCTCGGGCCGGTTCCGATTTACGTCTGGGGCCTGTTTGTGGCGTCCGGCATTCTTGCGGGGGCCGCGCTCGGGGCTTGGTTTGCAAAACAGCGCGGGCTCAAACCTGACGTGATTTGGGATTTGGCGGTTTGGATTACGATCGGGTCATTCATCGCCGGGCGATTGTTTCAAGTCGTGTTTTACGAGCCTGAGTTCTACTTTGTAAATCCTGGCGAGATCATCAAGATTTGGCACGGAGGCATGTCGATCATTGGCGGATTCATTGGGGCCGTGATTGCGGGTGTTTGGTACCTCTGGCGCAAAAAACTCGATGTCGTTGCGTATTGCGATACGGCGATTTTTGGGCTGCCGCTTGGCATGGGGATTGGACGTATCGGCTGTTTTCTCATCCACGATCACCCGGGGACGCTCACGGATTTTGTGCTTGGTGTGCGCTATCCCGACGGCGTCCGGCATGACCTCGGGCTGTATGAATCGCTGGTCGGATTCGCGCTTGCAGTGGTTTTTTACGTACTCTGGCGCAAAAAAGCGCCGCAGGGCACATACATTGCCGTATTTTTGATCGGATACGGTGCGTCGAGATTTTTTCTTGATTTTTTACGCGCCACAGATGGTGCGATTGTGGACACGCGATACTTCGGTCTGACTCCCGCACAATACGTGGCGCTTGCGATGGTTGGATTTGGTTTGTGGTCAACTCGGCATTTGCTCTATCGTTCGCCAAAATAACGTGGTAAAATTTCTCCGAGTTATGCATCGGAGATCCGTGGGTAAAATATTCCTGTTCGCCTTTGTGGTTGCACAGGCTTTGTTTTACCTGTCGGCGCTTCCGGCACGCGCAGCCGTGATTGTGTGGGATGGTGGCGGTGCGACGAATGCTTGGAGCGAAGGTGCCAACTGGACCGGAGATGTGGCGCCTGGTGCTGCCGACATTGCAACCTTCGACGGAACATCAACCAAAAACGCCACGATCGACGCGGGCTTTGCTGGCTCGGTTGCAGGCATCGACATCAACACAGGTTACACCGGCATCATCACGCAAGCGCGCACGATCACGGTTGGAACAAGCAACTACGATCAAGCGGCCGGCACGTTTACTGGCAGTGCGGATACGATGACGGTCAACGGAACGTTCACGCTCTCAAGCGGTACGTTCACTGCGCCCAGCGGCACGCTTCAGCTCGCGAGCAATTTTACGCACACCGCGGGTGGAACGTTTGCCCATAATTCGGGAACGGTCGTTTTTGCCGCGTCCGGCACGCGCACGCTCAACGTCGCGACCACGGAAACGTTCAACAATCTCGAAATCAATGCAACGTCCGCGACCAACAATCTGACGATTTCTTCGGGTGATACAGCGGTGGTTATCGGGACGTTTACGATGACCAACGGTGAGCTGCGCGGAACCGGCACGATCGAGGCGCAAGGCGCGGTCTCGCACGGCGCGGGTTTTGACGGCGGCGTTGGTTTTTTTACAGTCACTTCCGCAACAGCGGTCACGGCGACTTCCGGTGGTGTGATGCCGGGCATGCGGCTCAACCATGCGGGGGCAAGTTACACGGGCCTTGGCGCAGGGACCACAACGTTCGAGGGTCCTGTACCCTGACGCTCGGTACCTTCAACGCTGGAGTCGCTACGACGGATTTTCAAGGAAACGTCACGATCGATCCGGCCGCTACGTTCAATCACAACAGCGGAACGGTGTCGTTTACGGGTTCATCGAGCGGAACGCTCAATGCGGATTCTGCGGGATCTGGCTCTGTGACCTTCAACAACGTCACGGTCAATAAAGGCGCGGCAACAGCGGCGCTGACCATTGTGGTAACGGATACACTGATTGTCGCGGGAACCACGACGCTCACGAATGGTGAAATCGATACTGGGACGGGTACGGGCTCAGCCGGGAAACTGCGCGTCGATGGAACGGTTTCCATTGCCGCGGGGTTCGATGGTGGAACAGGTGTGCTCGAACTCAATGTTGCAACCGGTCTGACGCCGGCGGCAGGCGCTGTATTGCCTGGCGTGACATTTACGAATGCGGGTTCCAGCTTTACCGGTCCCGGATCGGGTACGGTGACGTTTGAAGGTCCGGTGGATTTGGTCGCTTCGACGTTCAATGCGGGGGCAGGAACGATCGCGTTCGAGGACGATCTTCTTCAACCGTCAGGGTCAACGTTCAACCACAATAGCGGAACCGTCATCTTTCAATTCGGATCCGCAAAGACCGTCAACGTCAACGGTTCATTGACACTCAACAACTTGACCATTGCGACGAGCGCGATTGTCAATGTCGATGCCACCGACGAACTGGTCGTCATCGGACTGCTTACGCTCACGGACGGGACGCTTAATGATGGTGTCATCGAACAGCAGGGGACATTCAGTTTGGGAAGCACGTTTGATGGTGGGGACGGTCAGGTTGAGTTTAATACCTTGCAGAATATTGTGATGGCCAACGGGAGCAAACTCCCTGGTGTGGAGTTGCTCGTGTCTGGCTCCAGCATTACCGGAGCAGGTGCCTCAACGACAAACAGCTTCGGTGCGGATATTATTCTCACGACCGGAACCACGTTCAACGCAGGAGCAGGAACCGTCACCATCGACCAAGGAGGCATCGACACGTCCGCGGGCGGCACGTTCAATCACGACAGTGGAACGATCTTTCTCGCCGATGGGAGCAGTACCATTCCGGGCGTTCATACGTTCCGCGGAAATCTTACGTTCAATAATCTTACGAATTCGTTTGCCGTGGACACCGAGGTGATCTTTGACGATTCCTATACCTTCACCATTGTTGGTGATTTGCGTTTTGACGTAGACGGCGGAGAAGGGGATCCGAACGACCGTGCGTACATCACGATCGAATCGGACAATCCGGGATCAGCGGCGACGATCGACGTGCAGGATGCGAACCCGTTCGTCTTCGGCGCGATCGTGCAAGATATCAACAATATCGGCACTACGGTGTATTGCGTGGTGCAGTGTACGGATAACGGCAACAACACGGGCTGGTACTTCGGCCAGCCTGCCGTTCTTGTGTCCGACATTTCCGGCAACACAACGGAAGCGGGCGGAACAGCAACGTTTACTGTCGAATTGCGCAACGAGCCGCTCGACGATGTGACAGTTGCCGTCGTCAGTTCGGATACCACCGAAGGAACCGTTTCGTCGCCGTCGCTGACATTTACGTCTGCCAACTGGGACACGCCTCAGATCGTGACCGTCACGGGCGCAAACGATGCCGATAATGACGGGGGCATTGAGTTTACGATCGATCTTGGCCCTGCGGCCTCGGTTGGCGACTCGGGATACGATGCTCTGACGGTTCCGAGCGTGACGGTTATCAACGAGGATAACGACGCGGCTGGCGGTGGAGATGGGATGGATTTTGAGGATCCGGCGAATTTCACTTACGAAAATATTGCCGAACAGGCCGGGATTACCTGGTTCGAACATGATTTCTACGCAACGGGTTTCCTGATGACCGATGAGTTTGGTGTCGAAGTCGATCTTTCGGGCACGGGTGTCAAAGCAGGGTGCCGCATTGATGTGGGTGGAACGGAATGGATCATTAGCACAGTGAACCCCGACCAGGTCGGTTATATCGGGTACATCATGCTCACCGACGATCCGTCCTCGCGTGTTGAAGATCTGGACGTGACACTGGTTTCCGGACCGGTAACGTACATCGAGTGCGCGCGCGCCGGCGCGGGCGGTCTGGAGTTTCAGACCGATGATCTCGTGGGTGTGCGTGGTAGTACGGACCCAGCGTTAGAATCAACCTCATACACCATGGTGTATGATTCCGCGGCGGATACGATCTGGTTTGACGCTCCGCCGACGCGCGTGGATCTCACGGACTTAACGTTCGACGTGTTCACGCGTCAGTCCGGTTTTGAGCCGAAGATGGCGCTCGATCCGTCCCGTGGCGAAATTTGGTACCCAAACCACACGTCGGACACGATTACGAAATTTGATACGACGACCGGCACCGCGACGCATTATGCGACCGCCGATAATTGCGAATCCGCCGAGTATGACCCGGTGAACGACAAGATGTGGGTGTTGTGTTCGATGACGTCCGGCGTTGCAGACGCTCTTCTGAGAATGAATCCCGCAGACGGGACTATCCTTTCAACGATTCCGATCGAATCGGATGGTTCTACTGGATCTTTTACGACGAACGGCCTTGTTTACGACGATTTCAATGATCGTATCTGGGCCATTACGGACGGCGGCCAGACGATCGTTGCGGTGGATGCGGATACGGGCGCGTATTCGTTCGGAACCCTCGCCGCGAGCACATTCGACACGTATCATGTCGAATCCTCATTCGGGAACGTCCGGACGCCGCATTACGTTGAGGAGACCAACACGGTTTGGGTGCTCAACGCGCAATGCGACGGATTCGGAGATATTGTGACGGTGCTCGATGCGGCAACAGGCTCGCCGGTCGGATTTATTGATGTTCCCAGTTGTCCAATCAGCTCCGCGATTGATCCACTTACGGATACGATCTGGTACTCAAGCGATTTGGAAGGGACCCTCACCGAGGTTCGCATGGCTGACAACACAGTGGTTGAAATGCACCGAGGAATATACTTCAGCACGGCGTCGTATCCAGTCGCCGTTGACGGCGAGGGTGATATTTGGACCATCGATTGCTGCGACCCGGGCATGTATGAGTTTGTGCGCAATGGCGTGCCGTACAACGCGTATTACACAACCGTCAGCAACGACAACGCGCAGATCGATACGAGTGCGTGGACGGGAATCGATACGACGACGATCAACGAAACGCTCGACGGACAATCCATTTTTTACACCGTGTCGTTTGACGATCGCCATACGTTCAAAGTATGGGGATCTGATCGGCCGATTGCCTCGGATGAGGCGGCCATACACGGCGGCGTAGATGGCGATTGGTATTACCGCGACAACGCCAGCACTTGGACGCCGGCGCCTTCCAACACTCAAGAAGAGGCAATTTCGCTTGCGGTAGCCGCAGGAGCCAACAACCAGATGGATAGCACGGATCTCGCTGCGCTCACCTCAACGGATTGGGAAACGCTTGGCTTTGACCCCGGCGTCACCACAACGATGGACATCTCTGCCACCATGTACACCACCGACCCGCACGATGCGCCGTCCGTGCAGTCGATCGCGTTTACAACCGGCGCGGCACCCGCCTCCGGCGGGGGCGGCAGTTCCGGGAGTTTTGTGAGCAACGGTTCGATCTCGATCGATGCGGGATCGGCATGCACGCCGGACACGGCCGTCACCCTCTCGCTCGGGGCAACCGGGGCGGATGACATGCTGGTGAGCAATCAGTCGGATCTCGCAGATGCATCGTGGGAGTCGTTTGCCACGAGTAAAGCGTGGACGCTCAATGGTACGGACGGGACGCAAACCGTGTATGTAAAATTCCGAAGCGTCGACCATAACGTGACAACGGTCTATACGGACAGCATTGTGCTCGATCAGGCCGGTGACTGTACGGACGTGGTTGAAGAACCAGAACCGGTCGTGGAAGAGCCTGTGGAAGATACTCCGGACACGGACGTATCACCGGCTCCTGCTGTGTATTCCTCGGACGACTTCGTGCGCGGCGAAGGGGATGACACTGTGTACTACGTCAGTGCAGACGGCTCCCTGCGGCCGTTCTCCGATATCGCGACGTACCTCACCTACGCTGGCGTGTGCGGGACGTTTACCACGGTTACGCCAGAGACGATCGTGGCCGCATCGGTTGGCTCACCGATGTTGCCAAATCCGGGCACAACGCTCGTAAAGTTTGCGGATAGCTCGAAGGTGTATGCGGTTGAATCAGCCGCCAATCCGGAGCTCGTCGTGCTGCGCTGGATCGTGTCCGAGGAGGTTGCGCGGACGGTCTATGGTGCGGACTGGGATGAGTACGTGCTCGGCATCAACCCCGCGCCCGGAACGTATCTGTTTGGGGCGGACATCACAGGCGCCGAAGCGGGAATCGATCCTACGCGTCTGATGAGTCGGGCTGCACTCACAGGTGCGGCGTCGTACAACGTATACATCATCAATCCGGATGGCACGCGCCGCGACTCATATTCCATCTGGACGCGCGTGGTCACGCGCAGCGATGGCCGCATTGTCTTCAACTTTGAAGATAAAGGAAGCGACTTTGACTACAACGACGTGGTCGTGGATGTGGATCCGTCATCGTGCACCACGTTTACGTTCCGCGTGTATCCGCTGGAGGCCGCTTGGCACCATCAGATCGGTCTGCAGGTGTCGTACGAAGGGGAGCTCAAGGGCGATCTGCTGCTGTGGGACGATTCGCACGAAGCAGTCAATCAGGAAAAAACCGTGGATATCACGTATGCCCCGGCGTTTGAGGCATCTATTGAAACGCGCTATCTCGCATCCGTAAGCGCTGCGTCTGCCGCGCTCTTCCAGCCAATCCGGGCGGCCATGGATGGCATGGGGATCGTTTTCTAGCAAAACTGTCGGCAGAAAATTGACAAAGTTCTATCGAAAAGATACGCTCAACCTAGCGTATTTTTTCGTTTCTAATATCAATGAGACGGATTAAATTGTCTGATATGGCCAAGTCCATTACCTTGTCGAGTGAGGTACTTGAGCTCTTGGGGCTGACCCAAAAGGATCTGGATGTGTACCAGGCGCTTCTGCGGCTTGGCACGGCTCCTCTGCGGCGCATCGCCGAAGAGGCCGGCATCAACCGCACCACCGCCTACGACGCTCTCAAGCGCCTCCTCGATGCCGGGGTCGTCTCCTGGGTCGATGCTAAGACGCACCGGTACTTCATCGGTGAAGATCCGCACAAGCTCCGTGGTCTGGCCACGCGCCGCGAAGTCGCGATGCGAGAGGCCAGCCAGCACCTCGATGGCGTTATCCCGGCCTTGTCCGCGATCAGCGGCACCGCCGGCCATCGACCTACGGTTCGCTATTTCGAGGGCGAAGACGGGGTACGCGCCATTCTCGAGGACGTGCTGGCGACCACGGAGCGTGCGGAGTCAAAAAATTACCGCGTCTATTCGACCGCCGCCATCCGTCAACGCAAAACCGCCGCTTGGCCTTCCTTCGACCGGGAGCGCATCAAGCGCGGGGTGCGCGTCAAAGCGATGGCAATCGGCGAAGGCGGCACTACGTCCGGACTCGATGAGCGCAAGTGGCTCTCCCGCAAGGAGAGCACGCCGAGCTACATCGCCATTTATCCGGGCAAGACCGCCTACGTCTCGGTGGATGCGCGTGATCAGCTCTTCGGGGTCATTATCGAAGACGCGGCGATCGCGCAGACGCAACAGCTCATTTTCGACGCTCTCTGGAAAACGCTTCCGTGATTCGCGGAAGACTCCGCGGCCCCAAGCGGACCGCGCAGCCTTTCGCGAATCCTGGAGGAGTGAGTGGATACCTTGGTCGTACTGTTTTCCGGACCGCACCTCAAGGACGGTGCGTACCCAGAGCCGGGGGAGCGTGGCAACATGGTCGACGAGCGGCGGATCCGAAAGGCCATCCGCGCCGCGCTCGACCATGCCGACGCAGGCATTGCCGTATTCGGTGACGGCAACGGCGGGAGCGATGTGGCCGCGTTCATGGGCCTGGCTCGTGAGAGCGGCGTTGCGCGCGTGTGGGGATTCTACGATCCCACCATCGCCAACCCCAGCACGTTCACGGACGCGAGCCGTGCCGTGAGCGAACTTGCCGGTCATCCGGAGTTCTCGCACGTGGTCAATGTGCTGCTCGTCACCGACGACTGGCACATGGCCCGGGCGTTCGCCTGGATGCATCGCCTGCTCGGACAGCGCGGCATCCAGGACCGGTTCGTCCTGCACCAGGTGCCCGTCACCGACGGCCCGCGCCCGACGCAGATCATGCTCGAGGGCGAGGCCAAGGGCCTGCGCGACTGCGAGCTCGGACTTCCGAGCGTCTCCTACTACCCGCCGCTGGGCAAGCCCGCGGTGGAAGAGGACGTGCAGGAGCGCACCATCAACTAGCGGGCTCTCGTCCTAGACGAGGCCCGTTGTTTCATTTAGGATCACCGCGGAGGTGAGTCATGAAGGTATTGGTGGTTGAGGGACCAAGGGGCTCGGGTACGAGATCGCCCGTCTGGCGATCGAGCAGGGCCACGCGGTCACGGTGAGCGCGCGCACCGTCTCGCAGGGGCCGGAGTTTCTCGCGGGCGCGTCGCGCGTTCGCTACGACGTGGCGAAGGCCGGGCTCAACCCGGACGTGTCCGAGGACGGGCTGGTCCTGTTCGGCGCGGAGGCGGACGTCATCTACTGGGTGGCGGGGCAGGGGCTCATCAAGCCGTTCGTTGAGTGTTCGAGCGCGGAGATCGACGCGATCATCCGCACGCACGTCACCGGGCCGATGACCGCCCTGCAGGCGATCCTGCGCGAGCGCATCGCGCACGGGCAGCAGAGCGTGCAGCTCGTGATGGTCTCGTCGAGTTCCGCCTGGAAGGTTCGCGAGCGCGAGGCGGCGTATGCGACGGCGCAGGCCGGCAAGGCGCACCTCGCGCGCAACCTCGCGGTCGAGATGGCGCGCGACCTGCCCGGTTCGAAGGTCCTGCTCGTGTGTCCCGGCGGCATGAAGACCGGCTTCTTCGAGGGAACGGACGTCGATACGTCGGCGTTCATGGACCCCTCGCAGGTGGCCGGCGTCATCTGCGACGCCGTGCACGAGCAGACGGCGCCGTACCAGGAGCTTCACGTCGTCCGCGACGCCCAGGGCGGCCTCGACCTGACCTGGGGACCGAAGTTCCCGCAGACGCTCAAGCACGGGTGAAGCGCGCCAAGGGGCGCACGTGCCGTTCGGCTGGGGAGCCGGGCGGTTTTTCATTGCGGATTCTTGCAATTCAATGCTGGTTTCTGTATAGTTCCGACACGATTTTGGAGAGGTCGCATAGTGGCCTAGTGCGCACGCTTGGAAAGCGTGTGAACCGCAAGGTTCCGAGAGTTCGAATCTCTCCCTCTCCGCCAGACAATGCTCCCGTGCTTCGCAGGCATTGTTTGGCTGCCGGCAACCGCCGGCGAATTGCGAAGCAATTCGAGAGGAGGGATCTAGCGAGGCAAGAGCCGAGCGTTATCTCTCCCTCTCCGCCAGAAGAAACGGCTCCGTAGGAGTCGTTTTTCTGTTATGATGACAAAACTATGGCCAAGAAAGACATTGCCGAGGGGGTCGTTCATCGCGTACCGATGGACTTGCACAGGGCATTGGTCGCGGACCCGAACGCTTTGGCAAAATGGGAATCTCTCACGCCGCTCGCGCGCAATGAATGGATTTGCTGGGTGGAGGCGGTGAAGAAACCGGAAACGCGTGCGGAGCATGTGGCGCGGGTGTGTTCGCAGCTCAAAGAGGGTGACCGGCGGCCGTGCTGCTGGATTGGATGCATTCACCGCACAGACAAAAAGATCAGCCCGTCGGTGCAAGCCATTCTTAAACGAAAGAAAACCATATGAGAAAGATCGTCGTGCTGGAATTTTTAACGCTTGACGGTGTCTTGCAGGCACCTGGCGGCCCGGAGGAAGACACCTCTGGCGGCTTTGCCTACGGCGGCTGGACGGTGCCGTACTTTGACGAGTTCGCCGGCAAGATAATGGACGGCCAGATGAACAGACCGTTTGAGTTGCTCTTGGGCCGCAAGACCTACGAGATTTTTGCGTCCTACTGGCCGCACCACGGCGATGTATGGCCAGGCGTGAATGAAACCAAAAAATACGTGGCTTCGCACGAAGCGATTGAGCTTGCGTGGAACAATTCGGTTCAGTTGCAGCAGGATGTTGTTTCGCACATCCGCGCGCTCAAAGAGCAAGACGGTCCTGACCTGCACGTGTACGGCAGCGGCAATTTTGTTCAGACGCTGTTACAACACGACTTGGTTGACGCGCTTTGTCTAAAGATTTTTCCGATCACGCTCGGCGTGGGCAAACGGCTGTTTGCCGAGGGCACGATTCCAGCCGCGTTCAAGCTCACGGACAGCAGCGTTTCGCCCAAAGGAGTGATCTTTGCAAATTACGACCGAGCCGGAAAGGTAGAAACCGGATCGTTCTAACGAAAAACCGCCGTCAGGAGACGGGCGGCGTGGTGAGATGGCGCAGGACGATCGCGCGAGCGGCGGCGAGCTTCTCGGGCCAGTCCGGACCGTCCCTCGACGAACCCGGGATGATCGACCCACGCTTCGCGCAGAAGCCCTCCGCGCTCCACGGCCTGCTCGTAGCTCTCGTGGCGCTTGCCGCGCGCGGACTTGGAGCGCATCACGGCGTCGTACACCT
>Ga0209172_10004698_pt1 | contig 17838 bp, 16 predicted proteins | sample LarsenN4metaG_FD_184113 | JGI IMG/M metagenome (GOLD analysis project Ga0209172, IMG submission 184113) | Hot spring sediment bacterial and archeal communities from British Columbia, Canada, to study Microbial Dark Matter (Phase II) - Larsen... ... | reverse complement strand
TTACGAAGCCGATCTGGAAAACCTACAGGATGCAGTTTCGAAGTACGGCATCGAATATCCAGTGGCGCAGGATAATGATGGAGCCACGTGGCGTGCCTACCGCAATCATTATTGGCCCACTCTGTATTTGATCGACAAGCAGGGTCATATTCGTTATGTCCACATTGGCGAAGGAAGATATGAAGAGACCGAGGAAAATATTCAGGCATTGTTGGCAGAGGAATATTAACTCATTGAAATCATAAGAGGTAACCCATGCAAAACAAATTCAAATCTATCCCTGTGAAATCGTCCGAGATCACGCCGTATTCGCAGTATCTCTCGCGGCGTGAATTCCTCAAAGCGGCGGGCATCCTCACCGGGTCCGCGGTGTTGGCGGCGTGTGCACCGAAGGTGACTGAATCCACTGCCCCTACGGATGAGGCGGCGCTTCCGTCGAAATTCTATGAGTTGGGCGATCCCGCCACGTCATACGAAGATATCACCAACTACAACAATTTCTATGAGTTCAGCACCAACAAGGAAGCCGTGGCTCCACTCTCTGAAAATTTCACCACCGAGCCATGGACGATTGAAGTGTACGGTTTGGTGAAGCGACCGAAGAAATATGGCATTGAAGACCTGTTGAGCAAGTTCACACAGGAGGAACGAATCTACCGCCTGCGCTGTGTGGAGGCGTGGAGCATGGTCATCCCATGGTCGGGTTTTCCGCTGGCGAGTTTACTGAATGAAGTTCAACCAACATCCAACGCGCAGTACGTGCGTTTTGAAACCGTGTATCGCCCCGAAGAGATGCAGGGACAGGGCAGCGTATTCTATCCGTGGCCCTATCAGGAGGGTCTGCGCCTCGATGAGGCAATGAACGACCTGACGATTCTCGCGACGGGTCTGTATGGTCTGCCCATGCCGAACCAGAACGGCGCGCCCATACGACTCGTGGTGCCGTGGAAGTACGGATTCAAATCCATCAAATCCATCGTAAAGATCGAACTGGTGGAGGAACGCCCGCAGACGCTGTGGAACACGGTGGGACCCAGCGAGTATGGTTTTTACTCGAATGTGAACCCGGAACGCCCGCACCCGCGCTGGTCGCAGGCATCCGAACGGCGCATCGGTGAGTTGAGCCGCCGCCCCACCTTGATGTTCAACGGGTATGCCGAGCAGGTGGCGCACCTGTACGAAGGCATGGATCTGAATTTACACTATTGATATTGCAGGAGCAGGTGTGCCCACTCTTCGGAAACCAATGTCAGACTTTTTCAAGCGCTTCACCCCGTTACAAATCATCATGCATGTGTATGCATGGTCTGTGCTCGTGTTGATCGTGTTCGACCTCATCACAGGCAACACATCTGCCAACCCCATTCAGGAACTGGAACAACGCACGGGGCGTCACGCGATCACACTGTTGATCCTTTCGCTGGCATGCACGCCGCTCAACAAACTCTTCCAGTGGCGCGAACCGCTCAAACGCCGCCGCGCGCTGGGGTTGTACGCGTTCATGTACGCGACCATTCACATCATCATCTTTGTCAATCTCGATTACGGCTTTGCATGGAGTCTCATCCTTCAGACGATCCTTGAAAAACCGTACATCCTCGTGGGCTTGGTGGGATTCTTGATGTTGATCCCACTTGCGATAACCTCCTTCGACGAGTGGAAGAGGCGCCTCGGCAAAAACTGGAAGCGTCTTCACCAGACCATCTACTTCATCGTGCCGTTGGTTCTGTTACATTACGCGTGGGGAAAGAAAGGCGACTTCTTCGCCCTGCAGGGCGAGATCATCCGTCCGTTGGTCTATTCCATCATCGCCGGGATTTTGCTGATCATGCGGATTCCCCCCGTGCGGAGATTCCTCGCTTCGCTCCCCAGCCGAATTCGGTTCCTGCTTCGTAAGCGGGATTCGGCGTCGGAAACGATTGCTCCTTAATTTTGTAGAGCGAGACGCTTTGTGAATCTCGCTCTACGTTTTAAAAAATTCCCTTCAAGAACAACAATAGACCCACGATCGCAAGCGGCACGCCAACGATCGCGCCGACAATGGTGAGACTCACCAACACACCGACGATCATCAACACAATGCCGAGGATCATCGCCACGAGTCGGCCCGTCATTTCGACGATGACCGCCAGCAATTTCCAGATCGCGGCAAAGGGCCACAGGTACCAGGGGATGCGTTTTGCATGAGTTGTCATTTCGACCTCCACCTTCAATTACGAGACATCAGTACAAAAGTTGCAACTGACAAATCACCGGGCATGAACTATAATGCCCGCCATGCCAACCAAGTCAAGCAAGCCAACCCCAAGCAAAAGAAAAACCATCGCTCCCGCCATCGAACCCATCCCATTCGAAGAGCCGGTGATCCAAGAAGAAGATACCGTTACCTTCAAACGCAGTCATTTCTTTACTGCCCTCAGCGTGTTGACCTTTGCCGTTGGGCTCCTGCTCGGATATTTGATCTGGGGGACGAACGTCTTTTCAGGCGGGGGAGGAAATCCACAGGCGGTGAACCAGCCGTCCGTCGTGGAAGAAGCGCCGGAGATCATCCGCTACGATATTCCGTACGAGGGGTATCCCTCCATCGGTCCGGATGATGCGCCCATCACCATTGTGGAGTTCAGTGATTTTCAATGTCCGTATTGCAGGCAGTGGTATCAAACTGTGTATGAGCCTTTGCTTGCGGCATACCCGAATCAAATCCGCGTGGTCTATCGCCATCTTCCATTGACCTCCATTCATCCGGATGCTCAAGCCGCCGCAGAAGCCGCCATGTGTGCGGAAGAACAGGACAAGTTTTGGGAATTCCACGACAAGCTGTTCGGCGGTGAATTACTCGGTGCCGGTGTGTATTCACAATACGCCTCCGCGCTGGGTCTTAACCTGGAAAAGTTCGAGAACTGCATCAACAACCGGACGTATCAACAAGCTGTGCAAGCCGACAGCGATTTTGCCCTCAACCTCGGGGTGAATTCCACACCGACATTTTTCGTCAACGGGCTTGCCATTGTGGGAGCGCAACCGCTCGATGTCTTCCGGCAGGTGATCGACAAGGAACTTGCCGGAGAGTTTCCGGAGTAATCATCCATCGGGCGACCAGAAACATGGTCGCCTGAATTTTGCGGAGGAGAAGCCATGAAAAAATTCGTCGCGATCGCAGGGAATATCGGCGTTGGAAAATCCACACTGGTGCAAATGTTATGTGAGCGTACAGGCTGGGAACCATTCTACGAGCCGGTCACCGAGAACCCGTATCTCGCCGATTTTTATTCGGACATGCATGCGTGGTCTTTCCACTCGCAGGTCTTTTTCCTCACACACCGCCTGCGCTCGCACTTCCAACTCTCGCAATACCCCGAATCGGTCGTGCAGGATCGCAGTGTCTACGAGGATGCCGAGATCTTCGCACAGAACCTTTATTTGCAGGGACACATCCAGGAGCGCGACTACCAGACATACCGCGATCTCTATGAGACGATGATGCGCTTCCTCCCGCCCCCGGACCTGGTCATTTACCTTCGAGCTTCGGTGCCCACGTTGCTGAACCGCATCTCCAGCCGTGGACGCGACTACGAACGCACCATCTCACCCGATTATTTGCAGGGCTTGAACAACCTTTATGAAACGTGGATCGACAACTTCACTTTATGCCCGGTACTCGCAGTCCCCGCGGATGATCTGGATTACGTCTCACACCCCGGTCACTTGCGCTTGATCATCGAAAAAGTGGATGAGAAATTGACCGGCAAGGAGGAAGTAGTGTTCGAGCCGGAGGAAGTGGCGCGCGCGGCAGAGGATTAACATTTTGGCGGCGGTCTGTGACCGCCGCCAGTTTTTTTAATCAACAAAGACCTGCCATTTTCCCGGATAGTTCGGCAGATTCATTTCCCCATACCAACCTGTGTTGTCCCAATAGAACCGGCTCCATATATTGTTCCCAAACGGATTACATTCCGCAAGATAAAAATCGAGCGGAAGCGTATCTGCGACCGGGCAGAGAGAATCATCTACACCGGAGGTGGAGGAACCGGGCGCGCCTCCAAGTGAATTGGCAAGCCCGGGCGTCGGGTAGCAGTTACGATTCCAATCATCCAAACCGCCGTTATCCGGCAAACGGCAGAAGGATTGATCGGGGTAACTCACCACCGAGTAATTGAGGGCGTCGATCAAGGAACCGTTTGGCTTGAGCAAACGGACTCCGTCGCCGCCGTCGCTGAGCAACAAGCCCGTAACGCTCCCATAATAAACGACGCGTTCACCGGGCTGGAGGACGCGCGAAGGTAAAACATACGGCTCAGACCCAAGGTTGGCTTCGTCGTCGAGGGTCCATCCGCTGATATTGACGCTGATCGTGCCGTGGTTGATGAGTTCGATGAACTCATCGCCGGTGTTGATGAGTCCATCGTTGTTCCAGTCGCGACCGGGGCGCGGCATAAATTCGTTGATGGCAACCAGCTGGGCGGGAGCGGAAGTTGGGGTGCGCGAAGGCGTGGGGGTACGAGTGGGAGTTTTCGTACGCGTGGGGGTACGAGTAATCGTGGGAGTTGCAGTTGGGTTGCCGCAAGTCGTCAATATTGGGCTGGACGAACTTTGGGGATCGCTTGGCGAGCGGAGGAAGAAGTCCGCCGCGTTGTTGTCTGAATCGACGCAAACACCCAATGGGCTGGATTTGCGATCATAACTTCGATTTGTATTTGTTGTTAACTGCGTAAGCGCCGTACCTTCATGGTAGGTAGTAGTAGAACAGAGTCCCACCTGGTCAATGGGCATGATTGCACCTGTATCGTCAAAAAGAGCAATCCCGCCGTTGTTTGCAATGCCCAATGATACATTTGCTTGATCCGGAGTCACAGCCCCGCTGTAGGAAGTTCCACCGATCAGATAATGTTGTCCTGCCGCTAACGTTACTCCGGTGTTTATCGCCACCATGGTCGTCGTTGTAGAGCCGCATCCGGTCGATCGGTTTATCGTCCAGTCACCAATATCAATCGCTCCAGAGGTTGGGTTGAATAGTTCGATAAATTCATCGTTCCCGCCATTCGGTCCCACGGTTCGGAACTCGCTGATCACAATGTTTGTAGCAGGGGTAAGCGCTGTGGTTGTGGGAGTAGGAGTTCGAGTCGGCGTAAGCGTTATCGTCGAAGTGCGAGTGATCGTCGTTGTGGGAGTAATAGTTGTAGTAGATGTAATGGTTGGGGTAAACGTTACGGTGGGTGTGGAAGTAACTGTTCCTGTGTCAGTTATAGTGGCCGTTGCAGTTGAAGTTGGGGCAAGAGTATTTCGTGGCGTAGGTGTCCCTTCCGTAAAATCCAAATCATTGTTGTTTGTATCTATAGATCCATTGCCATTTCGCAAAACAGCCGTTGTATTGCTTGCTGCAGGCGCAGCACCACTGCCCTCAAAAAAATTAGCTGTTCCATATCCAACAAGATCAACAATATTTGCAAGATCAGGCGCGGTACATGGAGTACTTCCTCCATTACATGCTAAACCTATCGTTGTGCTAGCCAATATTACTTTTCCATTTGATGCACTCATATCGATAGCGCCAGTTGCGTCAGGGAGCGGCATAGGATTAGTACCTGATCCATTTGAATCCAACTGTACTAGATAATATTGGCCTGAAGTAAGTGAGCCTGTAAGGGTTGTTACATTAGAACTAAACAACCCTGTACCAGTCGCACTAGCATATTGAATTGACCACCCATCCACTGAAAGAGTTGTATTGCTGGGATTGTAAAGTTCAACATAGTCATTTGGATAAGGTGCACCTGCATTTCCACCACCTCCATAAATTTGACTGATAACAATATTTGTCGCTGCCTGCATTCTCGGCGCGGCTTGGACCGGCGCGAGCAGAGGCACAGCCATCGCCCCGCACAGTGCGGCGATCAGCGTGAAAAACAGCAGACTGCGCCAGAAACTCCTTGAAGATTTCATCCGAAAAAACACTCCACCGGGACGCGGGAACATCCCTCTGGCATTATAAACCACCCTTTGGAAAACGGCTTCATACTCTACCGTGGCTCGACGACAAATTTGATGGCAGTACGCACCTTGTCATCAATCGTCACATCCACGAACTCCGGCACACATACCACATGAATATCGTCGTTCTTCAGATATCCAGTCGCCAGAACAAGCGCCTTCACCGCCTGGTTCACCGCCCCGGCTCCGATCGCCTGCACTTCCGCCCGCTTGTGTTCACGGACGACACCCGCAATTGCCCCGGCAACGGCAGAGGTACGGGAGTTGGCTGAGACCTTGATCATGTCCATGATGGACCTCCCAACTATAAAGAGGGGCCGATATGTATGGATGATTGTACAGGATTTAGGTATCAGATTCAAGCATTTTATTTAAAGAGTTGATGAGATTCGTAATAGTAGTAGGGCATGTGGATAGTGTGGATGGATTTCATCCGCCCGCAGATGTGGGTGACGACCTCCGCCTCTGCCCGGATGTGCGGCTTGATTCAGTCATCTGAGACAACTCTCCCTGTGGAAAGAATCGGGACGAATCCATCCACATCGTATCCACAAAAAATGCCGAATTCTCACCCCATCCACATCTTGGAAGATTCATTTCTGCAACACCCATATATGGGGGTGACTTTTCTAGTGCGGTTAAAGTGGCTAGCCTACTTCTCCACATGCGACCCCAGTTATCCACAAATAATCGCGACTTATCCACAAAAACAATGTCTGTACATCTATCGCGATTCGTTCTATTCCCCCAAATGTGGGAGGCTTTAGCACCTTTTTGCTGGCTCAATCCACAAACAAGGGATTGGGCTCACCGAGTACAGGTTGAGGTTTCGTCACATACAGATCGATGAAAGCACCTGTCGTGGCAAGCATTTCGCGTACGTTCCAGATGAAGAGCGAGACGCTCCAAAACCGGCGGGTATTCGCCTCCACACCGGTAGCTTTCATGCCGAGCGCGTTGCAAAGATAGAGTGCCCTCGGCAGGTGAAACTTCTGGGTGACAAGCAGGACATCATCTGCATCAAAGATCTCTTTTGCCCGGAAGCAGGTATCGTACGTGCGACGGCCGGCATAATCCATGGCAATCGCCTCGTCTGGCACGCCCAATGAAATAGCGTACTGGCGCATGGATTCGGGCTCGTTGTACTCCAAAAAGCGGTTATCGCCGCTCATCAGCAACTTTTCAACTTTGCCGGTAAAGTACAGTTCGGCGGCGGCATCCACCCGGCTGCGCAAGACGGAGGTTGGGGAACCGTCGCGCCGAAGCCCTGCGCCGAAGACGATTGCCAGCCGTTTTTGCGGCGCGTCATCTGTCTGGTAGATTCGGTTGATCGAGTAGGCTGTCGTGATGATGCGCGGTAGAATCATGCTGAGCAAGCCAACAATCCCCAATATAAAGAGAGATCGTCGTAGAAATTGCAGAAATCTTTTTATCATGATTTTGCTATGGTTCCTGAATAGATGCAGTTACCCTTGGGGTCGAAGCGCAAATCTTATCATCATTTCCTCAGCGTAGATAAAAAACCCTATTACAAGGTGAAAAAACATGAAAAGGTTACACCATTGCTAACAAACCTGTAAACGAAATACAGCTTGAAAGGTCTTGAAATTTTTTTAGAACCGGATATACTCTAAAATAGTTCGCAGGGTGTTCCTCGAACAAAATTTTATTAGAAAGGAATATTACCATGTTGTTTGCACCCAAAGAAAAAGGCCAGGGCCTCGTCGAGTACGCGATTATCCTCGCACTCGTTGCCATCGTCGTGATTGCTGTCATGCGGTTGCTCGGACCCAAGGTCGGCAATACCTTCAGCACCATCAACGACTCCCTGCCGTAACCTGTTGCAGGCAAGAAAGAAAAAACCCCGCCATTCGGCGGGGTTTTTTGTAACCATAAACCGATAATCCCGTCCTAACTGAAACCGTCAGATCGGTCTGAGGAGGAACTCAGACATACGTTTGCAACCATTTATCCGAAAGGAATATTCTGATGTTATTTGCGCCTGCGGAAAAGGGACAAGGGCTCGTGGAATATGCGATCATACTTGTTCTTGTCGCCATCCTGGTGATTGTTGTTGTACGTTTGTTCGGACCAAAAACCGGCAATACCTTCAGCACGATCAACACCTCCCTGCCGTAGACGGGGTTACGATGGAGCCGTGTCGTTAGACACGGCTTTTTTTATTTTATGAGATCTGCAAGGTCTACGCCGGAGACTTCCACGTACCTACGAAACTCATCATAATACGCGTCATTGACCGGTATTAACCCTTTGATTCCATAGGCTGTTTCGAAAGCGGCGCGTCCCTGATCGATCTGCATGATGACCGGTACGATGCTTGCGAACAGGTCGCGCATGGGAGCGGGCATGTTCGAGGAGAACGCAAACACCTCGTATGGAATGATATCCGGTATACGCCATACAACAATCACGCGCTCGAACAAGTCCGGGAATTGATCTTCCAGTGAGGGGAATTTCCTGGCATCGATATACGTCGCACCAAAGTCACATATTCCGCTGGCATACAACGAGCGCACGACGGTTGGGTGTCCTTCCACAAACGCGGCGGGTTGGGTGACAACACCATTCGCATTCAGATAGCCAAGCGGCACGACATAACCTGAAGGCGATGTTTCATCGCTCCAGCAAGGTTTCTTTCCGTTGAACTGTGTCAGTGTAACAGATGCGTCTTCAATGATGTTCGTTTCTGAGAACGGATTGAAATGGATGATGAACCCTGCATCGCTCCGCGCAAGAAATTGTGCACCGTATAATGTTTTTTCGTTTTGCACGAGTGCGAACGCGGCTTTGGCGAATCCCTGCTTGTGTGACAGCAGGTAAGCATAAGGGTCGAGCAAGGCGATGTGGGCATTACCACGCGCGAACGCGTCCACGAGTGCGCTTTCGGAATCGGGGATGACGGTGACCACTACATAACCGGTCCGTTCGGCGAATTGTGCGGCGATAAGATTTGCCGCATCCACCTGTGCTGCATCGGCTGATGGCGGTAAGGCAAGGATCAGTGGATTCTCAGCGAGACCCAATTCCACCGTCGGCGATGAAGCGGGCGTCGGCATCATCTCTGTCGGTGTGAGCGGAATCGGAGTTTGTGTGGGTGGCGTCAAATTCAGGCGCGGCAGGTTACATGCCAGCGCGACCGGAATTGTGAAAAAAAGAATCAAACGAGGAATTTTTTGAATCATGCGGTCCCCGAAGAGATTATAATACGGGCATGAAAAACAATAACCTGCTTTCCATTTTGATCCTGATCGTAATCGCGATTGCCGCATACTTCATCGTGCAGACCGTGCGCGATGCCTCGCAAGCTGCCACCGCGCCGTTCCAGCAGGTGAATCAGGCGAATCAGGCGTTGCAAACGCAGATGGCAAACCTGCTCAATCCAACGCCGACAATCATCCCGGATCCGATCACGTATATCAACGAGATTCGCGCGCTCGCCCGCCTTGAGACGATCCAATACAGTGTGGAAAAGGTGATCACCGGTGAGACAGGCCAAGGCACCTTCGGATTTTTACTGGGCGACAAAATATTATTTGTAGCTCATGGCACAGTGATCGCCGGAATTGACATGGCAAAGCTTGCGCCCGAACACATGCGTTATGAAAACGGGGTGCTCACTGTTCAATTGCCACCGACAGAAATTTTCATCGCAACACTCGACAACCAAAAGTCCTACGTGTATGACCGTGAATCGGGCTTGCTTACTAGACCAGACCCAAACCTTGAAACATTGGTACGGCAAAAGGCGGAGGAAGAAATCCTCAAAGCCGCCCTGGAAGATGGAATTCTCGATCAGGCGCGCGTCAATGCCGAGGCATTTCTCTTCAAGTTCTTTGCTGCGTTGGGTTTTCCAAACACGATTTTCCTGCAAAACCCAAATTAGACGCGTTCCGTCCAGGAGGGGTGGTTATATTTTTCCTCCACCAACATTTCGGCTGTCTTGGATTCGGATGGAGACAACTCCGCCACTTCAAACTCGATATCCAACTGCGCTTCGAATGCGCGGATATAAGCTTGACTCGCCTCCTCCCAACTGACTTCACGCCCCAACGCGCTGTCGACGGTTGTCGCACGCGACAATAACCTCTTGGATGAGGCCTCGCGCAGGGCTTCGCTTTCAAAAACAAGAGCCTGGCATATGCGTGTCAGGTCGCCAGTGAGCGGCAAGGATCCGTGTTGGAGGATACCTTCTTTTTTTCGAGCTTGTGCAGAGCCGATCAACTTTTTTCCATTCACTGTAATCTCGTAGGAGGATGGTACTTCAAAGCACACAGGGTTGTTATTCGAATCTCCGTTTGCATTCTCCTCCTTCATTTCCACTGGCACGTTCAAATACCTGACCGCTAGCATCAATGCCTGTGCGAGCCGGTTATAACTTTCGAGTACGGTGCCTGCCACGCGAGGCTCACCGTTGGGCGCAATGACCGAATAAGTCAATTCGTCGGTGTGAAGGATCGCTCGTCCGCCGGTGGCGCGCCGGACGACTTCCCAGCCGCGCGCTTTCAATCGCTGAGTATCAACATCCGCAAAGGGTTGGGCATATCCAAGTGAGAGACAGGCCGGTATCCACGCGTACAGCCGCAGGGTCGGGAGTGAATCGCCCCGTCCAATATGATGTAAAATCGATTCGTCCACTGCCATGTTCCATGCGCCGCGCGCTGGTGGAGTGATAAGAAGACGCCAGATATTCATGAAGATATTGTACCCAAGGACAAGAAATCGTATGAAAGTTCCTGCCGGGAATGTGGTTTTTATACTGATTGTTCTGGTTTTGTCTGCATGCCAGCCTCAATCAGAATTACTCGAATCCGAAAACACTACTGATGGTGTAATGCTAAGGCCGGGAGACTTGATCGGTGAAATGCAGGTAGTCAAGTCGGAACTTGAGAACATGAATTTGTCGATTTTTAATTATTGTGAACCATACCTGGGTTCCCAGCCTGTTGTGCTTACTTTCGAATGTCAGGTGCCACGGTCAGACTTTCTTTTCATTGGTTATGGTGAAATTGCCAACTCGATCGATGAGTTGAATAAAAAATGGGAAGCGAAAACGTGGAGACTTTCTATCAATGGCAACCCGGTGGATTTATCTGCCTTTGGAACATTAGATGTGGATTTGGGAAGGAAAATCCGTGTTTGGAATGTGGCTTTGGAAAATCTTTCACTGGGCTCACATGTATTGCGTTATGAAGCGCAGGAGGAGCAAAATTCCCGGAACGTTACTGATCTAACGTGGATGTTCACCATGGTCGACCCAACGGTTTTACCCTCTCCCACAGCTTCCCCAGAGCCTCCGCTACCAGCGGAACCGGGAAATTACCCTTCCTTGTCTTCGAATGTTCAGACTGGTATGCACCCATACAGGTCTGAAAAAACGGGTTTTAGTTTTATGTTTTATGTGCCGAGTGGATATGAAAGCGGTCATCAACAAAGCATGCCGCTGGTCCTTTATTTACATGGAACTGGCTTGCGTGGGGATGATATCGATAAACTTAGAATCGGTGAATTCACAGCCATTCTGCAGTACGAGCCGGACTTGCCTTTTCTCGTTGTTGCTCCGCAATTGCCAGCAAATGATGAAAATAGGCTGTGGAGCATGAATGACATACCCGAAAGGCTTTTTCAACTTCTGGACGAGATACAAAAATTATATTCCGTGGATTCAAAGAGAATATACCTTACCGGTTCGAGCATCGGAGGAGGAGGTACTTGGGAGATAGGCTTGAGGTATCCGAATTATTTTGCAGCACTCATACCCGTCATGGGTTTTTATGGTTATCCATTCAAAGTTCCAGAGAATATTTGCGATTTGAAGGATGTGCCCATTTGGGCTTTTCACGGCGAATACGATCTTACCGTTCCGCTCGAGGCTGAGCAAGCATTGGTGGATGCACTGCGCGCTTGCGGAGGAAATGTGAAATTCACCATTTACCCGGGCGCGGGTCATGATGTGGATGCGCAGGTATACAAAACGCCAGAGTTATTCGAATGGATGCTGGCTCAGTCACCTGATTGACCCGAAAGTGTATAAAGGAGTTGCCTTTGGGTTTGCATAGCAATATTATAATAGTCAGATGAAACGAGGAGGGAATGAGGTAAAGTGAGAAAAGGACTTTCCTAATGTTTGGAAAATTCAGGCGATGACAAAAGGAAATAAATCGCAGACAAAGCGGAAACCTTCAAAGCCGCGGGGGGAGACTGAATCGCGCGCGCCATCAACCCGGATGAAACGAACCCGTAAATCGTCGCGGAAACGGGTAAAAAACAACCTGCATCTCGATGAACAGGGATTGCGGCGGATCATTGATCTCGACCCGCATTATATTTTTGCGAAAGACGTGGAAGGCAAGTATATCCTTGCGAACCAGGCGGTTGCCGATTCGTATCAAACGACCGTCGAGGAATTGATCGGAAAAACCGATGCAGACTTTCCCCTTTCACCCGAAACAGCCGCCCGGTTCCGCGCGGACGATCTGGAGGTGCTTCATTCCGGTAAGGCAAAGCATATAGCGGAAGAGTCGGTGCAGAGACGCGACGGCTCCATTCAAACCTTCTCCACGACGAAAATACCGTTCAATTTCTCTGATGAGGATGCACCCGCGGTGTTGGGCGTATCGGTGGATATCACCAAATTCAAACAGGTGGAAAAAGCATTGCGCGAAAGTGAAGCACGCCTGCTCACCGTACTGGAGGCGTCGCCGATCCCCTTGTTGCTCAATTCGCAGGCTGATGGTGTTGTTCTGTATGCCAATTCGTCACTTGCCGAGTTCCTCGGAGTTCCAATATCTGGGTTGATCGGTCGAAAAGTGGTGGAATTATATGGCAGCCTTGCCGATCATGAGTTTATGCTCAAGGAGCTTGAGCGGACGGATTCGCTTCACGACTACGAGCTTAACTTGTGCAGGTCTGATGGATCTGTAATGTGGGTTTCACTTTCCTCTGAAAAGATCATGCTCGAAGGGCAACCGTGTGTTCTAAGCAGTTTGTATGATGTTACCGAACGCAAACGTGCAGAGCAGGTTCTGCGTCAGTTCAGGAATTTGATGGATCAGTCGAACGATGCCATCTTTTTGATCGACCCGGAGTCTGGGCAGTATATTGATTTCAACCAGACCGCGCTTGATAGGCTGGGTTATACGCGCGAGGAGCTACGCCAGAAAAAGATCACTGATGTTGCCGGTCATATTTCCAGTTTGGGTGTTTGGCAGGAACGGGTGAGACTTGTTCGCGTAGAAGGCGGTTTGATCTTCGAGACCGAGTACAAACGCAAGGATGAAACGACCTTCCCTGCAGAGGTGAGTGCGCGAATGGTGGAGTATGGCGGGCAGACTGTCCTGCTGGCTATCGCACGGGATATTACCGATCGGAGGCAGGCGGAGGCATTGCAGGCGGCTGTGTACCAGATCAGCGAAGCCGCAAGCAAGGCGATCAGCATGGATGATCTTTTCCATTCCGTCCATTCGATCATTGAGCAGGTGATGCCTGCTAAAAATTTTTATATAGCCCTGTATGACGAGTCGAGCAATCTTTTGAGTTTTCCCTATTACGTGGATGAAGCGGACGATTCCCCTTCCATCGAGGCGACTCCGCCCGGGCGCGGGATGACCGAGTATATCCTGCGTACCGGCAAACCCCTCTTGAGTGACGCGGCTAATTTCGAGGAATTGGCGCGGTTGGGGGAAGTCGAATTGGTCGGGCCGCCTTCTCCGATCTGGATCGGCGCGCCGCTGATTGTGGAAGGGAGGACCATCGGCGTCATCGCGTTGCAGGATTATCACAACCCCAATGTGTATACCGAGCGCGAGCTTCGCATGTTGGAATTTGTTTCCGGTCAGGTGGCAAAGGCGATTGAACGCACGCGTTTGTATGAGGATATCCAGCGGAGCAACCGAATCCTCACGGCACTACAGAAAGCCACCCTTCCATTAATCAGCCAGACGGAACTCTCGGAGGTCCTTCAGGAAATTCTCAAGCAAGCCACCGAGCTATTCGATAGCACAAGTGGTTGTGTCTACCTCGCCACGCCCGATGATACTGAGTTGGTGCTTGTGCTTGCGATTGGCGAGGAACAGAAGTACCGTGGTGTGCAGCTGAATCGCGGGGTCGGGCTGGCTGGAAAAGTCTGGCAGGATGGCATTCCGATGAACATTCCGGACTATCCAGTCTGGTCCGAGAGGTCGTCCAAATTTGCGGATACGAAAGCTCATGCTGTGGTGGGTGTTCCTCTGTTTTCGGGTTCCCGTGTAACAGGCGTACTCGAAGTCTCAGATATCGAACCGGGACGGACGTTCAGCTCTGAAGATGTGGAGTTGCTCTCGCGTTTTGCAGAACTTGCCTCGATTGCAATAGAGAATGCGCGATTATATACATTGAGCCAGCAGGAGCTTCAGGAGCGGAAGATTGCCGAGGAGGCGATGCGAAAAGCGGAGGCGAAGTATCGAGATCTGGTGGAGCGATTGCCTGTGGTGGTGTATACATCCGAATTGGGTGTTGCAGGGGTCTGGCATTATGTCAGCCCGCAGATCGAGTCGCTTTTGGGCTTTACACCTGAGGAGTGGATGGCTGACCCTGATGTATGGTTCAGACAAATGCATCCTGATGATCGACAAATTCAAGTAACACTCGAGGAAAAAACATACGAAAAAGGCAGTCGGACTTACGATTCGAAATACCGCATGAAAACGCGCGATGGTCGCGAAGTATGGGTGAGGGATACCGCCTACATACTTCCACCTCAGGGAAATGGATTGCCCATTGTACAGGGGGTACTTGTTGATATTACACTACAAGTGCAAGCGGAGGCATTGCGATCAGTGATATATCAGATCAGCGATGCCGCCAGCCTCAGCGGCGGCATGGATGAGTTCTATCGGGCGATTCATGAATCCCTGCGGAGCGTGATGTTTGCCGATAACTTCTTTATCGCCTTATACGATAAAGAGGCAGACCTTCTTCGGTTCCCGTATTATGTGGATGAAAACGACACGAAGCCGAACACGGCTCCTATGGGGCGTGGTCCCACCGCATATGTGATTCGTAACGGCACGCCTCTCTTCGGTAAATCGGAAACGATGAAGAAATTGGAAGGGGAGGGGGTGCTCGAACCCGCCGGCACACGTTCCATTGACTGGCTTGGGGTGCCCTTGAAGATAGAAAATAATACGATTGGGGCGATGGTCGTACAAACCTATGCCGAAGGGAAACGTTACAGTCAGCGTGATCTTGATATTCTGAAATTTGTATCCACCCAGGTGGCGCTTTCCATTGAGCGCAAACAGTCGGCGGAGAACCTTCGTTCCGCAGAGGCAAGATACCGAACACTGGTCGAACAATTGCCTGTGGTTGTTTATGTGAACCCTGCAGAGGATATGGGCTCTACTGTTTACGTCAGTCCGCAGATCAAGGATTTCCTCGGTTATACCCAGGAGGAATGGTTACAAAACCCAAAATTCTGGCAACAAGCGCTCCACCCGGATGACCGCCCATACGTGTTTGCAGAGATTGAAAAAGTACATGGCGAGATCGATTTCTTTGATCAGGAATATCGCATGATCGCGCGCGATGGTCGCGTGGTCTGGGTTCGTGATCAGGCAACTCTGCTTCATGATTCAAACGGCCGCCCGTTATTGTGGCAAGGTTTGATGCTGGATATCACGGAAAGAAAACACGCAGAAGGGCAGATCAAACTGCAGATCGAACGTCTCAAAGCCCTGCGCACAATAGATATGTTCATCGCCAGCGGCACCGACCTGCATCTTACCCTTCAGACCATCCTGCAACAGGCGATCAATCAACTAAAAGTGGATGCGGCGGATATCCTCCTGCTAAACCAATCCATGCACATTTTGGAATTTTCAGAGGGGATCGGTTTTCGCACGCATGGTGTCGAAAAAATAATCTTGCGGGTTGGAGAAGATTTTGCAGGGCAGGCTGTGTTGAAACGTGAACTTGTCAGCGCCGAAGATTTGAGTGCCCATGGCCACCATCCAGTATTCACCCCCGAAGGATTTATTGTCTATCATGGCATACCTTTGATCGCGAAGGGTGAGGTCAAAGGTGTGCTGGAAGTGTTCAACCGTTCGCGGTTGGATCCCGACTCCGAATGGATGGACTTCCTCGAATCGCTCGCCGGGCAGGCGGCGCTCGCCGTGGATAATACCTCCCTCTTTGAAAGCCTCCAACGCACGAACATCGAACTCAGCCTGGCATATGAGACAACACTTGAAGGTTGGTCCGCCGCACTTGACCTGCGCGATAAAGAAACCGAAGGGCATACTCAACGCGTTACAAATATCACCTTGAAACTCGCCGAGGCGATGGGCATAAGTGAAAAAGAGCGCGTGCAAATCCGCCGCGGTGCCCTCCTTCACGATATTGGCAAAATGGGTATCCCGGATCGAATCCTGCTCAAACCAGATGTGTTGACTGGCGAAGAGTGGGAGATCATGCGCCAGCACCCGGTTTATGCGTACAGCCTGCTTTCAAAGATCGAACATCTCCGCCCTGCCCTGGAGATTCCCTACAGCCATCACGAACGATGGGATGGGTCCGGGTACCCGCGTGGTTTGAAAGAGGAAGCCATTCCTCTTTCCGCGCGCATCTTTGCGGTTGCAGATGTGTGGGACGCGTTATGTTCAGACCGCCCCTATCGTCCTGCGTGGTCGAAAGAGCAGGCGCTCAGTTATATCAAGTCGCTTTCCGGAGTGCATTTTGACCCTAAAGTAGTGGATGCTTTTCTAAAAGTGATCGGCGAATACTAAATTGTACTTCGGGGGAATCGGTGCTATTCCTTCAATGACTCGAATTCTTGCAGAGCTTTCTCTTCCAATTCTCTCGAGATCGATTCCAATGGCGGCTTGACAGCCCAGCGCGGCATGTTGTGTATGCGGTGAAGCAATGCTTTCAAGGTCGGCGGGAAAGGCGGGTATTTTTCAAGAACATGTCGTTTTTCGGTCACGCGATTCTGTGCTTCTGTTGAATCTTTCCCATCGTTCATCAAATCCCACACTTTACGCAGAATCGGAGAGATCAAATTGGCAGGCGCCGTGATGCAGCCAGCGGCTTTATTTTCCATCGCAAGTTGCAGGTACGAATCGGTTCCAGTCAGCGCTACGAGATCCTCGCCAAACGTTTCTCCCAGAGTTCGCGCGAGGTCGGCATCGTGCGACGAATCTTTTATACCGGCAAATTGGACCGGGAACGCGTCCTTCAAGCGCGCGAGCAACTCGACGGAAAAGCCGATTCCCGCCACTGTGGGAAAGTGATACCCGATCAGATATTTATCCGCAGGGACAGCTTTGCGAATCACTTCGCTGAACCAGTTGAACAGCCCGCCATCCGTCGCCTTGCGGAAGTAATACGGCGGGACGACGAGTGCCGCGTCGCAGCCGAGATCGAATGCAAGTTTGGTCACTTCGATGGTTTCTGAAAGGCTGGGTGTGCCGGTGCCAGCGATCAGTCGAAACCCACTTAGAGAATCGCGCGAGGCGAGAGCGGCGCGCATCAAGGCTTCGCGTTCGGCGGGCGAGAAGGATGGTCCTTCGCCGGTGGTGCCGAAGAGCACCGCACCGTGACACCCGCGTGAGGCGAGAAAGTGCATCAAAACTGGGACAGACTCAAGGTCGAGTTCCGATGCGTGATCGTCCATTGGGCGGAGGGGCGTCACCGCGGCGGCGTATACTCCGGCGAGAGGGTGCGATGTCATTTTTTCTTTTTCTCCTTCGATTTTTTACCGCTGTCATCACCGAAGAAAAGGCGCGCGGCTTCCTCGGGAGGTTGTAACGGAACGCCTTCTTCTTCAGCGAGGTAATGCTGGTGGTCAAGCACCCA
>Ga0209172_10004695_pt1 | contig 17844 bp, 13 predicted proteins | sample LarsenN4metaG_FD_184113 | JGI IMG/M metagenome (GOLD analysis project Ga0209172, IMG submission 184113) | Hot spring sediment bacterial and archeal communities from British Columbia, Canada, to study Microbial Dark Matter (Phase II) - Larsen... ... | reverse complement strand
TCCAACGCAATTGAGTATGGCATTCCGATCGGCACTTCCGGCCACAAGTTTGCCGTGCAAGATGCGTGCGTGACGTGCCACATGCAGGCCACGCCCGCGACCGGCCAAGCCAGCCGTGACAAAGTCGGCGAGCATACTTTTGCCATGAAATGGGATGGCGGCACGCCGGATAATCCGGCGGATGATGTCGAACACGTCGCCGTTTGTCAAACCTGCCACGGTCCGATCAAATCATTTGATGATATTTTGGCGAAAGCCGATTTCGATCAAGATGGTACCATTGAAGGCACACGCCTTGAGATCGAAGGCATGATCGCCAAGCTCGACAAGCTGCTGCCGCCGCGCACCTCGACGACGGTGGTCAGGCAGAACTTTGATTGGACGCTGCCCGGCCTGTCTGCCGCTGAAGTCGCCAAACGCAAGGCTTATACGAAAGCTTGGTACAATTGGCGCTTTGTCGTGGAAGATGGCAGCAACGGCGTGCACAATGCGGGTTATTCCATCGCGTTGCTGCAGCGCGCGATTGCTTCGATAACCACCGGCGACATCGGTGCGGGAAAAATCGTCTCGATCACCGACGTTCCGAACGATCAAGGCAAGCAGGTGCGTGTCGCGTGGTCGAAATTCCCCGGCGATGGCGTTTCAGCGAATCCGATCAACGGTTATTCGTTGTGGCGGCGTGTGGACAACAATGTTGCGGCGGGTGAAATTACGCCAGTCGCTTCCAAAGAAACGATGTTGGCACTTGCCTCCGCCCAGAATGTCGGCAAGAGGTATCGCATCGCGCAAGCCGGCACGTGGGATTTCGTCGCGTGGATTCCGAGCGCGGGCTACGAATTCTATAGCATGGTCGCGCCGACGCTTTATGACAGCACCAGCAAGGGGATTCGTTGGTCGGTGTTCTTTGCCGCCGGCCATGCGCGCGGCCAGCTTTATGAAACGGCGCCGGACAGCGGCTATTCGGTTGACAATTTGAAACCGGCGCCGCCGTCCAATGTCGTCGCGAGTATTCTGGCGGACAACAAAGTCAGCTTGAAGTGGGCCGATCCGGTGGATGCGGATTTCCAATATTTCGCGATCTATCGCAGCATCACGGCCGGCTTCGATCCGAAAGGCACGCAGCCGCTTAAAACCCTTACCGACGTCACTTACAAGGATAACGACGTCGTCATCGGCGGCAAGTACTACTACCGGATTTCCACGTTTGATTTCGCCGGCAATGAAAGCGCTTATTCGCCGGAAATCAGCGCCATCATCACCAAAGTGAATGAACGCGGCGGCGGCGTTCCGACGGCGTATGCGTTGTCGCAGAACTATCCGAACCCGTTCAATCCCGAAACTACCATCAAATATGAATTGCCGGCCTCCGGCCACGTGCGCTTGAGCATCTACACCGCGCTCGGCCAGGAAGTGCGGCGCGTGGTGGATTACACCCAGCCGGCAGCATATCATCAGGTGGTGTGGGATGGCTGTGACAACGCCGGCAATCCGATGCCCTCAGGCCTCTACTTCTATCGCCTCGAGACTGAAAAGTTCACGGCGGTGAAGAAGATGGTGATGATGCGGTAAGCTGGATGCTGGTTGCCGGATGCTCGTACTCATACTCCTTTTTAAAAATTTCAACGGCGAGTAAGAGTGCGAGAAAGAGTATGAGTAGGAAGAGGGATGGGGCAGTGTGGCGTATCGCGCTGCCCCATTTTTGTAAGAAAAAATCCTCTTGCATCTTTAAAAGAAACGCTGTAAAATTTTGGTCAATCCCTGTTAAGGCGGCGTATGTTGACTCGACTAAAAATCCGATTGACATTGCTTTTTACGGTGGCCATGCCGGCCCTCGTGTTGGCGCAAACTTTTTCCGGCCGCGTGACCAGCGCCTTCTATGCCTTCGAGCGCAGCGATACAATCAACGTGACCTCGCGGCATGCGCGCGGCTATCAGGCTTTTCAATTTGATTACGGCAATGAGAACATTGCCTTCCACACGTTCGGCCAATTCGACAATGATTTCAGCACGCGGCTGGCCGGCGACGGCAAAGTGCGGATGTATAATTTCCATCTCGCCGTGAAAAATATCGCCCAACGCGCGGAAATCAAGCTCGGCCGCCAGCCGGTTTTTGCCGGGGCGGGAATCGGCACCATCGACGGCGCCCAGGTCAAAGTGCGCGCCGCAAAGTGGCTGCGCGTGAAAGCTTTTGGCGGCGGATTGCTGCCGGCCGATCAGCGCTTTCAAATCATCGACGAGTTGAAGAAAAATTACATGGGCGGCGGCCAGGCCGTGCTGTCGCCCAATGCCGGTTGGAATATTAGCCTGAGCTATTTCAACAAACATCAACTGCGCGCCGGTTATAACGCCCTGCGGGCGGATTCGATTGGCAACGTTTTTTCGCTCTTCGTCGAGCCGTCAGCTCGCGCTTACGAATTCACCGCGCTCGATGCCTCGTGGAATGTGAAACGAACTTCTTTTTATGGCCGCGGCGATTATGACATGATCGGCGGCCAACTCTCCCGCGCCGAATTTTCCGTGCGCTCCGAAGTTTCTTCCAACCTCGTGTTCAACGGCAGTTACACTTTTCGCTCGCCGCGCCTGCCCTGGAACTCAATTTTCTCCGCTTTCGATGTCGAAGACAATCACGAAGTCGAAGGCGGATTTTATTATCGCTACCAACCCACGCTGCGATTTTACGGCAACGCCGCCGGCATTTTTTATTCTGACGACGAGTCGTTCCGGTTTACGGTTGGAACGGAGTGCAACTATGGCAGCCTCAGCTTCGTCAACCGCAGCGGCTACGCCGGAAATTTGAACGGCGTCAACGCCTCGCTTTATTATCCGCTGAACAATGGCAAGTTCATGCCCAGCGCCCAGCTTTCGTGGGCGTCTTACAAGCTCGAGGCAAACGCCGGCTCACGCGAGTCGCTCTTCTCCGGCGCGGCCGGTTTGCTTCTTCGTCCGTGGAATGTGTTGACGATTGACAGCCAATTGCAGTATTTGCACAACCGATTTTATTCAAACGACGCGCGTTTTCTCGTGCGGCTGCAATATTGGTTCTTTAAGAAAATATGAAAATAGCGTTTCGTAGTAATGCCCTCCGGGCGTAGCCTTCAGGCACCGGAAGCGCTGAACACCATGACCCGAAAGGGTCTACTACGGAAGTTATTTTCACAGGAATACAATAAGCAAAGAGAAAGAATATGCAACGACGACGGCTCATAACTTCGCTCGCAATCGTCCTCGCAGCCTTGGGGTTGGTGATGATCGTGGCTGGCGGATCGGATAAACCCTCCTCGTGGAACGATCCGGTCAAGCAATGGGCGACCATCAAATTTTCCCACAAGCAGCATATCGGCGATGTCGGCGCTGAATGCAGTCAATGTCACGCTGCCGCGCAAACCAGCGAGAATGCGAACGATTTGATGCTGCCGAAACAAGCGCAGTGCGCCGAATGTCACAGCGCCGAAGTCGAGAGCGACTGCATGTACTGCCACACCGAAGCCGACAAATACGAGCCCTACGCCGCGCCCAAACGCGAGGTGCGATTCAGCCACAAACAGCACGTCGAAACCAACCAGCTCGAATGTTCCGCCTGTCACGCCGGCATCGAAGCTTCGGAAAAGCCGAGCCTCGCTTTTCTGCCGGCGATGTCGAGCTGCAATTCGTGTCATAACGATGTCAAAGTCACGAATGCCTGCGAGTCATGCCACACGCAGCCGGAAACGTTGCTGCCGGTTTCGCATCAACAAGCGAATTGGGCGAAAGAACACAAACGTTTGGTGCGCATCGATGGGCTTGCCCTGAGCGCAGCCGAAGGGCTGTCGAATGATTGCGCGGTCTGTCACTCCGAAAATTTCTGCCAGGCGTGCCATGCCGACGTGACCACGCAATTCACGCGCGGCGAGCGTAGTCGCAGTGTTGCAGAAAATCGGCCGGCGGCCTCCGGCAAACCGGTCTGGGTAAAAGCGCGGGTGCATGATTTGAATTTTGTTTTCACGCATGCGCTGGATTTGCGGTCGAAGCAGTCTGATTGTTTTTCCTGCCACAATCAACAAACGTTTTGCACGGATTGCCACGCGCGCAATCAAGATGCCGGATTTGCTTCGCCGCTTCCGATGTCGCATCGCGCCGCGGATTTCATTCGCCTCGGCAAAGGCAGCGGCGGCGGCCAACATGCGATTCTCGCGCGCCGCGATATGGAATCATGCGCCTCGTGCCACGACGTCGAAGGCCGCGATCCGGTGTGCGTGACGTGCCATGCGGACTTGGCGCCCAAAGGCAGGAAGCAATAAATGCAAAATGATTAGTCTGTTATAAGTTGAATGTTTGCAAAAATAACAAAAATTTCCAACACAGAGAAAACAGAGCAAACAGAGAGTACAAAGCTAAAGAGAGTTTTCCGAGCATTACCCTCTCTGTTTGCTCTGTTTTCTCCGTGTTAATCTTTTTTGGCTGCGCCTGTAAGGTTGCGGCCTACGGCCGTAGGCTCGTCCGCGTTGTGGCAAAACAATTTATAAAGCTTTTTTAATAGTTTTGCCCAAAATCGTTTTGCCTTTAAAAGCATCTTTGGAGTTATGTTCGGCATCACAGGCCGGCGGATTTTGTTGAGCATTCACATTTTGCTCAACGCCATCTGGGTGGGCGGCTTAATCACGATTTTATATTTGACGCCGTTACCGGCGCAACGACGAGCAGCAAATTTTTGTTGAAAGCCATGGAAAACGCCATTGCAAAAGGCAGGTGACAATAATGAAAGCATTTATGAGATCGACGCTTCTTTTCATCGGGGCAATGCCATTGCTCATTTTAACCGCTTGCAGTGATCCGCAAAATGCGCCCACCGGTGTGGACGAGAAAGTGAGCATACACGAACCCGGCTGGACGATGCCGGCCTCGACCAGTTTTCACGGCGTGGCTCTGGCGGGTAAAAAATTCGATGCCAGCGAATGCCGCCAATGCCACGGCAGCCAGTTTGACGGCGGCATCTCGAACGTCTCGTGCAAAACCTGCCACGCGAGCTATCCGCATCCGGCCAACTGGATTGGCGCGCACACGGGCTTTATCAAAAATACGAATTACAATCTTAATTCGTGCAAAGGCTGCCACGGCCAGGATTACGGGATAAAGAAAATCAACAATTCGTGTTTGACCTGTCACACGAAACAAGGCGGTCCGGAAGCCTGCAACACTTGTCACGGAAATTTCGGCGGCGATGCAACTGATTTGAAAACGGCGGCGCCGCCACGCGGATTGAAAGGCGAGACGAGTGCAACGTTGCCGGCAGTCGGAGCGCATCAAGCGCACTTACTCGCGGATAAGAATTTGTCGGCGACCGCCTGTCAGCAATGCCATGCGTTGCCGCAGACTTTTGCCGACTCGGGCCACATTGATGCGGATGGCAAAGCGGAACTCCTCTTCAGCGAAACATTGGCAAGATTGAAAACCGAAGGCGGCGGCCGCGTGCCGAATGTTGTTTACAACGCGACGAACAACACTTGTGCGGGCAGCTATTGTCACGGCAATTGGGGATTGCTCAAATCGCAATCACAATACGCTTTTATTTATACGGCCGATAAAATGGAAGGCATCAATGCTGCGCCAAAGTGGACCGACTCGGCTGCCGCCTGCAGCACTTGTCATGGCAATCCACCGGCTGGACACCAGCCTCACGATTTGACCAGGTGTTTCGTTTGCCATGCCGGTGTGGTTGATGAAAACGGCAAGATTGCCGATAAAACGAAACATATCAATGGCAAGGTGAATGCGTTTGGGCAGGAGTATCCGATGTTTTGATGTCACCTGTACGGGAGTTTGCCTGAAAAAAATGGGCCGGCCACTGCGAGTGGCCGGCCCATTTCATTTTCACTGCTTTTTTTTAGCCCGAGGTCAGGCGTTTTCCAGCATGCGCAAATATTTTTGCGCCTTTTTCGCCGAATCGCTTTGCGGATTGAAGCTCATCAGCATGTTCAACTCGGCGCGCGCCATTTCCTTTTCACCGCTTTTCAAAAAAGCGAGGCCGATCATGAGCTGCGCGTCGTTGGTCTTGTTGCTCTTCGCAAAGGCATAAACCTTTTGAAATTCGGCAACGGCCTCATAATATCGGCCCATCGCGTAATAGGATTCGCCGATCCAGTACTGGCAGTTGTCCGCCAGCGGATGATTGTCATTGTTGGCGATCAGCTCGCGAAACTTGCGAATGGCGCTGTCAAAGCGGCGAACGTAATAATCGTCGAGCGCGTCTTGATAGGCCAGGCCATATTCCGAATTAAGCTCGGCTGAATTGTCGACGCCGCGCGGCAGAGGCTTGCTGTTCATCTGCCGCGTGCTCGCCGCGGTTTTCATCGCAGCGGCCTGATAGTTTTTTTCTTCCAACTCGGCGCGCAAATTTTCAATCGTGCGATCTTTCTCCGCCGCCACCGTTTCCAGTTGCCGGATTTCCGTGTTCATGCCCTGGAAAAGCTCCGGCGTCAAGAACGAGCTTTCAGCGTCGTTGGCCGGCATCATTTGGCCGGCGGCGCTGGTCAACACGGCGCTGTCGGCGCTGGAATTTTCGGCTACGCCGGTGGTTTGACTTTCGCTTTCGAGAAGTTCCAGCCGTTTCAACAGATCGTCTTTATAAGCTTCGTCGCTGCTTTCCTCGGCGAGAGGATCATCTTCGATGAGTAATTGCTGCCGGCTGCCGCTGCAGACGACAAACAGGCCGACAACGACGAGCAGCAGCGAAAAAATCGACGTGCCGACAATTTTTTTGAATGGGGTCATGATGCAAGCTCCAAGTGAGAAAGGCTTGACCCGAAGGTTAGCCCGTTTTTTTAAAAAATAGATTTGTGCCAGACTAAATCGTTTGCCCGCTTTCGGCGAGCAATTGGCGGGCGCTGTGTATATGCGTCTCCGAAATCTTTTCGCCGACGAGAAGCCGCGCGATCGCTTCCGGACGTTCCTTGTTTTGCAGCCGGCGCACGGCGGTGACGGATTTGCCGTCGAAAATGTTTTTTTCAACCAAAAAATGATGCGCCCCGGAGCTGGCAATCTGCGGTAAATGCGTGATGCAAACGATCTGATGCGACGCTGCCAACTGCTGCAGCTTTTTGCCGACGGCATGCGCCATTCGCCCCGAAATTCCGGCATCGATTTCATCGAAAATCAAAACCGGAATATCGTCGCGCTCGGCAAGAATCGATTTTAACGCCAGCATGATGCGGGAAATCTCGCCGCCGGAAGCGACTTTCGACAGCGGCGCCGGCGCCTGCCCGGGATTTGCCGAAATGAAAAATTCGACGCGATCGATTCCCGTCGGGCCGACTTTGACCGGTTGGCCGTCGATTTTCACAAACGTCTTGTCATCCGGCTGGGTTTTGACCTCGACCTCGAACTTCGCGCCGGCCATTCCCAATTCCGCCAAAATCGCCGGAACGGTTTCCTGCAAAGTCAGGGCGGCCTGGCGGCGCTGCGAGGACAATTCCAAACACAACTCGGCGTAATGCTGGCGCGCCGCATCAAGCTGCTTTTTCAAGGCCGCGACTTTTTCGTCGTAATTTTCCAATTCGGCCAGCGAAGCTTCGAGAGCAGTGCGGCGCTCGAAAACCCCCGCCATCTCGCCGCCGTATTTGCGCTTGAGCTTGTTGAGATTCGCCAACCGCTGCCGGACTTCTTCAAGGCGCGCCGGATTGAATTCGATCCGGCTTTTGTAACGCTGAATCTCCTGCGCGGCTTCTTGCAGCGTCAAACTGGCAGCGGCGCAATCCTTCTGCAAAGCCTGCAAGGCGGCATCAATGTCGCTTAACTCTTCCAGCGCCGACAACGCGGATTTGAACTGGCTTTGCACCGACCCTTCGGCTTCGTATAACAACTGATAGATTTGCGAGCTGAGCTGCACGCGCTTTTCCGAAGTGCTCAACAATCGTTCTTCCTGAACCAGAATCTCCTCTTCCCCCGGCTGCGGATCGACGCTCTTAATTTCCTGCAACTGAAAGAGATTAAACTCGCGTTTTTCCTGCAAATCTTTCTGCCGAGACAGCCATTCCGTATAGCCGTCTTGCGTCGCGCGCACGTTGGCAAACGCCTCGGCGACTTGTGCCGCAAGCTCTTCAAGCCCGCCATACGCATCGAGATAACGCAGATGCGTGCGAGCTTGCAGCAGCGATTGATGCTCGTGCTGGCCGTGCATATCCGCCAGCAGCTCACTCAGAGCATCAAGAATTGCCGTCGAGATCGGTGAATCGTTGATAAAGGCGCGGCTGCGTCCGTTCGGCATAAATTCGCGGCGCAGCAGAAAGTCGCCATCGTCACCAACCTCCAGCGCGTTTTCACGCAAGAATTGCTTCAGCCGGGGAGAGGAACAGTTGACAAAGAGCCCTTCGATGATCGCTTTTTTCTCGGGGTCACGGGGATAATGAAATGCGGCTCGCTCTCCTAGCAAGGCCGCCATGGCGCCGATGAGAATCGACTTGCCGGCGCCGGTCTCGCCCGTGAACACATTCAATCCTGGCCCGAGCGTCAACTCCACGCGATCAACGAGCGCGTAATTGTGCAGAGAAAAAGTTTGAAGCATTTTCCCGGACGGAAGAGTTACTGGCAAAGTTCATGCCTGTCGGTAACTTCGATTCCACACAGCAGATCGGGGCCACGAGTGATGGTAGCATCTTTTCAATAGCCCCAATGGGTGTGGTTTGCGTAAGCGCGACGATTTGGATTTATTCGAGATACGACAAAATGTTGTTGCCGGTTTTCAACGAGGATGACGATTGAAATTTTGTTGCCGTTTTGAAAATTTTCCTGAATGCGAATCGCTTTCCTGATGCCGTTTTATGGTGAAACAGTCGGATCGAGGCAAGTACGAAAATGTAATTACGATTTTTTTATTTTCGATTCACATTATTTTCTTGAAAAGGAAATTCCGCTTCAACTTTACGCACGGCCGCTGCTGAAAGAGACGGCGGCCCGCCTCCGGCAGGATGAAAAATCGGAGCAAAAGGCGGTTTGGGTTTTTGGCCGTTCGCCGGTGCACTTGGAAGCGCCGAAGAACGCGCTTTTTGAAATAGAATCCGCCAAATGAGATAAACTAAAAATACGGCCAGCAAAAAGCTCACGGCATATTTTGCCACCGCTTTATCTGGCAAGATCAAGCTAAAACCAAACACCGCCACGAGGACAATGCTCAGCAGCAAGCTTAAGCGGAGAGAAAAGCTTCCGACAGAAAATTTTACTTGAAAAGTTGCTGATTCCATTTGGTAATCATATCTTGTTGTGATATTGCTATGTTACAATTATCATCGAAACTAAAACCAGATTCATTAACTTGCGACAGCCGATTCACGTATCAGCTCAATCAAAAGTGCATTCACCAGTGTTTCAACCGATACGCCTTGAGCACGGGCTTGTTGCATGAGTTTCTCTGCAACATCCGGTAGAATCGCCACGCGAATCGCGCGCTTGGAAAGACGATAACGATTACGCCCTTGACAGCGCGCCAAATGCAACGAGTCCTCGCATACTTCCCATACTTCTTCGGGTTCTACGCCATGCGGCGCCACATGATCAAAGACGCGTGTTTCAATTTCACCGCCTCACCACCGCCACCTTCCCCACGGCGCTGGCGCCGGTTGATTCGACGAACGCGACGAAAAGATAAACCCCGCTTGGCACAAGCTTGCCGGACTCATCGCGGCCATCCCAGCACACTTGCGCGCCCGGCACTTGGTCGGTTGAGTAACTGCGGATCAAATCGCCGTTGACGCTGTAAATTTTCACTGCGCTCTCTTCGGCCAAATTGGTAATGCGAAAACCGCCCGGTGTGCCGCACGTTGCGGTTCCATCGTGAAGAATAAACGGATTCGGATAACCCGAGAGCTGGCTCAAATCCGGCTTCGGCTCGGTGAACGGCGTGCGAAAACGCGAAAGCCCGGTCGTCGTGCCGAGCCAGGCGTCGCCGGTTTTGGTATTGAACGCCATGCTCGTCACGAAATTGCCGACGAGCGGGCTGTTTTCCACGGTGTAATGCGTGAGCGAGCAGTTATCCTCGCCGGAAAGCACGGAAATGCCGGCGCCGGTGCCGATCCATTTGTTGTTGCGCGGATCGACTTTCACAATTTTAACGTCGTCGCTGATCAAGCTGTAACAGAAACGATCATTCGCCCCGCCGCTGCGAAAAAAGAAATTGAGCCCTTTGTCCGTGCCGATCCAAATGTAGCCGTCGCGATCCTGGGCGATGCTGGTGACGCGGTTGCTCAACAGATTGTCATCCAAATCCAGCTCGCCGCTGAAATCATCATCGGCTTTGTTTTGCAGGGTGCCGTTATAATCCAACACGCTGACGCCGCTGCTGAACGTGCCGACCCAGATACGGTCGGGAGCGCTTTCGCGCTTTTCAATTTCCAGGACGGACACGTCGATGCTGCGCAATCCGTCGCTTCTTGAAAAGTACACAAATTGATCCGCCGGCGTGCGCGCGAGCAACGCGTTCGTATTCGACGCATTAAAATTGAGAATCCAAATATTGCTTTGCGCATCCATCTTGAGAAAAGGCACGGCCGGAAAATTCGTTTCACCCAGCGCGGTGGAAAGCTCGCCCGAGCGGGCATCAATGCGCCTTTTGATTGTCAACGCGTCGACTTTGCCTCCAATGACGAAAACGCCGAATCCCCACGTCGCCACCCAATGCTCGCCGTTGGTCAAATGCACGATTTGCCGGATATCGGTGGCGCCGGCGGGCAATAAGTTGCTGGTGTTGTAATTGTGCCAACGCGAGCCGTCATAAATTTGAAACCCGCTCGTTGAAGTAGACCAGAGATTGCCGTCCTGATCCAAACTTAATGAGGTGAAACTGTTCGCCGCCGGGCCATCCGGCTCCCGCAGGCGCCAGTTTTGCGCGCTGCGGTCAAATTCATACAAGCCGTTATCGTACGTCGAAGCCCACAGCGTGCCGGCCTCGTCGATGACGATGCCGGTAACGATGGAAATGCTTCTTCCCACCGCGCTCCAAACGCCCAACGTTTCCGAGCGAAAGACGCTGAACGGCGTGGCGGCATATAACACCGCTCTGCCGTTCTCTTGCGTGCTGATCAACTGCAAAACTTCGGAGCCAGCCAAGCCGGCGTTGCTCCAGCGCTGGCCGTCAAACGAGGTGACACCGTTGGAAGTGGCCGCGACGAGACGCTGCGAGAATTTCGCAAATCCGCGCACGACGGTCGAGGGCAAACCATTCGCCGTGGTATAATTCGTCCAACTTTCCGGCGCCAAAAGATTCGGCAGGTTCAGCGAGGTGCGGGCGATGCCGCTGTTGGTCGCCGCCCACAGGTCGCCGCCGTCGATGAAAAGCGCCTGCACCGCCGTGCCGCGCGCAAAACTTTTGCCGAGATTTTGATAGGTCTCTTTCACTTCGTTGCGGCCAATGTCGTATAAGCTGATGCCGCGATCGAGCGCGATATACATCGAGTCGCCGCGCGAGGCAAAGTCGTAAATGTTGCGGTTGATGTAATCATTGATGCGAACGAAGGAATTTTTCGCCGGATCGAAAACATCGATGAGGCCGGTCGGCTGCGCGATCGTACCGGTCGCCAGAACGATCCAAATCCGGCCGCGGTTGTCGCGCCCGACGGCTTTAGTGATGTTCTGCCGCAGGCCGTCGGTGTTGGTGATTTGGCGAAAAGCCTGGCGATTGGCCTCCCAGAGCAACAGCCCGCCGGCGGTGGCCGCCCACACACCCTGCGGCGAGCTGACCATGAGCCGCGAAAAGATATAGGTTTGATTGTTCGGCTCATGATAGCCGCGAACGGTGCGCATGTTGGTGAAGGATTGCCAGAGCTGATCTTGGGCAACTAAAGCGGACGACAGCAAAAAAACGCTACAAAGAAACCAGTAAAACGATAGAAGGTATTTCCGCATGATACTCACGAGTTGATTCTAAGTGTTATCTCTAAAAAGCAATATTTCGCAACGAAAAGGGAACTGCAACTAAATTATTTTTGAGTGCAAACTTGAAATTTAAACGTCGCAGGTTGGGCTGGGGTTCGCTATTCTTTAATCTGCGGCAGCAAATTCGCCATTTCGAGGCCCGCCAGCGCGGCATCCCAGCCTTTGTTGCCGGCTTTGGCGCCGGCGCGCTCGATGGCTTGTTCGAGATTGTCGGCGGTGACGACGCCAAAAATCACCGGCACGCCGCTGGCAAGCGAAATCTCGCCGATGGCTTTGGAAACGAAACCGGCGATGTGATCGAAATGCGGGGTCTCGCCGCGAATCAGCGCGCCGAGGCAAATGACGGCGTGATACTGTTTGAGATTCGCCGCGCAGGACGCCGCGAGCGGAATTTCGTACGAGCCGGGCACGCGATACACGTCAATATCCTTCTCGGCAACGCCGTGACGAGTCAGACAATCGCTCGCGCCCTGCAAGAGTTGCTCGGAGATGAAACTGTTGAAGCGGCCGACAATCAGGGCGAAGCGCTTGCCCTGGCCGGTGAGGTGTCCTTCGATGATGTGCATATAAAATCCACTTTATGATTGCAAATACATTCAGCAGGTCGAGTGAAAAAGCCTGCCTGTCATTTCGTGCTCAGGTAATTTGTGTGTTCTTCGGGCGATTCCAAAGTCAATCAGTGGCATCTCATCCCAGGTTCGTCCTTCGAGTTCTCGTCCATTTTTCTTTTTGTTCCATCCGCCCCATTGCTTAAAAAAGAATGGAACTTTTGCTTTTTTACATTGGTTGCGAATATCAATCACCCAGGACGCCTCCATCGGTCGAGCTTTCGGCCCAGATTCGCCGCCGACAATAACCCAATCAATGCCTTGCAGATTGAGGCTAGACAACGGTCCTAACAACGGTTCAAGTGAAAGGAATTTAATCACCGCGCTGGTTTTTCGCAAATGATTGATTCGAAACGTATAGTTTTCATTCTCAACACTTACGCCCATCCAGATATGCGGTGCCCACGGCAGCAAAGGATCGAGCTCGAGCAAGCGCTCTGATCTTTTGGTCAAAATTTGGTATTGATGCCAATCCGCGCGTTGCATAACATCGAAAACCCGCAAAACAAATTCGATCGGAATATCCTCGTGAAAGAGATCGCTCATCGAGTTGACAAAAATAGTCTGTCGTTTCTTCCACAATAAAGGCAATTTTAAAGCATGATCATGCAAAGCCAATTGGAAGCCATTGGCGTAATTAGGTTGTCCCATGGCATGAAGGCGTTTCGCCATCCGCTCAGCATAGCAGTGTTTGCATCCCGGGCTGATCTTCGTGCAACCTGTAACTGGATTCCACGTGGACTCCGTCCATTCGATAGATGAATTTGTAGCCATTATTTTGCCCCTCGCTTTTTGTATTTGTCAAAAATATATTCGATAATGCGATTAGCTACGGGCTTTTGCGAGGCGAAAAACAAATAGTAAACGATGGCGCCGCGCGAATTTCTCATCGGCAGAGGTTTGGGGACGTGCTTAAATTGAGCAATTTTCTTTAATCGCTCTCGAAACGCTTCTGCAACTGTTTCATTGTCTTCTTTTTCGAGAAAACCGAAAAGGTTGCGTGTGGACGTGTAAGCAATCTTCCGCCAGCATTCGTCTCCCCAGTAGGCATTCATTCGCTCGATATCATGGCTATCTACATCGTCGGGATTACGCCAAAGCACATTTCGATTCATATCAGCCACGGGAAAATTTAAAAACATATCAATACTTCCCAAGCGTCCCGCGGTTTCAATTATTTGCCAATTCAAATGCAGACCATAAGGGTCGAGTAAACACAAACCTCGTCGATAATCCTCAAATCTCACTTTAGGAAAGACTTCATTTAGCAAGATAGCATTGCAGTCACCTTCATAAATATGCACATCGGAGCGATCGCCTGAAATCTCCTTTAATGTATCGACCTTCGCCTGATCAAGATCGATGAGGTAGTACTCGCGAAATGGAGGCATTACGTGAAGCGCATTCACCGGGCTTCCTGCTACAAATTCTCCGGTCTTGCGAGAAATATGCGCGCCAGCACCTGCAAAGGCATCAATGTAAACATGATAGAGCTTGGGCTTTGTTTGCGCCGATAAAATCTTGGAGTACTCGGAGGCATAATCTTTGATGATGTCAAGTTTCATTTCAGACCAGTAGCCAATCTCATCAAATTTCAGCCTTGATTTTTGACTCATATTCCCTCCTGCAATATAAAAACTCTCAACGCCTTTGTCAACGGCTATTCATCGAAAATAAACTGCCTTGCTATCTTCTGACGGTAAAAGAGCGCGCCGTCGTGGTCCAACCGTCGAGCGTCACATCTTCGGCGCCGCGGGTTTTGCCGAGAGCGGCGTTTTCCAATAATTGGCTCAAGGGATCATCCAGGCGCGGCTGGTTTTCCGGCCCTCGGCCTCGAATCGGGCTTTGATTGAGAAAGGCAAAATCGATCTTCTCGGTGGTGGCGAAAATTTTTAGAATATCTTTTACCGAATCCCGCCCCGGCGGCACGCTCAGCCGGAGTTTTCGCGTCAGGGTTTTTTCCGGCGCCAAAGCATCGGCAGATTGAGAAGTTTTCGGATAAATGACGTCGATGCTGCCATGGCTTGACAGATCGAGAATGGTGATATAAACCGGCTTTTCGGAATCATTTTTAATGGCGCATTCGATAACGTCCCCGGCTTTAAAAACGCGCTCGCTGCCTTGATCACCGTTCGGTTGGCCGCCGGCAAGAGTGAACTGAATGCTCAATAAGCTGGCTCGGTTTTCAATGGAAAGAACGTTGAACCATTTCGCCCATTCACTGACTTGTTTGACGACGCGATTCACGACGGCAGGATCGCTAACCGCCACAGGCGGAGCTATCCGGGTTGTGTCTCCTCCTTCGACCACAATCTTATTTTCCGCCTGCCGCAGCAACAACTGGTAATGGCGCGGAGCCGCTACCGCTTCAATATGATGATAGCCATCCAATTGCTCCTTGATCGCCCGCAGCGCCGGTGAATTGGCCAAGCCTTCATAATAGACCCGCAGCTTGCGGTCGGCATAATGATGCCGGCTTTCGACGGCGCGCGAGGCCGTTTCAATGCGGCCGCCGGATTTGATCACGCCTCTGGCCTCGAAGTCTTGCACCTCGGTCAATTCGATGGTGGCTGCCGGCTGTTCCGGCGCTTGAAACTTTTTGACGCCGGGTTTATAGATTTTAAAAACCGAGCCGGAAGTCAATCCCTGCGCGGCGCCGGCTCGCAACACCACGCCGGTGGCGCCGCTCGGGTCGGCGAGAATATACGGCTGAGCCACACTCACGGAATCACTAAAGACGTAGTGAGCGGCGCGCGCGCCCTGCAATTGCGGAGACTGCGCCGGATAAGCGGCGTTGACTTTGCGGATGACATTGTCCATGACATCCTGATAGGTGATGGCGCGGCCGGCGGTTTTCGCGCTCTCCAATTCGCGGACGAGAAAATACGTCAAGGCGCCGTGTTCCTTGCCGCCGTCCTGATGCTCGAAAGCGCTTTGCTCGGAGAGGCACGCCGAAATCACCGCAAAGTTTTCGCTTTCGCGCATGTCATCCGCCGAGCCGCGCAGACCCTGCTTTCTGCGGGTGTATTGCGGCAAATCCGGCAGCGGCCGCGTATCCCGTGGAATTTTGCGCACCAGACCGGCGCCGCGTACCGGCGTGCCGGAATTGCAACAATCAAAAATGAGCGTGACATTTTTGGTTTTTTTCGTCACCGCCTCGACCAGATCGTTCAGCTCATCGTCGCTAATGTCAAAGGCTTTGCCTTGCGGATCGCGCGTGTCGTGGGGCACGATGGTTTCATCCCAGCCGTCGGTTTCGTCTCCGGATAGATCCTTCATCTGGGAGCCGTGGCCGCTGTAATGAAAAACCACGATGTCATCGCGCTCGGCTTGTGCTATGAGGTGTTGTTGGAACGCGCCGACAATGCCGGCGTGGGTGGCCTCGGCGTCGGTCAAGACCTTGATGTCATTTTCGCGGAATTCGTATTTTCCAATTAAAAGCGTTTTCATGTTCATGACATCGTTGACACAGCCGGCAAGATCGGAGTAATCCTGACGCCCGCTGAAATTCTTGTATTTGTTAATGCCGACCAGCAGGGCGATTTTTCTTGCCGGCCGGGTGACCGGAGCCGATTCATTCGGCGCGGGCGAAGAGGCCTCCGAAGCCGGCGGCGGTGTTTCCCGAGATTGGGACTCGGTTTGCTTTGAGCAAAAAAACACCGCCGGCGTCAGAACGAGAATAAACCAAAACAGGCATCGGAAATATTTGTGCATGACGCGCTCCTTTCCGCGAAGGGTCACAAAAAGTCAAATCGTTGTGAAATAGAATCAATTGGCGATGGCCGCGCCAACAATGAGGCCGACGGTTACGCCGGCCGGGAAAGCGAGTTTGCGCAGCGCCTTTTCCAAAAAACTGTCGCGATTGATCGCGTAAAGTTCTTTGTAAAGATCGCCGCGTTTTTGCAGGGCATCGCGCATTTCAGCGAACACCTCGATCTTCCTGTCCTTGACCTCGAGCGCGCCTTCCATCTCGGCCATCAACTGTTTTTGCAACTCGGCCTGGCTGCGATAACCGGCGAGGGTTTTCTCAAATTCCGGCTCGAGTTTGATCAGACGCGCGTAATCGCTGATCCACTTGCCGGTGAGAATCAAGCCGGTGGTGTTGTTGGGATCACGGACGCGCATGGTCGCATCGGGCGTGAGGGCGAGCTCGATGAGCGCCGGTTCAGCAGCAGCGCCGCGCGTGCGCGGCCGCGGAGCTGCGCCTGGCCGCGAGGTGATCAGATCGAGCTGTGTCACCAGAGACGTATCGCCGGCGGCGCGCGCCGACTCGAGCAGCGCTTCATTGCGCTGCACTTGCTGGCTCAGCTTGCCGAGCGCATCGCGCGTGGTTTTTGTGGTCTCACTTTCTTGCGCTCGAATCAGGCCCGGCAGCGCGAACACGGTTAGGAGACTTAGCGCCACGGGTATGCCTTTCGATGACATCAAGCGCTTCGTCAAGATGGATGATTCGGTTTTTAAGCTCATTGAGATTCACCTCGCGTTGTGTGATCATTTCCTGGACTTCGGCGATTTTAGTTTTGAGGGCGGCGATTTCCTGCAAGCGTTTTTGCTCTTCGACATTAAGTCTGGCAAGCTCCTGCTCGAGTTCGGCGGCGTGCTGCTCCTGCTCTTTGGCTTGCTTCTCCAAAACTTTGATCAATTGCGCTTTGTCGCTGAAGAAACGCTCGTAAAGCGAAAATACAATCGCCGCCGCGGCGATCACCACCGCCAGGGTGACCGCATGCGTTTTTAGTTGGCTGAACAAGCTCATAACCTCCTCCGGTGTGTTATCGATTTTCAACGACGCTTTTATACAGCAGTGGATAATAATTTTTAAAGCGGGACCACGTGCTCCAATCATTGCGAATCACCCGGCCGGCGCTGCCGGAGGCTTCGTAGACGATGGGATTGCCATCGGCCCGATAGCCGGCAAAAAGCACGATATGATCCCCGGGCTTGTTCAGCGCGTCGCCCGGTTTCATTTTGGTATACCAATTGTACTTGGGCCGGCCGGCGATGGCGCGAATCGTGCTGGTGGAATAATCATGCGTGGGGCGCTGTCCCCAACAATACGACACAAAGCCGGAACAATCGATGCCGGCCGTGCAATTGGTAATGCCATGCCGGCTGTGCGAACCGGCGGCTTGCCCTTGCGCCAATTTGCGGTCAAAATCATCCGGATCGTCCATGCCGCCCCAATCGTATGCGATACCGGTCACCGTATCATTCGCGCTCCAATCCGATTGATAAACGGCGGCGGTGACGCACGGCGCGCGGCGATTGGCGTCACGGCAAATCCACCGATGCTGCGCCAGGCGTTCCGCCATCGCCATAATCTCATCACGCGTCCGCGCCG
>Ga0209172_10004692_pt1 | contig 17855 bp, 28 predicted proteins | sample LarsenN4metaG_FD_184113 | JGI IMG/M metagenome (GOLD analysis project Ga0209172, IMG submission 184113) | Hot spring sediment bacterial and archeal communities from British Columbia, Canada, to study Microbial Dark Matter (Phase II) - Larsen... ... | reverse complement strand
TTCGACGGGCGCAGCGCGCGCTGGCACCGGAGGAAGTTCTAATGGGCGTGGTCGTGTGGTGGGTCGGCTGCGTCGCGCTCACGCTGGTCTGGGCGGTGATCGTCTGGTCCGCACGCATCCAGCTCCCTGCGACCTCGACGAGGCGTGGTGACTCGTCAGAGGTGCCGCGCGCGCCGGTAGTGCGCCTCGTCGGGATCGATGTCGTCTACGACGCGCGGGCGGGACTCGGGGATCACCGAGGGCACCGCCCCGCGTCGTGCGAACATCCGCTCCTGAGCCTCGCGCGAGGCCTTCGCCGCCGTGGCGCGCGCGACGCGCGGGGCCTTCGCCCAGAAGTCGTCGATCTCCTCGCGCGTCGGCGTGCGCCCCGAGCGGAGCCCGTGCGCCGGCAGCGCTCCGAGCCCCGTCACCTCGCCGGCGCGCAGCCGCTGCTCCATCGCGTCGCCGATGAGCGAGGAGTACTCCATCAGGTCGGGACGCTCCGCCCAGGCCGCCTCAGCGTTCGCACGCGTCGCGAACGCGAGCGCGTCGATGTTCCGGTGCTGGTCCGCCCACTTCTTGGCCTGGTGGACCTGATCGAGCGCGTGCGCGGCGTGCTCTTCGCGCGTGCCGCGCAGCTTCGCGATCGCCCCGAGGTACTCGACAGTGCCTGCTTCCTCGTCGACGATCCGCACCCGCTGCCCGTCGCGCTTGGCACGCTCGACGCGGGCCCACGCCTCGCGACCCGAGTACGTGTCCTCGAGATCCCAGTCCTCTGCGGTAGCGTGCCACGTCTCCACGCGATAGAGCCGTTCGGGCCGCAGAGGTCCGATGTCACTCGCAGGGCGCTTTTTGCGCGTGCCTGAGAGTTCCTCGCGCGTGCCCGCGACCGGGTAGGCGCGCGGCGTGTGGCTCGAGCCAAGGCCCGAGAAGCCGTCGGGGACGCGACCCTGACGCAGCGCGCGCCGGCGATCGCCCGAGCAGAGCTGCACGACTCGCACGCCCTCGTGCTTCCGCCCGACGCGCTTCGCGCGCGCCGCGAGCGTGCGCTCCGAGCTCGCGCCACGACCGTGCACCTTGCCGCTCGCGTCGACGACGTAGAACGCGCAGCGGGGCTGCCGGGGCTTCGAGGCCTTCTTCTGCTTCTTGCGTGCCATGCGGGTCCTCACCGGTGTCGCGTGTTCGCACGCTCTTCGAGACGATCGAGCTGACGCTCGACGCGCTCGAGCACGGCCTTCGTCGTGTCGATGGTCGCCTGCGCCTGCCCGAACTCGCGACCCATGCGCTCCCAGCGCTCGGCCTCGAGAACCTCCTCCGCGTCCTCGTCGCGGTGGAACTCAGAGAGGTCTTCCTGCAGGATGTTCACACGCTCGTGATCGGCCGCCGCGCTCGTCGCGAGCGTGAGCGCGTAGCCCGCCGCCGAGAGCGCCGCGGTCGCAGCGAACGCGCCCGCAGCGCGCCACCACCGAGAGGCGCCCTCGCGCTGGTTCTCCTTAGTGGAGAGCTCCTTCAGCTGCGTCTGCACCTCGGACATCCCGCGCTCGAGTCGCGCGTACACCGCCAGCAGCTTGCCGTAGGCCAGCGCTGGGTCGCCTCGGTAGATGTCGGCGTCGAACTGCTCGTCGTCGTCCGTCATCGCGGGAACCTCGATGCCATCGCCGCGATCGCAGCGATCCGTGCCTGGTCGAGCCCGTACACCTGCCCGAGGTGCTGCATCACCGCGCGCTCGGCCGCCGCTGCGACGCGCTGCTCGGCGCTGCGCGAGAACTCCGGGCCCTGGAGCTTGCGCACCTCGAAGAAGATGAATCCCGCCGAGACGGCAGCTCCGGCGAGCGCTCCGATGAGGATCGGGCTGCGCATCAGCGCCCCGCCGTCGCGAGCGCGCGCCAGACCCCCGCCGACTCGAGGTGGTTCGCGAGGTTCGCGATCGCCGAGCCCACCTGCGGCGTGAGGCCGATCTGGCGCAGCTTCGTGTCGAGCTCCGCGCGCACGCGCGGCGGCACCTCGCGGTCGATGGTCTGCGTGACCTGCCGATCGACCGCGAAGCGGAAGAGCAGCCAGAATCCGAACGCAGTGGCCGCGCCCGCGGCGCCGGCGACCACGACCGTCTCGAGACCATCACGCATGCAGCGCCTCCAGCCGAGCGATGGTGGAGGCGAGGGTGCGGCGGTCCTGCTCGTCGCGGCACATCTGCCCGATCGCGAGGCTCGCGCCGAGCAGACCGCCGGTCAGCGCGAGCAGGCTCGCGAGCTTCGGCGCGCCGACGGAAAGCGAGACGATCGACCCCGCGTTGAGGCCGATCGTCATCACCGTGAGCCCGACACGAACCGCCTGATCGGCGGGCGCGCCGAAGATAGTGCCCGCGCGCTCCACGAAGGGAGAGTAGCGCGGGTGTGGTCGGAGGTGCTACCCTGGGCGGGTCAGCGGATCATCCGGGCCCAGCGCAGCAGGTCGAAGATCTGCCGCGCCGTGAGCCCCGTTGCGTCCTCGAGGTCCGCCACGAGCGCGAGCGCGTCGGGCAGGATGAAGAGCGCGTCCGGCGCGCGCTCCTCGAGATTCGCCGAGGCCTTCCCGAGCGCGGTGAACACCACCGCGAGCTGCTGGGGCGTGACCTCCATCGTCGCGGCCTCGGAGCGCGCGACGACGCGCTGCTGCGGGCCCGACTCGACGGGACGCGCCTCCTCGGGGGAGGCTGCGGTGATCACCTCGCGAGCGAACGCGCGATCTTCGCTGGTGACGGGGCCCTCGAGCACCACGGTGGTCTTGCCGTCGGTGACGACCTCCTCGCCGCGCGCGGCGGCGCGCACTTCCTGGGCGGTCTCGGCGACCTTGTCCGAGGCCTCGATCTCCCGGCGCACGCGCTCGACCGAGTCCTCGCGCAGGTTGAGCTCGAACGCGATCGTGGGCACCGTCTTGCCGGCGGCGAGCCCGTCGGCGATGAGCTTCCGGTCCGCTTTCACCAGGCGGCGAGGCTCCTTCGCCGCCTCGGACTCACCGATGCCCTCCGCCGTGCTCTCCACGACGCCGGGGATCCCGTTGTCGCCGGCGGGCTCGACCGGCAGCGCGGCGCGCGCGGCGTCCTCGGCGGCGAGCTGCTCCTGCTCGCGCGCCTGCTCCTCGGCGTACGCACGCAGATCCTCGACCGCGCCGACGTCGATGCCGAGCGTGCGCGCGATCGTCGCGTCGTCCGAGCCCGTACCGCCCTGCATGATCATCCTCCACGCGGCGTCGAGGATGCTCTGCTTCAGCGCCGCGTAGCGCGGCACGGGTGCGTCCGGAGCCTCGGCGATCGGCGCTTCCTCGTCGGTGGGCGCCACGAGCTGGTCGACCCACTCGACCTCGACGCCGAACTTCTTGGCGACGGCCGCGCTGTCCCAGCCCGCCGCGACGTGCGCGCGCACCTGCTCGGCGATCGCGTCGGTGTTCGTCGCCTCGGCCTTCGTGCGCTGCGCCAGGCGCATCGAGATCTCGTGCACCGTCGCGCGCGTGACGCGCGGACGGTCCTTCTCCGAGATGTGCTCGTGCATCTCCTCGAACGACGCGCGCGCGACGAGCATCTCTTCGATGTGGCGCACGAGCTCGGGCGAGAGCTCGGCGCTGTGGTCGATGGTGTCGGGGTCGACCGCGGGCTTCGGCGCGCGCGGCGGCGTCGGGTTCGGCGCGGGCACCGCGGCCGCGCGTGCCTCGAGCGGCGAGGCCTGCGTCGGGATCGCAGCGAGCGGGCGCGGCAGCTTCTGCAGCGCCACGTCGCGCTGGCGCGGCAGCCCGGGGTACTTCTTCGTGAGCGCGTCGAGCTGCTCGACCGTCATGCCGTACGTCTTCATGATCGCGTCGACGTCGACACCCATGCCGTACGCGCGGCCCGCGCCACCGAGCGCCTCGGCGGTGAGGCCTGCCAGCGGATCGACCTTCGCGGCCTTCGGCGTCTCGACCTTCGTCGCCTGCACGGGCGGCACCGGCGCTGGCGCTGTCGTGCGCGGCGGCGGGCTCGCGACCGGCGGGCTCGGCGCGCGATCGGGGTTGGGGGTCATGGGCTGCACCGCACCGCCTCCCAACGGTCGGCGCACGCCCTGCGGCGGCTGCACTCGGGTCTGCAGAGTCTTCATGGGCCCGCGATAGCAGACTGTGGCAGAGCGCCGCAACGCGCACATGTAGGCATCACGGCCCGGTGACGCCGTAGGTCGCCTCGAGGAAGTCGTACATCTGCGTGCGCTGGCCCGCGGAGAGATACGGATAGACCCAGTCGGCGAGCCGCCCCTGGTACTGGCGCAGGAGATCCCACGAACGACCCACGCGCAGCGCCGGCGCGTCGATCGCACGCGGCGGCTCTCCGGTGACGAGCGTCACCGCGGCGCGCGCGTCGACCTGGATCCCTAGTGTGCTCGTCGCCGCGTCGTACCACGCGCGCACGACGTGCCTCGAGCCATCGAGGATGTTCACCGCGTCGACGACCTGCACGTCGCCGAGCGTGCCGCCGTTGTAGCCCGCGACGACACCCGTGCTCGTGAGCCCGACCGCCGACCAACCGTCGGAGCCGGTGAGCAACGCGCCGCAATCGAAGTAGTTGTTCGTGCCGTCCGACGCGGTGCCCTGCACGACGAAGAACGCCTCGAAGCCCGTCGAGCGGAACACTGCCTGCGTCGCTACGGTGCCGAGGAACGAATCGTCGGCGCCGAGCAGCGGCGCAGCCTGCCCGTTGATCGACGACAGCTGCGGCGGCGGCACGGCGCCCACCGGCGAGTAGGTGTCGGCCGCGGGGGACTCGTCGTTCCACGCGGTGATGTCCGAGCCCGTCGCAGCGATGTCCGTCGCGAGCACGAGATACGCGCTCGAGTACGGCACCGGCTGCGGTGCAGCAGCATCGGGCGCGAAGGCGTACGGCTGTCGCCCACCGAGCTTCGCTAGCGTCATTGACCCTCGCCGTCGTCGTCCTCGAAGCCGGCGAGACGGACCGGAAGAATCACACCCTCCGCACGCCACACTGCGCGCAGCTGGACCGCGAGCGTCGTGACATCGGCGCGGAACGACGGCAAGTCCGACCACGTGCGCGTCCAGGGGAGTCCGTCAGCCGCAATGCGTTCGGCAAGGCGCTCGAGTACGATCGGATGTCCGACGCAGACGAACACCGCGCGCGGCAGCGTAGCGTGCACGGCCGAAAGCCACGCGTGGAAGAACACGTCGGCGTGCTCGCGATCGACGCCGCTGATCACAGAAGAGCCCTCACGACCGAGCGGCCACACCGTCTCGACGCCGGAAAACACCTCGCTGCTTTCGTGCGATTTCGTCCATGTCGAAGGAACGACGAGTCCGGGCCGCGACGGGTCAGCGTCATCGCGACGAACGTACGCGAGCAGCGTTCCGCGACGCGGCATTAGGGCGCCTCTACGAAGCGCCCGAAGCGGCCCATTGCGGGACCGCTGCCGCCGGTGTTGGCGCCCCAGGTGAGCGTGCCTGCGGGCCAGTTGAACGGTGTTCCAGTCGTAGTCCCGTTGCCAGTAGTCGCGCCAGCGACTGTGATCTGACCAGCACTCGGTCGAACCGTGATCGTGATCGGTTGGAATCGCGAGAAGGTGATAGGCGTGCGCGTGACGCGCGGCGTATTTGCTTCGACTGCGCGGACTGCGATCAAGCCGCCACTGTTGAGCACTTCGAGGTAGTTCTGCGCGGTGTTGAAGCTCGCCATGCGCAGCGGGCCACCACCTGCAATGAGCTCCGCACTCGACATGAGCGGGACCCACGTGAATCGAAAACCAGCGGTCCGAAACGACGCCGGATACTGAGTCACCGTGTACGTGAGTGCGTCCGCTGCCCTGAGTACAGAGCTGCCCGCAGTACGTACGTACGACGTCGGCCAGAAACCGGCCTCCATCTGAGCGCCCCACACTGCGACTTGTCCGACATTGGTGATTTTTCGGTGTGCGACGTAGGGCGTGCTCGCGCCCGTAGCGGACGCTTGTTGCCTTTCGATTCGAGCCCATACCGCAGCCGCGTCGGTAGTCGTGGTCACGATGTTTCCTGCGAAGTCGCGCATCTCTGCACGAATCGCAGGATCACCAGATATCAATCGATGATAGAACGACCACGTGTACTGAGTAGTGGTCGCCAGCCCAGCCAGGTTCTGATTGTCGATCTCACTGGCAGCCCACGAACGCAAGTTTGCGTCAACGACCGCGTCGGGCGCCGCGACATCGGCGCTCCAACCAGTCGTCAGCGCCCACGGTGCGACGTCCCACGCTTCCGATCTGAGTGCGAGATTCGTTCGCGCCCCTTCCATGAGAAGCCCGGTACCACCAGGAAGGTTCGTGTCGTACTCAAGGCGTCGCGCGTTCGCGACAGCCCACGCGAGGAACGCGCTCGACCCATCGGTCGCAGGACCCGTGAGATACGAGCCCTCGGTCGAACGCGTGAACGTGCCACCCGTGAAGAGATCGAGTGCAACCGAGTCGGGCGTGGCAACGTAAGGCGCGCGACCGCCGAGCTTGACGAGGCTCACTGGAGTTGCTCGACGCTGAACAGATCAAACTCAATCCACTGGTTCGCAGTCGTGCCAGCACGACCGAGGATCCAGATACCGCACGTGTCGAGAGTCTGACTCGCCCACCCTGCGCCGAACGCGCCGAGCTGCGTCGTCATGTACGTGTTGTTGACGCCTCCGATGATCTGCGTCGCATTGGTGTTGTCCTTCGTGCGGCCTTCGATCGAAGCGAGCCACTCCGGGTTGCTCGCCGGAGCCTGTCGCCCCGTGAACGCGACGTCGAAGCGCGTGTTGATCTCGCCGCCCGAACCCGGCAGGAGCACACCACCAGCGTTCGAGGCGAACGTCGCGCCGCTGAGCGCCTGCACGCCCGCCTGGATGCGCCCATATCGACCGTTGCCGCCGACACCGCCAGAGCTCGCACCGACGCCGAGTCCATAGAAGTTTGCGCCAGTGAGCTGGTTGCAGAGGTATGCGGGCCCGACTGCGTACCACTCGCCCGCCAGCGACGCATTCCCCGAGTAGCCGCAGACTCGGAACTTGAACTCGTACGAGTACTCGTTGTCGTCGCCCTGCTCGATGCCGGGATCGACGAGCGTGATGAACGTCGAGAGCTCGCCCGTGACCTTCGTGGGGAACGTGACGCGCAACACCGGACCGTGCGGGCGAACGACGCGCGAGAGCACCGCGGTGCCGCCACCGATGCCGTCGAACCCGATCCGGAACTGCGACGTGTCGAGCTTGTTCCACGTGAACAGCGTGGAACTACCGCCCGCGTCGGGACCCTCTGCCGCGTAGCCGCCGTAGGCCATGCATCACGCAGCCTGGTAGATCGCGTGGCAGAAGCCGCCCGTCGCCGGCGCGGAGACAGCGCTCGGCGACGTCGAGAGCTGCACGAAGATGCCGCCCGTCGTGTAGAGGCCGCCCTCGGTCGTGTAGTCGCGCACCGCGGTGCCGCTCGCGGGCACGAAGAAGCGTCCGATCAGCGTGCCGGACGTGCTCGTGCCGTTGTAGACCAGCGCGTAGCACGCGGTCGCGTCGGCGTTCGTGATCTCGAGCCGACCGAGGATGCGGTTCGTACCCGCCGCCGCGATCGAGAACGACGCTGCGGCGGGCGAGAGCGCCGAGTTGAACTGCGTCCACGCCGAGCCGCCGAGAACGATCGCCGGGTCGTGCACGCCGAGCAGCTGGTCGCCCGTGCCGATCCCGAGCACCGAGCCAGTCTCGATGTCGCCGCCCGGCGCCGAGAGGCGCACGCGCACGCGACCGTTGAGATCGAGCGAGACGTCGGCGACGTCGTCTTCGGCGACCGCGGCGCGCTGCGAGACGTTCGCGTGCCCGCCGATCTTGACCGGGTAGTTCGTCGCCTCGTTGTCGGCAGCGTAGTGCGCGATGACGCCGCGCACCGCGAGCGAGCCCGAGCCCGACGCGATCGACACGAGCACCGGGTAGGTCGCGCTGTTGACGATCTTGACGTACGGGGCTTCCTCGTCGCCGGTGACGGCGCGCTTCTGGCCCGTGTAGTCGACGTAGCCGATGAGCCGCGCCGACCCGTCGGTGCGCGTCCCCTTGCGCATGGCGCGCAGCTGATCCTGCGCTGAGGTCTCGCCGTAGATCGTCACGAGCTCACTCCTCGCCGCGCGCGACGCGCAGCATCTTCTGCAGCTTGCCGAGCGCCCCCGGGAAGCGCGCCTCGAGCGCAGTCTCGACCCCCGCGCGCACCGCCGCGCGCCCGACGCTCACCGTCAGCTCGGCCGCCTTCTCGTGCTTCGCGCACACGAAGACGCGCACCTTGCCGACGACCTGCACCGCAGCGTCGGCAGACACGGGCGTCGAGCACACGACGCACACGGGCTGCTTCGCGCGCAGGCTCATCGCTTGCGCTTCGCGGCCGGCTTCCGAGCCGAGTACTGCGCGACCGTGGTCTTGTTCTCGACCACGTAGCCGAGCGCCGCGCACGGAGTGCACCCGGGCGCGCCCTTCGCCGCCTTCCGAGCCTGCTGCTCGGCGGTGCGCCGATCGGCCGCCTCGACAGCGGCCTTGCCGATGTTCGCGAGCGAGCTGAGGAAGTTCATCGCCGACCCTTCCTGCGGCCGGTGGCCGCGCGCCAGATGAAGACGCCGGCGGCGATCGTGAGGATGCCGCCGCCGACACCGAACGCCGCGTACATGCGCGAGACGTTGATGGTGCCGGGCACCACGGGCTGCGCCCACCACACGTCGCGCTCGAGCTTCCTGATCTCGTCGACGATGCCCGGCGGCGTCGTCGCGCCGGACTCGATGACACGAGCGCGCAGCACGATCTCGCGCTCGGAGAGCTCGAAGTACTTCGCTTGAGTGAGCGTGGTGGTCTCGGGCGAGCCGAGCTGCACGCGCAGGCGATCGAGCATCGCGAACGCCTCGCCGCGCTGGATGTCGCCGAGCCCGCTGAGCCCGTAGCTGTAGCGATCCGTGATGACCGAGACGTTGCCGTGCATGATCACTTCCCCTTGCGCATGAAGGCGAGCACCGCGGCGCCGATGAGGCCGCCGGCGGCGGTCAGGCCGAGCGCGGCGCGCGAACCCGTCGAGAGCGTGTTCCAGCCGCCGAGCAGCGTGAAGCTCGACCAGAGCCCCGCGTTGACGCCGGCGCCGATCCCCGCACCACGCCACGAGCTCGCAGCGATGCCGCCCGTGATGGCGCCCGAGAGGCTCGCGGTGCCGATCCCGAGCATCACCTCGGGCAGCGGCGTGCCCGCGCCGGGCGCGGTCGCCAGCGGCGCCGAGCGGCCCGTCGCATCGAGGACGGCGTCGGGCGTCATCGTCGGGATCTGGTCGGTCACGGCGGGCTCCTGCATCGCGGTGGGCATGCGGCTCACTCCTGGAATCGGCATCGCGCCGAAGACGGGCGCGAGGTGCGGCAACGTGCCGACCTGCGGGAACCCGGTGTACGCACGGCGGACCGTCATCCGAGCCTCCTGGGCAGCGAGTAGATGCCGCGCTCGACGCGCGGCGCCGTCGAGCTGCCGTACACGTAGAGCCCCGTCAAGATCAGCGCGGCCGCGCCGATCCCGATGCCGGCCCAGGCCCAGCCCGGGATGCCCTCGCTACCGCGCGTCGCGCGCGGCTGGAAGCGCGGGATCGGCACCGCCTGATTGCAGGCCTCGACCGAGCCGCCGCTCGAGCGACACGCGTCGAACCGACGGCGGGCCTCCGAGATCGTCTCGCGCATGCCGTAGAGCTCGCGCTCGTGCTCGGTCGTGATCTGGTAGCTCTGCGCGAGCAGCCACACCCCGCCCGCGACGAGAATCGCGATGATCACGACCGCGACGACCACGACCACCGGCGCGACGCCGAGCGCACCGAGCCCACGCACCGGGATCGCCGCAGGCGCCGGCGCGCCCGTCGCCGGCAGATCGGGGAACTTCACCGGCTGCGGGATCTGCCGCGCGAGCGCGGGCATGTTCGAGAGGAACGTGCGCACCGTGCGCACGAGCCACCACTGCTGCTGGTGGAGCGCGTCACGCAGCTGGTAGAGCGCCGTCTTCTGCGAGCTCGTGAGCAGGCCGAGCCGCGAGAGCGTCGAGGCCTTCTCCCAGAGCCTGGTGAAGTCGGTCTCGAGACCCTCGAAGTACTGCAGCGCCTGCTGGAGGTTCATCGACACGGATCACTCCCCGGGCATGCGGTCGAAGTACTCGACGATCACCGTGCACTGCGCGAGGCCCTGCTCGTCGCTGATCGCCCCGATGTACTGGTCGGGGCGCAGGTAGAACGGAAGCCGCCCGACGTCCGCCGGGACGAGCGGCCAGGTGATGCCGCGCGTGCGCGCGATCTCGTCGATCGAGGCATCGATCTGCGCGCGGATCGCGTCGCTGACGAGCAGCGTCACGCGACGCACCGACTCGGGCGGTGCGCCTTCGTCGGCTTCGACGATCATCCGCCCGGTGAGCGGCACCGTCATCTGCTCGATCGTGGTCGGTCGACGGAGTCCCATCGGAACCTCACTTGATGATCGCGTAGCCCGCGAGCGCGACGTAGGGGTAGGCCGGGATCGCGACCGCGTCGCCGACGAGATCCTTGACCTCGACCGTCACGCCCATGCCGGGATACCAGAGGAACCCGGGATGCCCGTCGTGACCCTTCGGCAGCGTGTGCACGACCGCGCGCCCGACGCTCGCGCCCCAGAGATGCCCGGGGACGAGATCTCCCTGCGCGACGTCCTCGCCGATCGACCACGTCGCGCCCGAGCCGTTGCCTGCGAGGCGCACCGAGAACTTCGCGAGCTGGATGGAGCCGATCGGGCTGACCGTCGTGTCGCCACCGACGTTGAACACCACCTCGTGGATCTCGAGCGGCTCGAGACCGTCGTTCTTCAGCTCGGCGTTGTTGAACGTGAGCAGGCTCGTCCCGTCTGCGGGCACGACCGTCTTCGTCGCAGCGAGCTGCTTCGGACGACGCGACAGCGCACCGACGCCGTTGAACGCGACGGTCACGATGCGCGACGTCTCGTCGACCGCTTCCTCGAGCGCGAACTGCACCTCGAAGGTGTCGCGCGCACCCATGTACACGGGCTTCGCGAACTTCCACGCGGCCGCGGCCTGCACCACGATCTCCGACGACGCGGTCCGCGTGTTGTGCCAGAGCGGCATCGGCACGTGCGTCGGGTTCATGTAGTAGGTGTCGTGGCTGCGGATGAGCAGCCCGTACTGCTGGATCAGCAGCTCGCGCGAGCTCGTCGCCGAGTACTGCATCCCGGCGAGCACGTGCGTGATGCGCACGGCGTAGTCCTCGCCGTTGTTGAAGAGGTCGGGCGCCGACTGCGCGACCAGCGTGTTCTCGTCGAAGGAGTCGAACAGCTGGCAGTAGATGCGCGGCTCATAGAGGATCCCGTCGCAGATGTTCTGCGACGCGAGGAACTGCAGCATCTGCAGGGTCTTGTCGTTCATCGCCATCAGCGCATCTCCACCACGGCCTGCCCCGCCAGGGACACGCCCACGTTGTAGATCGGGGAGATCTGGAGCGGCTGCTGGCCACCCGAGATCACCGTCGGTCCGGGAGTCTTGATCTCGATCTCGAGCGACTCGTCGGGCGCAAGCCAGATCGGATCGTTGAGCTCGTGCACGAGCGCCGACGAGATCGTCGGACAGACGAGCGAGATCGGCGCACCGGGACGCCACCACCACTCGCCCGTCCCACCACTCGTCGTGCGCGCGCGACAGATCATGCGCTGGCTCATCTGCGAGACGAGGAAGCCGGCGTACGGAACGCTGTCCTGAACCTCATCGTCGAACGCGATCTGATCGATGTGGATCGCGAAGCCCGTGACCGGCACGCGCTCGTAGCCACGCACCGCGTTCTGCTTCCTGAACTCACGATCCTTGAAGATCTGGTTCGCGGGCCAGACGTCGACCTCGCCGTTGAACCCCGCCGCAGTTGCATCGAGCGGCAGCGGCTGCTGCCCTCGAGGCCAGTAGACCTGGGGGTTCGTGGGATCGGTCTGCGCCCACGAAGTCTGCGCGCGCTCGCGCAGACGCGCGTGCCCCGCGAACATCCCCGGACCCGACCCACCACCCTCCATGATGATCATCGAGGTCGTCGGCGGAGTCAGATCGGGCACCGCCGTCGCGTAGGACACCGTCGAGAGGTCGAACTGCACCAGACCCTTCGCAGGCATGTAGAGCGGGCACTCGAAGTCCCACCGCGACAGCCCGAGCAGGTTCGACTGGTACTCGATGTTCGACTTGATCCCCTGCATGCTCGGGGTGGCACTCGGCGACGCCGCGAGCCCGAGGAACGGCAGGTCGAGCACGTTCTGGAACTGGTACGAGAACGGCGCGCTGATCCGAAGTGAGCACTTCGTGATGATCGAGCCGCAGACGTCGAAGTTCGCCGTCGAGGTCGGCGAAGCGTTCGAGTACTCCTGCAGTAGGTAGTTGATCGGCGACAGCAGCACGTGAGTCAGCCGCACAGGGTAGCGGCTGGCGTTCTTGAAGTGCTGCTGAGGAAGCGTGACCCGCGTCTCTTCGTCGGAATCGACGGACGCGATCGACCACATGACGCGCGGTTCGTAGATGAACCGGTCGTACTCGGGCACGAACTTCGCGGGCTGCGGGACCTTGAACATGCGAAAACGCCCCTCGAGACAAGTGCCCCTCTTACGTGAGGCACGCTCGAGGGGCGCGCTTGAGACTACGAGGCTCGCGCCTCGCGCGGATGGATCAGCCCGGGCGCTTCTTCAGGCCATCGAGCACGAAGCGGATGCGCACGTCCTGGTTGAGGTCCGTGAACGCGCCGCCGTACGCGTTGTAGAACCGCCCCTGGAAGTACATCGAGTTGCCGGGCGTCGCGTTCCGGCCGTAGCCACCGATGTAGATCGGCAGCTTCAGCACGCGCTGGTTCGAGCCCGAGATGACACCGCCGGTGCCGTAGTTCATGTAGAACCGGTTCTCGGTGCCCGCGTCCGCCGCGACAGTGCCGGGGTCGCCCGACTGCCACGAGGGCGAGCCGATCGACTGGCTGAGCCACGAGAACGGCACGCCGAGCTGCGGCTTCTTGATGCCGGCTCCGACGTAGAGCTCGAACATCGCCTGCAGCTGCAGCTTGCGCAGGTTGTCGGCCGTGAGCATCGGCCCGTTCGCGATCGGGGCGCTCGACTGCGCCGTCACCGCGGTGAGGCCGAAGATCTCGTAGGTGACCGCGAAGACGATCAGGCTCTCGTCCTGGTTCATCGCAGACTTCTTGACCAGGTTCGTGTCCTGGTCGGTCGCCTGACGCTTGGTCAGACCGACCGACGACACGTTCTGGCCGCGCACGTAGTTGTACGCGCGCAGATCGACCGTCGCGGCCGAGTCGAACTCGATGGTGCTGATCACCGGCTGGTGCAGCCACTCCGAGATGACGACCTCGGAGCCGTCGGGGAGTCGGACGCTGTTGAGCGAGCTCATGGTGCCTCTTGCTCCGTTCCTGCCGTGGATCAGGCGACCGGGCGGCGGCGGAGGCCGACCGCGTAGATGCGCGCGCGGATGCGAGCGCCGGTGTCCGAGCCGAAGTTCAGGCCCGAGTTCGAGATGCCCAGCGGCTCGGTGACGCCGCCGTACGGGAACTCGAGGTTCACCGCGAAGGCCTCGCCGCCCGCCACGTGATGCGGCGTCGCGAACTCGCGCTGGTCGCCGCTCGAGACGTTGCCGTTCGAGCCGACCGCCACCGGATAGGGGAAGGTCGCGCTCACCGCGCGGCCCGAGCGCGCCGCGCCGAAGCCGGCGTGCGTGCCCATCGCGGCGGGGAAGAAGCCGATCGGCGCGAAGCAGTAGTCCTTCGTGTTCGCGATCTTCAGGCGAACCGAGGTGCTGCGCTGGACCTTCAGCACGTTCGTGAGCGAGACGTGCGGCGGGTTCGGAGCGAAGAGCTCCTGGCCGGTGAAGAAGTTCTCGCCGTTCGAGTAGATCTGGAACAGCTCGATCTGCAGTGCGTAGAGCAGCAGCTCCTCGTTCTCCGCGAGGATACCTCCCTGGCCCTGCATGTTGGTGTCCGCGGCGGTCGCCTTGCGCGGGCCGACCGAGCCGGGCACGTCGCCGCCGGCGCCGTACGAGAAGCCGGGCAGCGGCGAGAGGTTCGACGCGTCGTCGATCTCGACGGTCGAGAACAGCGGCGACGCGGTCCAGTCCGACGGGACGAGCGTGCGGCCGTCGGGGAGCCGGATCTTCAGTGCCTGGGCCATGGTGGTTCCCTCGTGCTCCTGCTTCGGCTCGCGCTCAGGCGACCGGACGCTTGTAGAGGCCGCGGAAGTACGCGCGCGTGCGCATGACGGTCGTCGACGCGGACGAGCCCGTCTCGTCGACGAAGTTCAGCGTCGCCCCGCCCGGGTTGGCGAAGATGAGCTTGAACTTCTCGGTGCCGCCGATGTGCACCGGGACCGGCGCGCGATCGACCGCTTCGATCGACGGCATGCCGTTCGTCGCGAACGTGCGCGTCGAGCCGACCGCCGCCGGCGCGTAGGCCGCGCTGACGTTCGGGCCGAAGCCCGCCGGGAAGTAGCCGAAGCCGCCCTGGAAGTAGTCCTTCTCGGACACCTCGAGCGAGACGATCAGGCGCTCGTGCAGGATCGCCATGTTGCCCGCCATCGGGTTCGGCGTGCCCGCGCCAGACACGACGATGTCGTCGCTCGAGAGCACGAGCTGGAAGACCTCGAGGCTGATCGAGTAGACCAGCATCTCTTCGGTCGAGCTCATCTCGCTCGTCGAGTCGATGTTCGTGTCCTTCAGCGTCGCGGTGCGCTGCTGCGCCGACGTGAAGTTCGACGACATCGTGACGTTGTCGCCCTTGCCGTACACGAAGCCGTACAGCTCCGCGTCGGTCATCCCCGACTTCATGTCGACCGTCGAGTAGAGCGGCTTCCAGTTCCAGTCGACGATCCCGACGTCCTGCCCGTTGGGGAGGCGGACCTTCGTGATGGTGTTGATCGTGTCGCCGTCCTGCGGGTACATGCGCGTGTGCCTCTTCTCAGTCGGTCAGGAGATGGTCAGAGCTTCGCGGCCAGCTGTCAGCGTTGCGTGGTGCATCCCGCTGACCGCGAAGCCCAGACGTCTTCTTCAGCCGCGGTAGGTCTCCCGACCGAACGCGCCCTGGTTGACGGTGCCGTTCAGGCGCACGGTCTCGCCGTACATCCCGTTGACCGGCTCCATGATCACGCCGTTGAGGCCGCGAACGGTCTCGGGCACCAGCGCGCCGAAGCCCGCCGTCTCGCCCGCCGCGGGCATCGCCGCCATCGCGGCCGCCGCGCGCTGCGCGTTGAGCGCCTCGCTCGCGAAGAGGCCGCCGCCGACGAGCGCCGCCGCGAGGCTCGCGCTCATCGCGGGGCTCGAGCTGCGCGTCATCGCGTAGAGCGCGACGCCGCCGAGCGCGCCCGCGCCGATGCCGGCGAGCGGGGCGTACTCGTAGAGCTTCGCCATCGCGGGCGTCTCCGGACGCACGAACGCGCGGATGCCGAGGGCCGTGCCGAGCGCGAGCACGCCGCCGACCACCGGCGGAACGATCTCACGCATCGCGCCCGGACGACGCAGGTTGCCGAGTCCCTTGAGGCCGCGGAAACCGCGACGACGACGCTTCGCCATGCTCTCTTCTCCCCGGTCCAGAGACCAGCCACGTGTAGGTGTAGCGCCTACAGCGATCAGATGACAAGAACCCTCGCTCGCAGCGCGAGCGCGCGAGACGCCTCAGCGCGTCATCGCGTATGCGAGTCCGCCGGCGAGTAGAAGCCCGCCGGCGACCGCGACACCGATCTTCCAAGGCGCCAGTGCGCCCGAACCACTCACCCGACGATCGACGTCGGTTCGGAATCGGATCAGCAGTGCTGCGAGAGCGCCCGCACGAGATCCCCACTCCGCCAACTGCGCTTCCGTGCGCACGTTGGTGTAGAGGTTGGCGACGTGCCGATTCGCCATGTCGGCGAGATCGTCGAGCTCACCTCGAAGCACCGAGATCTCTCCGGCGTCGAGCTCGCCACGCGCCGCCGATTGCGACGCTCGAACGACAGAGTCCTGCGCCGCCTGGATCGCACGACGAAGAGGATCGGCTGCGTCGTTGAGCTTCGCGGTCGTGAGATTGCCGAGACCGCGGAGTCCCCGGAAGCCACCATCGATCGTCGAGACCCTCACGCCGCCCTCCAGAGAGCCCAGCCCGCGAGACCCACCGCCACCGCGCCGATCCCGTAGAGCGCCCACGTCGGGACCCCGGGACGAGCACCACTCGCGCGAATGACGGTCGGCGCGAGCTCGGTCACGCGATTCGAGGAAGGCCTGCTCGGCGGATTCGCGAGCGACGAGATGAGCTCGTCGAAGCCCGTCGCCGACGCACACTCGAAGCCCTCGGCGATCGCACCATCGAGCGCGATGCCGAGCCGATCCGGATCGGTCGTCTGCACGAGCGAGACGAACGCGTCGAGGTTCGCGCCCGAGGGCTTGTAGGGCGCGATCGCCGTGCGGAAGTGCTGACCCACCGACGCAGCGGTCTGCTGCTGGATCGCGAGCACGCCACTGCGCAGCTCGGGATGCACGACACGGCCGGCATCGCTGATCGCCGCTGCGCTCAGCACGAAGCCGAGGACGCCGGCGGTGTTCGGCGAGAAGAACTGCTCGAGCCGAGGCGGAAGCTGATCGACGCGAACGCCGGATGCCTCTGCGATCTGTGCCCGCACGCCGACGTAGGTCGTCGCGAACTTCGAGAGCACGATCGACGCACGCGCGAAATCACCCGCAGCAGCCCGGTCGAGATACGACCAGGCCAGCTTCTGCATGGTGCTCATCGCGCACTGCGCCGTGCGTGCGGGCATCGATCACGCCTTCTTCTTCCGCGACACCTTCTTCACACGCTTGCGCGTGAAGCAGCCACCGGCCTTGTCGCGGTAGACCTTCTTGCCGCTGGGAGTCCGCTTCGGGCAGACCTTCCCCGTCTTCGCGACCGGGACACGCTTCGTCTGCGTACGCCGGCGACGTCGACGGGGCTTGCCGAGCCCGAGCCAGTCGAGGAGGCCCACTTCAGGGCCTCACTTCTTCTTGCGGGCGCGCTTCTTCGAGGCCTTGGTCATGCAGAGCACCTTGCCCCGCTTGTTGCCACGGCCCCACTTGCAGCCCTTCTTGAGCTTCAGGCGACCCTTGCTCTTCACGGTCCCCTTCTTCTTCGAGACCGTCTTGAACTTGGGCTTCGAGCTCTTCCGGGCCTTCTTCTTCTTCGCCGCCATGATGTTCCTCCGAGAGACGTCCCTCGAGATGGCGGGGACGTCCCCGCCAGAAGTGGGATCAGGTGCTCAGCGCTTCCGTCCGCCGGCGCGCTTCGGCTTCACCGTGAACGGCGAGCCCTTCGAGCCGGCCGCCGCGTTGCGCACGCAGGTCGCCGACTTGAAGCGGCGTCCGGTGCGCGGGTTGAACGCACCGAGCGTGTAGCCGGTCGGGCACGAGCCCTTCATCGACAGGCACTTCGGAGCCTTCGTCTTCACCGACGCCTTGCGCCCGCGCGTCACGATCTTCGTGCAGCGCTGCCGCTTGTAGCGCTTGCCCGTGAGCGGATCGGTCGTCGAGAGACCGAAGCCCTTCGGACACGCACACGCCTTCTTCGCCGAGCTGCGGCGCTTCTTCTTGGTCGCCATCGTCGATCAGCCCTTCCGCTTGCGCTTCCAGAGCACGAAGCCCACGACGGCGCCGGCCGCGAGACCACCCGCAGCCCAGATCGCCCAATCGGGGATCTGCGGGGTGCCGTCGCCGAGTCCGCGCACGGGCTGCGCGACGAGGAACGACCCGGTCGCCGCCTGCGCTCGAGCCACGACTGCCGCGTTGCCCGGCACCGCCGAGATCGGGGTGCGCGCCGCACTCAGCACGCCGAGGCCCATTCCACGCACGGGATTCATCACGACCATGTGTCGCACCTTCCCCT
>Ga0209172_10004688_pt1 | contig 17867 bp, 16 predicted proteins | sample LarsenN4metaG_FD_184113 | JGI IMG/M metagenome (GOLD analysis project Ga0209172, IMG submission 184113) | Hot spring sediment bacterial and archeal communities from British Columbia, Canada, to study Microbial Dark Matter (Phase II) - Larsen... ... | reverse complement strand
TGATCGGTCACACGATTTTGTGGATAATTGTAGGTGCGTATCTTTTCCGAACGTTCGCCTGTTCCAACTTGCGAGCGGCGATCCGCCTCGAGTTCTGCCTGTCGCTTTGCCTCTTCCATTTCGTACAAACGCGCTCTCAGAATGCTCATCGCGCGCAATCTGTTTTGCAGTTGCGAGCGTTCGTCCTGACAGGTCACAACCATTCCTGTTGGTTTGTGATACAAGCGGACGGCAGTCGAGTTCTTTTGTACGTTCTGCCCGCCTGCACCTGAGGAGCGATACACCTCGACCTCGATGTCACTTTCGGGGATGTCAATATCCACTTCCTCGACTTCTGCCAGCACGGCAACCGTCGCGGTGGAAGTATGGATTCGTCCCTGTGCTTCGGTGGCAGGTACGCGCTGTACCCGATGTACGCCGGATTCATATTTCAGTTTTGAGTACGCGCCCCTGCCTTTAATTTCAAAGATCACCTCTTTGTACCCGCCCACACCGATCGCATTCTCCGACATGATCTCCGTTTTCCAGCGTTGCCTGTCCGCGAAGCGTGTGTACATTCGGAATAAGTCTGAGGCGAAGATCGCGGCTTCATCGCCGCCGGTACCCGCCCGTATCTCCACGATCACATTTTTGTCATCTCGCGGATCCTTCGGCACGAGCATCCCCTTGATCTCCGTTTCAAGAGTATTGATCCTGGGTGTCAGTTCAGCAATGTCTGACTGAGCCAACGCGACTAAATCCGCGTCTTTCTCGGACTCGAGGATCGTTTTTGCCTCTTCCAAACTTTTCATAGCCTGGCGGTATTCTCGTGCCTTTTCAACGATGGGCTCCAGGTCCACGCGTTCTTTGTTCAGTTCGGCGGCGCGTTGATAGTTGGCTCCTACTTCGAGGAGCTCGTTTCCGATCTGTTCGAATCGTTCTTCGATGCCTTTGAGTTTGTCGAGCATATCATTCCTTGCGAATTCAAAATGAAGCGCGGCTCCCCTTGCCGCGCCGCAGGATTATATCAAATGGCGGACAGTCTTCCTCACTGGGGGATCACAAACGCAGAGAGGATCATCGTCAGGATCAGCAGGATGGAGAAAATGACGAAAACAATTTGCATGATCTTCGTCGAACGCGGTGTTTCGGATTTTTGTGATTTCTTATTTGCCATCTTCCACTCTCAGGTTCAAATGTTTGTAAAATGCGGTTGCCATCGCCTTTTCGAGCTCTTCCACGGTGACCGGTTTCAGGACGTACGAATCCGCGCCGAGTTCCAACGCTTTGTCGATGGTATCGTCGTCTGCCTCGGAGGACAGCATGATAACAGGCAAATCCTTCGATTCGGGCCGCCGCCGCAGGAACTCGACCATATCCAACCCGGAAACTTCAGGCATGTTGATGTCAAGGATAATCAAGTCTGGTTTTTTACCGCTCACGACGGATTGTGCCGCGGCGCGGACACTGTTGAAGGCGGTGACGCGGCAATCGAGCAGTTCGAGCATCAACGCGACTGCGCGGCTCATTTCCTCATCGTCATCCACGACCCAGATTTCTCTCATTCCAGATTTGCCTTGATGGATTGCGCCGCGTCGTCAGGCACAACCGATTGGAGTTCCTCAAGCGAGGCGACCCTAATCTTATCCACAGAACCGAAATGTTTCAAGAGGGCTTTCCGCCGCGCAGGACCGATACCGGGGATGGAATCTAAAATTGAAGCCATGCCGAGTTTTTGCCGTTTCTTGCGATGTGCGGTAATTCCGTAGCGGTGGGCTTCATCTCGAATCCGCTGGACCAGATACAAGGCTTGCGAATGACGCGGCAACATCAACGACTCTGATCGGTTGGGGAAGAAGATCTCCTCCTGTTGTTTTGCCAGCCCGACAACCGGGATTTTCCCCGTCAAGTCGAACTGTTCAAGGACTTCGACGGCGCGCCCTAGTTGACCCTTACCGCCGTCGATGATGACCAGATCCGGCAAAAGGGAGAACGACGCGTCTTTTTTCGACCCAACCTGATCTGCCGTCTCTTGAGCCGCTCGCCATCTTCGGAAGCGCCTCGTCAGCATTTCCTCCATGGATGCGAAGTCGTCTGGCGCGCCAACCACCGATTCGATGTTGAACTTGCGATACAACTTCTTGTCTGGGACTCCCTGTGTGAAAACCACCATCGCGCCTACGATGGCTGTCCCTTGTGTATTCGAGATGTCATAACATTCGATTCGGTTGGGAGGGTCTTTCAGGTTCAATGCTTGTTGCAACTCGGCAATCGCTTGCTCCTGCTTGTGGCTATCTGCCTGCCATTGCGCGCGCAGGGCGGTCAGTGTTTCCGTCGCGTTCTCCGCCGCCATCCTGACCAACTCGTGAGATTGTCCCTCCTTCGGCACGAGAAATTCGGTCTTCTCGCCGCCGCGCTTCGACCTCATCCACTCGCCGATGATCTTTGCCTCTTCGATCTCCTGTGGCAGCATTACTTGTGAAGGGATGTTCGCGGCTTCGGTGTAGAACTGCGTGATGAACTGCTCCATCACTTCGGCGTCCGCTGTATCCTCGGTGCCTTCCAGGATGAAGTATTCTCGCCCGATCAACTTTCCGCCACGGATAAAGAATACCTGTACACAGGCTTCCCCGTCGCTGCGCGCCATGGCGAGCACATCCGAATCTTTGTAATCAGTTGCAAAGACAATCTTTTGGCGCTCGACGATGGATTGAATTGCTTTGAGTTGGTCGCGTATCGCGGCGGCTTTCTCGAAGCGCATTTCTTCGGATGCTTTTTCCATGTCAGCATGCAAGCGTTTGACAATTCCCTCGCTGTGTCCGCTGAGGAAATCCATCAGGTCGGAAATCATTTGTCGGTAGGATGTCTGGGATGTCGCGCCAATGCACGGGGCGATGCACAATTTGATATCGTAGTAAAGACATGCACGCTTGTCCATCCCGGTGATCTCGCGGTCGCAGGTCAGGTAGGGGAAGATTTTTCGCAGCACATCCAATGTCTGATACACCGCCCAGGCGGAGGTGTACGGACCAAAATAGCGCGACCCATCCTCGACCATTTGACGCGTAACTGTGACCTTCGGGAAAGGGTCTGCCCAATGGATTTTGATATATGGATAACGCTTATCGTCCTTGAGACGCACGTTGAATTTCGGGCGATGCTTCTTGATCAGGTTCATCTCGAGGATGAGCGCTTCAAGTTCCGACCCTACGACGATCCACTCGATATCAACGATTTCTCGGGTTAATCGCCGCGTTTTGTTATCGTGGCTGGCATCCGCGTGGAAATATGACCGTACGCGGTTTTTCAAATTGATCGCCTTGCCGACGTAGATGATCTTCCCCTCGATGTTCTTCATTAAGTAACAACCGGGTTTTGTTGGGAGTGTGGCAAGGATACCTTGCAGTTTGTCAGAAATTTCCATTGGGGGCAATTTTACTGCATCATGTAGTTCATCAAAAAATAAAATCTCCCGAGCTCGGGAGATTTTATTTTCCTGACGGCGGAACCCGGTCGGGACCAATGAAAATAGGCATATCCACCAGATACCAGCCGTATTCATACGTGAGGACGGCACCGCACTCACCAGCGACAGGTTCTACAAGTCCATCATCATCAGTGTCAGATCCCTGCAATAAATATTCTCCCAATATCGACATTTCGTTGATGATGGGTTCCATCTCGGGTCCGAAGGATGTTTCTGTCAACTGCAGGGCAAGCGGCAATAATTGGTTCGTCCAATCTTCCATGTTTTGAACACATATCTGAATATTTTCGCTGTACAACCGCATATTTGGCGTCGAATCTTCGGCATCTGCCACATTCTTCGCTCCGAGTGCAACGAGTTGCAGATAGCCGGACCGGTCGCCATTTGGAAGGCTTCCATAGCCATCACCGTCGTTGTTGTTGATGACTCCGTCGTTGTCGTAATCATTATACTGATCGCTGAGGTCTCCCACGATCAGATTGATCACGTCCTCGGTGCGCTTGCGCACGGTCGCTTCATCCCCGTTCTGATACGCCTCGACGAGTCCGACAAAGCTGGGATTGATCGGGTCGCCATTGATTGCGCCGGTGATGTAACTCCCGCTGTAATAGTACAGTCCCTGCATGGGGGCATATTCGCCCGGTGTGCTTTGGTGCCTCACGAGCAGGCTTCGCGCGCTATCCATGGCTTGTGGCGGAAAGATAGAAGAGAAAACGATACTTTCAGAGGGTTGCGCGACTGCCGCATCGCTTTCTTCTATAGTGATGATGACCTCGTCGAAACTTTCCAGCAGGTTCTGCTGGTTCTGCGAGGTGAATTCGAGCTGGCCGGCGTTGGCGGAATTAAACCGAATCGAACCAATATTGCGAAAAATTCCGCTTCCACTGTTTCGTAGCCAAGCTTCGTATCTTTTTCCGTCTTCGGGAAGAGTAACATTGTTCAAAACGATTGTTACCCTGTCGAGGACTCCATTGAAATCGTTGAAACGAAGCCTGCCTACAGGTATGTCTGGATCCACGATCGCTTGTGGCGTCCCTGTCACACCTGCCGTTGTTGGGCGTATGAGTTGGAAAAGCAGTACTGCCAGACCGATCGCGATGGCAATCTCAATTCCAATTCTGAATCGGCGTAGCAAAGAACTTTCTTGCGGCGCTGGTTTGGGCTTGCCTGCCTCCTCCGCAGCTTGACGTGCAAGTTGGGCAATGTGGATGGTTCCGGGCGAGATCGTTTGCCCGTTGAAGACAGCCAGAAACTCATTTGCCAACTCGCCAGCGCTTTCATACCGCATGGACGGGTCTTTTGCAAGTGTGCGGTCCAGGATGGCTTGCAGGTCGGAGGAGATCCCGTCAATGGTTGGCGGCGGTTCGTTGATGTGTTTCATCAACATGCCAAAGGTCGTATCTGCCTGAAAAGGGACTCCCCCCGCCAGCATTTCGTACAACATGATGCCCAGCGAGTAGATATCTGTCCGCTTATCCACTTTTTCGCCGCGTGATTGTTCCGGCGACATGTACGCCGGTGTACCCGAGACAGAACCTGTCGTTGTGTGCATCGTCGAGTCAAGGAGGCGCACCAAGCCGAAGTCGGTGAGCACAGGCTCCACGTCGGCAGGAAGCGATTGGTTCATATGAATGTCTTCTGATGTGGAGCGAAGAAGAACGTTTGCAGGCTTGATATCGCGATGGACTATCCCTTTGCTGTGTGCGTAATCCAACGCGCTGGCTATGGATTTCAATAACGAAGCCACCAATCCAATAGGCAACCTTTGCTTTTTTTCATGCAGCATTTTAAGATATGCCGCGAGAGAAGGACCCTGAATATATTCCATGACCAGGCAGGGTGTGTCATCTTCTACTTTGTAATCGAGCATTTGAACGATGTTGGGGTGTTTGAGTTCGGCAACCACTTCCGCTTCGCGTTGGAAGCGGCTGAGTTGCTCCGGGTCCCTTTCCATCAAGCCTCTCATCACCTTGATCGCCACCACCCCAAAGGTTTTGTGGTTGCCCTTATAGACTTCAGCCATTCCCCCGCGGGCGATGAGTTGGTCGATATGGACCTTCCCGAGCGTTTTACCAGCCCAGTCTGCCATGCGCAAAATTATAACCTAGAAAGATATCGCGCCGGGTATAATGCCATGACTTTATTATTTGAGGTCGAATGAATCACTCCTTGGAATCACAGATGGGCGTCTTTCTCCGTGAACGCAGGTTAAAAATCGCATTTGCAGAGTCCTGCACGGGAGGTTTATTGAGCAACCGCGTCACAAATGTACCGGGCTCCTCAGAGTATTTTCTTGGAAGTTTGGTCGCGTATTCGTACGAAGCAAAAGCGAACTTGTTGAATGTTTCTTGGGATACCCTGAACACGCATGGTGCCGTCAGCCGGGAGACTGTGTTGGAGATGGCGCGCGGTGCGCGGACGGCGTTTCAAGCAGACCTAGCCGCTTCGATCTCGGGGATAGCTGGTCCAGGCGGTGGGACTCCAACCAAACCCGTTGGCACCGTTTGGTTTGCCCTCGCCGCGCCCAATGGCGAATGGACGCGACTTATCCATTTTTCAGGCGACCGTGAACAGGTCAAAGCCGCATCGGTGGATGCGGCTTTGCAGTTCGTGTTGGACTATTTGGAAGGAAAATTATAGAAGGGGATGCTTGGGCTGACTACGTTTGTGCAAACGTATCGATCAGCAATTTGAAATTTCCACCGACGGGGTACAGGATCGGGCAGGTGCATCCGCGTTTTTTGTATTCCTCCACTTTGGATTTCGCTTCTGCAGGTGTCCCTGACGCAGTGATGTGATGAACGAGATCATCCGGCACAAGGTGCTTGGCTTTGTTGATCTGTTCCTTGGTCGCGGGCCACCCCAAAATGGATTGGATCTCGGTAATGACTTCCTGTGATACGCGCGAGGCTTTAGCGATGTGCGGTTGTTGTGCCAGATACTGGCATAGCAATTCTTTGGTGTAATCGATCGCCTTTTCGTGACTTTCGTCGACCGAACAGACGATGAGTTGCGGTCGGTCGAAGTCTTCCATTTTCCTCCCCGATTTCTTCAAGCCTTTTTCCAGTAAATCCATCGCGTTGTCATTGTAATCAGGTGGGACGCAGTAATTCAGCACAACTCCATCTGCGATTTCGCCGGTCATTTCCATCATTGCGTCGCCTGTCGCGCCGATCATCATGGGTACATTCCGCGGCTCGCGCCGACCATGAACGACATCCAATTCGATTCCATCTACGTGATGAAACTCGCCATGGAAGGTCACGCGCTCCATATTCAACAATTTTCGCAGCACTTCAATCGTTTCTCGCATGGCAAGCAGGGGCTTTCGGCGTTCGATACCCACATTTTTTGCCAGAGGGTCCCACCATGCGCCGATGCCACAAATGATTCGGTTGGGGGCAAGGTCATCCAGTGTGAGCAGTGTTGCCGCCAACAAACCGATATTTCGTGTCCAGTTGTTAATGACCCCCGAGCCAACCTTGATCCGGTCTGTCACTGCTGCGTAAGCCGCCATGGGCACGATCGCGTCTCGCACCAAGCGGGATTCAGCCTGCCAGACGGCTTCGAATCCTTTTTCTTCCGCGTATCTTACATAGTCGAGTCCATCGCGCAGATCGTGCGAGTCTTGCAAGTAGAGGGCAACTCGTTCGGTCATGACATTCTCCTCGTCGTTTATGGAAGATGTTCTCCTCCCGATTATACGCCTGCTAAAAGGTAATTGTGTGCTCCATGTTCTTGATCAGTTCGTAATCCTCCGGGACATCCAGGTCCAAGCGGAGGGATGGCAGATCCACAACTTCAAGACGCGCTCCAGCCTTTTTTGCAAGTTCGCAGTGACGCTGGAAGGAATTCTCTCCGAAATCGTATTCGATCAGCCCTGCCGGCGAAATGACCAGTGCGTTCGTGCCGCGTTTATGCCTATCTGGTGCGACCACAACGACAGGAGGCTTGACTGCACGATCCAGTAGCACAAGGATGTCTGCACTGTCGAGGAGTGGTAGGTCTGCTGGAAGGACAAGTACCCCTCGGGTAGCGTATAGCTGTGCTACAACCGTTGCTCTTTTGAGCGCGGTGTTCAAATGTGGTTGACCGTCCTCCTGAACCGTCCGCGCGCCGTGATTGCGGGCGATATTGAGCGCAAGCGGGTCACGGCTCACCACCAGCACCTCATCCACTTCCTTCAATTCGGAGAGGGTTTTGAGGGTGTGCTCGAGCAATGCGCGATTGAGTTCGGTCCGTTCGTCTTCAGATAATGTTCCCGCCAGACGGGATTTCCCCCGCCGTAAAGGTTTTACAGGGACAATCGCCCAGAGAGTCATACGGCAACTCCAATGAATTGTAGGACTTCGCCTGCCAGCTGTTTTCGGTCTACATGACTCTTCATCAACGTATTGGTTACGAGCGTCTGCATATTCAAACCCCTTACACTTTCAATAAGTTGCGAATCAACTGTATCCATGACAAAATGTGTTACCACTCCTCGATACTGGTTCGCTACCGCCAACGCAGAAGGCTCGATTCCCAGTTCGCGGTACATCTTGGCGGCAGGTCCTTTCACTGTTTCGCCTCCAATAATGGGGGAAACCGCGATGACAGTCTTGCCCTCGCTCCAACCCTTCTCTCGATTGGGTAGAGATGGGGAAGCAAGTGTTACAAGGATCGGATTAATGCTCACCCATGGATTCGAGGGGCAAATGACAATTGCATCCGCGGATTGGATCGCCTCACACACCCCCGGGGCTGGTTCAGCCACCTCAACTCCTTCAAAGCGGAAATCTTTGACTCTTGGCTCGCACCTGCGATGGACGAAATACTCCTGAAAAGACAGTTCGCCTTCGTCAGTGTCCACCTTTGTCCTTACAACCTGATCGGACATCGGCAAAACCGCGTGTTGGATTCCCCAAGAATTGCAGAAATCTCTTGTGATTTGGCTGAGCACATCGCCCGCTTTCAGCCGCCGAGTTCGTTCGAGGTGGGTTCCGAGATCTTTATCGCCAAGCCTGAACCAATCCGGTCCTTCCAACCTTGCGAAGTTCTCGAAGGCGTTCCAGGTTTCATTCACCCGCCCCCAGCCGGTTTCGGGGTTTGCCAAGCCAGCCAGCGTGTAGCAAACCGTATCCAAATCGGGGCAGATATATAAGCCGTAATGCTCAAAATCATCGCCGGTGTTGACGATGACTGTCAATTCTTCAGGTCTGAGAATCTGGGCGAGTCCGTGCGCAAGTTTCGCGCCGCCGACCCCGCCAGCCAGTGCGACGATTTTCATGAAAGGATCATGATTTCTTGAAGTTGTTTTCTTTCTCTCGCTTCGGGAATATTCACAGGATATCCGATAAAGATCATTCCTTGTGGTTCCCACGAGGTTGACAAGTTCAGTGTTTTCTGAATCGTCTCTTGCGCGAACAGGGGCCAGCACGCCCAAACGCCGCCCAATCCCTCTGCATGTGCGGCAAGGAGAAGTTGCATCCCCGACGCCGCGACCGATTGAACGGTCATTCTGAACTCCGCTTTTGTGCGCCTCTTGTCGGGGTATGAATCCATCTCGTTCATGTCAAGACAGAGCAAAATGGCAACTGGCGCAGAAGTGATGCGTTCCTTGGAGCGTTGGACTTGTGTTCGAATTTTTTCAGGTGGAACGCCATCCACCTTGAGATCGCGTTCAAAGTCCACCGCCATCGCTTCGGCAAGTTTTGCTCTGGTTTTTGGATTATTCAAGACTACAAATCTCCACGGCTGGCGATGATGCGCGGATGGGGCGAACGTCGCGGTGGTAAGGATGGTTTCGAGGACTGAATCAGGCACAAGATCCGGTTTGAAACGGCGGATTGAGCGGCGCGTCCGCAGGAAGGTGTGCAGGTCAGTCGTGGTCGTGGACATGTGTCGGTTTGATTTTGTAGATGATTCGTGTTTGACCCTCGCGAGGATTCCAGGGTTTGCCATCGTATCTGCGCGAGAGCATGTCAATGTGTTCGAGTGCATTTTCGTATGTAAAGCCGACCACTTCACCGCGAACGCCAATATACCGATAACGGTCGTTTGGGTCCTGAATCGTCATCGCCACTTTTGAGCGCGACTTCATGTTCTTATCCTTCAAACGCCCTTCGGCGGTATTGATGAGAATATGCTCGCCATCTGTGCTGAACCAAACTGGGGTGACTTGTGGTGAGCCGTCGGATAGGAGGGTGGCAAGGTAAAGGAACGCTTTCGAGTTATCACTGATGAGGTCTTGAAATTTGGTCGGAATTGTCATGGATTTCCCTTGCGTTTTGATTTATCAAAGTGAGTTTATCAAGCATCGATAAGATTCATGTTAATACTATGATGCGATTCATTAACGAAACAGATCCTGTTCTTTGGGACGAATCAGTTCCTTCAACGATGCCTCGCGCAATGGATATGGAAATCCGCGTACATGCACAACGGGCATTCCCTCCGCGGCTTGTCCCATCACCAATGATGCGGCGGCGGCGAGTTCGTCGGCTACGCCCACTTGAGTCACCTGCAATTTATACCCAAAGAGGTCGGGTTTTCCGCGCAAATCCTCAAGCCCGGGGATTCCGGCGATTCCGATTGCGACGCCGACCGTTCCGTTGCGCCACGCACGCCCATGCGAATCGATGATGAGGATGCCGACTTTCCTTCCGCTTTTCGATTGGATTTCGGCACGCATCCTTTCTGCGCTTTTGTCTGGTTCGGCTGGGAGGAGGAGTACCCAATCCTCAGGCATCACGCCTGATGCTTCTCCCAAAGGGAGAGGTGGATTTACGTTCGAGTGATCGATGCCTGCGTTCGCGCAAACGAAGCCAAGTTTGTGTTCTACGATGATCGCGCCAATGCGAGTGCGCAAGACCTCCTTGCTCTCTTGAAGTATCAATTCAACGATGCGATGGTCTTTTTCCGTATGTTTGGCAAGTTCAATGGCGCGTGGTGATGGCACAACTGTGGTTAGATCCACAGTCCGCCCTTCTGCTTTTGAAACTATTTTTTGTGCAAAAACCAGAACATCATTGTCTTGAAGTGAAATATTGTTCGATGAAAGCGCTTTAAGAACAATTTCCGCCAGGTTGTCGCCGTGGCGGATGAGGGGGATACCGATAAGGGGCGTGAGGGTTAGAGGCATACCGCGTATTTCGTACTGCGTAAGACGGAACGCGCAGTACGCAGTTCGTCAGGATTTTTTTGCCCCTGTAATTTTGATCCCCGCATGTGTAGAGCCGTATTGTTTGTTGATATTGATCAGCACGCTGGTGAGACCCTCCAAAACCACTGAATTCTCGATGGGACCTGCATCCCAGCCCGTTAGCCCGGCAGCTTCAACGAGTTTGAGGACTTCGCCGCGCGCGTCCTTGCTGGTGCCCGTGACGAGGACATCACATCCCACATCTTCTTCTTTCAGCAGATGTTCGTGGGAGATGTTTTGGAAAGCTGCAACCACTTCCACACCTTCGCCCACGATTTCCTTCGCTTCCTGCGCCGCGGAACCGGCAGGCGGCATTTGCACCTTCGTTACTTTCGGAGGCACGAGCGGGACGGTCACGTCGATGAGGATTTTCCCCTTGATTACATCTTTCACGCTCTCAAGTGTTTCGCGATGCGCGGCGTACGGTACTGTCAACACGACGATATCCGCAAGTTGCGCGGCTTCGCGGTTGGATGTGCCGACAACCGAGGTGTCGCCCTCTGCCAGTTCCATGATCTCGGAGGCGGCAGTCACGGCACGTTCGGAGGAGCGGGAACCGATCAGCACTTTATAGCCCGCCTTCGCCCAACGGTACGCGAGACCTTTTCCTTCTTTGCCCGTCCCGCCCAAAACGGCAATGGTGAGCAGGAGGGGTTCTTTTTCCTGAGAATTGTCCATTTAGATAACCTTCGCAACTTCCTTCTGGTATCGATCCCAAACCTTCGGCGCAATCTCGCGCGCTTTGGCTGAGATTTCCATTTCATCGAGCGTGAGCAATTCGCGATCCTTCATCAACACATTCCCTGCAACGATCGTCGATGTAACCATGCTTTGCTGAAACCCGAAAATAATATGCCACGGCAGGTTGCCCGCGGTCATGGGCGTATTCGGGTGATAATCCACGAAAATCATATCTGCAAATGCGCCTTCACTCAATTGCCCAATGGTTGCAGATTTGAAAAAAACGTTTGCCAGCGTGGCGTTATTGTAGATTGCCATCTGAGTCACATCGTAGCCGCCCATGCGCCGTGGGTCGCGGTGATAGACCTTGTGCAGGAGATACGCAGCTTTCCATTCCTCCCACATGGCGTTCGAGAAGCCATCGTTACCGAGGCACACTTTGATCCCCATCCTAAGCATTGATTCGATCTGCGCGACTCCAACTCCGTTGTTCATGTTCGAGCGTGGTTGATGAGTGAGCCATGTCGCTGTTTCAGCGAGAATTTCCATTTCGCGAGCATCGAAGTGGACTCCGTGCGCGGTGATGGTGTTGGGTCCGAGGATGCCGTGTTTTTTCAGGCGGTCTATCACACGCACCCCCGTTTTGTTCAGGCTGTCGTATTCATCCGCCTCATGTTCAGCGGCGTGGACGTGGAAGCCTGTTCCATCCGGTACGGACTGGCGGCAAAAATCCAAAGAGGCGTCTGAAAGCGTCAGGCTGGCGTGCAGACCGAACGTCCCGGCGAGAAGCGGGCTTTTTGTCTTTTTGATAAAGCGGATGTTCTCGTTGACCCCCGCTTTCATTTTGGCTTCACCGTCACGGTCTGTCACCTCATAGCAAAGCACCGCGCGCAGACCCGCTCTTTCAATTTCATCGCCAATGATATCGAGCGAACCATCGATCGCGTTCGGTGAGGCATGATGATCGATGAGTGTTGTTGTGCCGTGTCTGATCGCATCCACGAGGCAGGGGAGGACGGAATAGCGGATGCTTTCCGCGTCGAGCGACCGGTCGAGAGGCCACCACAACTTTTGCAGAATCTCAGGGAAATCAATAGGCGCTGGACCGGGTATCGCCATTCCGCGTGCGAACGCACCGTAAAAATGTGTGTGCGCGCAAATGTTTCCCGGCATCACATATTGTCCGCGGGCGTCGAGTAGTTCTTCTTTCGGGAACTGTTTCAGTAGATCGCTGGTTTTTCCGATCTCAGCGATGCGGTCACCCTCGATGCGTATGGCATGGTCGTCGAGAATGCGATTTTCCTTTTCCCATGTAATGAGTTTTGCGTTGGTAATGAGCATTTCAACCCAGCCCAAACTGATTAGGGTGAGGCAAATGGGTTCCATTCGCGCCGATCTCTTGAATCGCGTGGAAGGAAGCTTCACGCACTTCAAGATCCTCGCCATACATACCGGCATATAATGCGCCTATGATACCTTCATTTGCGACCGGTTTGAGGAATGGCAGCGCGGCGAGTCGTTCTTCTGTCGAACCAAATCGGAATGCGGTGGCGAGAACCTCCGCGGCAGATCCTCCGCGCGGGATTCCCATTCCCTGTTTGCCGGCAAATTCGATCAACCATGGAGTTTCAGAAGGCACAGGTAATTTTTGTGGCACTCGCGGGTCAGGTCGGGTTTTTTGTTCAAGATATTGTGTTGCCAGGTTGCGGACAACCCACTGTTCATCTTCCACCTGCAATTTTTGCATCAACTCCACTGCCCAGGGTTGTTCGATACGGGAAAGGCCGTGAATTATTGCGCGCCTGACCATTATGTCGTTAAGCCCTGCGCCTTCGCGCAGCATGGCGTATCCTTCTGTTGGGTCGTTTGCCAAAGCCTCTGCCGCGGCTTTTCGCAAATCCTCATCGCCTTGCAACAATGCACGGCCAACCGCTTCAAGGGCTCTTTCAGTACCGATGGCGACCAATGCAAGACAACACGCGCGTCGCACCGAACTGGACGGGGCTTGCATTACCTCTTCGAGCGCGTCCACAGCTTTTGAATCGCGTATACCTCCGCTCCCAAGCGCGGCGAGCGGGACCAGTTCAAATGACTTTGAGCTCAATAGCTGACGGAACAACGTGGCAGTGCCCGGGTCGCTGCTGGCGACGAACGCCGCCATCGCCTGTCCACGCAAGCCAAGCGGTTGCCCTTCGGCTTGTAGGATTTGCAACAAACTTGCAAAGACCTTGCTTCGCCACTCGGCTTCTTTGGGAGCATCGCGCAGCCAGTGAGCCACGCTGAAGGTCGGGTTGTGAAGAGGGAGTTCAGAGCTTTTCAATAGTGCTTCTGCTGCGCGCGAGGCATTCCCGCGCGCGGCGAGATAATGCAGAGCAACCGACTTGCCGTTCCATTCCGATTGGGCAAGCAGGGTCTGGTCTGCATCGTTATCTCCAATGGCTTGACCGGCGAGATAACCTTTCAACACGGAGTGCAGGAACCGCATTTTGTTATTAGGATGGGAGAGCAGTAAGCCGCTATCCACCATTTTGCTAAGCAACCCATAAGTGGGCATACCTTCGTTGGCTTTCGATTTTTTGATGCGAATCTTTTGCGATCCGGTCACTGGGGCTTTCTCTCCCTCGGCTGTTTGCGTGAGCGTCTCTGCACTTTGGATAGGTTTGTCTTCCACAATATCGTATTGTTTTACCCACGCACGCGCAGCTCGCGGGTCGAATACCGGCTGTGAGGTCAGGATAACCTGCATGGCAAGCAACTCCAACGCAGCAACCGGTGTTCCGCTGGGAGCAACACGCCGGACATGCGTGGCGATCGAGTCCAACACTCGCGGACCCAGGCTGTCCCCGGCGTACGCACCCCACACTTTGAGAGTCAACTCGAAGGGGGTCAGACCGTGGTTATCTGTCATCATCCAGGAGTTGATCAATAGCGGATCCACCTGCACGGGATTCGATCCCGCTGACGATGAGTCAGCTGCAACCGTCTGTGACCATAATTCGCCCCATTGCTGAATGAAACGAGCAACGGTTCGTTGATTCCAACTGATAAGTGCCAATGGATTGAATCCCAGGCTGATCAAACCGTTCAATTGAGTTGGATAACCTGTTGTAACGATACGAACTTTTGGATATGCCTGTATCAACGCTTTGAACCATGCCACAACAGATTGCTGGTTTATGGAATCGAGTTCATCGAATCCATCGATCAACAGTAGTGCTTGACCGGTTTGAAATGTTCTTTGGATGAAACCCGGCAGTCGTCCAAGATCAAAAAACGGAGCGAATTCGGTAGCAGTATTGGTCAGAACATTGATCGGATCTTTCGACGCCTCATGCGGAAGCCCCAGATCGGCGACATGATACAAGTAGGGGACTGCCTCAGCCTCTGACTTCGGGTCGAGCCGGACCTTGAGATTCGCCGCCAGCGACGCGAGGTGGGCTAGCGCGACCGTTTTGCCTGCACCTGCCGCGCCGGTAATCACAATGTTGGCACCCCCCGATATCGCTTGAGCCAATGTGAGAGTCGGCGCGCCGTATATCCCAGCGAGGTCGGGCCAATCAGGCATATACGGCAGGGTTTGCGAGATGATATCTTCCTGCAAACCGATGACACCCGGCTCGACGCGTGCCGGCGGGGCTATCAATCTGGGTTCTTGTAAAATTTCATCGAGGGCAAAAAGCGACGAGGCGAGATGCATCCCCTGTGCGCGGCGGAGGGTGATACGGCGATGGTTATCCTCCAACCCGCTTGTCCTCCTGGCTTTCGCTGCCTCGCGTTGTTCCTTCGCGTTTTCACGGATCTGATCCCATAGTGGACGCGCCCGCCCTAACAGCACCCAGAAAACGATGCCAACGAAAAAACCGATGAAGAAAGAGAACGGATCGATATGCGGCATGGAGGGTTAATTCGCAAATAAGATTCGTCCGCAAGTTGGGCAATGGAAGAATTGCGACGTCGAGCGTGCGTTTTGCTGTTGGGCAGGGGTCAATGTGGTGCCGCAAGCCGCACAAGCCGAATCGCTCAGCATGGCGACTGCAAGTCCGCGTTTGCGCTCGCGCAACTGGTCGTAGGTTTGAAGGGAAGATTGGGGCAGGTCGCTCATGACAGCCTTGCGCTCCGATGAAAGTCGTTCGATCTCTTTTTGAAGCGCTTCGCTTTCTTTGGTTAAGTCACTGTATTGATCGGATGCGCTGGCTTGCGCCTTCTCGAAATTGCTTTTTGCCGTTTGAAATTCCTTCTCCGCGGTTTCGTACGCCATCATTGCTTCGAGTTCAAGGTTTTCAAGTGTGGCAAGGTGGCGTTTCAGCGAAGCGACATCGTTCTGAAGATCCTGCAATTCTTTTGGGTTGTGAACTTTTCCTCCGTACAAACTGGCTTCCGCTTGTTCGATCTTGAGACGCTGTTTCTCAAAATCGGCTTCGGTGACCTTCAGAGTTCGTTCGGCGGTTCGGGTGCGGCTTTCAGCGGCGGCAAATTCGTCGCTGGCGGCACGGACCATGCTGTCGTTTTGAAGCGTTTCTTGAATAACTTTCAGCCTCGCGTGGATCTGATCGATCTGGCTGTCCACTTGTTGCAGTCGATAGAGTCCCAGCGCCGCGCTCATACGTTGATTATATACGACCTTTATTGGCTGGTGGGCAGATTGTAAAAATTGTAAACCGTTTGCGATAATTGCGCGAACAGCGCGGATACCGGTTCCCAGATGGTCTGTACCGGGTGATAGGCATAGATGACCAGCACGTAGTTACCTCCGGGGGTGTAGACGATTCCAGCGTCGCTGATATTTTGTATAACGCCAGTGCTGGGTTCGGTGATCCAGCCGTGTTTATGCGCCACTGGTGTTCCTTCGGGAACACCGGCTTCGATCAACACGCCGATCTTGTCGGCGGTAAGGAAATTGATCATCTGTTGACAAATTTCGTTGTTTATCTTGTCTGGGAATGCAGCCACCAACGCACCGCCACCCTCTGTTGCGCATTGATAGATATCTGTCAACAACATACCCGCATCAGAAGGTGTTGTTTGGTTGAAAGGATCGGGATCGGTGAAAACATCAGTGCGCTGATTGGCTGGTGTGGTTATCCGTTCCAACAACGGGCAGGGGAATTCTGCGCTGCAGAAAAAACCTGCCAGAAAGGTGTTCTCGAGCCCGATTTTTCTCATGTCTTCCGTAACCACAAGCGGACCTCTGAATTGATCGAGGCTTTCCATCAGCCGGTCGGCGGGTGGATTCTCTGACAAGCGAATCATATCCAGTATCAATGTGGGGGATGGCTCCTCCAACGCAGCGGAACCGTTTTTGATAAAGTACGAAACCATGATGGGAATCTTCACCGTGCTGGAGGCGGTAAACGACACATCCGGGGTCACGGAGATCAATTCGCCTTTGTCCATGGCGAAATGAATCTCCTGTCCGTTTTGGAGGTCGAACAAGTAAAAGCCCAGCACGCCGTCGAATTCTGCGACAGTTACATTTTGTTGGAGCAAAATCTCAAGATTTTGAAAAGTGGGTCTCCCCGCAGCGCTCCGTTGATAGGAAAGGATCACCGTACGGTTTGTCGGTGAGCGCAGTGTGCCTTCGATAAGACGTACTGCACTGTTGATATCAAGAACGGTCCCCGGTTCGCCCGCTGTGAAGGATGTCCCGCCAGGGATGGGTTGTGCTGGGGTAGGAGGCTGGTCGTAGCGTGCTGAAATCTCGTCGCGCAGGTAGGCGATCAATTGGTCTTCGTCGATTTCGGCGCTAAGGGGAACATCGACGGGGGCGGGATCGCGATTCCAAAGGTAGTTCCAATATCCCCCCCAGAACGAACCGCCGGTGCGTTCGAGGTCGGCGGCGGCGATCATGCTATCCATATCCAGATCGAAGCCGACTGTCGTCGGGTCTATGTGAAAAGTGGCTTCGCCATAGTGAACCTCGATCGGGGAGTTATATACTTGTAAAACGCGTTCCGATGCGATACGAGGATCCACGCCGCCGACTTCCACTCCGGCGATGGTCATGCCGCGGGGATAATTATTCCGCTGGCGGCTGTACCCGATGAGCGAGATCACTGCCATCACCAAAGCAATGGACAACAACCCAATGGAAATACCGCGCAGAACCGGGATCGAACTACTGCTTCTCACGTTGCCTCCGAAATTTGTTAAAAAAGTATAACACACCCAATTTTGATGATTGTGCTAGAATAATTTTCGCCTGCGCTGTCCGGCAGGAAAATCCATTTGCAGGATGGGACGATGTTGCGATCCTTCTTGATCTATCTTTCCAAAGCCATCTGGGCGCAGAAACTCATCACTGGTTGGGGCTTTGCATGGAAAGCCGCTTCGCGTTTCGTGGCTGGCGATACGATACAGGATGCGATTCGCGTTGTGGGCGAGTTGAACGCAAAGGGGATCAACGCCACGCTTGACCGCCTCGGCGAGCACACCTCCACGTTGGAGGAAGCGAACGCAGCGTCTGACGCCATCGTGCAGGTTTTACACGAGATAGATAAAGCGGGGGTTAAAGCCAACGTTTCAATTAAATTGACGCAA
>Ga0209172_10004687_pt1 | contig 17867 bp, 12 predicted proteins | sample LarsenN4metaG_FD_184113 | JGI IMG/M metagenome (GOLD analysis project Ga0209172, IMG submission 184113) | Hot spring sediment bacterial and archeal communities from British Columbia, Canada, to study Microbial Dark Matter (Phase II) - Larsen... ... | reverse complement strand
GGGCAAGCTGCAGCCCTAGCCGAAAGGCGGAGACAGCCGCGGCGAAGTCGCCACGTGCCAGCGCGCGATCGCCCCGGTTCTCGTACACGACCGCGCTGTGCAGCAGCGTGGCAATCTCCTGCATCAATGGATCGGCAGGCCCGGGCTGGGCCTCGCCGCGAGCGCGCAGGTGCGATTCAGCCTCGGCGGAGCGACCGAGCGCGCGATAGGCCAGAGCCAGCGGGTAATGCACGATCGACGCGCGCGGGTCGATCGCCAGAGCCGCTTCGAACTGTTTGACGGCTTCATCGTGCTGCCCACGCGCAAGTGCCGCGCGTCCCAGGCCGAAGCGCGCCGCAAAGAGCTGAGGCTGCAGCGACAACGCCTTCGCCCATGCTGACTCGGCGAGCTCGACCCGCCCTTGATCGAGCGAGATCTGCCCCAGCCACACGAGCGAAGGCACGTCGTCGGGTTGCAGAACCAGCACGCGTTCGAACCACGCTGCAGCCGCGTCGGTATCGCCACGTTGCCGGTGCAGGTGAGCCAGGTAGTACGGCCAGCGCGGATCGCCGGGGTCGAGCCACTGCGCGCTGACGAAGTACTGCTGCGACGATTCGAACGATTCGGCAGCCATGAGCAGCTTGCCCATCGCTCCGAACTCGGCGGCGAGCTCACGATCGGTCGTCGAGGAGCTCGCGAACGCCGCCTCCAGCGACGCGTGCTGATCCTCCAACTGCTCTCGAACGGATGGCGCCATGCGCGCCACATCAGGCAGCGCCGGCACGGGCAGGGAACGCGGGTTCGGGCCGGCCTTCGGGTCGATCGCGGAGGCCGCCGATTCGTTCCGGCGGCAGTGCACGCTCACAGCCACGACCAGCAGCACCATCGCCAGGATGGTCGCGCCCATGACGATGGCGACCGCAGTGTTCCCATTCTTGAGTTCGGCCATCTCGTCGATGCCCGGCGTCATCCGGTTGAAGACACGCATGGCGATGGGCACGACGATGGCGAAGGCGATGGCCGAGACGACCGCCCACAGGACGAGGAAGAGCATATTGATGAGGACGCGACCGTAGTCGACCCCTCCCTGGAGGCCGGGCGGCAACTGCTGGGCAAGCGGCACGAGCAGCGGCATCATTGATTGTTTCCCCCTCTAGTCGGTGAAGTTCTTGTTCACGAAGTCCTTGACGTCCACGTACTGGTTCTTCTCCAGATCGAACACGGCCAGGCGGAACCTCCCCAGGACGATCTTCAACGCCTGACCCCGCTCGGTATCGGTCTTCGCCGCGTTCCAGGCGGCGAGGAACTCACGCACCTTGGCGTTCGCCTGCGCCATCTCAATGACGTACTTGTTCCAGCGCTGGCCGCCGACCAGCATGGCGTTATCTGCCCCGATCACCCCGCTGATCTCCACCCAGATGTTCAGCCCCTGCTCGAGGGCGCTCCTCGTCGTGAGGGCCGCGTAGTTGGCTTCCGTCAGCACAAACCACGATGCGGGGTTGTTGCCCTTGGCTGGCTGGAAACCGACATCGTGCACCTTGTAGCCTGCTTTTTCCAGAGCGGCCTTGATCTGGACGCCGCGGGGGTCCGCGCCGGGTTGTCCGATCCGGATCGGCTGGGCGGAAACGTGTAGCGGTACCGCCAGCGCCAGCGCGATGGCAAGAACGATACCGGCCAGCGGGCCTCTCCTGAACCTGTTCAACGAGTCTCACCTCCTGATCAGACTGCGGCGCAGTTCGCTGTCCCCGCACAGTGCTCGGCCGGCACCGGTGGGGGCGACCGGCCTCACCCTACCAGCCGGACCTGAACAGAGCCTGGACGGAACGCGAGCAGCTCGAGCGGCCCTCAGGCCTGGGCCCTCAGCTTTTCGATCTCCCGCTCTTTGGCCTTGATCTCGTCGGCGATCCGGTCGGCCTCGCGGCAGAGGGCCGCGACGTCGGCGGGCAGCTGCGTCCCGGCTTCGTAGAGATCGTAGGCCTTGGCCCCGACCGCCTCCAGCGCCTGCTCCATCCGACCGTTCAGGCTGCGGATCTCCATCCGCAGTTTGCCGACGGCGGCCATCTCCCCGGCCTCTTCCGCGGCCCGCTCCATTCCCTGTTTGACCTTGTCCAGCCATCCCATGGCGTGCCCCCTCTCCGCACTCACTGCACGGTGAAACTCCCGTCGATCGCCGGGGCGCCGTTGAACAGGATCACCAGCCGGTAGGAGCCGGCCGGCGCACCCTCGTCGAACGTGATGGAAAACCAGAGGTGCCCCCTCTCCCGGGGAGACCCCCTGAAGATGTCGGCCATCTTGACCTCCTGGTCCAGGACCTTCTCATTGCCCCGGTACCAGGAGGCGCTGACGACGTGTTCGGGCCGGAGGCCCTGGAAGTTGACGAAGGCGTATACGGCCTTGATCCCCGGCTCGAAGCGGTCACTCCGACCGACCGGTTGGGTATTGGATTCGCCCCGGGCGAAGATGATCGGACCAAATGACGGGAGGGCTCCGCCGGGCGTCGGCATCCCCGCGTCCGGCGTCGCCGCGGGCGCGGCCGGCCCACCGATGACCACACTGCCGGACTGGGCCGGTGCCCCGTTGATGCTGAGCTGCAGGCTCAGCGTCCCCGCCCGGGCGCCGTCGGGGAAGGTGATCGAGAACCAGAGATGTCCCCGCCGGGGGGGCGTCTCCCGGCCGCTGAAGATCTCGGCCAGCGAGGTCTTCTGCTCCAGGAGCTGGGCGCCGTCCTTGCTCCAGACGGCGGTCACGGTATCCCCCGCCTGCAGGTCGGCAAAGTTGAAGAAGGCGTAGACCGCGCGGACTCCCTCGTCGAACTGCGTGGTCGGGTCAACCGGATCGTTGTCAGACTGGCCGCGGGCGAAGAGGATCGCTCCGAGACGAGCGGGTGGTCCCGATGCCGGCACGGGGCCGACTGACGGGATTAGCGCCTCGGGCCTGGTAGAGACTCCTTCAACGCGGAAGCGTGCGGTGTGGGCGAGGGCGTCGGCCAGGTAGAGTTCGACGCGATAGCTGCCGTTGGGCCAGGGATCGTTGCGGGTGTAGTTAAAGACGGCGCTGGTCAGATTGCCGCCCACGGCGAGGCTCGCCTCATCCATCGTTTCGTTGGGCTGATATCCCTTCGCGGTCTCGGCAATCCAGACCGCTTTCATGGTCGTTCCCGCGGGAACGTCTGCGATGTTGGTGAGAACATAGATCGTGCGGGTGTCGGGAGAGAAGACGGTCTTTTCCGTCTTGCCCTGCCGGTCGTCCGTGACGACCGCTGCCGTCACCCGTGGCGTCGTTCTGGCCGCGCCTCCCCCACACCCGGCCCCCAGGGTGACCGCCATCACCAGCGCTGCCGCCGTTCGCGCGTTCATCTGATCACCTCACGAGACACAGGGATGCTCTCCCCATCTCAGGACGATGGGGTCTCGGGCTCATCTCGATCCACGGAGCGCAGCAACTCCCGGAGGTTGCCGGCGATAAACGCCTGCCGTTCCTCCTCGGACAGGTCATATCCGGAGAGAGCTTCCGCAGGAGAGTGCAGCAGACGCTCGCGAAATCTGTGGTCCTCGATCGCGCGGGCCAGGATCTCCTCCAAGGCCACACGACTCACGAGTCCAGATCCCCTCCGCCCCGCCCCGGCGACAGGGGCGCCCGCTCCAGCATCCCGCTCCTCCTGCCCATCCGGCTCCAAGGACTACGCTACCGGGGCAACCTCAACAAAACCTGGACGCGTCCCCGCCGGGAAGGCGCACCGGGGGAATCGCCCCAATCCGTCGAATCTCCCAGAAAGATCCGCCGCAGAACCTACCTATGGACGCCCGGCGCCCAGCAAGATTACGCCCCCGTGCCGCGTCACCGGCGAACGAGCCATTGATCTCGCTCCCGGCCCGGGCCGGCCAGCTGATTGGACGCGAGGCCGAAACCCGCGAGGTCGGCGGGTTGCTGCGCCGGACCGATGTGCGCCTGGTCACCCTGACCGGACCCCCCGGTATCGGCAAGACACGGGTCGCCCTTGAGGTGGCGGCGGCGCTGGCGGACACCCTGGACCGCGTGGCCTTCGTGGACCTGTGGACGGTGACCGACCCGGCGGAGGTTGTGCCGACCATCGCCCAGACGCTGGGCGTCAAGCGGACCCGGCATCGGTTGCTGCTCGACACACTCATCACCGCACTGCGCGGCCGGCGCTGGCTCCTGCTCCTCGACAACTTCGAACAGGTGGCTCCGGCGGCCGCGCAGGTGGCCGTCCTCCTGGAGCGCTGCCCCGATCTGAAGATCCTGACGACAAGCCGGGCTCGCCTGCGCCTGAGCTGGGAGCACGAGGTCCCTGTGCCGCCGCTGGCCTTGCCCGACCTCCAGCGTGTCGCGGATCCGGTCGCCATCGCCGCCTCGCCCGCTGCTGCGCTCTTCCTGCAGCGGGCACGCGCGGTCAGCCCGGACTTTCAGCTCACCGCCGACAACACCCAGAGCGTGGCGCAGATCTGTCATCGCCTCGACGGTCTCCCGCTGGCGATCGAACTGGCCGCAGCGCGTGTCAAATTGCTCTCTCCGCAGTCCATGCTCCAGCGGCTCCGTCACCGCCTCAGCCTGCTCACCGGCGGAGGACGCGACCTCCCGGTCCGCCACCAGACCGTCCGGGCGGCGGTGGCCTGGAGCTACGCGTTGCTCGAACCCTGGGTGCAGACGGTGTTCCGACGTCTCGCCGTCTTCGTCGGCGGGTGCACGCTGGAGGCCGCGGAGGGGGTGTGCGCGGATTCAGAAGGAGGCGAGGGCGTCTTTGACGCGCTCGCCGCGTTAGTTGACAATAGCCTCCTGCGTCAGGAGCCGCAGCCGGGAGGCGAGATCTGGCTGTGGATGCTGGAGACCATCCACGACTATGCGCTGGAGCAACTCACAGCAACGCCCGAGATGGAGGCGATTCTCCGCCGCCACGCCCTTTACTACCTCGCGGTGGCGGAGAAGGCGGAACCTGCCCTGGCCGGGCCGGAGCAGTCGGAGTGGCTGGAGTGGTTGGAGCGGGAGCACGACAACCTGCGGTCTGCGCTCCGCTGGGCGCGCCAGTCGGGAGAAACCGCAGCGGGGCTGCGCCTGGCCGGGGCCCTCGCGCAGTTCTGGGAGCGGCACGGGTACATGCGGGAAGGCCGCGCCTGGCTGGACGCCCTCCTGGCCGAAGATGGCGAGGCCTCCGCGGCCGTGCGGGCGAAAGCGCTCAACGTCAATGGTAACCTCGCCCGCGTTGAGGGTGACTACGGGGTGGCCGTGGCCCGCTACCGGGAAAGCCTGGCCTTGCGCCAGGCGAGCGGCGACCTGCGGGGCATCGCGGTGGCGCTGAACAACCTGGGTGTGGCGGCGAAGGACCAGGGAGACTATGCGGCAGCGCGCGCCCATTTGGAAGAGAGCCTGTCGCTCAAGCGCGATCTGGGCGACCGGCGCAGCATCGCGGTCACGCTCAACAACCTGGGGTTGACGGCCAACGGGCAGCGGGATCATGCGGCGGCGCGGACATATCTTGAAGAGAGCCTCGAGCATTTCCGGGAACTGGGAGACAAATGGGGTATCGCCCTGGCCCTCAACAACCTGGGGAGCACCGCCGTGCTGGAAGGCGACTATGAGCAGGCTGCGGCGCTGCATCGCTCCAGCCTCGCCCTGCGCCGCGGGCTGAAGGACAAGTGGGGGGTAGCCGAGGGCCTGGAAGGTCTGGCGAAAGTCTCTGCGGCGCGGGGGGATCCCCGGCGCGCGGCGGAGTTGTTCGGGGCCGCCGAAGCCCTGCGGGATCAGTTCGGGTTCCCCCTCCCTCCCGACGAACACGCCGACTACGATCGCGTCGTCGGCAGCGTCCGGGCTACCCTGGGCGAGGCGGGCTTCGAGACCGCCTGGGCGGCCGGATCCGCGCTTTCCCCGGAGCAGGCCCTGGACGAGGCCCTCGTCCCCGACGCGCCGGCGGGCCCGCCCGCGCCGGCGGCGCACCCTGCGCTGGAAGTCCGACTGCTGGGCCACTTCCGCTTCGTCGTCGCGGGTCAGGAGATCCCTGATGCGCACTGGGGGCGGCCGCAGGCGATCGCGATCTTGCAGTACCTGCTGGTGCACCGGCACCGCTACGTGTCCGCCGACGAGTTGGTCGAGGTGTTCTGGCCGGAGGCGGGCCGGGTCGAGGCGACGGCCCTCTATACCGCCCTGTCTCGCATTCGGAAGGGGCTGGAGCGACTGCCCGGTTCAACGGCAGTGCGTTTGACGAGAGCACGTGTTGGGTACCGCCTGCAGTTGCCTGCCGGGACGTTGGTGGACGTGGAAGCTTTCAGCGAGGGTATCCGCCTCTTCCGAGGTCGAGCAATCGAGGATTCCGAGAAGGCGGTGGGTCCCCTACGCGAGGTGCTCAGCCTCTACGGCGGCGACCTGCTCGCCGACGCGGTCTACGGAGATTGGGCCGCCGAAGAACGAGAGGCCTTACGGCTGCAGTATGTCGAGGCCACACACCTGCTGGGCCGCCTGCACGAATCCGCCGGTCGCTGGGACGAGGCGATCCGGCTGTATACAGAAACGCTCCAGCGCGAACCCTCGTTTGAGGCCGCGCACCGCGGGCTGATGCGCTGCTACGCGCTGACGGGTCGCCGGGACCTGGCGCTCAAGCAGTACCAGACCTGCCGCCGCATGCTCCTCGACGAGATCGACGCCGCTCCCTCCGAGGAGACCGAGGACCTGCACCGGGCCATTCGGCAGGGAGAACCCGTGCCGGCGGCCTCCGGTGTCTGATCGCGCCTCCCGCTACGTGGCGTGACGCCAATCGGCAGGTGCGTCTTGATCCTCGCGATCGCCTTCGTAGCCTGTGCCGTCGTGCCTGTTTCGTCCACCCGAGCCGTCCAGACCCGCCCAACGGCCCAGCTGGATTTCATCCTCTTTTGCAGGACGTCAATGGCGAACGTGACCGCGCGGCTCGATGTCCTGGGTGTGCCGGTCACAGACTTGGATCAGCCGCGCCTCTCCCTCAGATCGCTGCGCGGAGCTCGCGGCATCAAGCTGGGGAACTCCCGACGTCGCATGGTGGCAATACTGGGCGCCAGCGAGTTGAATGCCCGCCGCGGGCCATCTGACGCGCATCCACATCCTCGAGGCGAGTTGAACGGCCAAGCTCGTCCAGGTTTTGTTCAGACCGGCCTGATAGGTGTGAGAGGTGCGTAGCCACTGGTTGTGGCGCTCCGCCTCCGGCCTCGTCGGCGTTTTCCTGCTCTCGTGGGGTCTTTGGGGGGTTCTGGGATCTCTGATCGTCGGCGCGACGACCGGACGGTGGGCAACCGGCTATATCGTGCTTACCACCACAGTTGCTACGACCGGTGTGATTCTCTTCCGGAAGGGCCTGCGGGAGGAACGGCGCCGGCAGAGGCTGCGTCGGGAGGGGATCCCCACCGAGGCTGCGGTCACCGGGGTCAGGGAGACCAACTTCGGCGGCCGGCAGCGCTTTTCCAGAATGTGGGTGATCGACTACCAGTACATCGACCGGAACGGGAAGACGCACAAGGGCCAGAGCGGTTACGTCGAGAGCGAGGAAGCCCTGACCTGGAAGCCTGGCGATTCAGGAAAGGCCCGGTTCGATCCACAGGATCCATCGGACAGCGTCTGGATTGGAAGGTCATGAGCGTTTGTCGCGACAGAACCTGGATGCGCAGGGCCTAGTCGGGTACCGTCACCGCTTCCAGCGAGGGCGCCGCTGGTACGCCGTCCGGCCAAGATGGACCAGCGCGGTCAGCGTGACGAGTCCCACGCCGGTGAACAGGAGCGCCACAGCGCCGTGCGGGCAGAAGGTCGCCCCCGGATCGGGGAAGGCCCAGTTGGGCCGGTCGATGTAGAGGAACGCCACGAGTGGGAAGACGAGTGAGGCGGGGACGCCGAACATGGCCGCGCCGAGCAGCCCACCCACGAAATCGATCCACCATTCCCACACCTCGGCATTGTGGGGCGCGGCCCGTTCGACCTCCGGGATAAGGGCCGCCATGAGCAGCGTTACTCCCCCCAGCGTGAGGAACGCCCCGCCCAGTGCCCGCAGGGGGCCAAGCGGAACCGCGTTAACATCGGTGGCGCGCGCATCCAAAACGGCGGGGATGACGAGCGCGGTGAGCAGGCCGATGCCGGCGAAGACACTACCGGCCAACCAGTATTTTCGCGGTCCCCCAGAACGGACCGGTCGAGTCACGCCTGCTCCCGGGACGCTTGGTGCACCTCAGCGGCGGCCCAGCCCGGACTCGATCGCGCCCTGGATCCAGGCGTGCGCCAAGGAGGCGTGCTCCCCGGCAAAGTGGATGCGTCCTTCGGGGGCGATGATGTGCTCGTACAGCAGCGTCTGCCGGCCGCGATCAAAGAGGGCGAAGGCCCCGCCGGCGAACTCGTCCTGGTGCCACATCTTCGACGTGCCGAACTCGAACGTCTCCAGGACCTGCGGGTGGATATGGGCCACGTTCTCCAGCGCCCGGACGATCCGCTCCTCCTGGCTGAGCGAGCCCCGCCGAAGATGCCGTCGTCCTCCTCCCAGAAGCGCCGCGGCACCTGGAAGAAGATCTTGCCCGAAGCATCATAGTGCAGCCGGCGGATCGCGCGCTGCTTGGCCCGGGAGAAGGGCTTCAGGATCTCGACGCGACGCAGGACGGAGAACGGTATGGTGATGATGGCGTAGTCGCCCCGGGCTTGGGCGCGCCCTGCCGGAGTGCGGTAGTACACGATCACCTCATCAGGCGTCTGGTCGATGGCGGTCATCCTGGCACTGAAGCGGATCCGGTCCCCCAGCGTGGGCAGAGAGGCCCGGCGTAGGCGGTCCATCCCGCCCTCGATCTCGACGGGATCTGTGTTGCGATCTGGTGACCTCCAGCCTTCACCTCACCACGGTCTCATTAATGACGCGTGCCGCTGTGAGCAGTGCCCCAAGAAACCTCCCCATCTCCAAAGAACCCGTTGCAACTGTCACCGTCTGGGTAGTCGCCAGGTTAACCGCATTGCCGACAAACTCCCGCCAAGTTATGGTCGTCTCGCCCGTCGACTTATTGTGCTCGACATTCAGTTCTATGGCCTGATGCAAACCATCATCGGTTACCCCCGTCGTTTCCCCGGTACGCGGATCAATCCGCCACCAGGCGAACCGGGGGAGGCCTGAAACAGAGACGGGACGTTGAGGTACAATCGCGAGGTAGCCTTGGTCGACCTCTTCGCGAACACGCACGAGTCCCTCGTGAGCAACACCACCCTGCAGCTGTTCATTGTCGCGAGGAAGAAGAAGGAAAGGCACACGATCGGCCCCTGCCTGGTCGAACACTGAGCTAGTGCTCACGACCATCGGCCAACCGTGCTTCTCACGTAACGCACCCACGATGTGTTCGATCAGGATCCACTCTAGCGCCCCATCCATAACACCCCGGAAAACACTTGCAAGGAACACATCATCCTGGGACCTTATCGCCACAGCGCGAGACCAATTCCGCCGCAGGTCGATACCGATGCGCAGGATGCCAGACAGCGCCGACAACTCTGTGATCGTCAGACGCGGAGTATCAGGATAGAAGACAACCGCCGTCCCACCTGGACGGTACAGCCGCGGAAGCAGTCCGTCGGAGGTTGCGACAAACGCCACGTTTATGCGCCGCAGAGCCCTTCGTATGTCAGGAGCTTCACCCTCGTGTGGAGCAGCATCTTCCGCAAGTTGCGAGAAATGGGCTGTGTCGATCCGCCCCGTCGTAAAGAGCAGACTATAGACAGCGCGCGCCATATTGACCGCTTTGTCGCCCTGCGTGCGGCTGACGACTTCCTCGAGAGTGAGCGGCTGTTTGGCGACTCGGCGGAGTTTCCCGACAACATCTAAGAGGTCTCGGGTGACAGTCTCCCTCGTCCCCCCAGGGGCGAGAAAATCAAACTCCAGCCATTCCGCAACCACAATCCCCGTAGTCCCCCGGGCATCTCTTCTGAGAAGAGACGAGACGCCACCGATCCCCGTAGTTTTCGCTTTTTGGAGAAACACATCACCGATGAGAATTTCCTCGCCAATCACCAGCACGGGCTTGAGACGACCAGTATCTTCGATCGCAGCGGAGATCGCTCCGGGCACACTTGCCGCCGGACCACGCCAATTCTCGGGTTGATGGAACAGGACGAGGTCGATTCCTGAGAGACTTGCGGCTTTACCCTCGTAAGTGAGAAGGGTTCGGGTGGCGGGGGAAGCGTCGGTCACCTCCTCCACTCGAACCCGAATGCTCACTCGATGGAAGAGAGAATCGGGCAGGGTCGTAAACGTCTCTTCAGCCTTCGCGTATGTCCGACCTGGGGTAGCATCGCCAAAAGAAGGATCGAGGTCGATCCAAGTGCCCTCCTTCGCCCACTGGACCCAATAGTGGGACTGTGCATCTACGATCAAGGCCTTCAGCGTTGAGGTGAGATTGCGGCTGGTCGGCTGCTTCGCCTCCCGGAGGCGCTCACGCACAATCGCATAACTGCGTCTAGTCGAGGCTACAAATGCGTCTGTGGACGCCTTCAGGCTCTGAGGAACCTCACCCAGGGTTTGAGAGGCAGACGATTGCGGGCGGGGTGCCCACATAGAGGTGACGAGGTCGGTTGCCTCTCGATCCGGAAGGGTACCGCGGACAAAGCGCACCTGCTGTCCCGCATGCTCAAGGAGGCTGGCCAGTAAGGCCGCGCGATCCACCGAGTTGCCGGCCATCGCCAGTAGCACGCCCTTCGGACCGCGCAGCACCCCTCTATACGCCTCATAGGCAATGGTGTCGCGGACGAATTCGAAGATGCGCACGGGATCGTTGCCGAGGGCGGCCGCGAAGGCCTGTGGGTTTACGTGCCTCAGATCAAACGTGCGGGGAGCAGGGAACTGGAGCGTCTCTAACGCTGCCCGTTTCATCCCCGGCCCGCGTGTGCTGACGGCTATCTGGTCGCCTCCGGATCGCGTCCCTCCCCGCTGGCATGCGGTGACCACGAGCACAAGGAGTAACAACCCGGCTGCAAGGGATGGCCTTCCTTTCACACTCCTCCAGTAGTCTTTCACGCCAGGTCCCCTCCAAAGCCTCAGACTATGGCCCCACCACTCTGACCCCGATCTGTTGGCCTTCCTTCCGCAGCGCCACCTTTGTGAAGGCCTGGTAACGCACCCGCACATTGGGTACCACGATCGGCGTGCCCGCCGTGCGCACCGTCACCGTGTAGATCCCCTCCGGCACCCGCACCGGCGCCTCCCCGGTCAGGCCCCCGGCTACCCGCACCCCCGCCGCGTCCCGCACCTCATAGGGGATCGCCAGCGACTGCTGGATCGCCTGCTGCAACGCCCGAGCGTTCTGGGCGTCGTAGAACTTCCCGCCCGTGATCCCTGCCACGCGCTCCATCTCCTGGCGGACTGCCGCCTCCGCCAGGGCGAAGCCGACGATGTTCAAGCGCACCTTGATCCCCTTGGCCACCATCTCGGAAACCACCGCCGAGGGGCTGCCCCCGCACTCCTCCTTGCCATCGGTGACCAGGATGACCAGTTTCTCCCCCGGCGCGCTGCCGAAGTCTTTGGCGACCTGGCGCAGGGTGTAGGCGATGGGGGTCGTGCCGAGCGCCTTGAGGGCCCGCACGCGGTTGATCATTGCGGCTTTGTTGATCTTCCCGAAGGGGAAGACCAGCTCCGTATCCTGGCAGTCCCCCGGCCGGCCCTCCCGGATGCGGTGCCCATAGAAGCGCAGCGCCACCCGGGCGTCATCGGGCAGTTCCTTGATCACCTGCACCATGACGTCCTTGGCGATGTCCATCCTGGTCCGGCCCTCGATCGCGCGCTTCATCGAGCCGGAGACGTCCAGGATCAACTCGATCTGGCTGGGCGCCGCCACCGGCTCGAGGCGCTCCCCGGTCGCGGTGACCGCGAGCGTACCCAGCCCGGGACTGAGACTCGGGCGCAGATAATAGATGGACGGCGTGCGGAGCTCGGCGGCGATCCGGTCGTAGATCGCCCTCAGTTCCTCAGGGTTGCTCGTGAAGAAGGAGCGGGCAGTGGTGGCCATCGCCGCGTGCCCCAGGAAGCGCGTCCCTGAAGTCCCGAGGGTGGGCAAGTAGAGCGGCATGAGGTTGCCCAGGCCGATCGTATACAGTCGTATCCGGTTCTTCTCGAGTAATTGCCAGAAAGCAGCGTAGCGAACTTCGTCCTTTCCCTTCCCGAGCAGACTGCTTGTGTCGATACCATCTGTCATGACCACGATCGCCCGGTTACCGGAGACGTTTTCGAGCAGTTGTATTCCTTTGGTCACCGCATCGTAGAACGGCGTCGCGCCTCTGGAGAAGAACTTGCCCGCCAGCGCAGTCCTGAGGCGGGTCCGGTCGCTGGTGAACTCGGGCAGGAGCACCTCGACGGGCACCGGGTCTTTTTCCTGGTAGTCTCCTGAAAAGCGGATGAGGTTGTACCGTTCGGTAGGTTGGACCTGCTCAAGGTACGCTTCAACGGCGATCTCCAGGTTCTTCACACTCTCCGGGTCCATGCTGCCACTCGTGTCCCAGATGAGCACAATCGAGGCCGGAGGCTCCGTGAGCCGCACCAGGTAGTCGCCGGGGTTGACGAGCCACGAAAACTCCGCGTGCCGGCCGGCGACGCGGTCCGGATTGAACGAGAGAATCGCCTTGCCGGCCTGATCGGTGAGCGAGACGGAGGTGCGGATGTAGGGGCGGCCCTCCATGCCGAGGGTGAGCACCGAACGGTTCGATCCAGGAATTGTGAGAGTGAAGTGGTCCTCCTCCCCAAGCGGATCGATAGAGCCTCTCGTCTTCCGCCCGAGCCTAAGCGGGTTGGCCTCGGCTGGCCCATTGTTGGATTCCTTCTCGATGTCGACGCCCGTCTCGTCAACTGGAGGGACTGCCGCAACCGCCGCCGCGAGCTTCGCTTGCGAAGTCTGGAGGATCGACTGGTAGCCGGGTGCCGCGCCCTCTAGGATCTTCACCTCGTTGAGGGCAGTGTAGGGTCCGCCAAAGTTCCTCAGGATGCGGAGCTTGAGAAAGCGCGCCCGCCGGTTGATCGGGAAGGACTGCTCGCCCGCCCGCGGCTGAAGCGTGAACTGGCCGACGTCTTGAAAACCGTCGAAGGCGTTATCGGTCGAGACGGCCACCGAGATCTGCTGCGGCCAGTTCCTGGGATCGGCCACCGCGCTGCTCGTTTCCTCCCTGTCGGGCGCCGTGTTGAGCACGATGCGGTCGATCAAGGCCACCTGGTCCCCGCGAAAGGCGAAGACGAACTCTTGCGGGAGCCTGGCATCGGTCGAGATCCACCCTCCTTTTGGCACCCTGGCGTGCAGCGGAATATCGGTGCTTCCGTCGATCAAGGAGCCGGCGAAGGAGTGATCCCGGGCCGAGGTGAACCGCACGATGACCCCGCCCAGGGCAGACGAGGCCAGGTTTCTCGGGGCATCGCTCAAGATGGATTTGTCACCCGGCGTCTCGATGATTGTGATCTCACCGATCCAGACGTTCCTCGCCCCGTAGTTCGAGAGGATCCTGACCCGCACGTATTTGGCCGGGGTCGAGGGAAAGCTGATGAGATGGATACCGTGCCGCCGGGGGATGCGTACGGCTGCCACTTTCACGAAGCCTTCGCTAGGGCTCGTTCGGGAGGTCCATACTTCAACGTGACGAGGACTGAGCTCAATGGGATGCCAGTGTTCAAATGGGGTCGTGTCTATGACGACTGCGTGAACGGTTGCCTCCCGTTTCTTGTGGAACGAGAAGATGATGTCCTGCGGAAAGAGGGCCCTGTGACCCTCCCGCGTATCGCCCTGTCGCTCGGCCGAGAACCAGCCGCACGAATACCTACAGTTCCTCCCCCCAGGTTGTGTGAGGATCACCGGATACCCGTCGATGAGGTTGGCCGCCGAGCGGTCGTCGTCGTTCTTCTGTGACGTCACTGAGGCGATCCTGCCACCCAGTGCCGCTGCGGCGAGATTGAAGCCCTCGACCTGGATCGCCTGTTCGGCGCCCCCAGCGGCCACGAGGCTCGGCACCACCTGGAAGGGCAACGAGGACTGCGCATCGCTACACTGCGGTGTAATCCCGCACCTCAGCTCCAGGTCGACGCGGTACTCGCCCGGGGCAAATCCGCCCAAGGGGGCGTCGAACCACAGGACCCACTTCGGCCCGGCCTTGCCGTCGCCAACGCCGCACCCTGTCCCCGGAGGCGCACAGGAGGCGGCCACTTCTTTGTTGGGCTCGATGCCTTCGGCGTTGACGGCGATCCACCTGGCGCGAAATATCGCGTCGGAACCTGTGAGAGGAGTCTGTAGGACGACGTAGACCCGCTCGGCATCGTCGCCGAACTCAGTGGCAGTCGCTGTGGGTTCATTGGCTTCCGTAATGCTCTTGGCCAGCACCGCGTCAACCTGCGGGCCCGGCGCTGCCCGGGACTCCGGTGATGCGGTAATGTCCGCGGGGGAAGGCGTCGCGCGCGCTACCAGCGGCGTGGGCGACGCCGTTGGGATCGGCCCCGGCGGCGCCGTGGCCGCCGGGCTGGGCGTGGGCCCGGGAGCCTTCCCCACCGGCTGCCCGCGCCAGGTGGTCGGGCCTGCGCAGCCGGTCACAGCCAGAGCGACGATGGTGACCAACACCCAAAGTCGAAAGCGCATGGGTCCTCCTGAGGGTTGCGGCATCAATGTTCCCCGACGACACCCACCTGCTGCGCCCGATCCACGGTCTCCTGGAACAACCGCGCGAGACCGCGCAGGCGCTCCGGGTCCCGGATCAGGCCGACCATTTCAAAGTACAGCTCACCCCGGGCCCCGGCCTCCGGATCCGTGGCCGGCCGAAGTCCGAATACGCCACCGCGCTGGTCGAGCAACTGCTGGCGGATCCCGGCGTCATCGAGCACGCTGCGGACGGCCCGCTCGTCGCTGCCCTTCACGACGAAGGCCCGGTCGAAATCGCCATGACCGATCTGGAGATCCTGCATGCCGACCAGTTTGCCCAGACGGCTGAGGACCCCCTCCGGCGAGACCGCAAAGGAGACGGCTGTCCGGAGCGGAACGCCCAGGCGCAGGACGGTGTACCGCTGGATGCTCCTGCCGACGCCCTCGAGGAATGTCTCGAGGACGGCCGGATACCCGCGCACTATGAAGTGAACCTCAACCCAGGGGCCGAACAACCAGCGGCCGGGCTGATTGGAGTCGCGCCGGATGTACCCGCGGTCCACGAACTCCCCGCCGATCTCTCCGGCGAACCGTCGCCACCCGTCGTACGCTCTGCCCGGGCCGAAGACGCGCCTCAGCAGGGCCGCCCCCGCGGCCTGCAATCGGGTCAGGAACCCGGTCCTCCGGATCTCCAGTCCTGCCTCAGGCGTGCCCATCAATCCCTCCCGCCTCCGCCCTCTGTCCCCTGCGCGCCCGCGACCTCGTAGCCTTCCACTTGGCGTGGCCGCTCTCGACCTTTGGGGAATCGGGCGCCGGAGAGGTCGTCAAACGGGTGTATAGGGGGGAGGAGGCCGGAAACCTCTAAAGCGATACCCCCACCGCAGCAGGTTCCTTATCGTGATCCACAGAGCCCGAATCCCGAGCGTGTCGCCCCACCTCAGCGTGAACGGCCGGGCATAGCCATAGCGGCCAGAAGCAGTTGTGACGTGAACCCACCAGCCCCCGCTCGCACCTCTCGTGACGTAGAATTTCCCGGCGCTGTCAGTGCCCGACTTCTCTGTGCCCGATTGATGGAGGCCTTCATCGGTCACCCCCACAGTCTCTCCCGTCTGAGGGTCGATCCGCCACCAGGCCAGGCGAGCGCGCTCCCCGATCAGTAGAGGGCGCGCGGGGACGACAACGAGGAAACCCCGCCGCAACTCCGCATCGAGCCGGGCACGGGCCTCGGCGGGGACCGACGCATCCAGTTTGTCCTTTTCTTGAGGCAAGAGAATGAAGGGGACGTTCTCGGCGTGCGCACGTTCAAAGAGCATGCTCGTGTTGAGATGCGAAACCGCCCCGCCGCCCAATCCCTCCAAGAGTTGGCCGGCGAGCGCTCTTTCCAATACTCCGTTGAAGACGCCCCTGAAGACATTTGCGAAGAATCCTTCTTCTCTATCAGCCTGCTCAGCGACGACTCGCATCGTGTCCCGTCTCAGGTCGAACGAAATCAGGATGCTCTCCCCCCCGCCCGCCAGCTCGACGATGTGAACGCGGGGAGCGTCTGGGTAGAAGACGAACCTTCCCGTTCGCCCCCGCAGACCACCCGTAAGGGCATCTGCAGGGACCACAGTACTGAGGGCGAGGCCCATCAATGCAGGCGTCACATCCGCCGCGGGTGGGACCTCTTCCCCACGCACGTCCTCCGGCGCAGGAATGTGTGCGGGGTCGATTCGCCCCGTCGTCACAAAGATGTCGTAGATGGGACCCCTTAGGTCCACGTACTCGGCGCGGTGGAGGCTCACGCCGGGGGTGGGGCCGGGCTCCTGTGTCCGCTGCGCTACCCCCACCACATCGAAGATGTCGCGGGTGATCGTCTGCCGTCTCCCATCGGGCGCCGTCAACTCGATGTCTAGCCACTCCGCCGTCACGCCGGTGGCGGCAGACGACCGCCCAAGCATCGTCCTTACCGTGGTACCCAACGAAGGCTCAGGGACTTGACGGAAAGCCTGCCCCTGCACGATCGTCTGGCCCACGGTGAGAACGGGTTTGATGCTGCTGTCGCCCGGGGCGGGCACAGGCTCGGAACGCGGAGCGGGTTCTGGCCCATTCCAGGTCTTGGGCAGGTGGACGAGGATGACATGCTCGGCCGACAGCGCCGCGGCGGGGGCAGAGTAGGTGAGGACGTCCCGCGAGGAAACTCCGGTCGCAGTTCGCTCCTCGATCCTAATCCGGAGTGTGATTCTGTGGAAGAGTGCATCCGGAACCCGATCGAATGTCTGGGCAGCCTTGGCGTAGGCTCTTCCCGGGATTGCGTCGGCGAAGGACGGGTCCAGGTCTCGCCACGTGCCCCCTTGGTTGACCTGGATCCAGAAGTGCGTTCGTGCCTCCCGCACAAGGGTGTCTCTTGAGGTGACCGCTTCCTTCCCGAGAGCTGCCAACCGGAAGAGCCGGCTTCGCAGAACTTCATAGTCGCGCACGATAGTGGAGTGGAGAACGTCGAGGGGAGAAGGGTCGCTGCTGGTCGTAAGCTGGCTACGCGCGACGCGCGCCGCTACTACCGACGCGACGAGCGCTGCGGCGGACTCTTCCGACAATGAGCCTCTTACATAGCGGACCCTATACCCCCCTCGTTCCAGGAGACTGGCCAGGAGGATCGCTCGGTCGAGTCCGTTTCCGGCCATCGCCAGGAGAGTCCCGCGGGGACCTCGGAGGGCGCCCGAATATGGTTCGTAGGCGATGTTGTCCCGAACGTAGGCAAAGATGCGGTCGGGATCCCGCCCGAGGGCATCGGCGAAGTTTGCTGGTTGCACATGACTCAGATCGAACGCACGCGGGACAGAGAGACTGAGGGTCACACTCGGCTGCACCCCTGGACCCCATAGAGGAGCGGAAGGCACGCCGGCGCCCCGCGGGGCATTCGAACACCCTGCCACCGTCATCAGGCCGCCGAGGGCCAGGGCAACGGTCCGGATGATAAAGGGGGTCTGGCGGACGGGGAGTCTAGGGCTGGAGGAACGGAACGGCCACTTGCTCGCCATGATGACCCACGGTAAAGGGGCGATCTGAACGGAACCTAAACGGCCGGGACGGAAATCAGAGGGGTCCCCCTGAAAGAGGGGGACCCCTTTGCACAGCGGTTTCTGGCAGGTTACATCGGCGGCATCGACGGCGTCGCCGGCCCTTCTTTCTCCTCCTCCGGCTTCTCCACGACCATCGCCTCCGTCGTCAGCAGCAGCCCGGAGATGCTGGCCGCGTTCTGCAGCGCCGAGCGCACGACCTTGGCCGGGTCGACGATGCCGGCCTTCGTCATTT
>Ga0209172_10004686_pt1 | contig 17870 bp, 18 predicted proteins | sample LarsenN4metaG_FD_184113 | JGI IMG/M metagenome (GOLD analysis project Ga0209172, IMG submission 184113) | Hot spring sediment bacterial and archeal communities from British Columbia, Canada, to study Microbial Dark Matter (Phase II) - Larsen... ... | reverse complement strand
CGCGGCAATGTCGCCGACATTCGGCGACAGCTTGACAATCAGCGGCCGCCGCGCTGCGCGGCGCGCGGCCGCCACCACCTCGCGCAGCAACTCCGGGTGCGTCCCGAACTGCATTCCGCCCCGCCGGGCGTTAGGCGAGGAGACATTCAACTCATAGGCCGCCACGCCCTCGGCCTCGTTCAGCCGCTCGATGACCTCGACATATTCTTCCGTCGTCTGACCAAAGACGTTGACAACCACTGTGGTGTCGTAGCGCCGCAGCGCGGGCAGCTTCTCGGCAATGAACCGCCGCACGCCGATGTTCTGCAGCCCCACGGCATTCAGCATCCCCGCCGGCGTCTCGACCAACCGCGGCGCCGGCAGCCCTTCCATCGGCTCCGCCGAGAGCCCCTTGGTCACAATGCCGCCAAGCCGGTTCAAGTCCACCAAACCGGCGAACTCCACCCCGTACCCAAAGGTTCCCGAAGCCGCCAGCACCGGATTCTTCAGCCGTATTCCGGCCAGGGTCACACTTAGATCCACCGGGGTCGTCATCCCTGCCCCCCCATGGACGGGGCCTGGACGCTACCTTCCCAGGCAGGGACAATCCCTGGACAACCCGGCCTAGTCATTGCAACGCCTCCCGCAACACCTGTCCCGTCGCCTCCAGTGCCCGCAGGCCCAGCGCCGCCGCCAGCGTGGGAGCGACGTCGGCGGGGCTAACCCGTTCGGCATAAACGCCTGCGCGGAAAGCCAGCCCCAAGAGAATCAGCGGCACGTGCGTATCGTAGCTATGGGGCGTTCCGTGCGTGGTCTCACCGTCGTCGCCCTCCACCAGGGCGAACGGCTCCAGCAGTATCTTCACATCCGGCGACCGCCCGGGGTAGTAGCTGCGCGCAAAGGCTGCCGCAAACTCGGGCGGGCCAACAAACTTCCTGCCCGTAGCGTAGCCGATGACTCCCTCTACCTGCATGAGGGCGTCGCCCGCCACGCGCGCGGCCTCCTCCACGCCGATGCCGTGTCTCGCCAGCACCTCGCGGTTGAACACCGCGTCCCCGGCCCACGCCGTCCCCCACTCGTCTTTCCCCCAGCGGCGTTCCAGTGCCGCCAGACCCGCGTCCAGCAGTGTCGCCCGCGAGACATTCTTTGCCGCTATCCCGTGGGCGCGCGCTTGTGCCAGCGTCGGCGCCACCCCGTGGTCGGACGACACCACCACCCAGTACTTCCCGGCTCCCACACGCTGATCGAGGAACCGCAGAAACCGCGCCAACTGCCGGTCGGTTTCCACCGTGATCTCTTCCACGGCTTTGCTGTAAGGGCCGTGGTGGTGGCCGACGTAGTCGTTGGCCGAAAGCGCCAGCCCCAGCAGGTCGGGCACCTCGTCCGCTCCGAGGTTTTCCTCCACCACCAGGCGCTCGGCCAGCTCCACCAGTAGTTCATTGGCATAGGGGGTGTAGGAGAGGCCGGCGTAGTAGGCGCCTGGACCCTTACTCGGCTCCGCCAACTCAACCAGCACGTTGCCGGCCGGGACCTCCCAGCGTCGCCCGCCATAAGCATCCACGCGGGTGCGGTTGAACTCGGCCAGCCAGGCTGGCAGCCCGTCGGCATAGTAGCTGGAGGTGACAAAACGGCCCGACGGCGTATCGAACCAGTAGGCGCCGTCCGCCGCCTTCCCCGCCGTCAGGATGGCCGCACGGTCTTTCCAGCCCACCCCATACACGTTGGCCTGCCCGCCGCGGCGGGCCCGGCCGCGCGTCGCACGCTTCAATGCATCCCCGAGCGTCGGAGCCATCAGGCTGCACGGCGAAGCCCCCGCTTGGCCAGCGGGGAGCACTGTCTCCTCTGTTGCGCCGCGACGGCAGCGATCCCGAGGGCGGGAGCTCGACGCACGCGCGGCTTGCCCGATTCGGGCTTGCCCGCTGGCACCGGAAGCCAGCCCCTCTGTAACCAGCGGGAAGTTCTCATCAAAGATGGATTGGACAACGCGCTGGCGATCCCTGTCATACCAACTGTTGTCCACAATCCCGTGGCGGTCGGGGGTGGTACCGGTGGCCAGGGTGGCGTAGCCCGGCGCGGTTACAGTGACGGCAAAGTTGTAGTGGCAGCTCGTGAACCGGGCGCCCTCGCGCTCCAGCCGCTCGAAGCCGTCCGGGCCGAAGCGCGCCCGGAACCGCTCCAGATAGTCCCCCCGCATCTGGTCCACGACGAGCAGGACAATCAACCGCGGCTTAGCAGCGCGCTTAGGGCTTCGGGCCTCGCTCTCCGTTCCTGCCGCCAGATACCCGCCCAGCAGCACGACCGCCGCCAGCCCCGCCCACCTTTTCGCTCTCCCTTTCTTCGCCATTGGTCATTACTTCATGGGTTTTTCTCTGTGTCCTCTGCACCCTCTGTGATAAATCTTTTTTTCTCCTGCACCTGCCATTTGTCATCGGTCATTCGTCATTGTTCATCGTTCATTCCTTGATGACCCGTCGCAACCCCTCCACTTCACTGGTTGCGGTAGCGTCAATCGCGAGCGGGGTAAGAGCGATGAAGCCGCGGCTGACCGCCCAGACGTCGGTGCCTTCGGCATCATCGGCCAGCGGGCCGAAATCCGACCAGTAGAAGACGTCCCCGCGCGGATTCACCGTGCGGTCAAAGCTCTGCGGTGTAGGCGTATTGCTCAACCGCACGACCGCGGCGCCCTTCCGCTCCCCGGCCGGAGCGTTCACATTGAGAAAAAGCCCCGGGCGCAGCCTTCCCTGCGCGCGCAACTGCTCCACCAGTCGCCGCACAAATGCTGCCGTGGCGGCATAGTCTTCCGCCGCATTCCCCTGCATCGAAACCGCCACCGCCGGAATCCCCACCAGCGCCGCCTCCCGGGCCGCCCCCAGCGTCCCCGAGTAGTAGACCACGATGCCGAGGTTCATTCCTGGATTGATCCCACTGACCACCAGGTCCGGCCGGCGTGGCACCAACGCCTCCAGCGCCAGCCGCGTGCAGGTGGCCGGGCGGGCGGCTATGGCAAATCCTTTGATGCCCGGAGAAATCTCCACCGGGCGCACGGCCACGAACTCCCGCGTGGTGGTCGCATGCCCCACTCCGCTCTGGTTCTCCAGCGGCGCTGCCACCAGCACTTCCCCCAGCGGCGCCAACGCCTCCGCCAGCGCTTTCAGTCCGGGCGCCCGGTAACCGTCGTCATTCGTCACCAGAATGAAGAACTGCTCGTCGGCCTCCGCGCCCGCGGGCACCCACACCGGCTGAACCAGGCAAACCAGCACCACCCACACCAGAATCAGCTTCACCCGCCTCATTTCCTGCTTCCCCCTCTTCGTCCGTCGTTGGTCAGTCGTCATTCGTCGTTCCTCAAAAGCCCGCCAGTCTATCATCTTCCTTTTTCCCTCTGTCATCTGTCATCGGTGGTACCGGCTTGCCCTGAGTCCTGGCGAAGGGCGTCCCGCTGGTGTTATACTCCGCCCGCTTTCCCATCACAGCCTGAAAAGGAGCAGACCTATGCGCAGGATAGGACTCTTGCTTGCCCCGCTGGCGCTGTTGCTGGTGCTTCCCGCCCTCGCCCAGCAGGAGATGGCCACCGTGGGACGCGTGTTTTTCATCAAGCCCAAGGCCGGGATGCAGCAGCAATACGAAGCCGCCTACAAGAAACATCTGGCCTGGCACAAGACGCAGAACGACACCTGGAGCTGGTTCACTTGGGAGTATGAGACCGGCGACCGCATCGGCCAGTACATTACCGGCACCTTCGACCATAGCTGGGCGGACTTCGATGCGCACGCGAAGATGGACGAGGCCGATAATGCTGACTACCAGACGAATGCGGGGGCATCGGTGGACTCGCTGAGCGGCATCATCGTCGCCGGCCTGCCCAACCTCAGCAACCCGCCCGCCGGCGCCACCGGCCCCGCGGCACTCGCCACCGTCTACACCATGCACCTCAACTTCGGCCACGACCGCGAGTGGGCGAACGCGCTCAACAAGATCACCCAGGCGCTGAAGAAGGCCAACTGGGGCGGCGCCTTCGAATGGTACGTGCTGGTGAACGGCGCCGAACATCCCACCTACTACCTGGTGCTGCCGCGGGCAAACTGGGCCGGGTTCGCGCCGCCGCCCAAACCCTTCCCGGTGGTACTGGAAGAAGCGGTGGGCCGGACGGAGGCTGAGGCGGTGATGCGCACCCTGGACAAGGCACTCCACTGCGAGCGCAGCGAACTCATCCGCCTGCGTCCCGACCTGAGTTACACTCCGCCTCCGCCCGCGCGCTAGCAGCCACTCACTTACTCAAATCCTTTTCCCACCGACACCCCAGGCTCCCCCTGGGGTGTCTTCTTCCTTCTGTCGTCTCTCATCTGCTAGTATCTTGGCCCGCGATGCGCATCCAGGAAAAAACCCAACTGATGTCGGCGGCCGAAATTGACCGCACGCTGGTACGGCTGGCGCACGAGATTGTCGAGAAGGTGGGGACAGACAACCCCGCGCTGCTCGGCATTCGCCGCCGGGGCGTGCCGCTGGCGCAGCGGCTGGGGGCGCGCATCGGCGAGATCGAGAAGCGCCCCACCGACGTCGGCATCCTCGACATCACCCTCTACCGCGACGACCTCTCCCTGGTCGCTGAGCAGCCGGTGGTGCGCTCGACCGAGATTGTGTTTGCGCTCGACGGCCGCACCATCATCCTGGTGGACGACGTTCTCTACACCGGCCGCACCATCCGCGCCGCCCTCGACGCCATCTTCGACCTCGGCCGGCCGAAGAAAGTCCAGCTCTGCGTGCTGATTGACCGCGGCTGGCGCGAGCTCCCCATCGAGGCCAGCTACGTCGGCCGCTTCGTCCAGACCGCCGCCAACGAAATCATCGAGGTCCGCCTGAACGAAACCGACCAGGAAGAGCGCGTCGTGCTGGTCGAAAAAGTACCCGACTAGCCAGCTTTCATCCCCCTTTACCAGAACCCAAAAGCCCACTAAAGTAGGAGGGGCCTGCCGTCCGGGGTGGGCCACGGGGATCGCTCTGTGGGCCTCACGACCAAGCATCTGCTCGGCATCGCCCCGCTCAGCGGGGCCGACATCGAGCTTATTCTCGAAACCGGCCGCACCTTCCAGGAAGTCCAGCGGCGCCCCATCAAGAAGCTGGCCACGCTGCGCGGCAAGACCCTGGTGCTGGCCTTCTTCGAGCCTTCGACGCGCACGCGCGTTAGCTTTGAGATGGCGGCGCAGCGGCTGGGCGCCGACGTCGTCAACATCACCCCGGAAGGCTCGAGCCTCCAGAAGGGCGAGTCGCTGCTCGATACCATCAAGACGCTCTCCGCCATGCGGCCGCACGCCATCGTCATCCGCCACGCCGGCTCCGGCGTCCCCCACTGGCTCGCGGGGCATACCGACGTCCCGCTCATCAACGCCGGCGACGGCACCCACGAGCATCCCACCCAGGCGCTGCTCGACGCCCTGACCATCACCGACCACAAGCCCGCCCTGCGCGGCCTCCAGGTCGCCATCCTGGGCGACATCCTGCACAGCCGCGTGGCGCGGTCGAACATCCACCTGCTCTCGAAAATGGGCGCCCGCCTCGCGCTCTCCGGCCCGCCGCCGCTCGTCCCCGAATCGCTCGAAAAGCTGGCGCCGGGCGTGCGCGTTCACCGGCGGCTGGAGACAGCGCTCGCCGGCGCCGACGTGGTGATGATGCTGCGCGTGCAACTCGAGCGGCAACGCGAGCCGCTCTTCAACTCGGCCCGCGAGTACGCCCGCCACTACTGCCTGACGCCGGAGCGGCTGGCGCTGGCCAAGCCCGACGCCATCGTCATGCATCCCGGGCCGTTCCTGCGCGGCGTGGACATCTCGGGCGAGGTTGCCGACAGCCCCCGCTCCGTCATCCCGCAGCAGGTCGACAACGGCGTCGCCGTCCGCATGGCCCTGCTCTACCTGCTGATGCCGCCGCCGGAGGAAACCCTCCCCGCCGAGCCCACCCGCGCCGAAGCCGTCCCCGCCGACATCGCCCGCAGCGAGAACCGCTGATGGCCTCCCAGAAACCGCCTAGTGCTGAGCGCAGTCGAACCATCCTCATCAAGAATGGGCGGGTGGCGGATCCCGCCAGCCAGCTCGACGAGCGGCGCGACCTGCTCATCGAAGACGGCAAAATCACCGCACTGGACAAGAACATTGAGAAGGCGGGCGCGGAAATCTTCGACGCCGCGAACCTCGTCGTCGCCCCGGGCTTCATTGATATGCATGTGCACCTGCGCGAGCCGGGGAAGGAGAGCGCGGAGACCATTGACTCCGGCACACGCGCGGCCGCAGCGGGCGGCTTCACCGCTGTCGCCTGCATGCCCAACACCACGCCCGTCAACGACAACCCGCTCATCACCCGCTACATCCTCCGCCAGGCGGAAGTGGCCGACCGCGTCCGCGTCTATCCCGTCGGGGCGGCCACCAAGGAGAGCGCGGGCGAGCAACTCGCCGAAATCGAATCCCTGCGCGAAGCCGGCGTCGTCGCCGTCAGCGATGACGGCCAGCCCCTCTGGAACGCGCGCATCCTGCGCCGCGTGCTCGAATACGCCCGCGCCCTCGACATCGCCGTCATTGACCACGCCGAAGACCTGCATCTCTCCGCCGGTGGGGTGATGAATGAAGGTGACGTGTCGCTGCGGCTGGGCTTGCGCGGGATTCCGGCAGCGGCGGAATCGGTGGCGGTGGCGCGCGACCTCGAGGTGGCGGCGCTCGCCGGCGGGCGCCTCCACATCGCGCACCTCTCCACCCGCGCGGCGCTCGCCCTCATCCGCCGCGCCAAGCAGGACGGCATCGCCGTGACCTGCGAGGTCACGCCGCACCACTTCACCCTGACCGAGGAAGCGGTGGAAAACTACAACACGCTCGCCAAGATGAACCCGCCGCTGCGCACCGCCGCCGATGTCGCGGCGCTCGTCGAAGGTCTCGCCGACGGCACCGTAGACGCCATCGCCAGCGACCATGCGCCGCACACCACCACCGAAAAGCAGGTGGACTTCGACTCGGCGCTCTTCGGCATCATCGGGCTGGAAACCGCCGTCGCCCTCGCGCTCGACCGCCTCTGTCACACGGGAAAGATCAACCTGCTGCGCCTGGTCGAGCTCTTCTCGACCAACCCGGCGCGCATCCTGGGTGTGCCCGGCGGCGCGCTCACACTCGGCGCGCCCGCTGACGTCACGATTCTTGATCCCGAAAGGAAATGGACCTACCGCGCCGAGGCCGGGGCATCGAAGAGCCGCAACTCACCCTTCGACGGCTGGAGCTTCCGCGGCGCCCCTGTCGCCACGATCGTCGCCGGCCGCCTCGTCTTCCGCAGCTAGCCAGTCGTCAGCTTCAGCGTTCAGGTTCGATGGTCGCTTCTCTTTCGTGGGAGCCCGGGAAATCTTCCGTGCAATTAGACGCACGGAGCGATGGCAGGTCTCACCGCACGTGGAGATTGAACTGCTCGGTCTGGCGGTGGCTGCCCTTCTCGACGCGCACTTCGACGCGCCACTCGCCCGGCATGGTGAAGCGCCCCGTACCGGTATAGATGCCGGCTTCGGTCTCGCGCAAGGCGACGCGGTTCTCCCCCATGCGGTGGGAGGGCATGGAGAGGTCGGCTTCCACGCGCGCGCCGGTCACGGCCTCGTCGGTCACCGAGCGCAACCGGACAGCGAAGGTGGACTCTTCCAGCGGGCGCGGTGGATCGGGCATGACCCGCAGCTCCACTTTCCAGTTGGGCGCCTGCGGCCGCTCCAGGCAGCCCGCGAGCAGGCTCGCCAGAACGAGCAGAGAAGGAAGAAGGCATCTGTGCATCAGGGAGTCAACTAGTGCGGGACGGGAGCGGGCTCGCTCACCACCCGGTGAATAGGCTCCTGCTGGAAGCGGTGGAAGTGGTTGAGCGGCCCGGGGCCTTTGCCGATGGCGAAGCCTTTCTCGATGGCCTTGGCGACGTAAGCCTTGGCAAGCATGACGGCGTCGGGGAGCTGCTTGCCAAGCGCCAGATTGGCGGCAATGGCGGAGGCAAAGGTGCAACCCGTGCCGTGGGTGCTGGTGGCGCGTACGCGCTCGCTGCCGAACGGGAGAAACTCCTTGCCGTCGTAGAGCAGGTCCACGGGCTTCTCCAAGTGGCCGCCGGTGACGACGACGGCGCGCGCGCCCAGCTCGAAAAGTTTTTGCGCCGCGGCCCGCGTGCCGTTGGCGTCGCGCACTTCGATGCCAGCCAGGGCGGCGGCCTCATCCATGTTGGGGGTGATCACGGTGGCGAGCTTGAACAGCCGCCCGGTCAATTCCTTCAGCGCGCGCGGCTCGAGCAACTCGAAGCCGGACGAGGAGCGCAGGATGGGGTCGAGCACCACGTGGGGAAATTTCTCGCGCTCGAGCAGCTCGGCCACGACCTCGATGTTGGCGCGGGTGGCGAGCATTCCGATCTTGACCCCTGCCAGGCTGACATCGGCGACCAACTGCTCGAGTTGCGCGCGCAGGAAATCGGGCGGGGTCGGCTGCACCGACTCCACGCCCTTCGTGCTCTGCACCGTGATGGCGGCGACGGCGGCGACGCCGTAGCAGCTGTGGGCAGCGAAGGTTTTCAGGTCGGCGGCGATGCCGGCACCCGCGGAAGGGTCGAAGCCGGCAATGGTCAGAAGAATCGGCGGCGCACTGGTCGCGTGGTTCACGAACTCCCCGAACCTTGTCCTACTCTCCCCGCGGGCAACTCTAGCGCAAAACCTATGGCAACGCAAAAAATTCTACGTTAGGGGAAGAGGCCACGCACGATGGTGGCTTCGGCGACGCGGCCGACGGCCAGGATGTAGGCGGCGGTGCGCATGTGCGTCTTGTACTTCTGCGAGGTCTCGTAGACCTCGTGGAAGGCGCGCTTCATAATCTGCTCGAGCTTGGTATTCACCTGGTCTTCTTCCCAGAAGAAGTTCTGCAGGTCCTGCACCCACTCGAAGTAACTGACGGTGACGCCGCCGGCATTGGCCAAGATGTCGGGCAGCATGAAGACGCCCTTCTCGGCCAGGACTTCGTCGGCGAGCGGCGTGGTGGGGCCGTTGGCGGCCTCGGCGATGATTTTGGCCTTGATGCGGGAAACGTTCTGGCTGGTAATGACGTTTTCGAGTGCGGCGGGAATCAGGATGTCGCACTTGAGCTCCAGCAATTCTTCGTTCGTGACCGGGCTGCTGCCGGGGAACTTCGCCACCGCGCCGGTCTTCTCCTTGTGCTTGAGGACCTTCAGGGGGTCAAGCCCGCGCGGATTGGCAATCCCGCCCTTCGAATCACTGACGGCGATGATCTTCGCGCCCGCCTCGCGGAAGAGTCGGGCAGCGATGCTGCCGGCGTTGCCGTAGCCCTGAATGGCGACGCTGGCGCCGCGCAGGGGAATCTTTTTCACCTTGCAGGCTTCCCGCGTCACGAACAGACACCCCATCGCCGTGGCTTCGTGGCGCCCTTCCGAGCCACCCAAGCTGACAGGCTTGCCCGTGACCACGCCCAAGCAGGAGTAGCCCACCGTCATGCTGTAGGTGTCCATCACCCAGGCCATGGTCTGCTCGTCGGTGTAGACGTCGGGCGCGGGGATGTCGCGGTCGGGGCCGATGATGGGCAGAATCTCTGTCACGAACCGGCGCGTCATCCGCTCCAACTCGCCGCGGGACATCTTGCGCGGGTCGCAGATGACTCCGCCCTTGCCACCTCCGAAGGGAATGTTCACCACCGCCGTCTTCCACGCCATCCAGGCCGCCAGCGCCTTGACCTCGTCCAGGGACACATTGGGGTGGTAGCGAATGCCGCCCTTGGCCGGTCCGCGCGCGATGTTGTGCTGCACGCGGAAGCCCTCAAACACCTGCACCGAGCCGTCGTCCATCTTGGTGGGGATGGACACCGCCATCACCCGTTTGGGCCGGCGCAACACCTGGCGCAGGCCGGGGTCGAGCTTCAAGTAATCGGCTGCCTGGTCGAACTGCATCTGCGAGATGACGTACGGGTTCAGCTCTTCCATTCGAGTCGCCTCCGCTCCGCCGCCCCGAATCCTGTCGGACGGGGGGCAGCAGTGTGAAAGTGAGTAGGGATTCCCTAACGTGTCAACGCCCAGAGCCCGCGTGCAACGCGCGCCGCTCGGACCGGAACAGCTCCCGGCAGCGCTCCGAACAAAAATAAAAGCTCTCGCCCTCCGCCCGCTCGGACAAGGAGGTCTCCGCCACGACGAACATTCCACAAACGGGATCGCGCTTCATCGTCCCGGTTTTTATCTCGCGTGCCGGCGCGGGCGCGGCCCGGCCCAGCAGCCGGAAGAGCCAGCGAAAGAGAAAGACCACCACAAAGAAGAGAAGCGCAACGCGGAGGAACCAGCGCAGCACCGTCCCTACCGGCCTCCCCCGGCAGGCGGCCGCAGGAGACGCTCCAAATCGTCAAGCCCTTCAAAGTTTGGATTCACCTGCCGGAGCCGCCGATAGATGCGCTCAGCCTCTGCTCGGTTCTGCTTACCGCGCAGGTAGGCGACGGCCAGATGATAGAGGGCGTGGGGCTCGTTCGGCTTCAATTCGAGCACGGTGTTGAGGTGCCGGATGGCAGCGTCGGCCTGGCCGATTTCGGTCAAGCAACTGGCCATCTTGATGCGCGCGTCAATCTCCTTCGGCGCACGCGCCAGCGCGCGCTCGTACCAGGCCACCGCGTCCTGGCAGCGGCCTACCTCGAACAGGAAGTCCGCCAGGCGCAGCGCAGCAACAGCATCATCGGGATTCCGTTCGGCCTCCTGCCGCAGCTCAATGATGCGCTGGGAGATATCCATCGGCGGGTGGCCCGGCGGCAGCCCCATGGCTTCGTCCGCGCTCTGCGCGCCGCCCATCAGCGGGGAAGAAAGAGTGGCCCCGGATTTCCCGGCCTGGCGAGTAAAGACGTAGCCCCCCACGAAGCCGATGACGATAAAAATGAGGGCGGTGACAATCAAATCCCGCCGCATCTCCCCTCCACCGTAGCCGTTCGAGGAAGTGCGAGTCTAGCGACCCCCTCCCGCAGTGTCAAGGACAGGCGGCGCCAAGTGCGTGCGGAAGAAGTCGAGCAGAGCGCGCTCGAGCGCCGAGCCTGCCCCCAGCAAGGCCGCGCCCTCTCGGTCGCTCCCATCGAGTTCGACGACGGTGATGCCGTGGGCGCGCTCGGACAGGCGCTGAATCTGCTCCCGCTGCGCCGGTGCGCGACCCGCCGCCAGCAACACCGGCCGCCACCCGTAGGTGGCGATGGCATCCTCGAACTCCTTCGGCTCGGCCGACGCAACGGGCGAGAGCAACGCCAGTGCGCGAATGGAAGGCTCGCGGGCGCTGAAGGCGAGCGTTGCCGGGGCGGCCGCGCCGACGCCCACCGCCGCGAGGCGTGCCGCATCTATGCGCCCAAGGTCGCGGAGAAAGAGATAGGCGGCCGACACACGCGCCTCGAGTTCACCGTCCGCACCTTGAGCGCCTTCGGGCTCCACGCTCAGAACGGCATAGCCACTGCGTTGCAGGCGGTCGCCGAACTCCAGCCAAGTGGCATCGCTATTCACGCCGGACGCCACCAGCAGGACAGCAGCGGAAAGCGACCGCGCCGGACGCCAATAAATCGCCGGAAACGATTCTTCGCCGACGGGCACCTCGACGCGCGTTCGGTTCTCGCAGGCCAGCGTGCAGAGCGCCAGCAGCAAGAGGAACGAGCGAACGGCGATGCGCCCAACCCCAGTCATCGTCACCTTGAGTGAATCGCCCACCTGGCACTAGCGCGGGCTCGGTCCCGCCAGACGCTTCAGGTGGTCGGCGGCCTGCGCGGCATACTTGCCGTCGGGGGCGAGCGCGAGATAGCGCGCAAAGGCCTCGCGTGCTTCGGGGGCATGCCGGCCTGCGGGCGGCTCGTCGGCCACCGAGCGAACCAGGGAAAGCCCCAGAAAGTAATACGCCATCGCGTCCGCCTTTTCCCCCTGGGTGGCCCGGCGGAAGTAGTCGGCTGCCGCGGCGTAGCGTTCGGCGCGGAAGAGGGTCGCGCCCCAGTTGAAATAGACAGCGGCGGCCTGCTCACGAGCGTGGCGGGCAGCTTCGCTGAAGGCAGCCAGCGCTTCCTCGGTGCGGCCGGCACGGGCAAGCACGTTGGCGTAATTGTTGCGGAGCGCCGGGTCGTCCGGCTCCAGGCGCAACGCGGCTTCGTAGGCAGCCACCGCCTCGCTGAGACGCCCGGCGCCGGCGTAGGCCTCGCCGAGTTGGGCCTGGTAGAGGGCTTCGGAGGGTTCGAGGTCGCGGGCGGATTCGAGCTCGCGGATGGCGGCTTCGTCATCGCCGCGCTCGAGCGCCTCGAGGCCTTGCCGGTAATGGTCGCGGACGCGCATCCGCCGGGCGAGGTCTTCTTCGTGCTGGCGGAGACGCCGCTGCAATTCGACGTCGAGCACGGGCGGAGCCTCGGCCCTACGCCGCAGCGCCTCCAGGTCAATCTCGAGTCGCAGCGGCTCGGCTGCTTCCGCCACCTCCAGCGCGACAACCCAGAGGATCTTTCCCTGGTGCAGGATGGCCACTCGATAGCGGCCGGGGGGGAGAGCGCCGGAGAAGCGACCCTGCAAGTCGGTGGGGAGGCGGTGCTGCTGGTTCAGGGCGAGGTGCTGGAAGATGAGGGTGGCCTCGGCCAGCGGCTGCGTGTCGAAGCCCCGCACCTGGCCTTCGATGCGGGTGGTGACCTGGGCGGCCAGCAGGACCGCGAAGCCGAGTGCGGCGAGCAGAGCGCAGCGGAGAACGAGCGAGCGGTGTCCCTCAGCTCCCACGGATGCCCCGCAATGCGGCAGCGGGCGTGCTACCGCTTCTTCTTCTTTGTGCTGACGGCGGTGGGGACCTGGACGGCGATGGCTTCGATGTTCGCCTTGGCGTCGGCCGCGTGCGGGCCGTTGGGCTCGAGCTCCAGGTATTTCTCAAACGCCTCCACCGTGCCCGGCAGCAACACCGTCTTCACCACGCCGCCTTCAATCTTGCTTTCGGCGCCCGCGTAGAGGCAGACCCCAAGCCAGTAGTGGGCCGCGGCGCGGTTCGGTTCGAGCTCGATGGCTTTTTGCAGTGGCGCCGCGGCTTCCTTCATCTGGCCAGCATTGACGAGTGTCGCGCCCAGATTGAAGTAGTACATGCCTGCCCGGGCCGGATCCAGCGTAGCAGCTTTCTCGAACGCCTTCTGGGCGTCTTCGACGCGGCCCCGCCGGGCGTAGAGCGTCCCGACGTTGTTGTGTATGCCGGGCTCATCGGGTTTCAGGGCGATGGCCTTCTCATACGCCTCGATCGCCTTGTCCACATTGTTCAGACCCTTGTAGGCATCACCCAGGCGGATCCAAACGGCAAACTGGGTGGGGTCGGTGGCAGCGGCGGCTTCCAACATCGCCGCGGCCTCGCCAAACTGTCCCTGGTTGAGCAACTCGACGCCCTTGCCGAACTGATCCTCGAGGTTCTTCTGCTTCTCCTGCTGCTTCTTGAACTCTTCGAGCTCCCGCTTTTGCTCCTCCGTCATCTCCTCGACTTGCTTCTTCCGGATCTGGGCGAGGTCCACGTCAATCTTGCGGTACTCGGAGGTAGCCACCTGGATGTCGGCCTGCTGATAGAGCAATTGTCCCTCGCGATAGACCTCCAGGCGGTAACGGGTCTGCGGTCCCGAGGGCAGGCCCATGTAGAGGTAGTTGCCTTTCTTGTCGGTCTTGGTTTCGTAGCGCCCCTTGATGTCCTGGCGGATGATGACGATCTGGGCGTTGGCAATCGGCTTGCCCTGCTCATCGCGCACAGCGCCTTCGATGGCGCCAAACTGCGCCGCCAGCGGCGTGGCCGCAACCAGCAGCACCAGGGACACCAGAAGCAGCGGGGACACTCGCATCAGGATTCTCATCACTCCCCCTTTCGTTACCCGGACCAATAATTACCGGCTCTCAGTATAGCTCACTCGCACGCGGTAGGCGATGGGGTCTTCAACCCCTGCGCGGGCAAAGGCGCGCAGGCGCAGGGCGCAGCTGTCGCAGGTGCCACAGGCCTCGTCCTCGCTCTGGTAGCACGACCAGGTAAGATGCAGCGGCGCACCCAGCTCGATGCCCCGGCGGACGATTTCGTGCTTCTGCAGATGGATGAGCGGGGTGAGGATTTCGATTTCAGTTTCCGGCTTTGTGCCGGCGCGCACCAACTCGTTGAAGGCGCGGTAGTAGTCGGGGCGGCAGTCGGGGTAGCCGGAGCTGTCGTCCCAGACCGCGCCGATGAAGACGCGGCGCGCGCCCAGCACTTCCGCCCAACTGACGGCCGCGGCCAGGAAGTGGGCGTTGCGGAAGGGGACGTAGCTGGTGGGAATCTCGCGACTCGCAAGGTTGGCTTCACTGACCGGAATGCCAGGGTCAGTCAGGCTGGAGCCGCCGATGGTGCGGAGGTGGTCGAGCCGGATGAGCAGGCGGTCGCGGACGCGGTAGAAGTCGGCGATGGCGGTGAAGGCCTGGCGCTCGCGGGCCTCGGTGCGCTGGCCGTAGCTGGCGTGCAGCAGTGCCAGCTCGTGCTCCTGCGCGGCGATGGCGGCGGTGACGCAACTGTCCATCCCGCCACTCACCAAGACCACCGCTTTGATTTGCCTATCGCTCATCGCCTTATTAGTCATTCTGAGCGAAGCGAAGAATCTCTTTCCCCTAGAACCAGAAAATTGTGAGATTCTTCGTCGCCCTGCGGGCTCCTCAGAATGACAACCTGGCGTTTTCTTTGCATGTTGTTAGACGCCGCGGGTGTCCGGCTCCCAGATGAACTTGTGCAACTGCAAGCCCATGCGCACGGGCAAACGGTCGCGCAGAATCCACTCGGCCAGGTGGCGCGCCTCCAACTGCCCGAAGACAGGCGAGAAGGTGACCGTGTCCACAATCTCGCTCAATCGGTGCTCGGCCAGGAAGGCGCGCGCCCACTGGTAGTCGCGCTCGTCGGCGACCACAAACTTGATCTCGTCCTTGCGGTCGAGGGCGTTGAGGTTGTCGAGGTTGAAGCTGCCACCCTCGGCGCTGCCGGGGCACTTGACGTCCACAATCTTGACAACTTCGCGTGGCAGATTGCCGACGTAGCGCTCGCCGCTGGTTTCGATGAGGACGGTGAACTTCTCGCCAAGCAGGCGTTCCACCAGGGGGTTGATGTCGGGCTGCAGCAACGGCTCCCCGCCAGTCAGCTCGACCAGCGGGATGCGTTGCCCATCAGTCCCGCTGAACTCGCGCACCTTGGCCAGCACTTCCTCCACGGTGAGCTTCGCGCCGCCGTAGAAGGCATAGGCGGTGTCGCACCAGCGGCAGCGCAGGTTGCAGCCGGTCAGCCTCACGAAGATGCACGGCCGCCCCGCGTAGGTACTCTCCCCCTGAATCGACCGGAAGATTTCCGTTACTACCATTTGTTCCGGTTCACGTTTCGCGGTTCCCGATTGACGCCCTGCTATGTGGGGCGGTAGGTGGCGGTGGAGGTGTCGGTTTCGAAGACGGTGACTTCCTTGACGCGGGCGCCGTTCGCGCTGGCGGTCAGTTGCCGGCCGATCTCGTCGTAGAAATACTTGGCGATGTTTTCGGCCGAAGGGTTGATGTGGTCGAAGGGCGGCAGGTCGTTCAGGAACTTGTGGTCGAGGGCTTTGATGACGGCGCTGATGCCGCGCTTGAGCTCGACGAAGTCATAAAGCAGCCCGACCGAGTCGAGCTTCTCGCCCGCGAGCGTCACGCGCACCTTGTAGTTGTGCCCGTGCACATTCTCGCACTTGCCCTTGTAGCCACGCAGGGCGTGCCCGGCCGCGAAACTTTCCTCCACCGCAATCTCAAACATCAGCCGCTCGACTCCAGGAAGCGCCGCACCGCCTCCCGCTCCGACGTGACGGTGTAGGGCGGGAGGCTCTCAAAGAAAAGTCTACCATACTGCTTGCGGAGGATGCGGTTGTCGAGGATGGCGAGCAGGCCGCGGTCGCTGCGGGCGCGGATGAGGCGGCCGAAGCCCTGCTTGAGGGCGATGATGGCCTCGGGGATTTGATATTCGACGAAGGCGTTGTGGCCGTCCTCGGTGAGCGCGCGGATGCGGGCGGCCACCACCGGGTCGGTGGGCACGGCGAAGGGCAGGCGGTCAATGATGACGGCGCTCAACTGCGGCCCCTGCACGTCCACGCCCTGCCAGAAGCTCGCGGTGGCGAAGAGCACGGCGCCGGGCTGGCGGCGGAAGCGGTCGAGCAGCGTGGTCTTGGGCGCGGTGCCCTGGAGCAGGAGCGGGAAGTCCGCGAGCCGGGCCACGCGCTCGTAGATTTCTTTCATTTGCGCGAAGCTGGTGAAGAGGACAAAGGCGCGGCCGCGGCTGGCTTCGAGCAGAGCGGCGATTTCTTCGGCGGCAGCGAGGACAAATTCCGGGGAGCGGATGTCCGGCAGGCGCTCGGGAACGTAGAGCAGGGCCTGGCGGGCGTAGTCAAACCCGTGCGGGAGGACTTTTTCGCGCGCGGTGCGCAGGCCGAGGCGGGCTTTGAGGTAGTCGAACTGGCCGGCGACGGCGAGGGTGGCCGAAGTCAGGACGAGGGTGTCGTAGCGCTCGAAGAGCCGCTCGCGCAGGATTGCGGAGACGTCAATGGGGGTCGCCTGCAGGAACACGCCGCGCCCGCGCCGCTCGTACCAGAAGACGTAGCGGCGGTCGCGGCTTTCCAGCAGAAACAGCAGCGCGTTGCGGAGTTCACCGGCGCGGCGGATGAGGTTCGCGATTTCCTCGGGTTTCTCGCGCAGGCAGGCAAGCTCGGTCTCCAGGCTCCGCAGAGCCGCCAGCAAGGCGTTGTAAGGCTCCTGGTGCCGCTCGAGAAATTCCTTGCGCTGGTCGAAGGGGTAGCGGCCTTCGCCGTCGGGAAAGAGGCCGAAGAACTCCTGGCTGTGTGTGCGCAGTTGCCGGAGGAGGCGGCTGAGACGCTTCCCGCCGAGATTCTTCAGCCGCAGGGTGTTTTCCGTATCGCGGGCGAGCTCCTCCAGCCGGTAGTTCGAGACCTGGACGCCGAAGTACTGGCTGGCGACGTCTTCGAGCTCGTGCGCTTCATCGAAGATGATGGCCGAATAGTCGGGGATGATGCTGCCGAAGTCGTCCTGGCGCACGGCGAGGTCGGCAAAGAATAAGTGATGGTTGACGATGATGAGGTCGGCGGCGGCCGCCCGCTGGTGCATTTTGGTGATGAAGCAGCGCTCGAACTGCGCGCACTTCTTGCCCGTGCAGGCGTCGGCGCGAGCGTCGAGGCGCGTCCAGAGGTCGGACTGGCCCGCCGCGGCGGGCTGGTCGGGGAGCCAGTCGAGCTCGACGCGGTCGCCGGTCTCGGTGGTTTTTTCCCAGTCGCGGATACGGGCGTAGTGGTCGAGTTCCTCCAAGCCCTTGAGCGCGGCCTGGCCTTCCACGTCGTAGAGTTTCTGCCGACAGAGAAAATTGGCGCGGCCCTTCATATAGGTGGCGCGGATTTCGCGCCCGAGGTGCTCCTGGAGGAAGGGGATGTCCTTGAAGAAGAGCTGCTCCTGGAGGTTCTTGGTGCCGGTGGAGATGACGACGCGGCGGCCGCTGCGGATGGTGGGGATGAGGTAGGCGAGCGTCTTGCCGGTGCCGGTGCCGGCCTCGATCACGAGGTGCTGCTTTTCGCGGAAGGCCTGCTCGACGGCTTCCGCCATTTCGAGTTGCCCGGCGCGGAACTCGTACTGCGGATGACACCGCGCCAGCAGCCCACCCGGCCCGAAGAACTCGGCCAGTGACGCTTCGGGCTTCGTTGTCGCTTCGGCCATTGTCACATTTTTCTTGCTGCCCACCTGCACTTCGTCAGGGGCAGGTACAATAGCATACGCGCGCGGAGCGTAATGGAGAAGCAGACAGACAAGTTGCCGGTGGTGGCGATTGTGGGGCGGCCGAACGTGGGGAAGTCCGCATTGTTCAATCGGCTGACGGGGCA